>ERZ1645192.3228-NODE-3228-length-13409-cov-10.921821_pt1 | contig 13409 bp, 12 predicted proteins | sample MGYA00575354_ERZ1645192 | MGnify/ENA primary metagenome ERZ1645192 (study PRJEB40844, sample SAMN11349763) | freshwater sediment metagenome | isolation source: river sediment | host: Sediment | place: India: Faizupur Khadar , New Delhi | collected 2017-02-21 ... | reverse complement strand
CCATAAAAAAAGTGCAACGGCGTTGCACTTACGTTTAATCGATGAGCCCGAAATGTTTCATAGCTTTTGCCCAACCATCTTTGTCGATGTCGTCGGTAACAAAGTCCGAAATGGCTTTCGCTTCACTTCGTCCGTTGCCCATGGCGACGGCGATGCCGGCAATGCTTAACATTTCCACATCATTCAGGGCGTCTCCCAAACACATGACGTTTTCAGGGCCCCAACCATAATATTCACAGACCGCCAAAATGCCTTTGGCTTTATCTGAGTCTTTCGGCATGATGTCGACGGCGTATTCATCCCAGCGCGCGCTCTTGCACAACTGCAAGTGGGGCAGGAATAAGGACTCGTCGAGTTCATCGCAGAAAGCAATGGCTTGGTAGACCGTACGATCATAGTGATCCGGGTAGAAGCGTGGTTGCGGGAATCGCGTTCCGTATTTCTCGTGAGCGATAATGACCCGATCATCCACATAATTGATGTGACCTTCTTTTTCTTCGATTAAAGTAAGACCGAATTTCAATCGTTTCGAGAATTTAATGAGCATGTCAACTTCCGTTTCGGGTAATGGGTAACGATAAATGATGTTGCCGTCAATGATGACGTTGGCGCCATTCATGGTCACCAAACCATCGGGTGTTACATAGTTCAAAACGCCGGATTTTCCAATCAAATATTGATTACGTCCGGAGCAGAGAAATACTTTAATGCCTTTTTTCTGTAAGGCCTTGAATGCGGCGACCGCGCTTTTGGGAACGGATTTGCTTGTATGCGAGTATAACGTCCCGTCGATATCGGTAAAAACTACTTTAATGTCTTGTTTTTCCATAGAAACCTCCTTTCTTTTGATTTAGCATACTCTATAGTTTATCATTAGTAAAGGTGAATGACATGCGCTACGAAGAATGGAAGAACTTAAAAACGATCCCGGATCCAAAGAACCCCTTTAGTACCCTTTTTGAATATGAGGATGGGAGTTCTTTTTATGTCGAACCTGCCTTTTATACCCAACTCATGGGCTTAAAAGCACGGCTTCCCGACGATTATCCCGATGTGATCTTTGAAATGGAAAGAGCCGTCCGAAAAAACAAAAAAGTGGTTTTTACCGCGGAATACGAATGCCCGCTGACCCACGTGGAAGACTATATTTATCTAGAAATCACGGACATCACCAACCGTCTCCGCGTCTTTGTTCAAGACAAAAACCGCGGTTCGGATTACGGCGATTAGAAAAGCCTTAGACCCTTGTCGAAAAGGGCTCTTGCCCGATTGAAAAAACCGAAGCATTCTAGCACAATATGAGATAGTGAGGATATAGCTGTGGCCATTGAAGCGTTATTAGTTTACAACATCACCCAAGACAACGAACGTGCCCAAATTCAGATCAAAGCTTTCGTCGATGCTTTTGCCAAACTGAAAGTCAAACTCACGCCGCTGCCCAACTCGCAAGTGGTGAAATATACCCAAGAGCATCCGAAAGAATTCGCTTTTGCTTTGTTCTGGGATAAAGACATCCACATTTCGACCTACCTCGAAAACGATTTGGATTTACCCATCTTCAATTCCAAAGAAAGTATCATGACCTGCGACGACAAAGCGTTAACGTATTTGGCGTTCCGTAACTTCCATATCCCGACTCCAAAAACAACGATTTTACCGTATACCTTCAACATTAACGTGCTCAAATACTATGACGAAGTCAAGAGCATGATCAGCAGCTACCAATATCCGTTCATCGTCAAAGAACGGTTTGGCTCTTATGGCGATCAAGTTTATTTGGTCCATGATGAAAAAGAATTCAAAGCATTACTGGAGAAGGTCGGAAAGAACGCACTCCTCGTTCAAGAATACATCAGCGCCGCGGCGGGACGCGACTACCGCATCAACGTGGTGGGCCGTCAAGTCATCACCTCGGTGGAACGCTATAATCCCAACGATTTCCGCAGCAACGTCAACCAAGGCGGAACGATGCGCGAGATTCATATTTCGCCCAAAATCAAACGCCTGGCACTCAATGCCGTGCGTGCGGTGGGAGCGGACTTCGCCGGTGTCGACATCATCTTCAACGAAAAGGGCGAACCCTTGGTCATCGAAGTCAACACCAACGCCCGGACCATCAGCGTCGAACACGCAACCGGAATTTACCTGACTTGGTACATCGCCAAGTACATCAAAAACCATTACCGCAGACCGCGTCGCATTGCCAACAAAACCCACTTTTAATTTCAAATCCCGTTGTCATGACGGGATTTACTCTTTTCAAAGAATCGAGGAGATCTTATGTTTAAAATGATTAGCGAAGAACACTTACCCGTAACGATGGCCTTTTTAAAGAAAGACCCCGATTTAAACTTGTTTTTTATCGGTGATATCGAACAATTCGGGCTTCAAAACGATTTCATGCAAGTCTGGCTTGACGACTTGCAAACACCGCACTCGGCGCTGCTCCGTTATCGGAAGAATCTTCTACTCTACAGTGATGACATGTCATTCTCACCCAAAGAAATTTTGGGATATATCCAACGTTATGACGTGGACTGCTTCAGCTGTGGCGAACAAGTCTTTGAAAAAATGAAATCGGTCTTGGATCCCGCCTGCAAAGTCAAAGATTGCGATATGGCCAAGATGACGAAAATCGAACCGTTCCAAGATTCGCCCTTGGTCATCAAAGCCACTCCGAAAGATGCCCGTGCGATTGTCGAATCGCTTTGTAAAATCAGCGAATTCGCGGATTACCGATTGATTGATCCGGATGCGGAGACCCCGATTTATCAAAAACGTCTTCAAAGTAATGAGACTTATCACTTCATCATCAAAGCAAACGGCCGTGTGATTGCCAACGCCAATACGTCGGCCATCTCCAGCGTTTCCGCCATGATCGGTGGCGTCTTCACACTTCCGGAATGCCGCAACAAAGGTTATGCCACCGCCGTGGTGGGACGTCTTTGTTCCTTTTTGTTAGAACAAAAAATAACTCCGATTCTCTTCTTTGAGAATCCCAAAGCGGCGTCCATTTATCACCATCTCGGATTTAAAGACTTTGGTAAATGGTTCATGTATTTCCCAAAATCCAAATAAGGCAAAAGAAAACCCCGGAAAGAAATCCGGGGTCTTTTTTTACTTGCGAACGGGTTGTTGCGGGGCGGTGGGCATGGGGCGTAAGCTCTTCATGCTCATCCACATGATCCGTAAACCGATGGTCATCACGAACAACATCGAGGCATAGTTGGGAAGCAAGAAGCCGACGATGAGGGAGATGAGGGCGGGGGAGAGCATCGACCAAGCACCGATCTTCACGGAATCTAAGAGGGTGAAGGTGTGGTTGGGGTTGTTCTTGCCACGGGTCAAGATGAAGATCATCAACATCATGAACAAGCCGAGGATGGCGTCGACACCGAGCATGATGCCGGAAGTGGTCCAGAGCATCGTGTCTTTGATTTCGGAGTAGGCGTTATCGAAGAGGGTTTCCCAGTTGGCCATGACTTTGGCTTGGTAGGCAGCGTAGTTGGCTTCGGTCGGTGCCGGGATGGGATCGCCGGTGACATCATATTTGGCGAAGTTTCCGAAGTTGGTTCCGACTTCGACATTGGTGTAGTTACCTTTGTAGCTGGCGGTATAACCCGAGCCGGCCACGCTTCCATCAGCGACACCCGCGGGGTTGTAGAGGTACGAATACATCGCGCGATGTCCGAGGACTAAGAAGGACGTGATTTCAAGGTTGGGGGTTTCTTCTGAATTTTCAAGCGCTAATAAGGCGGTCACGAATTCTTCGGTTTCGGTGATGGTCTTGGTGTCTTGCACGTAAACGCGGAGAATGGTTTGCGAAGTCGTGGGGCTCACATATTCGAAGTAGTCTTCGCCGGCTTTGGCCACGGTGGACCAATCTCCGGATAAGGTTAAGATGTGTAATCCTTCGGTGTTGGCAGTGACGGTGACATCGACATCATGTTCATCCAATGTTTCAGAAAACTTTTGCGCGCCGACTTCATACGAATAAAGCGTGCTGTTGAAGAAGTCCGAACCAGTGGTCTTGGCCACGCTGACAGTCAAGGGGATGACGGCCAAAACGGAGGACAATAAGAAGATGATCAGAGCGATGAACCAAGGTTTTTTGCGGCCTTCGATTGCCGCATCGTTTTTAAAGAGTGAGGAGAAGATCAGTTTAAAAGTATCTTTCATGGTGTTAATTTCCTTTGCTAGTCAATTATAGGTTATATTGCGTTTGTTTACAAACGAAAATATCATCTTGGTTTTGGGACCTAAAGAGCACCGCGGCCAAAACCATCCTATCGGTATGGTAGGATTAACGCTAAGGAGGGATCTCTATGCGCGAAGAAAAAATCGTTCCCCGCATCGGCTATGCCTGTTTAACCGTCGGTGTCGAAGGAACGCAATTCAAAACATTGACCTTAAAAAACGCGACTCCCGAAAAAATAACCGCGATTATTTCGCATAATCTGGATGCCTTGGAAGCCATCATCGATTACAACGGCAAAAACGGGATCCGCCTTTTTCGCATTACCTCCGATTTGATACCTTTATCCACGCTTCCTCAAAACACGGTCCCGTGGGCCACGCTCTTTCAAGAACGTTTTGCTGCGATTGGCACGAAAATCAAAAAAACCAACCAACGCGTATCGATGCATCCGGGACAATACACCGTGCTGAATTCGCCGGACGAAAATGTCGTTGGCAAGGCGATTGAAGATTTGGAATACCATGCAACGATTTTGGAACTTTTGGGTTGTGACCAAACCAGCAAAATCATTCTCCATGTCGGAGGTGCCTATGGCGATAAAATCCAAGCCATGGAACGCTTCAAAACCAACTACCTCAGACTGAGCGACAAAATTAAGAAACATTTGGTCATCGAAAACGATGATCGTGTCTATACGATAGAAGAAGTGCTGACCTTAGGGGAAGCTTTGAACATTCCGGTGGTATATGACAATCTCCACGACGCGGTCAATCCGTCACCGAACCGCGAAGAACCGATTTCGTATTGGGTCGACCGTGCGGAAGCCACCTGGAAAAAAGCTGACGGAAGACAGAAAACGCATTACTCGCAACAAGATCCCACCAAACATCTGGGTGCGCATTCCGCAACCATTGATTTGGATGTATTCATGCAGTATGTCAAAAACCTTGGCAGAACCGACCTCGATTTCATGTTGGAAGTCAAAGATAAGAACATTTCGGCTTTAAAATGCCATAACGCCTTCCGCGCCGATCAAAAGATGATTCACTTGGAAAACGAATGGGCGAGATATAAATATCTCGTACTGGCCAAGTCTCCGAAAAATTATCAATTGATCCGAACCCTTTTGAATGATAAACGAAGCTACCCCGTCGAACTCTTTTATCGCCTGGTCGACGAGGCCCTCAACACTCCTTCCGACTTTGGGCATGAGGTCAACGCCTTGGAACATATTTGGGGCTATTTTAAAACGTGCGCCACCGAAACCGAGCGGCGGCGGTTTGAAAAATTATTGGAAGAATTCAAAAACACGGGAACTTCCTTGCCGTCGTTGAAAAACCATCTTTATAAGTTGGCCACGGTGCATCATGAAAACTATCTCTTGCAGGCTTATTACTTCAACGAAATCCGCTAAAAATTGAGACTTTATACAATGACTAGACAGTGTCTAAAAAAGCACTCCTGAAGGGGGTGCTTTTTATGTAGCAAAGGGATAGGCTTGAATGGAAAGATACCCTTGCCAAGATGCGGGGTTCAATTTCCAAGGAGAGCTACAAAGGTAGCGAGAAAGGCAGTGATTCTATGGTCAAATTCGGCGGGAAGATTCTCATGGTCGGTTTCGGAGGGGTAGCGCAATGCACATTACCCATACTCCTGAAAGAGATACAGTGTCCTCCCAGTCATATTACAGTCATCGATTTTGAAGATAAAGAAGAGAAATTAAAGCCATTCATCGAGCAAGGCTTGACCTATAAACAACTTAAAATTACGCCGGAAAACATGGACACGATTCTGAGTGCCCATCTTTCCCAAGGCGATTTACTCATCGACTTGGCCTGGAATATTGGTGCAGAAGCCATCATTTCGTGGTGCCACTTCCACGATGTCCTCTACATCAATACCTCCGTTGAACTTTGGAATCCGTATGATAACGATTTTCTCGTTTCGCCGACCCAAAGAACCCTTTATCATCGCCATATGGGGCTTCGTAAAATGGTCGCCTCTTGGGATGAAAAAGGACCGACCTGCATTGTCGAACATGGCGCTAACCCGGGTTTGATCTCGCATTTCGTGAAACAAGGGCTACTGGATATCGCCGAGCGGATGCTCGCGGATCATTTATTTAATGAAAAAGACGCTAAAAAAGCAAAAGAATTGATGAAGAAACAAGCGTTCAACGAATTGGCGCAACTCGAAGGCGTAAAAGTCATTCACGTCAGCGAACGCGATACCCAAATTTCGTCCGATCCTAAGAAAGTCAACGAATTCGTTAACACCTGGAGTGTCGAAGGCTTCCGCGAAGAAGGAACAACCACCTCGGAACTTGGGTGGGGGACGCATGAAAAAGAATTACCTGCGATGGCTTGCCAACACGAAGATGGACCCAAAAACCAAATCTGCTTGGCGCGTATGGGCATCAATACGTGGGTGACCTCGTATGTTCCCGGCTACCAAATCAACGGCATGGTCGTCCGTCACGGCGAAGCGTTCACGCTTTCCGACCGTTTGACGGTGTGGAAAAATGGCAAGGCAGTTTACCGTCCGACGGTTCACTATGCTTATTGCCCATCCGACAGTGCGATTGCTTCACTCAACGAACTTCGCGGCAACGACTATGTGCTCCAAGATAACGTTCGGATTTTGGGCGATGACATCATTTCCGGAAACGATATTTTGGGCGCCTTGATCATGGGCCACCCCTACAAATCCTGGTGGGTCGGATCCAATTTAAGCATCGAAGAATCCCGTCGTTTGATTCCGCATCAAAATGCGACCACGATGCAAGTGGCCATCTCGGTCGTCGCGGCTTCCATCTGGATGATTACGAATCCCCATGAAGGTTTCTGCACCCCAGAAGATTTACCTCATGAATTTGTTCTAGCGATTTCCAAGCCTTATTTGGGCGAATGGATTTCGCAAGCCTATGATTGGACACCGTTGTTGAATTATAGAAATCACTTCAAATGCTACAACATCCCTCAAATTGATGAAACCGATGTTTGGCAGTTCAAAAACTTCTTGATTACCGACGGAGATTAAAAAAGACACGAAAGAAGGGACTTAATGTCCCTTTCTTTTTATAAACTTTGAAGCATCGTTTGGACGATTTCGCTGAGTGTCGGGTGGGCGTGAATCACGTTTTTCCATTCCGTCAGCGGTTTTTTCTCATGGTAGAGTAGGGCAATTTCGTGGATGATGACGCTGGCTTGCGGTGCCATGAGGTGAGCTCCTAAGAGAACCTTGTTTTCATCATAGATAATCTTTAAGAAACCATCGGTTTGGGCGGACGCAACCGCTTTGCAGTTGGCGCGTAAGGGAATCCGTTTGGTTTCATAGGTTAAACCCTTTGCGCGGACGTCTGCTTCCGTTAATCCCACCGAAGCGATTTCTGGGAAAGTAAAGACAACGGCAGGAATGGCGGCATAATCCGGATGGAACTCAATGCCGGCGAGATGCATGGCGACTTGACGTCCTTCGAAAGACGCTTTGTGGGCCAACATCGGATTGCCGATGCAATCGCCGACCGCGTAGATATGGGGAACGGACGTTTGCTTCAAGGCATTCACGACAATTCCGCGTGGGGAATATTGAACCCCGGTTTTTTCTAAGCCCAAACCATCGACGCGAGGACGACGGCCCGTGGCGACCAAGATTTTTTCTGCTTCTAAGACTTTATCGGGATTATTGTTGAGTTTAACCCGCAAACCCGACTCGGTTTTTTCAAATCCGCCGATTTGAACGTTGAGTAAAACCTCAATGCCTTCTTTTTTGGCAAACACTTGTATCCGTTTGGACACATCCTCGTCGGCAATCGTGAGTAAGCTCGGTAACGCTTCGACGATGGTTACTTTGACTCCGAGAGAACGAAGGATAAAGGCCCATTCCAAACCAATATAACCGCCACCGACGACGATGAGCGAAGACGGCAAGGAGGAGAGCGCTAAAAGGTGGTTCGAATCGAGCACGCCGGGAAGGTGAATCCCATCGATCGGGGGCATAAACGGATACGAACCCGAAGCGATGATGATGGTTTTTCCTTCGTAAAGGATGCCGTTAGAAAGTATGTGGTGGTCATCGGTCAATTGGGCATGGCCCAAAACCATTTCCACACCGGCATTTTGCAAAAGCGATGCCACATCCCCCGCAAGGGTATGGACCGCCGTATTCTTTTGATTCCATAAGGCTTTGAGATCAATCGGGTCGACCGTAATGGGTTGGCCTAACGCTTGAAGGTGAGCAATGCCGCGGTAACCCTCGGCAATGTGGTGCATCGCTTTGGAGGGAATGCAGCCCACCCAAAGGCAAGTGCCTCCGGCGGGACGTTCGTCAAAAAGCGTCACGGTCATACCGTGTTTACGGGCTTCTAAAGCAGCTTCATAACCTCCGGGGCCTGCCCCGAGAATCAGTAAATCAACCATGGCGGGTTGCATCCTTATAAGTCAGGATGGGCGTTCTGGCCGCGGTGACTTCATCCAGACGGCGGACCGGCGTCGTATGCGGCGCGGTTTTCACCATCTCAGGATTATCTAAGGCTTCTTGAGCGACTTGACGCATCATGGCGATGAAGTGATCGAGCGTTTCTTTGGATTCGACCTCGGTCGGTTCGATCATGATGGATTGTTCAAATAGCATCGGGAAATAAATCGTCGGAGCGTGCACGCCGTAATCGAGCAAGCGCTTGGCGATATCCAACGTGTGGACATCGGTGCTCTTGTTTTTTAGTCCGTTGAACACGAATTCGTGCATGCAGAAGCTGCCAATCGGAAGTTCATAGACATCCTTGAGCGATTCTTTGACGTAGTTGGCGTTGAGCACGGCTAAACCACCGACCGATTTGAGGTTTTCTTTACCCAAAGTCAAAAGGTAGGTGTAAGCACGGACGACGTTGAGGAAGTTTCCGTAGAAGTGGCTGATTTGGCCAATCGCTTTGCCGGAATCTTCGATGGTGTAGTAATCGGAATGTTTGACGATGCGCGGATTGGGTAAGAATTCCACGAGTGCTTTGGCTACGCCGACAGGACCGGAACCCGGACCGCCGCCGCCATGGGGCGTGGAGAATGTCTTATGTAAGTTGATGTGCATGATGTCAAAACCCATATCGCCCGGCCGTACTTGGCCCAAAAGCGCATTGAGGTTGGCACCATCGTAATAAAGCAGACCCCCGGCTTGGTGAACCAAACGGGCAATCTCAACGATGTCGCGTTCAAATAAACCGAGTGTATTCGGGTTGGTCAGCATGATGCCGGCGATTTCGTCGGAGAGCGCGGCTTTTAACGATTCCAGGTTGACACGTCCGTCAGCGGTGGAAGCAATGACGATAGTTTCGAATCCGGCGACAGTCGCACTGGCGGGGTTGGTGCCGTGGGCGCTATCGGGGACGATGACTTTCGTGCGTTTGAGGTCATTCCGTTTCTCGTGATAGGCCTTCATGATCATGAGGCCCGTGAGTTCGCCATGAGCGCCCGCAAAGGGGTTCAAGGTAAATTCGGCAAGACCGGAAATATCGGATAACATCCGAGCGGTTTCGTCATAAATGCGAAGCACGCCTTGAAGCGTGGATAACGGTTGCAAAGGGTGAATCTCGGTAAATCCGGGAAGTCCCGCCATTTCTTCGTTGATCTTGGGGTTGTACTTCATAGTGCAGGAACCCAACGGATAGAATCCGGTTTCTACACCGAAATTCTTTTGCGACACATTGGTGTAGTGACGCACGATATCGAGTTCACTGACTTCGGGAAGAGCAGCCTCTTCGCTTCTTAAAAGCTCCTTAGGCAACAAGGTATCTAAAGATTTTTTGGCATACGGATTTTTCGGGAATGAATAGCCGATGCGACCCGATTTGGAGAGTTCGAAAATGAGGGTATTATAGTACTTCATGGGCCATCATCTCCACTTCTTGAACCAGTGCATCGATTTGTGCAGGGGTTCTGCGTTCGGTAACGGCAAATAGCCATCCCGTTTTCTTAGAGTCGGGCAATTTGACAGGAAGTCCGCCGAGCATGCCTTTCTTCAATAAACGGTCGTTGAGTTTGACCATATCTAAGTCACTGAGCAAAACGGCTTCATGGGCAAACGGAGCATCGAATGCCGCATGGAAAGCACCGGTTTTGATCAAACGGTCATAGAGTTCATGCGTGGCTTGGATGCAACGGGTATTCACATCAATCATGCCTTGCTTGCCTAAAGCCGCGACATAAATCGTGGCGAATAAAGCCATCAAGGATTGGTTGGAACAAATGTTGGAATTGGCTTTTTCGCGGCGGATGTGTTGTTCTCTCGCTTGAAGCGTTAACACGAACGCGCGTTTGCCATCGACATCTTTAGTCATGCCGACGATCCGGCCGGGCATTTTGCGCACCAACGGGGTCGTAGTGGTCAAGTAACCGAAATAGGGGCCTCCGAAGCTGAGCGGAATGCCTAACGGTTGACCATCGCCTACGGCGATATCCGCACCCATTTCACGCGGTGTCTTTAAGACGCTGAGCAAACTTGGGTTGGCGTTCATGATGAATAAGCCTTGGTGTTCATGAACCCATTGGGCGACTTCGGTGAAGTCTTCCACAATCCCTAAATAGTTGGGATATTGGACGAGCAAGGAAGCAGGTCCGTCGTCCAACAAATCTTTGAGATGGTTACGGTCCAACGTTCCGTTGAGGCTACGCACTTTTTCAAGTTGTAAACCACGGAAGTGGGCATAGGTTTCAACGACATTGATGACTTCGGGATTGACCAAATCCGAAATCAACATACGCGGTGATTTAGTGGCCGCTTGCGCCATGAACAAAGCCTCGGCAGTGGCAGTTGCACCGTCGTACATCGAAGCATTGCTGACATCCATTCCGGTGAGTTCGCAGATCATGCTTTGGTATTCGAAAATATACTGCAGCGTGCCTTGCGAGATTTCGGGTTGATACGGAGTGTATGAAGTTAAAAATTCTTGTCTGGAAATTAAGGGTTTGATGATGCTCGGCGTTTCGTGGTCATACGCTCCGGCACCACGGAAAACGACAAGGCGCTCATTGGCATCGGCCAACGCTTGCATATGCGCCCGAATTTCCATTTCGGACATGCTTTCGGGGACTTTGTAATCCTTTTTGTAGCGGATGGATTTGGGAATGTCCACGAACAAATCATCGATGCTTTTGGCACCGACTCTTTCAAGCATCGCCGCAAGGTCTTCGGGGGTATGCGGGAAGTATTTGAACATAGTATCCCTCCTTTATTTGGCGATTTTGGCGTATTCTTCGGGTTTTAACAGTTTTTTAACTTCTTCCGGATGGCTGAGTTTGATTTTCACGATCCAGGAAGCATAAGGGGCGCTGTTGAGGAGTTCCGGTTTGTCGTTGAGTTCCTCGTTGACGGCGATGATTTCACCGGATAACGGGAGGAAGAGTTCCGAAGCGGCTTTGACGCTTTCGACGGCACCGAATTCTTGGCCGGCATTGAAGCGTTGACCGACGGAAGGCAGATCGACGAAGACGACGGAACCTAAAGCGTGTTGCGCAAAGTCGGAAATACCGATGGTGGCTTCACTGCCTTGTACTTTGGCCCATTCGTGGCTGGGCGCGTAGACGACTTCTTGATTGATGATGGACATATTTTTTCTCTCCTTTAGAGTGTCTTCCGATAGTAATTTTTGTGGAAGAAGGCGAAGTCACGGACTTTGGCCGCCACGTTCTTGCCGCGGATTTGGATATCGACGACGGAATCCATGACGGCTTCCGAGGTGGTGAGTAGGGCAAGCGCTAAGGCATGGTCGCGTCCGGGTAATAAGTAGCCGGTGGTGACAACGCCGATTTTCACGCCGTTTTTATAGACTTCGTAACCGCCCCGGGCGATGCCTTTATCAATGAGCTCCAGACCCACTAAGGTGCGGGGGAGTCCTTGGTCTTTTTGGGCTTGCAGAGCATCTCTGCCGATGAAGTTTTTATCCAGTTTCACAGCAAATCCGGAACCGGCTTCAAGCGGGGAAATCTCGCGGGACATTTCGTGTCCGTACAAAGGTAATCCGGCTTCGAAACGGAGCGTATCACGGCAACCGAGACCGCAGGGGCTGACATTCGGGTTTTCCAGAATTTTGTCCCAAAGTTCGGCGATGACTTTGGTTTTCCCATAAAGCTCGAATCCATCTTCTCCGGTATAACCGGAACGCGACAGAATGACCTTTTTCCGATCGTATTCAATGACGCGGAAGCGCATGAAGTAGAGATCGCTGAAGTTCATTTTCAAAATCGGTTCTAAAACCGATGCCGACAAGGGCCCTTGCAAAGCAATCTCGCCCCAATCGTCGGATTCGTTGGTAATTTCAACGTCGAATCCTTTTTTGTTGGCCAAAAGCCAAGCATAGTCGACGGCAATGTTCGACGCATTGACGACGAGTAAAATTTCCGTGTAGTCGAGTTTGTAAATGAACAGGTCATCGATAACTCCACCTTCGGGTGTACATAAAATTGTATACATCACGCGTCCGAATTCGACCCCGGTGATGCGGTTGGTACCGAGGTAGTCCACAAACGGCATGGCATCGGGTCCTTTGATGCGGATTTCGCCCATGTGCGAGACATCGAACAAACCTGCTTTGTGGCGGACCGCCTCGTGTTCTTGGGTGATGCCCGCGTATTCGATGGGCATGTCAAACCCGGCGAAGGGAGACATTTTGGCACCGAGTTTAAGGTGTCGTTCGTGCAGCATCGTCTCTTTGATGTTTTCCATAAGTTCCTTTCTAAAAGAGCAAATCTAAGAGCTCTTCGGTGGTGAAGCGAAAGATGAATTGGGAGACATCGATGTTTCGAAGAACATCGCTCAGTTGGTTTTTTTCATAAGGTTTATCTATTAATAGTGTAGTCAATTCGTCCAAAGATTGTAAGGTGAAATAGTCACCAAACCAATGGAGTCCATGGATTTTTCCTTCTTTGATATCCAAATGAAGTTCGATATTCCCGGCGGGATATTTCTTCTTTCTAATCATCGTGTAGGGCGGGTTCTTGCCGTAAATCCATTCTTTGGATGCATAACGCTTACTTAAAGTAAGAACTTCCTTTAATTGTTCGGAAGAGAGCGTTATTTTTTCGGAACATAGACGAGATGACATGAAATCAATCATGCCGAATTTGTCGTACGAGAGTTTTTCCTTGATGTTGGTGACCCGTTGACGCACGCTGGCAATGCCTTTGCTGATGAGTTTTTCATCGCTGGGTGTAATCGCTTTGAC
>ERZ1645192.3227-NODE-3227-length-13410-cov-6.345938_pt1 | contig 13410 bp, 4 predicted proteins | sample MGYA00575354_ERZ1645192 | MGnify/ENA primary metagenome ERZ1645192 (study PRJEB40844, sample SAMN11349763) | freshwater sediment metagenome | isolation source: river sediment | host: Sediment | place: India: Faizupur Khadar , New Delhi | collected 2017-02-21 ... | reverse complement strand
ACGAGGTCCCTGGAGGAGAGGGCGGGTTCGGCCAGGCGGACCAGCAGCGTGATGGTCCCTTGAAAGGCGAGAACGGGCAGAAAAGAGAGCGCGACGCCCCAGCCCAGGGCGCGGACGAGTCCGAAGACGGCCAGGCCCTCGATGACCGCTTTAGCGGCGAGGGGATAGTAGTAGCCCGAGAGGCCGTCCTGGACGGCTCCAGCGATCGAGAGCGGGGCGGCGCAGAAGAGAGCCGTGCAGGCCAGGAAACCGTTGTTGAAGCGCTCTGAAGCCGTGGCGCCGCCATTGCCGCCCATGCGCTCGCGGGCGAACTGGCCGAGGCGGTTGGAGAGTTTCTGGAGGCGGAGGAGGCTTCCGGTCATTTTTCCGAGACTGAGCGCGACGATGACGAGGAGAAGTTGACCGACGACGCTGATGAAAGAGCCGTGGACACTGATCCATGTGAGCCGAAGTCCGTAAAAAACGATAAAAGCGGCCAGGATGATCCGGATGTAAGCCTCGGTGGGGCGCCCCGGAGTTTTCTTTAAGAATTTGCCGAGGATGGCCCCGATGAGGATCCCGGCGCAGTTCAAAAGGGTGCCTGTCATCCCGCGCAGAATAGAGATGAGGCCGTCATAGTGGAACAATAAACCGCGTTTGAGGTTGAGGGCTCAACGTGCGGCCATTCGCAGAGTGACCGGCGTCTGGCATCCGGGCGAAAGCAGTTGCGAAACTGCTGCGCGGACCCAGGCCGGCCGGCGCACGAGCGTTGCCTCGAGTTCCGTCCATGCGGAGCGGACGCAGTCCGACTGCCGCCAATTCGGGTCGATGGAGTTCAGCGCGGTAGCCGCGGCATTGCGCACCCCCATGTCGTCGTCGGCCAGGGCGAGGATGAGGCGGGGCAGGGCGGCGCTGGAGCCGCAAGCGGCAAGGCCTTCCACTGCGGTGCGGCGCACGTCTCCATCGGGATCATGCAGAGCGGGCGTCAAGAGCGGGACCATTGCGGGATCCCTGAGTTTGCCCAGGAACCGCGCGGCGCACATGCGCACTTCGTAGTTACTGTCCTTGAGCAGCGGCGCCAGGGCGGGGGCGTGCTCGCCGCCCGCGATGCCCGCGATGGCTTCGGCTGCCGCCAAACGCACCTTGGGATTGGAGTCCTGTAACAGTGTCTTGAGAACCGGTGTGGACCGTGTCGTGTCCGCCACTTTGCCGAGAGCGTGAATGGCGGAGATGCGAACGCTCACATCGGGGTCCGCGGCTGCGGCCAGGAGAGGCTCGACGACCCGCGGATCGCGAAGAAATTCGAGCGCTTCGGCGACATTCCGCCGGACAAAAGCCGTGTCATGTCTGAGCCCCTCGACCAGGGGGTCAATTGCCGCTTCGCCTCCGGTGATTGCGGCCCGGGCGTTTCCGAGGAGGACGTTGAACTGCGTCTGGAGCTCCGGGTCTCCGGCCTGCCAGCCGAGCCGGGCCAGGGCGCGGGCGGCTGCCTCGCGAACGGCGGGGCAGTGATCCCGGAGGAGCGGGACGAACTCCTCTGCGGAATCCTTTGTGACCCGTTTGGACAAAGCGGTTGCGGCGGCCTGGCGCGCTTCGGCATTCGCATGGCGGAGCGTTGAATGAAGAGCTTCGAGGGCTTCGGGTTCCTCGGCTGCGGCGATGGCGGCCACGGCCTGGCGCACGACGGTTGCGTCATGATCATCGAGACAGGCCTGGAGAATGGACAACCGCTTTGGATTATGGCTTTTGCCAATAGAGACCACGGCCCTCCTGCGCGCGGCGGGGTCTTTCGATTTCAGTCTATAGACATCAAACGAGATCATTTTTTTGCTTCCCTGTCCGGAAATCGGACAGGGAACGGCACGAGATATTTGGGTTTGAAGGTAGCGTTAATCATGCCAGTTCTGATGAGTATTGGATGCGCGGTGCGAACCGTGCCGCATCCTGGACTGCCAGTGAACTTGCTTTGATGGGATGGACGTGGTCTAATCTACCCGGCGCATGTTGTATTTGAGATCTCGATTTCCGGCCTGGATTATTCTCTCGTTTTGCATCCTTGGGGGCCTCTTTGCGGTTTGTGGGCAGACGGGGGTGAATGTCCGCATCATGGCCGCGAATCTGAATGGGAACTCGCAAACCCTGGAGCCTTTTGCCACCCGCATTTTTCAGGGGCTGGATCCTGACATCGTAGCGATCCAGGAATTTAACTATGGGAACAACACGACGCAGGAATTGCGGGCGTATGTGGACCAGGCGTTTGGCCCGGCTTTTGTTTATTACCGCGAGTCGAACGCGTCCTATGATATTCCGAACGGGATTATCAGCCGCTACCCGATCATTGCGGCGGGATCGTGGGATGACGTGGAGGCGCCGAACCGGGGCTACGCCTGGGCGCGGATTGACCTGCCGGGCACGAACGACCTGTATGTTGTGAGCGTGCATTTCCTTACGGACAACGCGACGCGGCGGGCGACCGAGGCGAACCAGTTGAAATCCCTGATCCAGGCGAATTTTCCGACAGGCGCGTGGATTGTTGTGGCCGGGGATTTCAACACGGATAATCGCACCGAGCAGGCGGTGACCACGTTTAACACGTTTTTGAGCGACAGGCCGATTCCGGTTGATCAACAAGGCGACTCGGACACGAACAACGGCCGTGACAAGCCCTACGACTATGTCCTGGCGAGCTTGAGCATGACGAACCGGATGACGAACACCGTTTTTGCCTCGGGCGCTTCCTTTTCGAACGGGCTGGTATTCGACTCGCGTGAGTATGCGCCATTATCGGATGTCTCGCCTGTGCTGGCGGCGGACTCGGGGCTTGGCCAGCACATGGCTGTGGTGAAGGATTTTCACGTGCCTGTGAGCGTTCCGGACACGGGCGCGCCGGCGATCGTGGCGCAACCGCAGAGCCTGACCAATGGCGTGGGCGCCACGGCCACGTTCCAGGTGTCCGCCACCGGCAACGCGCCGCTGACTTACATCTGGTCGTTTAACGGGAGCGTGGTGTCTGCGGGCACGTCGAGCGCCTACAGCATTCAGAATGTTCAACCTGTCCATGCGGGCTCCTACAGGGTGGTGGTGACCAACACCGTTGGCGCCGCGACAAGCGCTGTGGCAACCCTCACGGTTACGGCGCCCTTGCCGCAGATTGTCGTGCAGCCGCAGAGCCAGGTGGCGCCGCCCGGGTCCAGCGTCGTTTTTTATGTAACAGCGGAGGGCGGACAACCGCTGAGTTATCAATGGCGTTCCAACACCGTGAACATTGCGGGAGCGACCCTTACGAATTATGTCATTCAAAACGTACAAGCCTCTGCGCAGGCGGATTACACTGTTGTAGTGACGAACACCTATGGCAGCGTGACGAGCGCGATTGCCACCCTGACCGTGGGCGTGCCGGAGGTGGAAACCCTTCTGGCAGGATGGGACGTCAACTTGTTGACCGGCTTCGGTCCATCACCCATGGCGCCGACGACGAACCATTCCCTGGTGAACGTAACAGGACTGACGCGCGGCAGCGGAGTGCTGACCACGCAAAGTGCGGCGCAGAATGCCTGGGGCGGGCACGGGTTTGATTCGACATCGGCGTCGGCGGCGGTGGCGTCGGGCAAATTTGTCCTGTGGGCGATCACAGCGCCGCAGGGCTATACGATCTCCTTCAGTTCGATCCGTCCGTTCGGTTACCGGCGATCGAGCACCGGGCCGCCGAACGGTTTGCTGGAGTACATGGTGGGGACCGGTTTGGCGAAGACGATTGGCACCCTTGCGTTCACGAACACATCGAGTTCCGGCGAACTGCTGCCTCTGATCAATCTCTCCGGCATTGGAGATCTGCAAGGAGTGGCTCCGGGAGAGAAGGTGACGTTCCGTTTGGCCCCTTACGGCGGACAGGAGGGGGGCACCTGGTACATTTACAACAAGATTGCCGCGGGGCCGGACATGGCGGTGGTGGGCAGTCTTGCTCCCGTGTTCGCGCCGCCGGCGGATCCGCCGGTGATTTCGGACGTGGCCGGCATGGATGGGGAGTTCACGTTTCTTGTTACGGGGACGGCGGGTTCGAATTACGTTGTGGAGGCATCCACGAACCTTGCGGGCTGGATGGCTGTGAAAACGAATCGAGCGCCGTTTTCCTTTACAAACAGCGCGGCTGGGGGTGTGCCAAAAAAATTCTTCCGCGCCCGTGTGGCGCCTTGATCCGCCGGCGGTAGGGCTACTCGAAACCCCAGTAAGCCCGGCGCTCGCGTTCGCGCTGGCGGTCGTACTTCGAGCACAAATGCCGGTGCCTGCGCCATAGCACGAGGGCGGCCACGAGGGTGGCCAGCGTGCCAAAGGCGCTCAGGACCACGGCCCAGTTGTGCGGGTCCGCGCTTAAAGCGGCGATGCTCACTCTGCCCTGAGAAAGCAGGAAGGGTGCCGACCGAACCGGCTGTGCGCCATCGGTTGCCATTGGCGATTTGCCAAATGCTTTGCGGGACCTGCCGGGCGATGCAAAGCCCTACCCCAGCCGGAGTATTCTGCACATTCTCAATCGGAGCGCCGGCATGTTGCCGGATTACGTGTGCCGGGGGTGCAAGCCGACAACATGTCGGCACCCCGGCCTGTCGGCGTTTCGTGCGGAGTATGAGAAATCCGGGTTAGAAGTTCCAAATCAGAGCCAGCCACATCGAATGAGCGCTGTAATTCTCACGCGCGAGGTCTCCTCCGTAGAACAGACTCGTTGAGAAATCGTCCGTCCATTCATTGCTCAAACCTGCGGTCAGCCCAAGGCTGTCGCGACCGATGTCGGGACTGTGGACGCGGAACGCACCGCCTGCTCCGGAAGCGAACCGGCTGTCGATCGCGACATTTTCATCGAGGCATTCATGGTTCCAGGTGAGGCGGACCTCGGGCCGGAGCTTCATATCGCCCAGGCGCACGTCCCAAACCAGAGACGCGCCGAGTTCTGTGATGAGAGAATCATTTTTAATGTCCTCTACGCGAAGCGGCACCATTGAGCCGCTCTCAACGAATTCGTTAACCTGTGTGTGTTGGTAGCGGAGTGCGGCCACCGGGCCGAGCCACAGGCCGCCCTTCCTCATGCCGTAACCTGCGCCGAGCATCACATCCACCTGGCCTCCGTCCGTTGAGGCCTGTGAAGCTCCGCCGATGGTCTGCCGCCGCACATCATAATAGTGCAACCCTCCCCCAATCGCGCCCTCAATGAAAGCCGATGGGCCGAAGTAAGTGCCGTAAAGCGAGGCGATCGCGCCATTCACATCAACGTCCCCTCCGCTGGAAAGGCCGGCGTCGTCGCCAACGTAACCGGCGGAAATGCCATATGCGAAATTGTCGTTGGCGCGGCGGTCGGCTCCCAGCGTCACCCCGGCTGTTTTAATGTCGAAGCCATCGGCCTGCATTGTGCTCTCCACGTCCACAATTCGCCCCTGGCCGATTGCGTAAACATTCCATGCGTCTGGTGAGGGTCTCCAATTGTGATCGCCGGCGTTCCAAAGCCGGTCGCTGCGGCCGCCCGCATCGTACAAGGCCAGGCGCCCGGGCCCCGCCAGCCCGGCGCGCAATTCTCTGAGCCGTTGTTGCCTGTGGTCGGTCTGCAGGGCTCCCGCGCCCTTCATCGCTTCGATCAAAGCGCCGTGCTCTTCGGGTGCGATGGCATCGAAGCGTTCCGGCAACCGGCTTCCCGGGACGGTGTTCAGGTATTCCACCAATTCCCCGGATCGCGGGTCGCCTCCGGTCGTGTTCAGACCGGAACACGTGTCCAGGTTGCGGGCAACGGAGATCTGATTGGCCGTTTTTGCGAACTGCCTGAAGCTGTCCTGCAACGTGATCAGAGACATGCTGCCGGACGAGTAGAGAGTGCCCAGCTTCAACGCATAAAGGCCCCGGATCGGGTCCGCCACGCTGGTAAATTCGCCCGTGACCCCGTCAGAAGCTGTCAGGATTTCAAAGCGGTCCCCTTTCGTCGGCGGCGCCGTGTCCCACATGGTGGCGTCGAGCGTTCCGTCGAGGTGCGCGCTTCCTTGCACCGTCAGTGCGTCCGAGTCCCAGGGCGTCGAGAGTTGAACGCCCAAAACCGCGTTTGGCCCCTGCTCGTACCGGCCGGTCACGAATGTGCGTTGAAGCGACTCGATGCCGCCGGGCCGCAGAGTGCCGTTATTTACCAGCACCCCGTCCGCGTTCAAACGGGCGTTTGCTCCGGCATCAAACACCGCGCCTGGCATAATGACGAAACGATTGAGCCCCCCGCCAAGATCAACGGTTCCTGTGACAGCCTTGAAGTTATAGATCGTGTCGTTTCCCGCTCCGCCCAGGATTGCGCGTCCGCTGGCGCTCGACAACTGGGCGTAATTCGTAAGCACGTTGTTCAGCCCATCGAAGAGCCGCAAGCCAGCGCCTGCCCCCTTGCCGCCTCGCACAGACCCTTCGTTCAGCGTCAGGAACATATCTTCGTTTGTCCGGCCTCCGGCGCTTTGGACCACTACCGCATCCGAGTTTTCGCCATTCACCACGATCGACCCGACGACATTCACGCGCACCTTGCCGCCGTTGTCCTCGCCGCCCACGCTTTGAACGAAGATTCCGTGGGAGTTGGTTCCGAGGGTCACGATGTTCCCGGTATGTTCAACGACAACTTCTCCGCCGCTGCCGGCGGCGCCCGCGCTGCCCGCAAACCCGAACAGGCCGGTGGAACCCGCAAGACCGCCGCCGCCGCCGACGCTTTGAGCGAAGATACCGCAGGAAGCGTTGCCGGCTGTCACGATGTTGCCGGCGGAGTTCACACGCACGTTGCCGGCATTGCCGCCGCTGCCCCCGGATTGTCCGATTCCCAACCCCAGGCCGATGCTGTCGAACACTCCCTCATCAGTGGAGAGTCCTCCTCCGGCCGCGCCCGCGATGCCGCCGCCTCCTCCGACACTCTGCGCGAAAATGCCGTGTGCTGCGTGGCCCGAAGTCGTGATGTTGCCCGTGAGATCCACGACAACATCCCCGCCGGCGCCGCCTGCGCCTCCGCTGCCGCCGATGTGAACCACACCGCCCGCACCTTTGCCGCCTACGCCTCCGCCGCCCCCGATGCTCTGCGCCAGCACTCCGAAGGACCCATCACCCGCGGTCTGAATCGATCCGGCCTGACGAACGACAACCAGGGAAGCATCTCCGGCGGTTCCTGCCGCTCCCCCAACGGTGACGGCCAGGTTGAGCAGCCTGCTGTTTTCATTCGTGCCGTGTGCGGCATAAACACCCGCTCCGCCGCCGCCGCCAATGCTCTGGGCCATGACGCCGTGAGCCTCGATTCCTGCCGTGGTAATGGCGCCGGTGTTTGTGACAGTGACGGATTTGCCGTCTCCACCAGCGCCGCCATTACCGCCAACTGAAAGGCCAAACGCCCAGGGTGTTGTGGCGTCACCTCCGCCCGTGATAGAGACACCTCCGAAGCCGCCGCCGCCCCCGATGCTTTGAGCGAGGACGCCCGAGGCGGCGTTGCCCGCCGTGGCGATATTGCCGGAGTTAAGAACGGTGACACTCCCGGCATCGCCGGCGCTGCCTCCGGCTCCTCCGAGGCCGAGTTCAAGATTGACGGAGATTTTGTTCTCATCGCCACCCTTCTCGATGCTGGAGAAGCTGCCGCCACCCACACCGCCGCCGCCGCCCACGCTTTGAGCCACAATGCCATGTGAAAGGTCACCATAGGTGCGAACGGACCCCGAGGAATGGACCGTGACCAAGTCGGAGGACCCGCCAGCTCCGCCCTTTGCGCCAACGTTCAGGTTCAACGTGACGCCCACATTGGCGTCACTGCCGCCGACGTCTGTCCCGCTGGAGCCGCCGATGCCGCCGCCGCCGCCGACGCTTTGAGCGAAGATACCGGCTGAATTGCGGCCGAGGGTGAGAATGTCCCCCGAGTTGATGACGTCCACCTTGCCGGCGTTGCCACCGCCTCCCGCCTCGCCGCCGAAGCCAACGTTGAGGTTTACACTCCAACTGGCGCTTTCCTCCTTGTTCGTGGCGGCTGCCGGGGCGGGCGCAAAGACCAGGTCTGAAATCAGCTCGAGGGGTTCCACGTGTTCAATCTTGGAGTCGCCGCCGGCTCCTCCACCTCCGCCAACGCTCTGAGCGAGGATGCCGTAGGCGTTATCGCCGGCCGTTGCAATGAAACCGCTGTTCACGACGAACACGTTTGTCCCGTTGCCGGCGCTTCCCCCATCTCCTCCGATAACGGCGTTGACTTCAACGCTGCGCGAGCTTTCAGCCTTAAGGCTGCTGCGGCTGGCGGTGGCGGAGCCGCCCGCGCCGCCGCCTCCGCCCACACTTTGGGCGAGCAACCCGTGCGCACCCTCGCCGGATGTGACAATGGAACCGCTGTTTGTTGCGAAGACCCAGCCACCCAAACCGCCGGTGCTGCCGTTGCCGCCCAGGGCGAAATTGACATTAATGCTGACGGAGTTTTCCGGCGCCTGGCCTGCTGTCCATGTGTAGGTGGTGGCTGAACCGCCCACGCCGCCGCCTCCGCCCACGCTTTGAGCCAGGATGCCAAAGGCGCGGACCCCTGTGTTTGTGATGCTCCCCTGGTTGCTGACCGAAACTGTGCTGCCATGGCCCCCTGTTCCACCGGAGCCTCCGATGCTCACCTTCAGGGATTGGCTTCCTTCCTTGGCCATCGATCCGGCGACACTGAATCCACCGCTGCCGCCGCCCCCGCCGACACTTTGCGCAAAGATTCCGTAAGACCCGGCTCCTGCTGTGTTGATCACTCCCTGATTCAGCACGTTCACCTTTCCGCCGTCGCTGCCTTCGCCGCCCTTTCCTCCCACGCTCGCTGTCAGGGAAGGAGCGGATATGGTCACCGATCCAGCCACGCTGAACCCGCCGTTTCCGCCGCCGCCTCCAACGCTTTGCGCGAAGATGCCGTGAGATTCATCACCATACGTGCGGACGATGGAGCTGTTCTGGACCTCTACGTTGCCAGCGCTGCTTCCGGCGCCTCCTCCACCCCCCATGCCGAAGTTGATCCCCGGACCTCCACTAATGCTGCCGGCGACCGAAAACCCGCCGGCGCCGCCGCCGCCGCCCACACTTTCGGCCATGATGCCGTGGGAGCGCGCGCCTGAAGTGGTAATGCCCGGACCCCCGGCCCTGAGAAATACGTCTCCCGCAGTGTTCCCATCTCCGCCCCCGCCGCCGATGGAAACACCGAGAGCCCAGCCCGCGCTCGCCACTGCGGCAATGCTGAACCCGCCGCTTCCACCGCCGCCGCCCAGACTTTGCGCAAAGAGGCCGTGAGAATCATCGCCTTCGGTGAAGATGGTGTTGTCACTTACCAGGCTGACGTTCCCTGCTTTTCCGCCCCCGGCGCCACTGCCGCCAAAGCTGAAAGCCGCGGCCGATCCCAGGCTCATGGTGGCTGAGATCGCAAACCCGCCGTCACCACCGCCTCCGCCCACGCTTTGCGCGGCCACGCCGTAGGAATGATTTCCGGATGTTCGAATCGTGCCCGAAAGCGGGTTGGAGATTGTGCCTGCCACAACGTTGCTCGCGCTGTTTCCCGGCCCGCCTTTTCCGCCGATAGCGAGCGCGCCGCCGTTGCCGGCGCTGATTGTGGCTGCGATACTGAACCCGCCGCTGCCTCCTCCTCCGCCCAGGCTTTGTGCAAAAATGCCGTGAGCGTTTTCTCCGAACGTGTCTATATCCGCATGGCTAAACACCTCGACCATGTCACCGAGTCCGCCGCCGCCGCCTTTGCCGCCGATGCCTAACGAAAAGCCCGCGTCCGGGCTTGCGGCTGCAGCCACTGCGTAGCCGCCGCTGCCTCCTCCTCCTCCTACACTTTGCGCGATAATACCGTGAGCATTTGTGCCTGTTGTTAAAATGTGGCCACCATCCGCGATTACCTTTACAGCGCTGCCGTTTCCGCCAATGCCGGCGTTTCCGCCGATCGCCACCGCTACCACCGGTCCCGCTGCCACGCTTCCTCCTCCATGCCCGCCGCCGCCGCCGACACTTTGTGCGAAGATGCCGCTGGCGTTGAAGTTGGACGTGACCAGGTCACCCGAGTTGACCACAAGCACTTCGCCGGCATTGCCTCCACCGGCGCCACTGCCCCCCACCGCAAACCAACCGCTGCTCGATCCTCCGCTTCCGCCGCCGCCGCCGACGCTCTCCGCAAAAACAGCATTGCCCATTGAGGTGATCTTGCCCCGGTTTGTGACCGTAACGGTCCCGCCATCGCTGGTCCCGCTGCCGGTCCCGCCGATGGCCCCGGCGCCTTTGGCATCGCCACCGTCGCCGCCGGAGCCCCCGATGCTTTGAGCGTAAATGCCTCTGGCTTCGTCGCCCATGGCCCGAATGGCGCCGTCGTTCGAAACGATCACCTGCCCGCCGTGACCACCCGGGGAGCCGCTGCCACCCTCGCCCACGAGCGCCGCGCCGCCACCGCCTGTCCCCCCGCCGCCGCCGATGCTTTGAGCCAGAATGCCGTGTCCGCGCACGCCGGTGTTGGATATTGATCCGGAAGAAGCCTGTTGAATCTCGACGCGCCCTCCGCTGCCCGCGCTGTTTCCGTTTCCTCCGTGTCCGTAGAAAATGGCGTTATCCGTTCCTCCGGTTCCACCGAAACCGCCGATGCTCTGTCCCAGGATGCCGTAGGCATCGGTGCCGGAAGCCGAAATTGCTCCGCCGCTGGTAATACGAACCGTGCCGCCGTCGGTTGCGATTCCGCCGCCGCCCGGGTGCCCCGCGAGCCAACCGCCGCTTCCGCCGGTTCCTGCGTTCCCGCCGGAACTTCTTCCCCAAATACCATGTGAGTTGGACCCGGAGGTGAATACGTTCCACGAGCCGTCCAGTTCGACCAGTCCTCCCTGTCCACCAGCCCCTCCCTGTCCGCCTCCGGTAAACACTTTATCGCTATTGCCTCCCGGTCCGCCATCACCGCCCTGGCTAAGCCCGAAAACGCCCGGGGCATTGGTGCCGGAGGTGTAGATAGTTGCGTCGCCGTTCATGAACACTGAGCCGCCTGTCCCACCGTCTCCCCCCGGACCACCGTATCTCCAGAATCCCCCGTCGCCGCCCGTGCCGCCATAGCCTCCGTGGCTGACCGCCGCGATTCCCGCCGCGTTGTCGCCAGACGTCATGATCAGGCCGGAGGCTGAGATTTTCGCGTCGCCGCCCATGCTTCCCGGGCCACCTTTGCCGGCGCTATGAGAAATGCTTCCGCCACTGCCTTTGCCTCCGTTGCCGGCTATAGATTTTGCGTAGATCCCAAAGGCGCCCTCGCCGGCGGTCCGCAAGGTTCCCGCGTGCTGGATTTCGACGCTGTTGGCGTCGCCTCCTGCGGCCGCGCTTTCGGCCTGTGCCTGGGCATAAGCGCGAAGATCCGGGATTGCGGAGTCGAGCTTTGTGCTGGGACCGTACTCGGCGAAGTATGCTCCGTTCGTGCAAGCAAGGCCCTCTGCGGTTCGAGTCACTTCGGCGATCATCGTGCCCCACGTGTTGTTGGTGCCTGTGCTCGAGATGCCCTGCGCGATGAAATGCACAACGCTTTGTGCCGTCTGCCCCTCCGTCAGGTAATTGAAGTTCGTTCCCGGGTCGAACTGCACCGCGCCGTCTGAGGCGATGAGGAACTTTCCTCCCCCTGCATTGGTCAACGAGGCGCCGTCCGCCGCGACAGCAGTGCCGGTTGCCCAGGAGCCGGGGAGCGTCGTTGTATCGTCAGAGTTGGTTACAATCGTGATTTGCCAGCTCACGTTTGCCCCGGTGTACGATCTGAGTTCTGTCAGAACCGCCTCGGAAAACCCCGTCGTTTGGCTTTGGGCAACAATGCCATGAGCCTTGTTGCCGGCTGTGGAAATGTCGGAGTGGTTCTCGACCTGCACGACACCACCCGCGGATGCGGCATTTGTTGGGACGGGGATGCCCAGAAACGGATCGCGATAAGGTTCCCCCACCGGGCTGCCGGTGCTGGCGGCAGAAATGGCCGGCGCCTGCGAGGTGAGTATTTTCTCCGGCATATCCTGAGTCCCAACAATGATTACGGCGTTTCCCGCGCCTGTTTTGTTGAGCTTCACTCCGGGTGTGCCGGATGCCGGAGTGATTTGTCCGGATAGATTCGTGACCCATATCGTTGTGATCTGAGCTCCGGCGGAGCCCTCGACAATCACGCCGTTCGATTGATTGCCAACAAATACGGCCGTCGAATTCGTGATTGTTGGCAGGTCCGGTCCTGCGCTTGTTGGCAGTTCGGAAAGGAACAGACCAGTCAGTGGGATTAGCAGGCAGAGGCAGCTAACAAGGGATCGTTTCATGGGGTTCTTCTGATTTTGGTTTTTGGCAGCCACAAGACGCCGACGTGTTAGACACGTGGCTGTGCCTGGAAGCTCTTGCCGAAACAACTGGCCGGGCTCCTTCCGAATACCGGATGAGGAGAAATGTTTCGTGAAGGTTTGATTCTAGACAACGCCTTATAATCGTCAAGGGGTAAAACAGCGTAAAGCGTCATTGACTTACATGGAGTTCCTTTGGTGTGAGTGGCCGGTGATGAACGTTCCGAAATGGCTGTAAGCCGAATTCTGTCTGCCCGGCCCGAAAGCCGAGGAGAGAACCATTTGTCTAAGCGGCCGATACCCGGAACCCGGACCTGCCCGCAAAGCGGACCGATCCTGGAGCGAGCCGCTCCGCAGGTTCCCTATTTGGCCTTGCACTCGATGGGGTTTTCCGTGCCCCGAACCTCGCGGTTCGAGCGGTGGGCTTTTACCCCGCCTTTTCACCCTTACCCCGCTTGCGCAGGGCGGTTTGCTTTCTGTGGCACTGTCCGTCGGAACGCCTTTCGGCGTTGCCTCCCGCGTGTATCCCAAAGGGTTACGCGGCATCGCGCTCTGTAGTGTTCGGACTTTCCTCCCCCCCGGCAAGCCGGGAGAGCGATTCTCCGCCATTTCGGAACAGGAACAAGGTAGCGCATGAATGCGGTGGGGGAAAGGAGAATGGGCGAGTCTGCGGGTGGAGACCTGAAACGGGGCCCGGATGTTTCATGCTCCGCACGAAACGCCGGCAGACCGGAGCGCCGACTTTTAGTCGGCTTTGGTGTGCCAAGCGTTGTGCAGGTGCGGGTATGGCTGGCGGAGATGTGTAAAGCCGGTCGCAGACCGGTGGTCCGTTCCGGGGGCGTTTTGTGCTAAGTGTGGAAGGTCCGGTTAAACCGGAGAATCGAGGACCAAACCGTTGGTGCTGACTCGACAACGCATATTTATGCGTATTGACCCGAGCATATAAAACCCGTTAAAAACATCCCACTATGAAGAAAAATGTTGCGACTCAAAAACGGGCTGGCTGGTTCTACACCCTTTTGCTGGCCGCGGGGCTTGTCTCGCTCTCCGCTGTGCAGGCTGCGACGATTACGGTCTCACAAGACTCATACATTGATGGGCGGGACGGCTACCTTGACTC
>ERZ1645192.3226-NODE-3226-length-13412-cov-6.543535_pt1 | contig 13412 bp, 11 predicted proteins | sample MGYA00575354_ERZ1645192 | MGnify/ENA primary metagenome ERZ1645192 (study PRJEB40844, sample SAMN11349763) | freshwater sediment metagenome | isolation source: river sediment | host: Sediment | place: India: Faizupur Khadar , New Delhi | collected 2017-02-21 ... | reverse complement strand
CTTTGTCGGCCCGGATGAGCTGGTCATCCGCCCGCTTCTGCCACGGCATGGGATTAAACAGCTTGTTCGGCTCCGAGAAATTCACCGGGATCGGCGTGGTTGCGCGCTTGACGGCCATCTCCGAAATAGTGAGATCAAGGTTGGTCAACTGCTTGACTCGCGGATGGATCAACTGGTTGCGCTTCTCCTCCAAAGTCGTGCGGTCGGACCCGACTTTAAAGGGCAGCCAGCCCACGGCGGCAGCCAAGCCAATGAGCACCACGCCCAGAATGACTTTTTCGTAGTTTTTCTTGATGAAATCCATGTGTGTTACTTGTTCGCCGCCGAAGGTATCAGCTTAACCACCACAAGATTCATTGTGACTTTCAACTGGCGCTCGTCCAGCACCGTTTGAAGGCCCCCGGGCCTCGCAGCCGTCACAGCCGAGGGAGCATAGTAAGGCTGGCCCACAGGTTGTCTCGGCGCGGCAGGCATCGCACCGGGTTCACCCAGCCCGCGCAGCGGAACGCCGATGCCGCCACCACCGGGGCTGCCCAGTGTGCCGCCGCCAATTGTTCCGCCACCCATTGTCCCGTAGCGGCTCGTGCCAAGCCCGCCGCCGCCCGGCAGCGCTTCAGCACCGCCACGGGCACCAAAACCGCCGGCGCCGCCATAGCGCCTGGCCATCTCAGCCTCGGCTGCCATGGTGGGGGGCGCACCAGGGGGCGCGTAGCCCGCACCTCCGCCCGGAGGACCTCCGGGATAACCCATCCCCATGTCCATGAAGACATTAGTCCCGGACGCAGGTTCGACGTTCACGCTCTTCACAAGAATCGCCTGTGGGGAAGCCGCAAAGCCGCCCAGCACAGCCGCAAGCTCCGAACTGAAACAGCGGAAGCTGACTTCATACGGGGTTTGGACCGCAAGCTCGTTGGTCACGGACCTCAAATCAATGTAGTCGTTGGGCGGCCCCATCATGTCATCGGTCGAGACCCGCTCGCGCCGCAGGCTGTCAATCGAGTTCACCTTGGCGTTGATCAGAACGTCCGCAATGGCTTTGACCTCGCCGAGTTGAATGGCGAGCTGCGTTGTGCTGCCCGGGGCAAAGGTGACCCGGGGACGCTGGGCTTCGAAACTGAAACTGTAGCTGGGCGGGAGGGTGACGCTTGCGCTGGCCGCCGCGCGCTGTAGCTGGTCAATCGTGCGGCTGAGGGCGGCCGAAAAATCGCGATCGCTCACCTTTGGAAAATCGGGCGTTTGAGGAATTGGCGCGATCGGCTCGTAATACTTGCGAAGCTTGTTGATGGTCGCACGGGCCTCGCGTTGCTGTTTCTGGGCCTCCGCAATGTTATCCACGGTGCCGGAGCCGGGGTGCGGATTTTCGCTGTTCAGCCGTTGCAGCTCGGAAAAGTCAGCCTCGAGCTCCTGCATTGCCGCATTGTTCCGCTGCCATTTCGAGAAAAGGTAAAAACCGGCGAGCCCCATCAGGATCAGGGCTACCGCTCCGCCAATGACGAAATACAGATTTCTTTTTATCCAGGCCATAGCTAGAGCTTCAGCTCTTCCTTTAGTTTGGCCGTCACCATGAAAGTGAACGTGCCGGGAGGTTCTTCATTGCCGACATCACTGGCAAACCGCGTCTGCTCGGCGTCAAACATCGGACTGGCGCGCAGTTCGTCCACGACAGCGTACGCAATGCTCTTGTTCGCCTCGGGCTGATTGGAAGCCCGGGTAAGGCTGACCGCGCGGAACGTCAGCGTAATGACGCCGTTCGTTGGAGGAGGCGCAGTAAGCGTGGAACCGGGCATTCCTCCAGGTGCTCCACCGGGCGCCGCCCCGGGCATTTCGCCAGGTAATACCTCCGGCGGCCCGGGCATGCCGGGCATCGTCTCGGCCATCATGCCAGGCTCTGCGGGCGCCCCCATGGGAGCCGGGGGAGGACCATACCGGCGCATAAACTCCGCCTGGTCTTCAGGACTTGCTGCCGGCGCCTCAGGCATGGCCTCGGGCTGCCCCATTCCAGGCTGCCCAAAAAAAGCGCTCGGCGCATGCGGCACCGCGGTCACAATGCTCTCAATCCAAATGCCCGCTTCGGTCCGCAACCGGGTCTTGGTGCCGGCCTCGACCTTCATCAACACCTGCCGCAACTCGGTCAGAACGTCCGCCCAATAGTAGCGGTCCTTCACCCAGGCGCCCAGTTGGTCAGCCTCGGCGCGCAGTTGTGTCAGTTGCGTGTATTCCCGCTTGAACTTCTGGGACTTCTCCTGCTTGGGCGCGACCTCCTGCTTGGTGGTCTGCGCTTCCTTGGCCTTGATTCTTGCCAGGCGGTCAAACAGAAGGCCAATCGCGGCAATGACAGCCACGAGACTGAACACCGTGGCGATAAAGTAAGGCTTCTTTTGGTTGAAGCTTTGCCACTTGAGTGTGCTGGCCGGCATCAGGTTCAGTTCAACCGGGCAATGGGCCATGTTTCTGAGCCCCAACCCGACCACTTCACCCATCGTGTGCGCGACACGAGCCAGTTCCTCGAGATCAATCGAGGGGTCAATTTGCACATTGCGCAGCGGATTGAAATACTCGACCGGCACGTTGAGCTTTTCCGTGAAAAACTGCGCCGTGTAGGCCATGATCGAGGCGCCGCCCGAAAGAAACAACCGCGCCGGAGCTGAACCGCCCTGCTGCCCCCGGTAAAACTGCATCGTCTGGTTGACCTGAATGTGCAGCCGCGTCATGAACTGCCGCGCAATCTTGGAGATAGCCGCCGCATCCTCATTCTCGGGCTCCTCGTAAGCGCCGCCGAGGCTTACAAAGCCGTCCTCGATCTTGATCTTCTCCGCCTGCGCCCAGGCAATCTTCTTCTTCTCGTTAACGAAATCCTGGGTAATGGAGTTGGCGCCGAGGTTAATGCTGCGCGAGAAAATCTTGCCCTTTTCAAAAAACAGGAGGTTGCTCGTTTTTGCGCCGATATCCAGCAGCATCGTGCAATCATCCAGTTCGCCGTAGTTGTAGCGGAAGGCGTTGGTCAGCGCTGCGGGTGAAACGTCCGTAAGCTGAAGGTGCAGTCCCAGGTTCTCGGTGGCCCGGAAAAGGCCCTCCACCACATCCGCCTTGATCGCCACCAGCAACACTTCCAACTCCCCGCCGGGACTCGATCCCAGGATCTGGTAGTCCCAGACAACCTCTTCCAGCGGGAAAGGCACGTTCTGCTGGGCTTCGTATTGAATGATCTGGGTGACCTTGCTGGTCTCGACCGGCGGCAATTTTACGAATTTGGAGAAAACGTGAAAACCGGGAGCGCAAACATTGACGATCTTCGAGCTGGTCTGAATGGCGGCAAGAACTTCCTCGAGCGCCTTTTGAACCGTGGCCTCGCGCGTAGATTCCTGCGCGCCCTCCGGGCCAAGAGCTTTGACCTGGTAGTTCTTCAGCCTCAGCCCGCCAGCCTCGTTGATTTCGAATTCGGCGAGCTTGAGACTGCCCGCCCCGAAATCGACCGCCAGGAATGATTTTGATTTCAGCATTCAGTAATGTGGCAACCGGCCACTATAAAAATCAATTAAGCTGCCTAAAACACTGCACGACTCGAGCAGCCTTTTTGATTTATGAGAAAACCGGTTGCTGGTCAAATAGAAAAGAAAAAAAGGATGTCATTTTTCCGTCGAAACCTCACTGCTCCATCAGGGAGCAGTGCCGCCGTCCGACGCCCCGGCGCCGCCAGACCTCGACTTCTCTAGTCGTTCCTTGTAGCTCGCGAGCTTCGGCTCAAAATCCGCCCCCCCTTCCTGAAGGCAAGTGACCTTCTCCCGCCTCGCAATCCGCTCAAATTCGGCCACTACGTCCCCATATCTCTCCCCCGTGAACTCCGGCCCGCGAGCGCATTGCACGTAAAGAATCGGCAACCGGGCTCGATCCACCCGCCGCACCAGCGCCTCGTCTCCATCGGCCAGAAGCCTGGCCCCGGCAAAAAGCTTCTCCGCACCCGAAATGAAATCTTTCGTGAAGAAGGGCGAATCCATCGGGTAACGGATTCCATGGGATGGCGAGGCCATTTCCGCGGAAAACCTGGCGGGCAACCCATCCAGCAGGTGCTCATAGGCCAGGATCGGCTCCGCAGCCCTGCCATAGTGACCCAGAATGAAATCCCGGGTCAGTGCCTTCTCATCAAGGCCAGGATCCCACAGCAGCTTGGCCGTCACCCATGATTTTAACTGGTCCCGCTCGGCTGGCCCCTGGTAGCCCCCCTGGAGCATGACGCCCTCGGCGTTGTTGCTGACCCAAAAGCGGATGTTTGAGGCCATGACCCCTATGTTCGGCATGGGCGCCAGGTAATGACTGAAGTTGACGTTATAGTCCCACACATAGATCCGGTGATGGGCGCCGGCCCAATTGACGGCGAGTTTCGCAACCTCGCACTGCGCCGCGGGGGTAAATGGGTGGATCCACGACCCGACACTGTCGTTGCAAAGTCGAATCGCCACGTTTTTGCGCGGACGGACGGTTTTGGGCACTCCGATCGTTTCAAGATATGCAAGCGTATCAATAATGAGCTCCGGGAAGTCCTGCTCGAGCGCTTCAGCCACTTTATTCACCAGTACCAACTGCACAGCCATGTCGGATCCTTCCTCCTGGCGCAACTTCTTGCACCGTTCGCAATGGCACACCTCCGTGTTGTCATTCTTCGAGACGCTGACGATTTCGGTGTGCGGCCTTCCCCGGAGCACCCCGCGGATATAATCAATGGCGATTGCTGCGACCTCGGGATGCGTGGCGCAAAGCTGGGCTGTGGTGCGTGCGCCGTCGGCTTTCATGGCAAAGTACTCCGGGTGCTTCTTGTAATACTTGTCAGCCGGCGTCATTTGCGCGGCGGTATGAACAAACATATTTGCATAGTCCATGTGACCACCGTGTTCATCGGGCACGGGCGCGTCAGGCGCGTTCGAGCGGTTGCGCAAAGACCACACAGCGTCGAAAGCCGACGCATAGAACGGATCCCGCAGCTTCAACCGGGGGGCGTATTCCCTTGGTACAGCATTGACAACCAAAGTGTTCGTCTTCGGCAGCCGAATGGAATCATTCGCATAAAACCGGCAGCCAAGATCCTCCTCAAGCAAGGCATAAACCGCGTTGACGACACCGCGTGTCCTGCCCCCCGCAAGCAGAAGTTTCCCCTTCGATACGGCTATCGCATAAGCCTCGTTGGGCATGGATTGATCCGTGCTGATTTGAACGGCCGCTTTGCCCGTGGCCCCGGTGGAAATCGCGAGCCGGGCGCCGGTGATCTCCGCAATCCATTCCTGCAGGTCTGCCGCGGCTTTCTGCTCCTGCGGCGTGGGGTTTGACGGCACGGCAATGCTCCCCTGCCCGATGCCATCCCTGACAAGTGCAACGGGGCCGGCTTGCTTTCCCACGGGCTGAAGTGTATTGGCCCACTCCGCGCCCCGGGCAGCCCATGTGCAGAGAAATAGAATCACGACGCTAAACCTGGCATTTGAAGGCATAACGGCCCCATTAGAGTTACAAACCCGATTTCCATGCAAGCCAAACCACGCTGAGCAGCCGGGCACAAATTGCGTGGCCGCCGCGCCGAAGACCGCGTCTCGCCGGGTCCGTTGGGCATTCAGGTGCTGCCGCTCTCCGGATCGCCCGAACTTTGTTCTGGCAGTCCATTCCGGCTGTTGCGAAAACTGGAGTGTGAAACGCTTTCCTATTGCAGTCCTGGCCGCCGGCCTGGCGGTTTCGTCCTGTGTCTCTGCAAATCGCCGGGCGACCAGCCCATCAATGGCGCGCACCAACAACGTCCAGAGTTACCTTGGCGCAATCACCCGCGGTCCGCTCGACCAGAAGGAAATCGCTTTCTGCTTCACAGCCCACAGCTATGCCGAAGGCGCATCCACGATCCTGGACACTCTCAAGAAGCATCGCGCGAAAGGATCCTTCTTCTTAACAGGCGAGTTCGTCGCAAACACCAACGTTGCGTCCATCATTGACCGTATGCTCTCAGAAGGGCATTACCTGGGGCCTCACTCGGACAAACACCTGCTCTACTGCGCGTGGGAGCCTTCCCGCAAAACGCTCGTCTCGAGAGAAGCATTCATGGAGGATCTCGAAGCAAATATCACGAAAATTGAGAAGCGCCAGGCCCTGGCACGCACAAAAAACGGGGTCGCCGCCAACACCCTGCGGCCCGTCCGCTATTTTCTGCCCCCCTACGAGCACTACAATGAGACCATCGCACAGTGGACAGGGCAGGCCGGGATAACCCTCGTGAATTTCACACCGGGAACCCGCTCGGCCGCCGATTATACCGGCGAAGCGGACAAGAACTTTGTCTCCTCCCAAACGATCTATGACAGCATCCTCGCCAAAGAGAACAGTGACCCGCACGGTCTGAACGGCTTCATGCTGCTGCTTCACCTGGGCGCCGGGCCCGGTCGCGCAGACAAGTTTCACACCCGTTTCCCGGAGCTGTGCGAATGGCTGAACCGGCGCGGCTACAGGTTCGTCAGTATCGATGAGATGCTGCAGGGCTTCGAGTAACACCCGCTCCCCTGACGGCAGTCGCCCCGGCTCCTCTCAAGGGCTTCGGAGATTTACTTTTCTTTGCGGCTGAACATGGAAGCCAGTCCGCCCTGTTTGGCGTCACCGGCCTGCTGGCGGACCTTGAGCTGGCCCAGGATGGCATGCCAGCCGATATAGATCTTATGCCACTGGCTCTCGAGATTGCGCAGGATGCCCTCGTTCATTTCGCTCAGATACCGCAACGAGGGAGCGTTGCCGATCAGCGTATGAACTTCCTCGCGGCTCGGAGATGAGACCTCGACGGATGCCAGGATCAGTTCCAGTTCCTGCACGAGGATGCTCTTGACCTCGAGGAACTGGGTTTCTTCATCCGCCCCGAACTTCTTGGCTCTCGAGAGGTTCACGAACTGGTTGAACTGCTTCCAGCACTCCAGGTAGTTTTCCATCTGGTGTGTGAGTTGGTCCAATTGTTTCATTGTCATACGCTCTTGGGTGTTGTGTGTGCCGGACTGAAATTGTTTTGTGACAAAAATACGATGGCTCCTCCCTGCAGCTCGCGAGCGGTGATCTTGAAGCTCGGGTAGGAAATCTCAAGCTGCCTCAGGGGCACCTGCGCCTCGTTAGCTTCCTTGAAAGCATCCACGACAAGCGAGCCTATGGTTTCCACGATATCTTTCGGGAACTTCGAGGGCAGCGTCCGCACCAGCACGCGCTTGCCACGGTCCACCGTGAAACTGCCGGAGTATAGCTTCAGCAGCTTCGGAGACTTTCTGCAAAATGAGTTTAGCAGGCCCATAAGCTAATGACTTTCTTGACCACCTCGCGCGCTTCTTCCCGGTCCATGCTGTTTTTCCAGCCGATACAGAATTGAGTGCCGTTGCGTCTCGTGGCGGTGAGCTGGCGCTGAGGCCCCAGCCCGTCAATCTGCCCCAGGTGGCCTGTATGCAGACGTTCGCCCAGTTCCTCGAATTTTTGAATGTAGCGCCGGGTCCACGCCGCCACACCCTCGGGGTTCTCCAACCCGCGGGCAAAGGCCGTCTTGCCCGACTTGGTCTCAATCGCAAGCACAAACTCAACGCCATTGATCTGCGCCAGCCTGGACGCATCCGATGGCTCCTGCTCCTTGCTCGACTCTCCCCCGCGGATCTCGTCCAGCGCCTGTGCGGATTCCAGCAACAGGCTGTTGTAGGGTTTAAAAATCGTCCGCTGTCTTCCCGGCTCCGCATGTTGCGTTTCAAAACTGCCGGTTTCCCAGGAAAATATCTTTAAAAACGCTTTCTCCCCGAGCAAACCTTCGGTCTCAGCGTCCACAACCTCCCCGTCCTGAATCCAGATCTTGCCCGTCGCCGTCCCGTTATTTATACGCAGGACGGACGAAGACTGGGACATGCACTCCAATTGGATGATGTCCATGAGACTCTTGCTCTGCACACCACGGAACCCGCCGTCGTCCGGACTGAGCAGTGACTCACAGCATTCCAGGAACTGCTTCATCTCCTGCTCATTCGTGGGCTTATGCCAGTAAAGATCCACACCAATCGAATACACCCGGGATCGAAATTGTTCGTCCACGACTCCCGTCACAGCCAGTGTGCGCACCATCGGATACTTGCGCCGAACGATCGAAAGCACCTGCAAACCGTCCATCTTGGGCATTTTAAGGTCACAGACCAGAACCTTGTAGCCACCGCCTTCCAGCATCGCAAGGGCGCGCTGGCCCGAAACAGTGGTATGAATCTCCGGCTTGCTGGGCAACTGCTCCAGCAACCCTTTGTAGGTTTCCAGAATAGCAGGATCGTCATCCACCACGAGGATTCTCTGGCGTGTCAATGTGACTGGATCCGTTGTTTCCATCATTTGTTTTGCAGGCATTTGCGAGCCCTTTATCACGATGCCACGTCGCACTGTAGCATTCTGCGTTCCCACTTCCCCCTGGCGGCGAAGAAATATGCGGACAGACCGCTTGGCGTGCAGGCCAACCGCATCCGCAAGCACTTTTAAACGCACCCCCCCGTCCCGAGCCACGGCTTCGGCCCGGCCCAGCGTCCCGCCATGAGACACATTCCATCGACCACGCCCGAAAATAACACAGCCTGCCGCCAGGCTGGCGATGCATGGATGGGCTTCCCAGTGAGGCTAGGGCGGCGGTTTTCATACAATTTACGCCCGGCAAGGCTTGATGGCATGCAACTTGCCAAGAATCTCGAAACAAAAGTTGGCATGCACCGATGAAATCGCCCGACCAGCAACTGGATTCGACGGCCCCCGCGCAGGAAACTGCCAAACGCGGGCCGGGATCGGCCCCCAGGGAAAGGGCCGCTCAAGGGCATAAGATGGCATGCACGACGCCTCACAAGAACCTGCCATGCTCGACTTCCTGAAGAAAATGCTGCACAGACAGCGGCCTGCCGAGGGTAACTTTTACAATCCTCCCCCGGCATGGGTGCCCAGCCCCGTCGCCGCCCCCTCTCAACGAGGGCCGGCGCTTCGCCAGACGAACGGCCGCTGTATAGATGTACCGCTCCGGCCAATTCTCGACACCTTGCCCCTGGAACTGCAGGCCTGCATCGTGCAGCAGGATTTGGGCGAGATCATGGTCCCGGTGCCGCTCGAAAAGGTGCTGGCCCAACTCTCGAAAGGCTGTGTCCGAATCACTTTTGCGGAACTGCGACGCGCGGCGCCTGAGGTTTTCACGGCAGACCCGGGCCGGGATTCCATATTGGTCACGCTGCCGCTGGGCGAGATTCTAACCCGCATGAACCCGGCGCTGATCACGCGCCGCAGGGCCCAACGCGAAGTGCAGGTTCCCGAGGAAATCAGCAGCCCGTTCGATGTGGAGGGCCAAAGCCTCGTTTTCACATCCGAACCCGCGCGCAAAACGCAACAGGCAGAAAGCGCCACGGAGCGATTCACGCCCAAGCCCCCGCTTCCGACGGGTCCGGGCCAGGTCACTCTGCCGCCCGTTCACTCGCCCACGGCTCCGTTGCCGATGCCGGCGCGCGGCGCCATCACTTCCACCCCGACACCACAGCCACCGTCCTCACTCCCGCTGGCGACTCCGGCCATCCCGCTGCAACGCCCGACGCATGCGGCGGCAAGCGAAACATCGCACACCGCAGCCGCACCGGCGCCAAAACCTGCACCCGTAGCGGCTCAAAAGGAGCCCCAGGAAGCTCCCATCATGGTCAATCTCGCCACGCTGGCCGAAAGCTGGCCAGAGGCTGTGCGCAGGGACATTGTTGATTTGGGATTGGTGGATACGCAGATAGCGCTGCCGTTCGACGCTGTCGGCCAGGCGTTGAAACAAGGCCGGATTGTCTTCACGTGGCGGGTCCTAAGGTCATGGATCACGCCAGGCCACCTCCCGACGGCCACCCCCCGTGACGGACAGGCGCTGGAGCTGCCTTTGAAAGTTGTCGCCCCGCTCTTCCTTGTCCGCCAGCAACAATTGGCGAAGCCGCAGGAAAAGCTCAAAATAGACGAGGATATTCCAAACCTGTTCTTTGGATTCCCGCAAAAGACTGCTGCCACGCCGGAACTCGAAGCGGAAGCGCCCAGGCCCGAGGATACAAACTTCTATGTTTGGGACGACGTTTCGGAATCCGCGCGGGTGGATGAATCGGCCCAGAAGAAAAACGCCAGCCCGGGCACAAGGTTCATGCTGAAGTATGCCACGCCGAACGAGGTCGTTTCACGGGCGGCCACGCTGGACGGGGTTGCTGGGGCACTCATCGCCCTTCCGGACGGACTCATGGTGGCAAACCGGCTGCCGGCCGACGTGAACGGCGAAACGCTCGCCGCGTTTCTGCCTCACATCTTTGGAAAGGTCAGCCAATGCACCAAGGAGCTTCGCATGGGCGATTTGAATAACCTGAATTTCACCGTGGGCAATGTGCCCTGGAAAATCTTCCGCGTGAACGCGATCTTCTTCGCGGCATTCGGCCGGTCGGGACAATCTCTTCCCACGGGCCAGCTTGCCGCGCTGGCGGCGGAACTCGACCACAAACCACGCTCATAAAAATCCAAAAAATCTATGGCAATCATTAATCAGGCTACCAAGGAACTGCAGGTAAAGATTGTGTACTACGGCCCCGCCATGGGCGGCAAGACCACCAATCTTGTCCAGGTGCACGACCACGTCCAAACCACCGCCGGAAACAAGGGCAAACTCGTCTCGCTGGCCACCAGCTCGGACCGAACGCTCTTTTTCGACTTCCTGCCCATCGAGGCCATGTCGATTAAAGGCTTCCGCACCAAGTTCCAGCTCTACACCGTGCCGGGCCAGGTGATCTACAACACCACGCGCCAGCTCGTGTTGCGCGGCGTGGACGGCATCGTATTCGTCGCGGATTCGCAATACGAAAAAATGGCCGAGAATGTCGAGAGCTTCTCCAACCTCGAGGAAAACCTCAAGAGTCTCAAGATGAACCTCGCGGACATCCCATATATCCTTCAGTACAACAAGCGCGACCTCCCAAACGTGGCGCCTGTTGAATACATGGACTTTCTGCTCAACAACAGGGACCTGCGCGTGCCGTCCTTCTGTTCGGTCGCTCACAAGTGCGAAGGCGTTTTCGAGGCGCTGAACATGATCACCCGCATGCTGCTCCACAAGTTTGTGAGCCAGAGCACACCCCAATACGCCTGATCCCCATGGGCACACTGCCTCAACTCCTGGAGGAGGACATCCAGCGCATTGACGATGCGCTGCGCGAACTCCTCGAGAAAAGCGACGCTACAACGGCGATGCTGATGGACCATGGGGGGTTCCTTCTGACAAGCCAGGGTGACACCCGCCGTTTCGATACCACCACCATCGCGGCATTGGCTTCGGGCGCGTACCTCGCAAATCAAACCATCGCCAACCTGGTGCAGGAACCAAACTTCAGCAGCGTTTACCAGCAGGGCGAAAAGTTCAGCATGTTTATCTGCAGCGTTGATGACTTTTCTCTTCTCTGCGTGGTGTTCAGGGCGCAGGTCAGCGTGGGCCTGGTTAAATACTATTGCGGACCAGCCGTCCAAACGATCGCCGCCCAGTTGCAGCAGGCAAAGCAGCGTGATCCCTCCCTGGGACTGGATCTTTCCGTCCTCAACATGGCGGACACCTCGGGTCTCTTCAAAAGGAAGAGTTGCTGACACAAAGGCTTTGACGACGGGCATGAAGGCGCCCGGGCGATGAGCCCGCGTCCCGGCCCTGTCCATCGCCGGCATTCGATTTCCTTGATTTGCCTCCCGAACGTCTTGCGCTACTCTCTGCGCCATGATGGATCGATTGCCCGGATTTCGTGATTTTTACCCGGAACCAATTCCGCACCCGGACGTTTGGAGCTCAGACGCGCGGCATTACCTTTTTTCGTCCTGGCGAACCACAGCGCGACTGTATGGCTTCCGCGAATATGACGGCCCGCCCGTCGAATCGCTCGAGCTCTACACCACGAAAAGCGGAAGTGAGATTGTGGGCCAGCTTTACAACTTCAAAGACAAAGGCGATCGGGAGGTTTCCCTCCGTCCGGAAATGACACCCACCCTCGCCCGCATGGCCGCCGCGCATGAACGCGCCTATAAGAAACCCATCAAGTGGTTCGCCATCCCCCAGCTCTTCCGCTACGAGCGCCAGCAAAAGGGACGGTTGCGCGAGCATTTCCAGTTCAACGCCGACATCATCGGCGAAGCCGACCCCGCAGCCGATGCCGAGCTGATAGCGCTCCTTGTGGATTCGCTCCGCGCTCTCGGCCTCACGAGCGGGGATTTCAAAATCCGCCTCAGCAGCCGCAACGCCTGGCATGAGTTCTACACCCGGGGGAACGGCGCGCCCGAAGGGGAATATGCCTTTTACCAGGCTGTGGACAAGATCGGGCGCGACCCCCTGGAGGAAACGGAGAGAAAACTCGCCGCAGTGGGCTTTCGTTTCGCAGCAGTGCGGGATTTTATCGAAAAGGGCGAACCGACAGATGAACTGCGCAAGGTCCTTGATAACCTCGATGCGCGCGGTCTGAGCGAGTTCGCACAGGTGGACTATCACGTGATCCGCGGCCTGGCCTATTACACCGGCATTGTTTTCGAGGCCTTCGATGTACAGGGCGAGCTGCGCGCAATCGCAGGTGGGGGTCGTTACGACAACCTGGTCAAACTCCTGAGCGGCGGCAAAGTTGACCTGCCCGCGCTGGGTTTTGGCATGGGCGACGTGGTTCTCATGGAACTGCTCAAGAGCCGCAATCTGTTGCCTCAGTTCACCTCGGGCACAGACGTGTTTGTCCTCATCGAGGATCAATCCCTGCGATTTGAAAGCCTCAAACTCGTTCAGGCATTGCGATCAGAAGGTCTGGCTGTGGAGTATTCCTTGACCCCGATGAAGCCGGACAAGCAGTTCAAACGCGCCCTGGAATTAAAGTCCGGATTTTCAGCGCGCATCGAAAGAGACGCCTCCGGGGGCACCATGGCGCGCTTGAAGAACCTCAAAACCCGCGAGGAGTCCGTCGTGCCTGTGCCGGAAGCACCGAAGGAACTGCAACGGAAGCTGCCGGCCTGAACTCATCGTCCGGGCGGCCCAAGGTCAGGCGGGCTCCAGGACCACTTCGCTGACCAGCGGAGTCGGCTGGAAATCCGCCTCCAGGCGGAACGCCTGGCGAACTCGCGCGGCGGCACTGGTTGCAGTTGCATGGTCAAACGCGTGAACCCGGGCCAGGATGCCCCCTGCCCTGACCACCGACCCCGGTTTTGCTATGTGGTCCACTCCCACATCGTAGTTAATGCGGCTCTCCTTCGTCAGCCGGCCACCCCCAAGATCGCGCACGACCTCGCCGAGCATGCGCGCGTCGCACCCGGCAACAACTCCCTCCCGTGCGGCTCGCACCTCGACAATGGCGCACGGCGAATCAGCCAGCAGTTTCTTGTCGTAAGCGTCAAGGTCGGCT
>ERZ1645192.3225-NODE-3225-length-13412-cov-11.129520_pt1 | contig 13412 bp, 9 predicted proteins | sample MGYA00575354_ERZ1645192 | MGnify/ENA primary metagenome ERZ1645192 (study PRJEB40844, sample SAMN11349763) | freshwater sediment metagenome | isolation source: river sediment | host: Sediment | place: India: Faizupur Khadar , New Delhi | collected 2017-02-21 ... | reverse complement strand
CATCAGCTTCCCAAGCTGAGGGTCGCGGGTTCGACCCCCGTTTCCCGCTCAAAGAGAGACAGGAGTCTCTCTTTTTTGTTTTACAGGCCATCCAATACCCCGGCTGAGGGGCGCCCCACAAAGTCTAAAAATTGCCCGCATTTCTGTTTTCTACAACTTCATCAAGAAAGAGAATATCCTTATGTTTAATTATTCCGGTCACAAATATGATCTGACTATTTATTGTTAAAATTGTGACCTGAAATTGAACACAAATAAAATGGTTAAAAGAACCTTCTTTCTTTGGATGCTTTTTATGGTGGCCCTGAATGGTCATGCTCAGCATGCAAAGGTGATTGACTCCATCATTGAACTGGGAAAAACCGACAATCAGACGATGCGTCATCTTGATGTCATTTCAAATCGTTTTGGCGGCCGGCTGATTGGTTCTGATGCCTATGAAAATGCAGCCTTATGGTGTGCTTCCGAATTTAAAAAATGGGGCATGGAAGTGATTATGGATGAAGTGGGTACGGTTCCTGTGGGCTTCAACCGGGGTCCCTGGTTCGGCAGGCTCCTTTCCGATAATGGTATGACGCTCCATTTTGCCACCCCTTCCTACACTTCCGGAACGAAAGGGGTTCAGAGAGGCCATGTGCTGATAGAACCCAAAAACCAGGAGGAATTCAACCGGATGAAGGGCGCCCTGAAAGGGGCATGGGTGCTTATAGGGGGAAAGAACGAAGGCTGGCCCATCGACTTCTCTGAAAAAGCCGATTCGGCCAGGGATGCCATCATTCATTACAATGACTCCATCGGAAAAATCAACCAAACAATTAGGTCCGAGAACTACTCAAACCGGGATAAACCCCCGAAAGAGTTGCTCCCCCTGAAGGAGGAGCCAGCCCTTTTTTACCGGCAGATGCGCGAAGCAGGAATTCTTGGAATCATCCAATCCTCGGCAGTCCCCATCAGAGCCCTCTATGACAGGAAAAACCTGGATAAAATGAGTTTCGAACACCTGCCGGTGGTTTGCGATATCAAGCTCGATGAACAACAATATGCCATAATTGAAAAAATGGTGAAGGAACGCCGCTATTTCCTCCTCGAATTCGATATCCGGAATCACTTTAAACCAGGGCCGGTCAAATACCATAATGTCATCGGAGTGATTAAGGGATCGCGTTATCCCGATGAATATGTCATGATGGGAGGTCACCTCGATGCTTTCGATGTGGCGACCGGAGGGGTGGATGACGGATCGGGAGTAACCCCTGTCATGGAGGCAGCCAGACTGATCATGGCCGCGGGCGGAAAACCCGAAAGAACAATTCTGGCCTGCCTATGGGCCGGTGAGGAGTTCGGATTACTCGGATCAAAACACTGGGTGGAAACCAACAAGGAGAAGCTCCCGAAAATCTCCAATTACTTTAACCGCGACGGAGGCCCTACAGTAGCATCAGGACTCGAAGTTCCTGTGGCCATGTATGATGACTTTGAAAAAGTGTGCAAACCGCTTGACAAAATCAATCCCGACTTCCCGTTCAAACTCACAAAAAGTTCCAGGCCACCCCGCCCCTTGCCCAAAGCTGCAGGGGGTTCTGACCACGCCTATTTTGCCATGAATGGAGTGCCTACGCTCTCTTTTGACGCTCCCGATTCAAAAGGATATGATTTCAGCTATATGGAAATTTGGCATACCGAAAAGGATACTTACGATAAGAGCATCCCTGAATACCAGGAACATACTTCGGTAGTCATGGCGGTAGTCCTCTATAACCTGGCCAATCTTGATCATCTGCTTTCCCGGCAGGGACTCTATCTCGATCCGGCAGAAAAATAAGCCGGGGGAACCTAACTCTGTGACACTTCTGAATCCCGGGAAGCGCTTTGTGTCAAATTTAATAACTTGCGGAGGAAATTTTTAAGCCGAAAAAATACTAATTTAAAAATATATTATGATGAATTTTAAAACTCCTTTTACAAAAATGATTTTGATGGCGATCATGGCTTGTTTCGCGATCCACATTCCTTCTGAGGCGAAAGCCCGTAAAAATTCCGGAAAACAGGGCGTTCAGATTGGAGCCATCACCTACAGTTACCGGAGCATGCCCGACCAGTCGATAGAAGCCATATTGGATTACCTGGTCAGGTCAGGTATAAATTCGGCTGAGTTAATGGGGGGCCCTGTCGAACAATATGCAGGCATACCTCAGGTGAAAGACCAGGCGGCTATCAAGGCATGGAGAACCACGGTCGAAATGGATAAATTCAAGGAAATCAAAAAGATGTTTGACAAAAAGAAGGTGAAAATCGATATCTTGAAGTTGGGTGAATCCCGCTGGTCAGATGAAGAGATCGATTACGCCTTCAATGTATGTAAAACGCTTGGTGCCAGAGGAATCAGCATGGAGATTTCTGAACAGACGGCAAAACGGATGGCTCCCTTTGCTGAAAAACACAACCTGTACGTGATTCTTCACAACCATCTGCAGCCGGGAGATCCCGGATTCAGCTTTGACAAGATCCTGGCCTACGGGAAAAAACTGATGCTAAACTTTGACTGCGGCCATTATTACGGAGCTACCGGGCTGCATCCCAATCCTCTCATTGAAAGGCTGCACGACAGAATTGCCAGCATCCATATCAAGGATAAAACAGGACCGAAAGCGGTTGAACCCAACCAGAACAAACCTTTCGGAATGGGAGAAACTCCGGTGAAAGAGATCCTTCAACTCGTCCAAAAGAACAATTGGCCCATCACTTGTGATATTGAGCTCGAATACAACATACCCAAAGAGTCCGATGCCGTTAAGGAGGTAACAAAGTGTGTGGAATATTGCCAAAAGGCCCTGATGCCTTAGCCCTGAATGGCATATATCCCATGGCACCCCATTGCACGCCGGTAGGGGATTCCCGGAATTATGCCTTCCGCCAGAGGGCCACCAACACCCTCTAGGAGCATACTCTCCTAAAGCTTACTTATACATGGTGACTATTCCCCATCATGAGCGCAGCAGATCTTCGCTCATGATGGGGAGTAACTTACTCGGCCCGGCCAATTAAACCTGCTCTGCAGCCTCTTTATTAAAACAGATTTCAAATGTAGTCCCCACGTTCTCATTGCTGTTGATAAATAGCTCAGCATTATGCAATCTTACGATTTGCCTGACCAGGGATAGACCGATCCCATACCCCCCCTTAAAACGGGCATTGGAACCCCTTTCAAAGGGATTTAAGATTTTCTGCATTTCATCCGTGGGGATTCCGATCCCACGATCCCTGACTCGAACTTGAATCCATTTTTTGGTCTCAGAAATCTTCACCTCGATCTCATTTTCCGAGAACTTTAACGCATTATCTATCAAATTCCGGAATGCAATCTCAAGCATTTCGAAATTTCCACGGATGAGGAGCTCTTCGTGGCTTTCCAGGTATTCGATATTCAGCAAAATCTTTCTGTTGGGGTATTTCGCCTTTGCCGACTGAATGGCATTGGTAACCGGCTCGTCCATATGCAATTCGGTCCGACGGAAAACGCTACCCCTTTTCAGATGTGCCAACTCCAGCATGCCATTGATCAACTGATTCAATTTCCGGAGATCCTTCACGATTCCTGAAATATGTTCCACATATTGCTCCGAAGTGGATGGCCGGGTCAGAATATAATCGGATTCTGCGATCATCACCGCCAGTGGAGTGCGTAACTCATGGGATGCATTGGATACAAATTCGTCCTGACTTTTAAACGCTTGTTCAAGATCAGCGAGCATCTCATTAAAGGTTGTGGCGAGCTGTTCAATCTCATCCTTCCCCCTCCCTTCATCCAGGCGGTTACTTAGTTTCAACGCGTTGATTTGCTTCACACTCGAAATAATCCTGGAAATAGGCTTTATGGCCGATTGGGAAAAGAAATAGGAGGCCGAAATGGACAACCAGGCACTGAACAAAATGCACCAGAAAAGTATCTTACGCAAGTTCTTCAGAGATTCTGCCCGGTATTTATCATACGCCATTACAGTAACATAGTAGGCTTGATTATCAAACCTATGTCTGTAATGGATCCCGTCTTTTACCCCATTGGTTATATATTCGGGAAAGGTACTACCGCTCTTCCTGATGGCACTGATCCCGTTCAGATTCTTAATTCCATGGCTATATAGTATTCTGCCTGTGGAATCGGTGATCGCAATCTCCACCTCGTCAAGCGACTTGGTTGTTTGCTGGATCTTCTGCAGCAGGGTGGAATCTACTTCCACTACGTTAATTAATAAGATGGCGCTGTTTTGCGCTTCCACTAACAGATTTTGCCTGAAATTGGCCCGCTGGCTGGTGAATGAGAAATAATAGACCAATACGGAAAAAAACAAAAGAATGCCAAAAACGATAATCGTAAATTGTATCGATAACTTCGTCTTAATGTTCATTTCAGAGCTCTTTATCGTTACAATAAAACCCAAATCCAAATTTTGTGTATATCAGTTTGGGTTCAAAACCCATATCGATCTTCTTTCTCAAATAATTGATATAAACATCCAGCACATTGGTCCCGGTATCAAAATCAATCCCCCATATTTTTTCAATAATATAATCCCGTGCCAGCAATTTCCCCTTGTTTTTAAGCAAGAGCTCCAACAAAGCGAACTCCTTAGAGGTAAGCTGAATCTTTTGTCCTCCCCGGACAATGGTTTTTCTGTCTAAATCCATCTCCAGGTTGGCAATAGTTAGCCTGTTCTGGTGCATAATTATCGTATCGCTGCGTTTTAGGAAGACATTGATCCGTGCCAGTAATTCCCTGAAATCATAGGGCTTCAAAACGTAGTCATCTGCACCGGTATCAAAACCGGTCAACTTATTTTCGGTTGTACCAAATGCGGTTAGCATAATGATCGGAACATTGCGGTTCGCCTTCCTGATTTCTCTGCAGAGTTCATATCCATTGATAACCGGCAGGTTAATATCGAGTAATATAAGATCATAATCGGTGTGTTCGGTCATTTTCCTACCAACAAAACCATCATAAGCCACTTCAACCAGAAATCCTGCTTCTCCCAATTGCTTCTGCAGGATATCTGCCAGTCGCTGTTCGTCTTCCACTACCAATAATTTCTTCTTTAACATATCATCCTGTACCACAACACAAAGCTAACTTACCGCTGTTGAAAAGAGACTTTTCTAATTAAATTCTAATCATCTTCTAATTTTATTCTAAATGATGAAGATTTGAATCCCCTGTATTTTTGACCTTATAGAAAAATTAAACCTTATGAGCAAATTTAAAGAGAAAATTGAAAAGATGAAAAACAACGGTTGCCTGGCCATGCTGGCGTTTTTTGGTTCCATTACAGTTGTTTTCATATTATTGAAATTGTTTGTCTTTAAAGGGTAAGGCCAGGTCAAGATCAGTTTCTTATCGTCATCGGGCTAAACGCCCATCTTAAACCCAGGGCGTGTCATCTGTTGCAGTTTCCGCATCCATTTTTCTGTATCTCTATTAAAAAAAAGGAATCTGCCAAGAGTTAATAATGACTCAGGGCACAGTATTGTTTGAGTTGTGGGGAACGCATTGACATGCACTCTTTTGACTTAATGAACCATTAGGTATCCTGGTTCCATTAGTCGGGTCAACTGTATCCGGTTGGGAATAAAATTCCCTTGGTTAAAAGAAATTCCACTCCATTTGTACGGGAGTTTGCCGGGGATTTGCTACTTTCAAGCCCGAATAAACAATGATGCTCCCGCCTTATGTAAACCAGACTGACAGGCGGGTTTTCGTTAATAGATACTATACCATGGACAGAAGAAAATTCATCAGGAACGGAATGGCTACGGTGGCGGCCTTTTCCATTGTTCCGGCCCACGTACTGGGCGGACCTCGCCACCTGGCTCCCTCTGACCGGCTGACCAAGGCGATCATCGGTGTGGGGGGCATGGGCCGCGGTCATATCGGTTATGAAAATACCCCGGTAGTGGCCATCTGCGATGTGGATAAAAAGCATATCGAGCTGGCGCAGAAACAACTCGGATCACCAGTAAAAGTATACCACGATTACCGGGAGTTGCTTCTTGACCCAGGAATTGACATCGTCCATATTGCCACTCCCCCGCACTGGCACGGCATCATGAGCGTCGACGCTGCCAGGGCCGGCAAGGATATCTGGTGCGAAAAACCGATGACCCGGACCATCGGCGAAGGGCTCCGCGTGAAAGAGGCTATGGCCCATTACGGCCGTATCTTCAGGCTGAACACCTGGTTCCGCTTTAAAGACAATTTCTACGGCATGAACACCACCGTGGAACCCATCAAAAAACTGGTCGACAGTGGCATGCTCGGATGGCCCCTTAAAGTCACGGTCAACGCCGCCACCGGTTTCGACTGGAAATTCTATTGGGTGGGCCGCACCGACCTCGACATCCAGCCGGTACCCCCTGAACTCGATTACGATATGTGGCTGGGACCTGCCCCGTTTAAACCTTACCATCCCCACCGCACCCACGGCACCTTCCGAGGCTATTGGGATTACGACGGGGGCGGACTCGGTGACATGGGACAACACTACCTTGATCCCATCCAGTATTTCCTCGGAAAAGATGATACCTCGCCGGTGACCGTGGAAGTCGACGGCGAACAGCAGCATCCCGATGCTGCGGGGACCTGGAAACGGGTGGAACTCACCTATGCCGATGGCTGCAAAATCATCCTCGACGGGGAAAACCGCGACACAAATGCCGCCTATATCGAAGGCCCCAAGGGAAAAGTCTTCCGCGGTTTCCGCAGTGATATTCCCGACCTCGACAAGAAACTGGCTACCCTCCCCAATCCGGAACCTCAAATCACCTCTTTCTCAGAGGCGGTCAGAACCCGTCAGAAATTTGCGCTCAACGAGGAAAACGGATTCCGCTCGTGTACGCTGGTTAACATGGCCATCATCGCCGTAAGACTCGGCCGATCCCTGGAATTCGACCCCGTGAAATGCGAATTCGTCGGGGACCAGGCCGCCAACATGCTGGTCCACCAACCCATGAGAGCCCCCTGGAATATCTGACACCAACCCATTATGGCTGAACGGCCCATGCAATTTAAGGATCAACCCGGATCACCCCATCATGAGCGCAGGACTGTTCTTTCAAGGAATGAATCAAAATAACGCAATTAACTATACAGATAAAATGAGAAGAAACGCTGTACTTTCAATCATACTGCTCCTGTGTACCCTTTTGGCCGGAGCACAGCAACCCCAAACCGACCAGCGGACGACCGAGACCAGAATTGCCGACCTGCTGATGCAACTGCCTGCCAAAGATGCAGCCAGTCTGCACAAAATTATGGCCGAACTGGCGCCTCTTGCGGAACCGGCCCTCCTCACCTCGGCACGCGGGTTGGTCACTCCCGGAAAGGGCAACGACACCCAATTCCGGTATGCCATCAGCGGACTGGTGAAATATGCCGCTGAGGGAAACGACCCGGCTCTGAAAAAGAGCTGCTCCCGCACCCTATGCCAGGCCTTGCAAACGGCTGCTGACGATGAGGTAAAGGACTTCCTGTTGCAGGAATTGCAATATGTGGCAGGTGAGGAAGCTGTGGCTGCCGTCACCCCCTTGCTGAGCCATCCCAGGTTGTGCGACCCCGCATCGCGGGTGATGGTGCGCATCGACACTGAAAGTTCAGGTCAGGCTTTGCTCGGGACCCTGGAAACCGCGGCACCCTCTCAGAAGATCACCATGGTCCAGGCCCTCGGCGAACTCCGCTTTACCCCAGCCCTGAAAACCCTGATGGGTGTTGCCGGGACTTCCGACACCGCCCTGAAAAAAGCAACCCTCCGTGCCCTCGCTGAAAGTGGTGACCCTGCTGTTGCCCCCCTCCTCTCTGCACAGGCCGCAAAAACAGGCTACCAGTTTGACCCTGCCAACGCCACCGAATCCTGGTTTTTCCTCCTAAAAAGAATGATCGAAAAGGGAAAAACCACGGAAGCTGAGAAATACCTCAAGAAAATCGTTGCCAATGAAGAGCTTCCCGGTCAGGCGCTGAGCGGTGCCATCGCCCTGCTGGCTGAAATCCCCGGCTATAAGATCGTTCCCCTGCTCCTCAGAGCCCAGAAATCAGAAGATGCAGGCTACCGCAGTGCCGCCCGCCAACTCCTATCGGAGCGGCTCTCCCCGGAGTTGTCAAAAGAACTGCAAAAGAGAATGTTGCAGGAGAGTGATCCGGTCAGAAAAACTGAATACATCAGGCTTCTGGCTCAGAAAGAGGTCAAAGAGGCCGCTCCCGTTTTTCTGGAGCTCCTCAGCGACCCCCATCCCCAAGTGAGGCTGGCTGCAGCAGAAGCTGCGGTACTGGCCACCCCGCAGGAGGCCATCGCCCCCCTGATCAGCCTGCTGAAGAAAGGCGATGCTGAAAATACCCCGGCCCTCCAGGAAGCCCTGCTCACTATCGAGGGTGCAGGCCTCACCGAAGCCGTGGCCGGAGCTATTCCTGGTGCTCCGGTGGAAGCCGCCCAGGCGCTTATTGGAATTGTAGCCAAACGCCAGGACAGCCGTTTTGCCCCGGTGATCCTCAAGGAAGCTGAAAACAGCAATGCTCTGATCAGAGAAGCAGCCACCGCCGCCCTCTCCGCCCTGGTGAAGGCCGAGGATGCCCCCACGCTGGCCCGTTTGCTCAATCAGGCCAGCGGAAAAAAGGAAACCTCTGCGCTTCAGGAAGCCCTCTATAAAGCAGTGAGCCAGTCGGGACCCCGCGAATCACAGGCAGAAACCCTGCTCCCGCTGATGAAGTCGGCCGGGAAAAGTACCCCCCTCTATTACCCGGTGTTGGCTTCCATTGGTGGCTCCCGGGCGCTGGCCATCATCCAGCAGGAGATGAAGGAAGGGACTCCCGACCGGAAGGAAGCGGCGGTAAAGGCCCTCTCCAAATGGCAGGATCCTGCCGCCCTCCCTCTGTTGCTACAGATCGTCAGGGAATACCCTGCCGGGGAACTGCGCAACGGCGCCCTTAACAGTTACGTCGCTTCCACCAGCCGTTCCCCCTGGCCCGCTGACCAGAAGGTGCTGCTCCTTCGCCAGGCCATGGAACTGGCCTCCCTGCCCGAACAAAAAGCCGCGATCCTGAAACAGATCGCCCAGAATCCTACGCTTCAGGCCCTGACCTTTACTTCCCGCTACCTTGATGACCCCGAGCTTCAGCAGGAAGCCATCCAGGCCATCCGCACCATCGTGCTGGCCCAACCCGGGCTTTATGGTCCCGTGGTGAAGGACATCGTCCATCAGGCCATCAGCCTGAACAAAGATCCGGAAGCTCCCTACCAGAAGGAAGCCCTGCTGAAACATCTGGCCTCCCTTCCGCAGGAAGGTGGTTTCACCCCGATGTTCAACGGTAAAGATCTTTCCGGTTGGAAAGGACTGGTCGAGAACCCCATAGCCCGCAGCAAAATGAAACCCGAAAAACTGGCCGCGGAACAACTTAAAGCCGATGAAAGAATGCGCCGCGACTGGCGGGTCGAAAACGGCACCCTCATTTTCGAGGGGGAAGGTTACGATAACCTCTGCTCCGAAAAGATGTACGCCGACTTTGAGCTGATCCTCGACTGGCGCATGGAGCCCAAAGGCGATGGTGGCGTCTACCTCAGAGGAACCCCACAAGTCCAGACCTGGGACACCTCCCGCGTAGAAGTGGGCGCACAGGTGGGATCGGGCGGACTCTACAACAACCACGTCAACCAGAGCAAACCCCTGGTCGTCGCCGACAACCCGATCAACGAATGGAATACCTTCCGCATTAAAATGAACGGGGACAAGGTCACCGTATACCTCAACGGACAACTGGTCACCAATAATGTGGTCCTCGAAAACTACTGGGACTGCAAGCTCCCCATCTTCGACCGCGAATCAATAGAGCTGCAGGCCCATGGCACCAGGCTGGAATTCAGGGACATCTATGTCAGGGAGATTCCCCGTCCTGAACCTTACCAGCCGGCACAGGAGGAGATCAAAGAAGGATTTGTCCCCCTCTTCAACGGCATTGACATGACCGGGTGGACAGGCAACAAGGTGGACTATTTCGCCCAGGAGGGGATGATCGTCTGCCAGCCTTCGGGGCATGGCTCAGGAAACCTCTACACCGAAAAGGAATACGGCGATTTTGTCTTCCGCTTTGAGTTCCAGCTCACCCCGGGCGCCAACAATGGACTGGGCATCAGAACCCCCCTGACCGGCGACGCTGCCTATGTGGGCATGGAACTGCAAATTCTTGACAATGAGGCCGAAATATACCGGAACCTGAAAGAGTACCAATACCACGGCTCGGTGTACGGGGTCATCCCCGCCAAACGGGGTTTCCTCAAACCCGTGGGTGAATGGAACACCCAGGAAGTAAAAGCGATCGGCAACCACATCACCGTCACCCTTAACGGAGAAGTGATCCTCGATGGAGATATCGCCAAGGCAAGCAAGAACAATACGGCCACTGCTGACAAACGCGAACATCCGGGATTGCTCAACCCTTCGGGGCATATCGGGTTCCTGGGCCATGGCTCTCCCCTGAAATTCAGGAATCTAAGAATCAAAGAATTGAGTGGCCAATGATTTAAAAAACGATAAGGGCTGGCGGAGCTTTGACCGCAACATCCTCTCCATAGGGCTGACCAGCTTCCTGACCGACACCTCGGTCAAGATGGTCTATTCGGTTATGCCCATGTTCCTCCTTTCGTTAGGGGCTTCCAAAACCAGCCTCTCTCTTATCGAGGGCATCGCCGAGAGCACCGCCGCCCTTATCAAAGCCCTCTCGGGGTTCTGGAGCGACCGTATCGGCAAGAACAAGCCTTTCATGCTGATAGGGTATGGCCTCTCCGCCCTGATCATCCCCCTCTATGCCCTGGTGGTCTCTCCCCTCCAGGTGTTGCTGTGCCGCTTTGGGGAGCGGTTCGGTAAAGGCATCCGCACCGCTCCCCGCGACAGCCTTATCGCCGGCTCCATCACCAACAACGACGCAGGCCGCAGCTTCGGCCTCCAGAAAGCCATGGATAACAGCGGCGCCATCGCCGGCCCCTTCATCGCATTTCTCCTGCTGATCCTCTTCCCCGGCAACTACCGCTCTATCTTCCTGATGGCCGGAATCCCCGCGATCCTGGCTATCCTGGTCATTATCTTCGGCATCAGGGAAGCCGCAAAACCACGCGAAAGCCTCTTCCGGACCTTCAGATTCCGCGAATTACCCCGCCGATACTACTACTTCCTGGGGATCATTTTCCTCTTTTCCCTCGGAAACTCCACCGACGCCCTTCTGTTGGTCAAGGCCAACGAGGTGGGCATTAAGGTGGCCTTCATCCCACTCGTTTATCTGATCACCAATCTCGTTGCGGTCCTTCTGGCCATTCCCATGGGATCCCTCTCCGACCGCATCGGCCGCGAAAAAGTGATCACCGCAGGTTTCCTGGTGTATGCCCTGGTCTATTTCGGCTTCGGGGCCGCCTCCTCGGTGAGCCTCATCGTGCTCCTTTTTGCCCTTTACGGCCTCTATTCCGCAGCCACCGACGGCATCCAGAAAGCCCTGGTTTCAGACCTTGCCGATAAGAACAAACAGGGCACCGCCCAGGGCCTCTACAACGCCCTCCTGGGAGTCACCCTCCTCCCCGCCAGCCTGATCGCCGGTCTCCTCTACGACAAGGTGAACTCATCCCTCCCCTTCTACTTCGGAGGAACCACGGCGCTGCTCTCCGCCCTTTTGATGTTTTTCCTTTTCCGAAGAAAAGCTTAACTTTATCTCCCGATCAGGGTCCGCCGGGCAGAAACACGGAACGCCTTGCCCTGAATAGCGTTCGGGCCTCCCGCAGAAGCCTGTTGAATTAACCGTACAACCAATTACTGAAACCATGCCATCGACGCATCCACTCCTCTTTCCCGCCCTGGCGCTGACCACAGGTCTGTTGGCCTGTTCCAGCGGAAACAGTACGGAAAAACCCCGTAGAAACGGCGATAAACCCAATATCGTTTTTATCATTGCCGACGACCTGGGGTATGGCGACCTGAGCTGTTACGGGCAGAAGCTTTTCCAGACCCCCCACATCGACCGGCTGGCCGCCGAAGGGATCCGGTTTACCCAACACTACTCCGGAACCACCGTCTCCGCCCCCTCGCGTTCCTCCCTGATGACGGGAATGACGACCGGTCATACCCCCATCAGGGGCAATAAAGAGTGGAAACCCGAAGGCCAGTGGCCCCTGCCCGATTCTTCTTTTATCCTCCCGGAAATGTTGCGTGCCGCCGGATACACCACAGGCGCCTTCGGAAAATGGGGACTCGGCTACCCCGGGTCAGAAGGGGACCCGCTGCATCAGGGATTCGACACGTTCTATGGGTACAACTGCCAGCGCCTGGCCCACAATTACTACCCCGGTCACCTCTGGGATAACGACCGGAAAGTCATCCTCGAAGAAAACAGCGGCGATGCCCTGGCGGTCTATGCCCCCGACCTGATCCACCAACGGGCCCTACAGTTCATCCGAACAAACAGGAATAAGCCTTTTTTCCTCTTCTACCCCAATGTGATCCCCCATGCAGAACTGCTCCTACCCGACCAGTATATGCAGGAGTACCGGGGAAAACTGCTGCCCGAGAAACCCTTTAAGGGGAGTGAGCCGGGAGAAGCCCATTTCAGGTTGGGCGCTTATGGCAGCCAGCCTGAGCCTCATGCTGCCTTCGCAGCCATGGTAACCCTCCTCGACCGCCAGGTGGGTGACATTGTGGCGTTGCTCAAAGAGCTGGGGCTCGACAGAAATACCCTGATCATCTTCACCTCCGATAACGGTCCCCATCAGGAAGGGGGTGCCGATCCCGACTATTTCGACAGCAACGGCCCCTTCCGGGGTTATAAACGCGACCTCTACGAGGGAGGAATCAGGGTGCCCATGATCGCCTGCTGGCCCGGGAAAATCGAGGCCGGCACCACCACCGGCCACGTTTCTGCCTTCTGGGATGTCATGCCCACCCTGGCCGCCATCGCCGGCATCCAGCCCCCCGACGGTATCGACGGCATCTCGCTCCTACCTGCCCTGACCAGCCAGGGAGAACAACCGGTTCACGACTACCTCTACTGGGAATTCCACGAAGCAGGAGGCCGGCAGGCCCTTCTCCGCAACAACTGGAAACTGGTACGCTTCAATATCCTTATCCCAGACAAAACCACCACCGAACTCTATGACCTGACCACCGACCCGGGAGAAAACAACAACGTGGCCGCCAGTCACCCCGGGGTGGTGGAAGAACTGCTTCATATCATGAACGAAGCCCGCACTCCCTCTGTCAACTTCAGCTTCTGACCTGACCAGTCCCACGCTCAGCTCCGCTGAGGTGAAAGTTGAGGTCAAGGTTAGGTAGGATTAGGTGGAGGTTGAGGTGAAAGTTAGGTGAAGGTTAGATGAAGATTGAGATTAAGAAATAAC
>ERZ1645192.3223-NODE-3223-length-13420-cov-42.902132_pt1 | contig 13420 bp, 11 predicted proteins | sample MGYA00575354_ERZ1645192 | MGnify/ENA primary metagenome ERZ1645192 (study PRJEB40844, sample SAMN11349763) | freshwater sediment metagenome | isolation source: river sediment | host: Sediment | place: India: Faizupur Khadar , New Delhi | collected 2017-02-21 ... | reverse complement strand
CGCCCCCCGACCCCGGCGGGAAGGTGGCCTACCCGGACAGGAAACCTGCAGCTTGATCTTGATTTTTCCGCCCCCACGGGAGTATCTCTAGGGAATCATGGAAGAGATAATGCTCAAGAACGGCGTGACGATGTCCGTCGAGGACAGAACGGCAGTGCTCACCGGCGACCTGTACCAGGTGCACCTCGTCTTCACCACCTCCGTCGCCCTGGGTGAAGGGGACGCGGAGCTCCGGGGCTTCTGCGGCGAAGACCGGGCGCAGATCGTCCGGGAGCTCAAGCGGCCGGCCGTCCACGAGCGGGATCTCGAAGAGGTGAGGGCGGGCATGAGGGAGTCCTTCCTCGCCACCAACCTGCCCTACCTGGAGAACCCGGAGTTTCCCGGGCGCATGAAGGACAAGCTGCTCAGGGACTTCCAGGAGGAAGAGGAGAAGAGAAACCGCGCCCATGGGTAACGTGACCCCCATGATGGGGCAGTATCTGGAGATCAAGAAGGACTACCCGGGCACCATCCTGTTCTACCGCATGGGCGACTTCTACGAGATGTTCTTCGAGGACGCCCTTGTCGCCTCGCGGGCCCTGGGCCTGGCCCTCACCACCCGGGACAGGGGCAGGGAGAACCCCGTCCCCATGTGCGGGGTGCCCTGCCACAGCGCGAACCCCTACATCTCCCGGCTCATCAGGCAGGGCTACAAGGTGGCGGTCTGCGAGCAGGGCGAGGCCGGCAGCACGGGCAAGGGGCTCGTCCACCGGGAGGTCGTGCAGGTCATCACCCCCGGGCTCATCGTGGAGGACGACCACCTCACGAGCGAAAAGGCGAACTACCTCATGGCACTGGCTTGCGACCCCCGGGGCTCCCGCTTCGGCATCGCCTTCATCGACATCTCCACGGGCGACTTCAGGGTGACGGAGGTGGACTCTCACCGGGACCTCCTGGCGGAGATGCACCGGGTTTCCCCCAGCGAGGTGGTCGCCCACGGCGAGGGCATCGTGCCGGAGGGCTTCTACGCAACTCTCCGGGACGTCCCCCTGCCCCCCGAGCGGGCGAAGGCGCTCCTCACGGGGCACTTCAACGTGCTGGGCATAGAAGGTCTGGGGCTGAAGGACCGCGAGGCGGCGCTGGTCGCCGCGGGCATGGTCCTGGACTATGTCCGGGAGACCCGCAAGGGCGCACTGCCCCACATCACGGGCCTGAGGTTCTACAGCACGGGCCGGTACCTGATCCTCGGAACCAGCACCCGGCGCAACCTCGAGCTTTTCGAGTCCATCTCGGGTGACCGGAAAAACACCCTCTTCGGCGTCATGAACCGCACGAGCACACCCATGGGCGCCCGCCTGCTCGCCGACTGGATCTCCTTCCCCCTCATGGACCCGGCCGCGATAAACCTGAGGCTCGACGCGGTGGAGGAGACCGCCCGGTCCCAGGGAAAAGGCGAGGGGCTGAAGGCCGTGCTGAAGGAGATCCCCGACCTGGAGCGGATCGTGGGGAGGATCTCCGCGGGGAGCGCCACGCCCCGGGACGTGCGGTCCCTCGCCGACGGGCTCGGGAAGGTGCCCGAACTCAGGGCGATGGTCGGTGAGGCCGAATCCGGTCTTCTCAGGGACGTCTACTCGGGCCTGAACCCCCTGCACGAGGTGATCGGAAAGATCGACGCCACCGTTGTCGCCGAACCCCCGGCGCGGCTGGGGGACGGCGGGGTCATCGCCCCGGGCCTCGACGCCGGGCTCGACGACCTGAGGCTCCTGCGCAGGGACTCCCGGCAGTGGATCGCGAACCTCGAGGCCAGGGAGCGCCAGGCCACCGGGATAGGCTCCCTGAAGGTGGGCTACAACAAGGTCTTCGGCTACTACATCGAGATCTCCCACGCCCACGCCTCGAAGGCGCCGGAGAGCTACACCCGCAAGCAGACCCTGGTGAACGCCGAGCGGTTCGTCACCCCGGAGCTCAAGGAGTACGAGGCGAAGATCCTGGGCGCCCAGGACGCCATCGCGCGGATCGAGGCGCGCCTCTTCGCCGGCCTCCTGGAGTTCCTCGTGCGCTGGATCCCGGAGCTCAAGTCCACCATCGGGGCCGTGGCGGTCCTCGACGTGCTCTGCTCCCTGGCCCTCCTCGCCCGGGAGCGCTCCTGGCAACGGCCCGAGGTGGGCGAGGGCAGGGCCGTCTCCATCCGGGGCGGGAGGCACCCGGTGGTGGAGCAGGTGCTCAGGCCCGGCGAGTTCGTGCCCAACGACTGCTCCTTCGACGGCGAGCGCGACACCGTCCACATCATCACCGGGCCCAATATGGCGGGCAAGTCCACCTACATGCGGCAGATCGCCCTCATCGCCATCATGGCCCAGGCAGGCTCCTTCGTCCCGGCGGAACGGGCCTCCCTGGGCGTGGTCGACCGGATTTACACCCGGGTGGGGGCCCTGGACAACCTCTCGGCGGGGCAGAGCACCTTCCTCGTGGAGATGAGCGAGACCGCGGAGATCCTCAACACCACGACGGACAAAAGCCTGGTGGTCCTCGACGAGATCGGCCGGGGGACCTCCACCTACGACGGCATGTCCCTGGCGTGGGCAGTGGCCGAGTACCTGCACGCGAAGAGGGCCAGGACCCTGTTCGCCACCCACTACCACGAGCTTTCCGACCTGGCCAGGAGGCATGCGGGCATCAGGAACCTCCACATGGCCGTGGAGGAAAGCGGCCACGAGGTGATCTTCCTGAGGGAGGTGCGCAGGGGCGCCATCGGCCGGAGCTACGGCATCTACGTGGCGCGGCTCGCGGGCGTGCCCGGGGAGGTGGTGGACAACGCCCGGGCCATCCTCTCCACCATCGGCAGAAAGGGCAGGTCCGTGCCCGTCCTCAACCGCGGCGCCCCCGTGCAGGAAAGCCTCTTCCACGACGACCCCGGCGGCGGGGCCGCGGACGCCCTCGAGATGATCAGGAAGGTGGACCTCGAGCGCATCACCCCCCTGGAGGCCCTCAACCTCCTCCACGAGCTCAGAAAGAAAATCTAGCGGCACAGTAAAGCTTTGCGCGGGATTTTCCGAAGAACCCTGGAGAGAGGTCCCGCATGTACAATGAGACAGAAGCAAGAGAGCTTGCGCGCAAGCACGGCATGGCCTTCATCGACATCGACAGGGAGGCCCCCGACTACAAGTGCATCGAGCTGCTGCAGGAAGGCGTCGCCAGGCAGTACAACGCCGTTCCCGTGCGCTTCCTCAACGGGGGGGTGCTGGTCGCCGTCAGCGACCCCACCCAGAAGCACCTCATCGAGCTCCTCAGCACCCAGATGGGGCGGAAGGTCTACCCCGCGCTGGCCGACCGGGAAGCGATCCAGCGGGCCATCGAGACGGTCTACACCGTGAAGATCGAGACCGGGCCCCCTCCCGGCACCCCGAAAGAGGCGCCCGGGGAAGGCCAGCAGAGCAGCAGGATCATCTCCATCCTCTCCAACAAGGGCGGCGTGGGCAAGACCCACATCTCCACCAACCTGGCCAAGGTCATCGCGGAGTCCGGCAAAAAGGCGCTCCTCATCGACGCGGACCTCGGGAACGCGGACATCTCCAACAAGCTCGCCATGTTCCCCGAGTACACCCTCTACGACTTTCTCCTGGGCGACATGGACCTGGTCAGCATGGTGGAAAAGACCGCCTACGGCTTCGACCTCATCGGCGGGAGCTCCGGGGAGTTCAAGCTGGCGAACATCAACTACATCCAGCGGACGAAGTTCATCCGCGGCTTCAGGAAGCTCAGCGAAGGGTACCACTTCACCATCTTCGACCTGAGCGCGGGGATCAGCAACACGGTGGTGGACTTCGCCCTGGCCTCGGACGAGACGATCATCGTGACCACCCCCCAGGACATCATCGCGGGGTACGCCTGCATCAAGGCCTCGTTCCAGCGGTTCAAGGCCATCGAGGAGTCCCTCCTGGAAAAGGTGGACAACTACAGCCCGAAGAAGGTCTACAAGCCCTGGGTGATCATGAACCAGGTGGCGAACCTCAGGCAGGGCCTGTTCCTCTTCAACCGGATCTGCCAGACCACGGACGAGCGCATCAACAACATGGAGCCCCTGTTCTCCGTGAAGCCCGAATACCTGGGCGGCATCATCTACGACCGGGAGTCCTTCAAGAAGGCGGAGACGGACCGCAAGCCCCTTTCCACCGTGCTCCCCCGGAGCAACCCGGCCCAGTGCATGACCTACCTGGGCAGGAACCTCCTGGAGGCGCCGGACACGAGGACCTACAAGCAGCAGCTCAAAACGGGGCTCTCCCGCTTCGCCATGATCTTCGGCATGGAATGACCGGGGCCTTCAGATCGAAAAGGTGGGCCGATACCAGGGGCAGGGACGGACGATTCAAAGGGGTCACGGATGACGATTTCAGAATACAGGGCGCAGTTCACGGGCAAGTGGGACGACGTGAGACCGGTGGTCATTTACTTCGCGGGGGAAAGATTTGTCGTGGAGTACGACAAGACCTTCGACCGCGTGCTCACCCCCGTCGTGGCCATGGTTCACTCCTATCTTGGAAACATCACGCTCACCCAGAACGACAACTGACGGCCAGTCGCCCGCCTGCCGGCCGGCAGTGATCCACCGGTAACGGCGGGGATCATCACCGGCCTTTCCCGCCGGCCCGACCCGGCCCGGCGAGCATTTCCCTCCTTGTCAACGGCAATGCTTTCTTTTATTATTGAGCACCATGGTCCCCCTGAAAACCCGCGCCGACAGGAAGATCCTCGTCATTGACGACGACGAAGGGGAATGCTGCCTCATCGAGGACATCCTCGCGCAGGACGGCTTCAGCGTGGTCAAGGCCATCGGCGGGGAGCAGGGCATCCGGTTGCTGACCGCGGAGGAGTTCCCCCTGGTCATCACCGACCTGAGGATGCCCGACATCGACGGCATTGCCATCATCGACTTCATCCGCAAGAGGCGCCTGGAAACCCTGGTGATGGTCGTCACGGGGTACGCGAGCGTGGACAGCGTCATCGGGGCCTTAAGGCTCGGCGCCTACGACTACATCATGAAGCCCTTCGGCGCGGACCTCATCCGGTTCGCGGTGAAGAGGGCCTTCGACTATGTGACCCTCCGGGACGAGCAGGCCCGGCTCAAGTCCTTCGAGATGGTCACCAAGCTCGCGAGCACCGCGGCCCACGAGGTGTTCCAGCCCCTGACCGTCCTCATGGGGGAGGCCAAGGGCATCCTGAAGGAGTCTTCGGACCCCGCTGCCCGGGACATGGCGGGGAACATCCTCGAGGAGTCGCGGAAGATCCGCGACGTCATCCGCAGGATGGACAACCTCCACGACTACGTCCTCAAGACCTTCCCCGGGGGGTTTTCCATCATCGACATCGAGAAGGGCTCCTCGAACAAATGACCGGCCGCACCAGTCCTCCGTCCCCGCGAGGGGGCAGCCCCCGCCCCTTTCCCGTGAAGACCTTCCGGGTTTCCTTCAACGGCGAGACCATCCGGGCATACTGCCTCGTCATCGATGCCCGGGACGGGGCCCGGAGGGCGGGGGACAGGCGCGGGGGAAGCCTCGAGGGGCCGGCGGCGGTGTTTTTCCAGGGGCACGCCCAGAGGCCGGGGGACGCCCGCGAGTTCACCTCGGCCCTGGCCGGGCTCGGCAGGTCGGGGGTCGTGGTGGTGCCCGTGTGCGACACCCCCTTCGGGACGGACCCGGCCTGGCGCGGGGACGACGGCAAGACCGTCGTGCTCCGGGAGGTGGCGAGGGCCTCGCTCGCCCCCCTCGGGATCGGGGTCGAGGGCTGCCCGGTCTTCCCCGCTCCCCCCGTCCTGGTGGACGGGAAGCCGGTGGAAGACGGGGCGTGCGTCATCAAGGCGGGCCTTGCGGCCATCGGGTGGTCCCACGGCGGCATCCTGGCGAGGAGGTTCGCCCACGCGTACCCCGGGTGCGTATCCGCACTGGGGCAGGTGTGCCCGGCGGGGTACGAGCGCGTGACCCCGGGCCGGCTCACCGGCCGCTTCATCCTGGAGGCCCTGCGCATCTCGAGGCTCGCGGCGGGGAGCCACTCCGCCCAGGCGCTCCGCTCCACCCTGGGGTTCGTCCGGGGGCTCACCGGGGACGCCGCCAGGTCCTTTGCAAGCGCCGCGGCCTCGCGCTTTCCCGCCAGGGCGCTCAGGGCCTTCAGGGACGTCCGCGACTGCAGCCTCTACTGCGACAGCGGGAACTTCGGGCTCGAAGGCCTGGCCCGGATAGCGGTGGCCTTCGGGGAGGACGACACCTGCATGAGCGCCCGCAGGATAGCGGGTGCCGGTCGCCAGGAGGACGTCACCTCCCGGGTGCTGGAAGACTTCCGGCAGAGGTATTTTTCGGACGCGCCCCGGGGCCGGCTGGGCCTTCATATCCTCCCGGGCACGCACCTCGGCCCGGTGACGCACAGCGGCATCTACGCCCGGGCCGTGCTGGGCAGCCTGGGCGAGCTCGCCCGGCCCGGGGGGGATTGAGGTCGGCATGCGGTACACGAAGCAGGTTTCCTGGGTCCTTCTCGTCCTTGCCGCCATAACGCTCCTGGGCTTCCGCCACTGGTCGGAGGGGAGGGGCGCCCGCACCGTGGCGAAGGTCCACGACGGCGACACCATCAGGCTGGACGACGGCACCACGGTCAGGCTCCTGGGGGTGGACGCACCCGAGGTGGACTCCTCCTATACGCGCGCCGAGCCGTGCGGTGCAGGGAGCAGGGACTACCTGAAGGCCCTCGTCGAAGGCAGGCGGGTCACCATCGAGGTCGGGCCCGAGCCGAAGGACCGCTACGGCAGGACGCTCGCCATGGTCTACCTGGGGGATGTCCTCGTGAACGGCCGCATCATCAGGGACGGCTGGGCCGGGGCCTACCGGAGGTTCGACTACCCGCACAAGGACCTGTTCAGGGCCTACGAGGAGGAAGCGAAAGCAAGGGGCCTCGGGATCTGGGGGTCGTGCGGCCGGGACGGCCCGGCGCAAAAGGTCAGATAAAAAGCCCGCCGGCGGAGAGCTCCCCGCCGGCGGGCTTTTTCGTTCTTCCCGAAAGCGCCCTTCAGTTGATGTAGCGGGCACTCAGCCGTGACCCGATGAAGAGCAGGACCATGCCCAGGATGAGGAGCGCGAGAAAGAGCGGGAACCCGTTGAGCGCGTCCACGAGCCCGGGGTTCGCCTCCACCTGCGCCCTGAGCGACGCCGGCCCGTGGTCCACGAGCTGGTACACGGAGTAGGGCGTCCAGACGTCATGCATGAGATAGGTGATGCCCTGGAAGAGAAACAGGAAGATTCCCCCTGCGGAGCTTGCGATTCCCGAGAAAAAGACCAGCCTGTCCACGCGCGCCTCCTCCTTGCCGTTTGCATGTGTCCCTGGTGCCCTATATCACATCGGCGGGGTGAAGGAAAGGGGGAGGACGGGGCAGCGAGAGAGAAAACGGGGGCGCTTTGCCCGGGCTTTGCGAGGCGCCCGGACCGGCCGGGTATTCACATGAAGCCCTTGCAATAATTCCCGTATTCATCTATCTTCCCCGACTATATTGTTCTACAGAGCCCGAGAAGGAGACGTGCATGCTAACGTACATGAGGAACCGGTCCAAGACCTGGGTCAAGTGGATAATCTTCGGGGCGATCATCGTCGTCTTCGTCTTCTGGGGGGGGAGCACGTACTGGAGCAAGGAAGCGAACATGGTCGCCAAGGTCGACCGGCACATCATCACCGCCCAGCAGTATTCCAAGGCGTACGAGGACACGCTCAAGGCCCTCCAGGAAAACCTGGGCACCGCGCCCACGCCCGACATGATCAAGTCGCTCGGGCTCAAGGAGAAGGTCCTCGACCAGATGGTGGACGACTACATCCTGTCCCTCGAGGCCCGCAAGGCAGGCGTCACCATATCCGACGAGGAGCTCCAGTCCATCATCCAGAGCTTCCCGCCGTTCCAGCAGGACGGCAAGTTCAGCGAGGGCAACTACCGCAGGGTGCTCGAGTACCAGCGGCTCACCCCCGCCGAGTTCGAAGACATGCAGAGGAAGGAGCTGCTCAAGCAGAAGTTTTACGGTATCCTCACCGAGAACATGATCGTGACCCCCGAGGAGGTCATGGCGTACTACAAGTATCAGAACGACGTGTTCGACCTGAACTTCCTGGCCGTGGACGCCCGGCAGTTCATGAAGGACGTCACCGTGAACGACCGGGAGGCGGGGATCTTTTTCGACAAGAACAAGGAAAAGTACAAGGTCCCGCCGAGGATCACCCTGTCGTGCCTCCTGTTTCCGTCGTCGGCCTACCTGGACAGGGCGGTCATAACCCAGGAAGAGGCGCGGGAGTACTACGACTCGCACAAGAAGGAGTTCGCCGCCGAGGGCAAGCTCAGCGGCAGGCACATCCTCCTGGCCCTGCCCAAGGACGCCGACCCGGCCCTGGTCGAGCAGAAGATGGCGGAGGCGCGGAAGATCTACGAAGAAGCCAAAGGCGGCGCGGACTTCGCGGCCCTCGCGAAGGAACGCTCCGAAGACGCGGGTACGAAGGATTCCGGCGGCGACCTGGGGACCGTTGTCCCGGAGAGCCTCCCCGCACCCGTGAAGGAGGCCTTCGACAAGATGAAGCCCGGTGAGGTGGCAGGCCCGGTGAGGACGAGCTTCGGCATCCACGTCCTCAAGCTCGAGGGCAGGGAGGAGGGGAAACAGTCGACCTTCGAAGAGGTGTCGGCAACGGTCATGCAGTCCATGAAGGCCCGGCGCGCTCTCATCCTGGCAGGCGACGACGCGGACGCCTCCTTCCGGGAGCTCTACGAGCTGGGAACGCAGAACTTCGCCTCCTATGCCCAGAAGAAGGGTCTCCAGGTGAAGGACGTCGGGCCCTTCGTCCAGGGCGCGGACATCGGGATACCGAACGCGGAGAATTTCACCAAGGCCGCCTTCCTCCTCCCCAAAGGGGAGATGGGCAGGCCCGTGGAGACCGGCGACGGCTTCCTGATCTACCTGGTGAAGGACAAGATGACCTCGCGCATCCCCGAGCTGTCCGAGGTGAAGGACAGGGTCCTCCAGGACCTGGCGATGTCCAAGGCCCTCGAGAAGGCGAAGGCGTACGCCGCGAGCCTCGAGAAGGACCCGGCCCGCCTGGCCTCGATGCCCTTCGAGACCACCGGCGCCTTCAAGCGGACCTCACCGGCCGTGCCCCGGCTCGAGTCAGTCGCCGGGGTGAAGGACGACCTGAACAGGCTCGGGAGTCCCCGGACCTATGCGGCGGGCGAAAAGCTGTTCGTCGTGTGGATCGGGAAGATGCAGCCGGCGGACGTGAGGACCGCCGACCCGGCCCAGGTCAAGGACTTGAGCGACGAGCTCCTGAACAGAAAGAAAGAGACGGCCATCAGGCAGCACCAGAAGGACGCCCGGAAAAACCATTCCGTCACCATCAACACGGAAAAGGTGTCGCCCAGGGACCTGACCCACCTGCCGGACAACAACTGATCCGAACGCGCCAGGGCCGGGGGAAACCGAACCCCGGCCCTTTTTTCGTTCACTCCCCCTCACCCCCGCGGCAGGCAAGGGTCCGGACGAGGGCTTCCGCCTCGCGCACGCGCCTTCCGGGGGCCACAGAGAGCATGCGTATTGTATTGACAGTACTGGGGCTATACGGTATCAGGTCTCAAGCAAACCGCTGAATCTTGAGCACCACCAGGGAGCGGGGGACCCGATCACCAGGGGCGCATCGCTTGAAAAAGAGCGTAGGGCACTCTCTTCGGTCCGAGCCCGGCAGCTAACCCCGCAGGCGACGAGGAGGTGGACCTTCCGTACACCGGAGGCCGGCCACCGGGACGGATTTCGAGGGTCGACAATGCAGGGCACCGAACCAGCTCAATCACGGCTCACCGGGCCATCGAACGGCCATCAGCCGGCACCTCCCAGCGGGTGGAACCTGGGCCTCATCGTGGGCTCCCTGGGGGTGGTGTTCGGCGACATCGGCACGAGCCCCCTGTACTCCATGAAGGAGTGCTTCGCGGGCAGCCATGCCATCCCCGTGAGCCAGGGCAACGTCTTCGGGGTCATCTCGCTGCTCTTCTGGACGGTCGTCGTGGTGGTGTGCTTCAAGTACGTCATCTTCCTGCTGCGGGCCGACAACAAGGGGGAGGGCGGCATATTCGCCCTGCTCGCCCTGGTCAGGGGCGTGAACGGCCGCAGGTCGAGCAAGGTGTACTCCTCGGTCATCATGGCCGCCATCTTCGGGGCGGCGCTCCTCTACGGGGACGGGGTCATCACCCCCGCCATCTCGGTGCTCTCCGCCGTCGAGGGCCTCGGCGTGGCCACCAGCGCGCTGTCTCCCCTGGTGGTGCCCATCACGTGCACCATCCTCTTCTTCCTGTTCTTCGTGCAGAGGGTGGGCACCCACGGGGTGGCCCGGGTGTTCGGGCCGGTCATGCTTCTCTGGTTCGCGACGCTGGCCCTGCTCGGCCTCAAGGAGATCGTCCGGAACCCCCACGTCCTCATGGCGGTCAACCCCATGTATATCATCGACTTCTTCGCGGCCCACAAGATCCACGGCTTCGTCGTTCTGGGGGCGGTGGTCCTCGTCATCACGGGGTGCGAGGACCTCTACCTCGACCTGGGGCATTTCGGCAGGAGGGCCATCCGGACCTCCTGGTTCTCCATCGTGTTCCCGGCCCTGCTGCTGAACTACATGGGGCAGGGGGCGCTGCTGCTCGAGCAGCCGGACAAGGTGCTCAACCCCTTCTACGGGCTCGTGCCCCGGGCCCTGCTCTACCCCATGGTGGCCCTCTCCACCATGGCCACGGTCATCGCCTCCCAGGCGCTCATCTCGGGCATCTTCTCGCTGACCCAGCAGGCGGTGCAGCTGGGCTACTGCCCGCGCATCGTCATCATCCACACCTCGTCCGAGACGAGGGGGCAGATCTACATCCCCATCGTGAACTACGCCCTCATGATCGCCTGCATCGGGGTGGTGCTCGGGTTCAAGAGCTCCGGCGGGCTTGCGGGCGCCTACGGCATGGCCGTCACCGCCACCATGACCATCACCACCATCAGCTACTTCTTCGTCATCACCCGGGTCTGGAAGTGGCCCCTGTGGAAGGCCGTCCCCCTGCTCGTGGTCTTCCTCTCCTTCGACCTGTCCTACTTCGGGTCGTGCCTGCTCAAGTTTTTCCAGGGGGGCTGGTTCCCCCTGGCGGTGGGCGGCATGGCCGCGGCCCTCATGACCACCTGGAAGGACGGGCGCTACCAGCTCAGCCAGAAGCTCATGCAGAGCCGCTTCCCCATCGACCTCTTCCTCGAGGATTTGAAGACGCACCCGCTCCACCGGGTGAAGGGCACGGCGGTGTTCCTCACCGTGAGCCCCGAAGGCACGCCTCCGGCGCTGCTGCACCATGTGAAGCACAACCACGTGCTCCACGAGAAGGTCATCCTCTTCACCATCGTGACCGCCGACACCCCCACGGTGCCCGATTCCCAGAGGCTTGCGGGCGAGGACCTGGGGCAGGGGTTCTTCCGCCTCGTCAGCAGGTACGGGTACATGGAGAAGCCGGACGTGCCCAAGGTCATGGCGCTGGCCTCGAAGGTCGGCCTCTGGACCGACCCCGCCGTCACGACCTACTACATGGGCAGGGAGACGCTGCTCACCTCGGGGCACACGAAGCTGTCCTCGTGGCGGAAATGGATCTTCGTCTTCATGGCCCGGAACGCCCAGAGCCCCATGGCCTACTTCGGCATGCCGCCCAACCGGGTGATCGAGATCGGCGCGCAGATAGAGCTGTAGACCCTTAACCCCGCTTCACGCGCGCAGGCGAAACCGCCCGGCCGGTCATCCCCGTCCCCTTTCTCCCGCACGCCCCCGCCTGACGGGCGCCGGGCGAAGCCGCCCCGTCTACAGGCCGAGGAAGCCTGTCACGTCCGCCAGCGAGAAAAAGACGCCGCGGGCGAGCGCCCGCACCCCGGGAGACGGCGGGACCATGTCCGGGACCATGACGGGCATGGCGCCGGCCGCATGTGCCGCCCTGATCCCCGCCTCCGAGTCCTCCAGCACGACGCAGTCCACCGGCGGCAGGGCGAGACGCCGGCACGCCTCGAGGAAGAGGTCGGGGGCGGGCTTGCCCCGGGCCGCCTCGTCGCCGCCCACCACCACCTCGAACCTGTCCCCGAGCCCTGCCAGAGAAAGCCGGTGGAGCACGTCCTTCCGGCAGGTGGAGCTTGCCACGGCCACGGGCACGGACCGCACCTGAAGCGCTGCCAGGAGGGCTACGAGCCCCGGCTTCACGGGAACGCCCTCCCGCAGGAAGATTTTCTCCATGAGGTCCCGCTTGCGCTCGATGACGGCGTCGATGGGCAGGTCGGCCCCCAGGGCCTCGAGAAAGACCTCCCGCACGGCCGGCATCGAGCGTCCCACCACCCGGAGGTACACCTCCGGGGGGATGGCGAGGCCGCGCTCGCCCAGGGAGAGGTCCCAGGCCCGGCGCGCGATGCGCTCGGTGTCGAGCATGAGGCCGTCCATGTCGAAAACGACGGCGGAAAAGGGGCGGCCGAGGGGGGGCGTCACGCCGGGTCAGGCCCCCGCCTGTTCGAGACCGCGGACACGGGGTCGGTCCAGGAGCAGGGCAGGCCCACCAGGCACTTCCCGCACACGTCGGCCTTCCCGAGGTCACGGTGCCGCTCTTCGTTCTCCCTGCACACCGCGTAGCACTTCGCCCGGTCGAAGCCCACCGGGGAGAGGGCTTCCCCGACGCAGCGGCCCACGCAGCGCAGGCAGGGGTTCCCGTTGAGGTGCAGGCAGCTCTCCCGTCGGGGCCGCTCGTCCCCGTCGAGGGGCAGGGTGGTGACGAAGCTCCCGAGCCTCCCGCAGCAGCCCTTCTCCGTGATGAGCATGTGGTTGGCGCCGAACCTGCCCAGCCCGGCAATGTAGGCGACGTGCCGGTGCGACCAGTCGCTCAGGAGCCGGGCGGGGTCGAAGTTGTGGGTGGCGGGGGTGACCGCGGCCCCGTAGCCCGACAGCCTGAAGAGGGCGGCCATGTGCCTGTTCACGCCCTCGATGAGCCTGTTGGTGTCCACGTAGGCGCGGGCCCACTCCCGGGAGGCCGGCCCGCCGCTCACGTTGCTCCTGGCCACGGCCCGGTCGAAGGGGATGAAGAAGGCGACCACGGACTGCGCGGAAGGGAGGAGGTCTTCCGGCAGGAGATGGCTCGGCGAAACCGCCTTCCTGAGCTTTTGAAACAGGGGGTCGAGGGCCGAGGCAAAGCCGGTCAGCGGTTCGTCCCCCGGGAAGGGGGCCCGGTGGAGGCCCACGTACCTCGCGATCTCCCGGCGGATGCCTTCCTTGTCCAGCTTCAGCATCCCGTGCCCCGAACCCGGCCGGCTTTCCGCCCGAATGCCGGGCCTTCCCCTCTGCACGCCGAAAGGGGGATGCGCTCCGCGCCGCCTCCCCTGCGGGAACTTCCCGCGACCGAAAC
>ERZ1645192.3222-NODE-3222-length-13421-cov-23.740087_pt1 | contig 13421 bp, 11 predicted proteins | sample MGYA00575354_ERZ1645192 | MGnify/ENA primary metagenome ERZ1645192 (study PRJEB40844, sample SAMN11349763) | freshwater sediment metagenome | isolation source: river sediment | host: Sediment | place: India: Faizupur Khadar , New Delhi | collected 2017-02-21 ... | reverse complement strand
GAAAGAACGACCGATTTCTGAGAAATTACCCTCAAAAATCGGTTTGCAAATGTAGAAATTAAAAATTCAAATCTCAAATTTATCCGAAGTTTTTTTGATGCGAATGAATTACTCCCCCCGCATCTTCCCCTTCTGTTTGACTATCTGCCTCTTAAGTGCATCAACCACAAGGTCGGTTGCCTCTTCGAAAGTTTTACTCTGTTTTCGGGCAAAAAGCGGGCCCCTGGGATACTCTACCTTGATTTCAGTAATCTTGTTCTCCCTCTCTTCATCCTTATCTAACCTCAGAAACACCTCTGCGCTGACAATGTCATCACTTATTTGAGAAAGCTTGTTAACCTTCTGCGTTACAAAGTCAATCAGTTTCTTGTCTGCATCAAACCTGAGCGAATGGATCTGAATGTTCATGGCAGTACCTCCTGTTAAGTTAATGATTATGCTCTTGGGTGAGCCTGTTTATAGATTTTTTTCAGTTGTTCAAACGTATTGTGCGTGTAAACCTGCGTGGCTGACAGACTGGCATGGCCCAGAAGCTCCTTTATCGAGGTGAGGTCAGCCCCACGGTTCAGCATATGGGTGGCAAATGTGTGCCTTAGTACATGAGGGCTCTTCTTTTCAACAGTAGTAACCATTGCAAGGTATCTCGTCACTATGTTATAAACAGCCCTGTCATACATTTTGTTCCCCCTGTCAGTTACGAAGAACCAGCCTCCGGAGAACCCCTTCTCCTCACGAGCTTCAATGTATGACCGAAGTGATTTTACAAATCCGGCAGTCAGAGGTATTACCCTCTGCTTATCCCTCTTACCTGTAACCCTGACCTGCCCCGCAGAGAAATCCACATCCGCGTCACGCAGGCCTGTCAGCTCCGACCTCCTCATGCCTGTAAGATACAAAAATTCCACAACAGTTCTGTCACGGATACCTGAAAAATTATCTCCGAACCTGAACTCGTCAAACAGCTTCGAGAGTGCATCCTCGGCAATAAAAACCGGAAGCTGTTTCGGCTTTTTGGGAAGTTTCAGCCCGGTCATCGGATCTGCAGATATGAGCTCATGCCTTCGCATGTAACGGAACAGAGTCCTAAGCGCCGACATCTTCCGGTGAACGGTGCCAGCCGAAGCACCTTCCTCAAGAAGCGATACCATCCAGCCACGCACATCAGCATGATTTACAGAAACAAGATCAGCCCCCGGACGGACCCTGTCAAGCCAGCCCATGAACTGATCAATATCATTTTTGTAAGATGTTACAGTGTGCCGTGAATAGCGCTTCTCGGTACTTATGTATTGAAGGAACGATTCCTTTGTATTCATGAAAGGAACCTTTTGGTTTTATACTATGTCTCAGCTTCGGCCTGAAGGAATATTACTCTTCCTCGCGCTGCAGCTGCTGAACATAAACGGCCTTCTTAATCTCATCCCTGCGACGGACTGAGGGTTTTACGTAGGCCTGACGGGATCTGAGCTCACGGATAACTCCAGTCTTCTCGAACTTCCTTTTGAATTTCTTAAGAGCCCTGTCTATGTTCTCGCCTTCTTTTACCGGTACAATTATCATAATTGAACTTTAAATTTAAATCGAGCCGCAAAATTAATATCTCTGAAAATCATTTCAAAACTTTTGATGAAATAAATTCATAATCGGTTCCTGTAACGCCCGGGGCAGGTCTGACATACGGAGCAATTCGCCCGGCCAGTTCATCCGTAATGGCACCACTGCTCACCATAGCTCCCAGTGTAACAGGCAATCGCGTAACGGACCTGTAGGTAATAATCTTCCTTGCCGCCTCATACCCAATGTAGGGATGGCGGGCAAGGTCACCGTAACTTGCGCTGTCAAGAACCAGCGGCCTCACCTGATCAGATGTAATGACTAGCCGCTCTGCCGCCATCCTGGCCACCGAACTGTCAAGACCATATACTTCAGCCAGCTGCCCCTTGTCTACAAACCCCCCGAGGAGGCTGCGGTATTTTATTATCCTTTCTGCCAGTACCGGACCTATGCCCGGGAGACTGACCAGATCGGCAGCCGTACACCTGTTGATGTCAAACCTGACTGTATCTTTCCTTCCAGACCATACTGCCAGGCTGTCTTTGCGGTTCCGCCACTTTCCGGCCTCAGCTCCATCTTCATGTATTACTGCTGGCTTCTGCTCAGGATCTGTCCCTGCAATAATAGTAATATAAGGTATCAGTTCTGAGGCAGTGGCTGAATCGATTCCGTAAACCCGCCTCAGGTCCTCCGGCCGTCGGAACCTTGCACCGCTGTTACGGTAGTTGATAAGTGTTCGGGCCTGCCTGTCTGACAGGCCGAGTCTGAGAAGGTCATCATAGGTGCATGTGTTGGGATCAAAGACGAAAAGAACCGGGGCAGTTTTCGCCTCTTCGTTGCCGCCGGCTGTGACCTCAGGCGATGACGGCAACGGAGGAAGAACTTCAGGTACATCTCCGGGCCGCATGGCTGTGAGACGAACAATAATGAGCACTGATATTAAAAGCACCAGAACGAATGTTCCGCGCCGTTCCCGCCGGTCAAAACCCAATAGGGCTGTGACACTTTTCCTGAATCGTTTCATTGACGAAGCAGCTAGACGTCATGAAAGATAGGAAAAAGGGGAATACGAGGCAATAGGCATTGGGCAATAGGCAAAAGTACCGACAAAATCATTTCATATACTGCACATTATCAAGTATATTCACTACTGCCTATTGCCTATTGCCTGCTAGAAGGGATACCCGATCCCTATCACCATCGTAATGTCCTTTTTGCGGTCATAGGGGCGGTTGAACGGGATCCATTTGGAGCCTTCGGTCTCCTGCGGGTCACGCAGCTTGAGGCCGAAGTCTGCCCGGAGCAGCACGAACTTAAGGTCAAACCGGAGTCCGAGGCCGGTCCCTACGGCTATATCATCAGTAAATGACCTTAACCGGAAAAGGCTCCCGGGTCTGTCCTCGTCCTTCCTGACAGTCCAGATGTTGCCGGCATCTATGAAGGCGGCTCCCTCCAGTATCCAGAACAGTTTGAATCTGTATTCGACGTTGGCTTCGAGCTTCATGTCGGCAGTCTGGTTAATGAAGGAGCTTTCCTTCAGTATGTAAGATCCCGGGCCCAGGGTTCTGACCATCCAGGCCCTTATATCGTTGGAGCCGCCTCCGAAGTATTGTTCCTCAAATGGCATAACCTCCGAGTTGCCATATGGCCATCCCACACCTGCGAAGAATCTGTATGCAATGCTGCTTGCCTCATTGAACCTGTAGTTATAGGTTGCATCCACTTCACCCTTGAGAAACTGGGCAAAGGGTTGACGGAACAGATGATAGCTGCCGTCAGGTGCAAGCTGTGCATTTGCTGTCCGGTAGACGGCATCAAGAAGGTTGCCGGCGACGTCCAGGCCAATGCGGATGTTCCAGAAATCACGTGACTTCTGAATCATCTGATTGTTGAATACGAAGTCATACCTCCCGCCAACAATCCTGACGTCACGCAACGAGTTGGAGAAGTAAGGAGTGCTGTCAATCATTTCCTGGTAATCAGGATTGATGTAATGGAGCTTCACCACGTTCAGCGAGAGCGGGTTTATGCTGAACCTGGTGTATTTGTTGCCGTTCCATGAATAACCAAGCGATATGTTTGCAACTGACCTGGCAAAGACGGGCAGTTTCTGATAGTTGTACCCTGCCTGCAGAACTGTTCTGGGATCCCTGTTCCTGATAAAAGATTCCTTTGCCGGGAAAGGGATCATGAACTTGGGTATCCTGAGGTTGGCCTCGATACCGTATTGCTGGGTGTTTCTGAAACCGCTGACATCTTCAGTGAGGGTCTCGTATGCGCCCTTCAGCTTCATGCTGAACACTTCAGCGCCTCTCAGGAGGCTTTTGTTCTGGTAAATAAGGTTCAGGGCTCCGCCGAGGTTTCCGCCTGTATTTGTACCTTCAAGTTCCACTGTGAACGATTGCCGCTGCATCGGGGTGAGCTGAATTACACAGTCAAGCATCCCCTCATCTCGTCTCTCGCCTGACAGGCTTCCCGCATCAGTAAACGAAATATTCACCAGCCTGTGGTTCCTGAGGTCGCTGAGATGCTGCTGTGTCCTCTCCGTATTGGTGACACTGTAGAGTGATCCCGGTGACACATATACAGCCTGTGCGAGCACCTCGGGCTTGATGAGTGTGCGCCCGGGTGGCGAGACGAAATGGATACCACCGTAAAATGAAGTATCAAGACTGTTGAGATACCCGTCTCCTCCGGTCAGCGCCGCCCTGGGATCGAACTCCGGGTAGACATAAATATCCCGGATGCGGTACATTCTGTGGGGACTAGTCAGCTCTCTGCCATTGTTGTCATAAGTCACCCCGGGTGAGACTACATAATTCACAGTCATCTGATGGTTCATCAGAGAGCTGTCAATCCGGTAAAATATATTCTCTGTCGAAAACGTATAAAAGCCTACATCCCTTACAAAGCGTTCGAGTCTCTGACGCTCCTTCCTGAGAATGTCCACATCATATATCATCCCCCGTTCCACAGTGCAGTTCACAGTGTCAATCATGATCAGGCTCTGCAAAGCAGAATCCTGAACCTCATAACTGATGTCAGCAATTTTGTACGGTTTTCCGGGATTAACCCTGTAGATAACCTTCGCCTCGTTTCCGGTGACATTGACCGTATCTGTGACACTGGCGTTGAAAAAGCCTTTCGACCAAAGGTAGCTCTGAATCTGCCCGGCGGATCTTTCAGCGGCAACCTCATCAAGGATCACCGGTTCCTCACCGATTCTCCTCAGCCAGCCATGGGGCCATTTTTCACGTGTGATGTCAGAGAGATTGAAAAGCCCGAGATGAAACCTTACCCCGAAGATCTTCTTGTTGGGCTGCTGCCTGATATACGGCTTCATGGCGCTCCGGCTCACAGTCTCGGGCAACGGTTCACCAACAGCACTGACTGCAAGCTCGTTGCTGCTCAGGAGCAATTCACCTGACGGGACGTATTTTGTGGGATTACAGGACGCGACCGTGAAAATAATGATAGTCAGCAGAAAGAGTTTGGGTCCGGTAATTTTTATATTTGCTCTCAGTTGGATCACTTGCCCGGTAAGAGTGGTGCACGCAAATATACCATTATAAACTCTATTTTCAATTCGTGAAATATGCTTAGGATGATCACCCGCAATCATGTAAAAATGATACTCTCGCTTCAGAAACGAAAGGTGAGGGAGGATAGCTCACTCTTTGTAATTGAAGGTGACAAGCTGGTCAGAGAGTATATTCTGGCAGGCAACAGGGTAATTCTGATGGCCGGCAAGCCGGAATGGATAGACGGTGAACCGGAGACTGTTACAGGCGGGGCCGATGAGGTTGTAATGGTGAACTACGAGGAACTGAGACGTATAAGCTCCCTCAGAACCCCGCACAATGTACTTGCAGTAGCCCACATGAGGAAGGGACAATTCAGCAATGACTCCCTCCATGGAAGACTCACCCCTGTGCTTGAGTGCCTGCAGGATCCAGGCAACCTCGGGACCATAATACGGATTGCTGCCTGGTTCGGTCTGGGCAATATAATATGTTCACCGGATTCGGTTGATTTCTACAATCCCAAAGTGATACAGGCCACAATGGGGGCATTCATGCATGTGAACGTCTGGTACAGGCCGCTTGAAGAAGTCCTTGGATATGCTGCCGGTAATGGTCTGCCCGTTTACGGCACCACCACCGACGGAAAATCGGTGTATGAGAGCGATCTCGGTAACGAGGGACTGATCCTTTTCGGCAATGAGTCAAAAGGGATATCGGCCGGATTGAGCCAATATGTGACGAGCCGTATCACAATCCCCGGTCCGCCTAAACCTGTTTCCGGCCTGGAATCGCTCAATGTCAGCATGGCTGCCGCCATAGTGTGTTCGGAATTCGCGAGGAGAGGCAATTCTGGCAGCCAGCAATCTGCAATCGGCAGTCAGCAGTCCTGAAAGACGGCAATCAGTTGTCATCAGTTAGGTTCAGACTGCTGAGTGCAGACTGCCAACTGCCGACTTTATTTACTGGACCTGACGATGGCCTGCGCAAGCAGCATCCCGTCCACTGCTGATGACACTATTCCACCGGCATAGCCTGCTCCCTCGCCGGCAGGCCACAGTCCTTCAATTCCCTCAGCGTTAAGTGCGACCGGGTCACGCAGAATCCTGACCGGAGATGATGTGCGTGACTCAACTGCTGCAACCAGGGCTTCGCCTGTAATGAATCCCCTCATCTTCTTTCCGAACTCCCTGAATCCCTGTCTCAGTCTTCCGGAGATATCAGCCGGTAACCATTCATGCAGTGGTGAAGCGGTCAGACCGGGGAAGTATGACCCCTCCGGAAGGGTGGACGAAGCTTTTCCCTCCACAAAATCGGTCAGTCTCTGGGCCGGAGCCTGCTGTGTCATGCCACCTTCCTTCCATGCCAATTTTTCAAGGGCAGCCTGGTATGCTGTTCCTGCAAGCGGTCCGCTGCCGTACCGCATAGCATCTTCCTCCCTTATCTCTGTAACTATGCCGCTGTTAGCCCACCTCGAGTTACGGTTTGAGGGTGACATTCCGTTCACAACCACCTCTCCCGGTGCGGTAGCTGAGGGTACCATGAATCCTCCCGGACACATGCAGAAAGAGTATACTCCCCTTCCGTCAGCCTGCGTAACCAGGCTGTAGGCTGCCGCAGGCAGGAAACTACCGCGTGATCTGCCGTGATACTGAATGCGGTCAATGAGTTCCTGTGGGTGTTCAACCCTTACTCCCATGGCGAAAGGCTTAAAGGCGAGCCTCACCCCTGCCCCGGCAAGCATTGAATGTATGTCTCGGGCCGAATGGCCCGTGGCAAGGATAAGATCGCCGGCCCTGTAGGTTTCGTTACCGTTGACAGTCACCTCCCTGAATTTTCCGTTACTGACAGCTATTCCGGTTATCCGTTTGCCGAAAAGGACCTCACCGCCCGCCTCCCTTATTGTATTTCTTATTGCGGTTATAATTCCGGGAAGCCTGTCTGTTCCAAGGTGAGGATGAGCTTCATACAGTATGGCAGGATCAGCTCCGTGCTGCACAAGCAGCTCCAGGACACGACGGTTGTCACCCCGCTTTTTCGATCTTGTATAGAGCTTCCCGTCCGAAAACGTGCCTGCCCCTCCTTCACCGAAACAGTAGTTCGAATCCGGGTCAACAATATGCTGCCTGCTAATGATTGCCACATCTCTTTTACGCTCACGTACCTCCCTCCCCCTCTCGAGAATTACAGGCTTAAGTCCGGCTTCAATCAGGGCAAGTGCTGCAAACAGTCCAGCCGGTCCGCTGCCCGCAATAAGCACCTCCCCGGAGTGTGAGACATTTTTGATTCTGAATGGTTCCGTGACATCTGTTTCCTCACCCGGAAATAGTATCTGTACTGTGAGATTGATTTTAATTTCAGGTTTGCGGGCATCCACTGAACGCCGGAGGATCCGCACTGTAAAGTCATTACTGCCGGTTTTCTTTTCGAGGAATCCCTTCAGTGCCGTCTGGTCAAAGGCCACCTGCGGGGGCAGCACCAGGTTGAGTTCCTGCGGCATGATTATTCAAAATGGAATGAGAGAGACCAGACCTGGGACCTGAGTGATGCAACCGAATTGACATATTGCTCAAAACCCGGGAACGGTTCATGAACCATGACGTCAAAAAGTCCGGTAGACATCTTTGCCTCAATTGTAAGCTTGAAATATGGAAGATAAAAGTCAATACCCGCACCAACCTCATAGTAAAGGTCGGGTCTTTTCAGCCTGATATATACAGGCCGGTCAATATCATACTCCTTCTTTCCGGCCAGGTCATAACGGAAATTCATTCCTGCAAGGAGGTATGGTCTCGAATTGTTCATTCTCATTCCCTTTGCTTTCAGGTAGAGAGGAAATTCCAGGAATGACGATTCGATGACTTGTGTTTCTCCCCATTTCGCTCCGTTGAGGTCATAGAAATTAATATTCCGCTGACCGAAGGATACTCCGGGCAGAAACCTCAGATCAAGGTAAGTTGATGGTCTGTAGTCTGTTACGATCTGGATATTGATCCCCGGTTTCAGGCTTACGACCTCTGCCCTGAGATCCGATCCTTCCACATTCTTCAATATGAAATCCATTGTGTTGACGCCCATGCTGAAGCCGAAATGGAGAAGCCTGTCGTCATAATTCGAGTCGTTTTTTGGCTTCGCCTTCTGGGCAACCAACAAAAATGGCATCAGAAGCAGAAGGATGATTATGGCAGTTCTTTTATACACTCTTCTGAAGGGTCCTGTTTAATAAAACGGAGATTTTAGTTTTTATTGTATCGGTCCTCCCCTGATCTGAATCCTGTATATATGCTTGCGATTCCCCCAGTGAGCCTCTTCTGCGCCACCCGGCTGAATCCGGCCTTCCGCAGCAGCTCAAGAAATTTTTCATTGTCAGGGAATGACATCACAGAATCGGGCAGGTATGAATAAGCTGACCTGTCACCTGATACCTTTCTTCCTATGCGTGGCAGGATCCTCCTGAAGTAAAATCCGTAAATCTGTCTGAACGGAAACCAGGCCGGTCTCGAGAATTCCAGTACCATAATCATACCACCTGGCCTTACCACCCTGTACATCTCTGTCAGGCCCGCAAGGGTGTCCTCGAAATTGCGTACCCCGAATGCTGACATCACCAGATCAAAACTGCAATCACTGAATCCGATAGCTGAGGCATCACCCCGCATCAGTTCAATCTGTCCGTCATGGCCCATGCTCCTGATCTTGTTACTGCCCTCCTCCAGCATCATTGAGCTGATGTCAATGCCTGTGACCTTCACGGGTCCCAGCCTGAGGACCTCTATGGCCAGGTCACCGGTGCCGGTGGCAACATCCAGTACGCTATCCGGTTTCAGGTACCTGCCGATAAGCGAAACGGCTTTTTTCCTCCACAGGCGGTCAGTGCCGAAGGAAAGAAGATGGTTGAGGCGGTCATAGTGCTTCGAGATTGAATCGAACATACTCGCAACCTGCTCTGCGGAAGGTCCGCTTTTCCTGTTTGTGTCGTGCATCAGTAAGAAATTCTTTTAAAGCTTCCGGATTATTTTGCATCACTGCAAGCCTGCTGACGTCTTTGATAATGATTTAATGCATCATTTTCCGGACAGCCGGCAAAGATACCCTTAATATTTTTACATTTACCTATCCGAAAATGCTATGCTATGCAAAAGACAGTACTGATCACCGGTGCGACTTCAGGGATCGGTGAGGCTGCGGCCCGGAAGTTTGCAGAATCATCTGACAGGCTTATTATTACAGGAAGAAGAAAAGAAAGACTTGATGATCTTGCTGATCATCTCAGGAGCACTTACGGCACAGAGGTACTTGCTCTCTGCTTCGATGTAAGGAACAGGCACGAAGTGGAAGCCAATCTGGGAACCCTGCCTGAGAATTGGAACAAGATTGACATTCTTGTCAATAATGCCGGGCTGGCCGTGGGCCTCAGTCACATCGACGAAGGAGATACTGATGACTGGGACAGGATGATTGACACCAACGTCAAGGGGCTTTTGTACGTAACCCGTGTGATATCGCCACTGATGGTCAGCCGGGGTGCCGGGCACATTTTCAATATCGCATCAATAGCAGGCAAGGAAGTCTACGAGAATGGCGCAGTATACTGTGCCTCGAAGCATGCTGTGGATGCTCTCTCAAGGGCAATGAGAATTGACCTTGTGAAGCACGGCATTAAGGTGACGAACATTGCACCGGGCATGGTAGAGACCGAATTCTCGGAAGTACGCTTCAAGGGAGACACTGGCAGGGCAGCGGCGGTTTATGCAGGACTCGAGCCGCTCAGCGGTGATGACATCGCCGGGGTGATCCACTACTGCGCCAGTCTTCCCGACCATGTCTGCATCAATGACCTTGTCATTACGCCCAGGGCACAGGCAAATGCGACAACCACTTACAGAAAAACAAGATAGCCATGAAAAGACATCTCCTTGCAATTGGATTGATTGCAGCTCTCTTAGTGGGAGCATCAGACACCCTTAGCGGAATTGACACATCTGACACCCGGATGATGTCACAGCCCGCAGCAAGCAAAACGCACATCGCTTTTATCTACGCTGAGGATCTCTGGGTGATGAATGCCGACGGAACCAATCCCCGCCGTCTTACAGTAGACGAAGGGATCGAAGGCGATCCGTGTTTCTCCCCTGACGGCAGGCTGATAGCCTTCAGCGCACAATATGACGGGAACACGGATGTTTTTGTCATCCCTGCAGAGGGAGGTGTGCCGGTCCGGCTCACCTGGCACCCCGGAAGCGATGCAACCAGAAGCTTCACCCCTGACGGGAAGAAAGTGATGTTCATCTCCCAGAGATCATCCTTCACCGGCAGATTCACACAGCTCTACACGGTTGGTGTTGAAGGAGGATATCCGGAACAGCTTGGAATACCAAATGCATACTATGCCTCCTGGTCACCTGATGGCAGCAGGATGGCATATACCCCCCTGGCACCGGTACACGGACAGTGGAAAAACTACAGGGGAGGTACGACGTCCACAATATGGCTCTTCACACTGGCTGACAGGTCAGTCATAAAAGTGCCGCAACCACAGGGAGGATGCAATGATACCCACCCTATGTGGACAGGTGACAGGATTTTCTTTCTCAGTGACCGAAACGGGGAATTCAACCTCTTTTCATGCAGTGCCAGTGGCACAGACATCAGGCAACACACAAGCTTTACCGACTTCCCCGTGATCAGCGCCTCATCAGCCCCCGGAAAAGTTGTCTTTGAACAGGCCGGATACATTCATTCATATGATATTGTAAGTGGCGAATCAAAGAGGCTGAAGACAGCCATAGCTGCCGATCTGCTTGAATTGCGCCCGCGTTACGTTCAGGGTTCTGGATACGTCAGAAGCGGGCACATCTCTCCAACCGGAAGCCGTGCAGTGTTAGGGTACAGGGGAGAAATCATCACCCTGCCTGCAGAAGAGGGGGATCCAAGGAATATTACCAACACAACTGGTTCTCACGAGAAAGACCCGGCATGGTCACCTGACGGAAAAACAATTGCATATTTTTCAGATGAATCCGGCGAATACACCCTGAACCTTAAATCGCAGGATGGTAAGGGCGATGTGAAGGTGTTCAGGCTGCAGGGAACAGGATTCTATGCTTTCCCGGAGTGGTCTCCTGACAGCAAGCGGATCACCTTCACAGATAACGGAAGGAACCTGTGGCTCCTTGACATAACAACCTCATCAGTAAAGAAGATTGATTCTGACGAGATTTATTTCCCCGGACCATTCAGGGATATGCACGGCGACTGGTCTTCAGACTCGAGGTGGATCGTATACACTAAGATGCTCAATAGCTTCTACAGGGTTGTATACCTCTATTCAATTGACCAGCAAAAATCATTTCCCGTCACCGACGGGCTCAGCGACGCTTCCGACCCCGTCTTTGACCCGAGCGGAGACTATATCTATTTCTTCGCATCCACGGACGCCGGTCCGGTCATTAACTGGTTCGACCTCTCAAGCGCTGACATGAGAATGACAAGCTCAATCTATCTCGTCACACTCAGGAAGGACATAGTTTCTCCATTTGCAAAGGAGAGTGATGAAGAAAAGGGTATGGAAACCAAACCCGATGCAGAAAAGCCTGCAGCCGCTGCCCCTGAAAAGAACCCGGGCAAGGGTTTATCAAAAAACGCTGCAAAGTCGCCTGCATCAGAAAAGAGTGACCTTCTGAAGATAGAGACCGACGGACTGCAGGAGAGAATTGTAAGCATACCGGTATCATCCGGCACATACAGTAATCTTGGTGTTGCGGGAAAGGGCGAAATACTCTATATCGTTTCAAACCCTGCTGACCAAAAGTCAATGCTTCATAAATACAGTGTTACCGACAAAAAGGATGAGGAGGTAATGGAGCTCGACGGCTTTATGATTTCAGCAGACAGGAAGAAAATGCTTTATGCCAGGGGCCAGACATACGGAATCACAGCCGCAGGCAAAAAGCCGGAACCTGGCAAGGGTATACTGAATACAGGAGCTATTCTGGTCAGGATCGACCCTAAAGAGGAGTGGCAGCAGATATTTGATGAGGCATGGAGAATCAACCGTGACTATTTCTATGACCCAGGTATGCATGGCGTTGACTGGGCGGCTATGAAGCAGAAGTATTCACAATTCCTTCCTCACCTTACATGCAGGAGCGATCTTAACAGGGTCATCCAGTGGATGTGCAGCGAACTCGGCGTTGGGCACCACAGGGTTGGCGGAGGTGACAGGCTGAGCAATCCGCAGCGGGTCGGAGGCGGCCTCCTCGGTGCTGACTACTCGGTAGAGAACAACAGGTACCGGCTGAAGAAGATTTACGGCGGTCTCAACTGGAACCCGGATCTCAGATCACCACTGACCGAACCGGGCCTGAACGTAAAAACCGGGGAATACATCCTGGCCATTGACGGCCGAGATGTCACAGCTGACAAAAACATCCACAGCTTCCTGGAGAATACTGACGGAAAGATTGTTGAGCTCACCGTGGGTCCGAATCCGGATTACGCCGGGTCACGGGTCATCAGGGTTGTACCCATTGGCAGCGAGACCGGCCTCAGGAATCGTGACTGGGTTGAAGGCAACCTCAGGAAGGTCACAGAAGCAACCGACGGAAAGGTGGCTTACGTTTATGTCCCCAATACTGCCGGGCAGGGTCATGAGTATTTCAAGAGATACTTTTTCCCGCAGGCCAACAGGAAGGCGATAATCATCGACGAGCGGTTCAATGGCGGGGGGATGATTGCCGACTATTACATTGATCTGCTTCAGCGCCCGCTGCAGTCATACTGGAACATGCGTTACGGCAATGACCTAAAGACCCCGAGCGCCTCGATACAGGGACCCAAGGTCATGATAATAGATGAGAACGCAGGTTCAGGCGGTGACATGCTTCCCTGGATGTTCCGCAAGTTCGGTGTTGGCACCCTGGTGGGCAAGCGTACCTGGGGCGGCCTGGTGGGTACTCTGGGCTATCCGGAGCTGATGGACGGTGGTGGTGTGACAGCACCCAACGTAGCCATCTGGACCGAAGACGGTTTTATTGTTGAAAACGTTGGTGTGGCTCCTGACATCGAAGTGGAACAATGGCCTGCCGATGTGCTTGAAGGCAGGGATCCGCAGCTTGAGAAAGCCATCGAGGTGGCACTTAAGGAACTTGAAAAGAACCCGCCTGTTGAACCGGTCAGACCGCCCTATCCGGTGAAGGTGAGAAAATAGCCATCAGGTAAGAGGCAACAGGCAATAGACAATAGTGGTTTACACATATAAATATTAACACAGACAGCAGGACTGCAAGACCGCATGACTGCAAGACCTTCAGACCTTCAGACCTTCAGACCTTCAGACTTTCAGAC
>ERZ1645192.3219-NODE-3219-length-13433-cov-8.693377_pt1 | contig 13433 bp, 6 predicted proteins | sample MGYA00575354_ERZ1645192 | MGnify/ENA primary metagenome ERZ1645192 (study PRJEB40844, sample SAMN11349763) | freshwater sediment metagenome | isolation source: river sediment | host: Sediment | place: India: Faizupur Khadar , New Delhi | collected 2017-02-21 ... | reverse complement strand
TCCTGACAATGCAAACAAATTATTGGAACGATATGGTAATAGGGGATTATATGATAATCAAAAGAATAATTTTAGCATAGAAGAAATTGAGGAAATAAAATTAAAAAAATTGATTACAATGATTCACGAATATAAAAGAGGATTGGAACAGGAAGTTTTTATTAAAAGCGAATAAATTATGCCCGAAACCCAAAACATAGAATACAAATCCGTTTGGAAAGATGAATTTTCGTGCAAGGTGAGTGCAAATCAAACTTGTTTGAATTTGCCGAACCGCAGCCGAAAATGGTGTGAAACGCAATACCTGAAATGGATATGAGGCTTTGCCAATGCTCAAGGCGGTAAGCTCTACGTTGGTAAAGATGACAACGGTAATGTGGTAGGGATAAAGAATGCCAAAAAGCTATTGGAAGAACTGCCCAACAAGATTACAACTATTCTGGGAATCGTTGCACCTGTCAACTCTTACTACCCCTCGTTTCCTAACAGCCTGTCCCGTCCCGATAGCTATCAGGACGGGAAGGGGAAGGCGTTATTGGTTCAGCGTTTCTAACGCATGCTTTATCAGTGATATCCATCCATGCCTTGCACCATGTGTCCGATTCCGCACAAATAATGAATAAATTTTTGTAGAGTCATTTACTTTCAGAAATTATCAAAATCAACTTTCAGTCTGAATCGAAAATGATACTGTTTGAAAGTAGGTGGATATGCTCAGGAGTATTTAGCCTGAAAAGAATAAAATCAATGCCACCCGAAGTTTGGGCAGTAAAACTCGCCGACAGAATCACCAACCTGCAACCTCCACCACCTCACTGGGACAAAGAACGAAAAATCAAGTACCGCGAAGAAGCAAAAATAATCCTCAGCGAACTCAAAGACGGGAATGAATTTTTGGCGAAGCGGTTGGAGAAAAAAATAGAAGAATATAGAATATATTTGTAATAAGAAATATATCTTTGCATTTTACTGATTGAATTTTACATTTTTCTTGAATGTGAAATTCATTTTCTTAGTATTTCATGATGAAAAGATACTTACCAATAATTTTATTTTTTCTTTTAGCTATTCCTTTTGTTTTGAAGGCAAATAGAATAGATTCGGTAATCCTCGTTTTAGATACGACAGTTGAGAATCATCAATTTTACTCCCAACAAAAAGAAAAGAAATTAAATACTCTAAAAGAATCATTGAAAACGACTTTCAATGATGAACAGCAATACGAGATTTTCGGAAAGCTGTATGACGAATATAAAAAATACAAGACTGATTCGGCATTAATATATGCGAGAAAGAAACTGGAGTTGGCAATTAAGTTGAACGATGGTTACCGTATAACTGATGCACGCCTCAATCTAGCATCCATAATGGGAGTGATAGGTCTTTATGCTGAAGCTGTGAGTGTAATAGATCAGGTAAATATTGAGAATAATCCTGAATTAAAAGCCTATTACTTTCATTGTTACCGGACTATCTACGGTTTTATCGGTGATTATGCTGTAACCAATCATGAAAGAGAACTTTATAAATCGAAGATAAATATTTTACGTGATTCTCTACTCCTTACTAACGATCCCACTTCTGCTCCACACATCATGGTTAAAACGGATCGCCTGATTGAAAATGGTAATTATAACGAAGCGTTAAAAATTGCATTCGATTATTTCCCGACTCTGACAGATCAAAATGAGAAAGCAATCATTGCCTATACGATATCATTGGCTTTTAAAGGAATGAACGACCTGGAAAATGAGAAATATTGGCTTACTGTTTCAGCAATCAATGATTTGCAATCTGCCACAAAAGAATATATCTCATTAAGGAATCTTGCTTTTTTACTTTATCAGGAAGGAGACATCGAAAGAGCGTATAAATACATCATCAGAGCGTTGAATGATGCGCTTTTCGGTAACGCCCGGCTCAGAACTTTTGAGATTACTCAAATGCTTCCTATTATTGAAAATGCCTATCAGTCGCAAATGAAATCGAGGCAGCGATTAATGATAAGTGCAATAATTATAACCGGCTCTCTGCTTATATCACTACTGATTTTACTTGTACTTCTTTTCCGGCAAATGCTTAAAATAAATCGGATAAGTAACGACCTGAATAATTCCAACATTCAATTACAACGGGTAAACCAGGACTTAAATTTAGCAGTCAAAGAACTAAAAATAGCGAATAATAACCTTTTTGAAGCCAATGTCATTACGGAAGAATACATTGGCCGATACATGGATCTCTGCTCGGAGTACATAGACAAACTGGATAGTTACCGTAAAAGAATCAACAGAATTGCAATAACCGGTTCACAACAAGAAATTATCCAAATAACTAAATCCAAGCAATTGATTGAAGATGAGTTAGCTGAATTTTATCATAACTTCGATCTCACTTTTCTGAAAATATTTCCCGATTTTATAGAAGATTTTAAAAAACTGATTGTTGATGATGAATATATTCAAACTAAGCCCGAACAGTTGATGAACACAGCTCTAAGGGTATACGCACTAATAAGACTTGGTATTACTGATAGTTTGAAGATTTCTCACTTTCTGCGTTGTTCTCTCTCTACTGTTTATAACTATCGTACTAAAATGAGAAATAAAGCTGTAAATGACCGGAACTCATTTGAACCAGAAGTCATGAATATAGGTAAGAAAATGGGATAATTTTCTGTTTTTGTCTTCTTTTTTAAGATTTTACTATCTGTAAGGTACTACATTTTTTCATCTATAAAAACATGTATTAATCTTAATATCAGATATTTAAAATGTATGATATCATGAAGTAACTACATTTTTTTTTTCTCTCTTTTTAATTGTTTTTACAGGATGTACTTTTGAGTTTTGATATCGGATAATTTTCTGGTTTTCTAAAACTCAAATTATATTCAAGTTATGACAATTAAATCCTGTGCTTTATCTGCATTCCTCTTAATATCTCTTTTACTTTCAGCGTCTTCGGTGGATAAAGTAATTTATAAATCTGATGCATATTCTATTTATCCCGACAAAATTGTGCAGGGTAGCTATGAGGCTAAAGCTGTTAACGATTACTCTCTTTCTTCAAACTATAAAAGCATCGGAGCTGAAAGTTACAGTCCAACGATTACGTTCAAATTCAGTATTAATAGCCGTGATAATGAAATGATTTCTAATAAGGATCATATTGTTACACTCAATACTGACCGATCCAAAACTTCTCATATCATTTTTGGAACTCATCATATTGATACGCTCGGTAATACAAATCAAAAATCCCTTGCAAAAAATTACGAATGGATTGTCAAGTTGGATATGCGCCATGTTTTGAAAGATTTCGAAAAGCAAGGCTATTTCGTTCTTTACAATGGTGACAGACTATACAAAGATGATTTTAAATCGATACATATTGCAGGTGGCTCCATACCGCTCTCGTGGGATTTTGTCAATTTACATACTCGACCTGATCTGGAACTTAAAGATATCAATGCAGATGGAATCTATGAAATAAAACTGATATTGAATCCAAGCCAAATACAAAATACTGAAGGTTCTTTTTGGAGTTTGAAAAAGAATATAGACCAATTTCCTTTATTTCAATCTGATAATAAAATTGCCACCGCTATTTACAATCTTTCTTTGGAAGAAATGATAAATGCTGTAGAGCCGGATAGTACTTTTCGAACAGGAAAAGAATGGTCGGGCGTTTGGACTCGTGATATTAGCTACAGTATAATTCTTTCAATGGCATATCTTCAACCACAGGTTTCAAAATACAGCCTGATGCGAAAAGTAAATAAAGATAGAAGAATTATTCAGGATACCGGAACAGGCGGTGCCTATCCCGTTTCTACCGATAGAATGATCTGGGCAGTGGCTGCATGGGAAATATATAAAGCTACCGGAGAAGAAGACTGGTTGAAATACAGCTATGAAATAATAAAGAATTCGTTAGAAGATGATTTGAAAAATATATACAACTTCGATACGGGCTTGGTAAAAGGTGAATCTTCTTTTCTTGATTGGCGTGAACAGACTTATCCAAGATGGATGCAGTCTGCAGATATTTATAATTCAGAGAATCTGGGTACCAATGCTGTTCATTATCAGGCTAATAAGATTTTGGCAGAAATGGCTATAATACTGGGTGATTCGAAAGTATTCCATCGTCATTCAGAACTTGCAGATAAAATTAAAGAAGGAATGAATAAGTATTTATGGATGGAAGAAAAAGGGTATTATGGTCAATATTTATATGGTAGAAATAGTATGCTTATTTCTCCGCGTTCGGAAGCTTTGGGAGAGGCTCTTTGTGTTCTTTTCGGAATTGCTGACTTGAGGCAAAAGAAAAGTATCATTGCAAATACTCCGGTAACATCCTACGGAATTACCTGTATTTATCCTCAAATTCCGAATATTCCACCCTATCACAATAATGGTATCTGGCCTTTTGTGCAGGCTTATTGGGGGTTGGCATCGGGTAAAATGAAGAACGAAGTTTCTGTAATGGAAACTATTGCGGCAATGTATCGTCAAGCTGGTTTTTTTCTCACTAACAAGGAAAATTTTGTAGCTCAGACAGGTGATTATGCCGGTACACAGATTAATTCAAGTAATATGCTTTGGAGTCTTGCCGGAAATATTGCTATGGTTCACCGAGTCTTGTTTGGTATAAGCTTAGAGAGCGATGGTCTCCACCTGAATCCCGTAGTGCCTGAAAATCTCGGACAAGGAATACTTAAACTGATGAATTTCAAATACAGAAAATCAATTCTGAATATTGAAATAGTTGGTTTTGGTTCTAAAATTCAAAGTTTTGAAGTGAACGGAAAAAAATCAAGACTTTATGTTATCCCAAAGAATATTAAAGGGATTCATAATATCAAAATTATTCTTGAGAATCGTCCTTCAGCATTCAATAAAATCAATAAAGTTGAAAATAACTTTTCGGTAGAAACTCCGGTATGTAAATACGAAAACAATACGTTAATCTGGGATGAAATTGTAGGTGCAGATTATTATAAAGTAATGAAAAACGGGAAATCATATGTTCAGACATATAATCGATCCATTCGAATTTTACCTAGAGAATTTTCTGAATTTCAGGTGATTGCTGTTGATCGTTCCGGAGTTGAGTCTTTTGCTTCAGAACCGATTGTTATTTTTAACGGGCGTGTATATGAATTAGAATTGGAAAATTTTACTGTTAAATCCGATAAGAATTATAAGAATTATTCCGGAGATGGATTTGTTGAAATATCGGTAACAGAAAACACATCATTGTCAATTCCGATCAGAACTGACGAATCGGGAGTATACAGTGTGAGGTTTAGATATGCAAATGGAAACGGACCTATTAATACAGAAAACAAATGTGCCATCCGTTCACTGTTTCTGGACGAAAAGTTTTCAGGAACCATTGTTATGCCACACAGAGGAACTAACGAATGGTCAAACTGGGGGTATTCGAACGAAATAAAAGTTCCCTTGAAAAAAGGTGAGAATCTACTTCAGATTAACTATGAATCTAATAATCAGAACATGAATATTGATATAAATCAGGCAATGCTCGATAAGGTAGAAATCAGAAAATTAAATTAAATTTATTTACAAGTAATACCATGAAATTAAAAAAGAAATTTTTATTGTTTTTGACCGGATTATCTATGGTTTTCAGCTCATTTGCTCAAAACATTCAGGTTTTCGGCCAAATTAAGGATGTGAACAACGAGCCAATTATTGGTGCCACTGTAATACAGGAAGGTACCGTTAATAATGGTGTTCTCTCTGACATTGACGGCAATTTCACATTAAATGTGCCATTGAATTCAACGATTTTTATATCCTATGTGGGATATGTTTCTCAACAAATCAAAGTTAACAGTCAAACGAATATTACCGTTGTTTTGATTGAGGATGCACAGATACTGGATCAATTGGTTGTAATTGGTTATGGTACGGTTAGGAAAAGTGATTTGACCGGTTCTGTATCTTCTGTAAAGGCAGATGATATAACATCTGCTCCTGTGGCTAGTATTGGTGATGCGTTGCAGGGAAGGGCAGCAGGTGTACAGATTATCAGTCACGGTGCTCCCGGTGATAATGTTACAATGAAAATCAGAGGGTTGGGAACTATTAACGACAGCAATCCATTGGTAGTTATCGACGGAGTGCCCACTGATTTGGGCCTTAATGCAATTAATCCAAATGATATTGCTTTTATTGATGTGTTGAAAGATGCATCGGCTACTGCCATTTATGGTTCTCGAGGAGCAAACGGTGTAGTAATTATTTCTACTAAAAAAGGAGAAGAAGGTAAAGGGAAAATCAGTTTCAGTAGTAATTTTGGGATTCAACAACCTACAGGAATGCCTGTATTGTTGAATGCTTCTCAATATGCAGCTTTAAGTAATGATATGCTCCGTAACGCCGGAATGCTTCCGAATCCTAATTGGTCAGATTATGAGTCACTCGGAATGGGTACAGATTGGATAGGGGAGTTAATAGCTCCAGCTCCAATGCAAAATTATTCTTTAAGCTATTCAGGTGGATCACAGACGAATGATTATTACGTTTCAGGTGGTTATTTTGATCAAAAAGGTTTGGTTAGAAACACGGATTATAGACGATTTACTTTACAATTCAACGGAAATGCAAAACCAGTAAAGTTTATCAAATTTTCTAATCAATTGACATTAAGTCACGATGTTAAACGTTCCGGTGATTACAACATAATGAGTACAATGCGGGCTTTGCCTACACAACCACTAAAATTTGAGAATGATACCTGGAGCGGTCCTGTCGGCAATGTTGAGTGGGTAGGAGGTATCCGGAATCCAATCGGAACTACTGAAGTTAATAAGAATCAGACAAAAGGGTATAATTTATTGGGAAATATTTCTGCAGAAATAGACATAGTTAAAGGATTAAAATTCAAAACTCTAGGAGGTCTTGATTTTAAAACATGGTTTAGTGATAGCTTTACTCCAAAATACAATTGGAAACCGATTGCTGTAGAAACTTCTTCAAAGTATCAAAGTAGCAATCGGAGCACTACTTTACTCTGGGATAATTATTTTACGTATGATAATACGTTTGGTGATTTACACAAGTTCAATTCTATGGTAGGAACTAGCGCTCAGACTAATCAGTTCAATTTTATGAGTGGAACTGTTAATACCTTTTTGCGTGATGAAAACAACCAATTAGATAACGGAAGTGTTATTCAGGGATTAAACGGAAATAGTAGTGAATGGTCTTTGCTCTCGCTCATAGCCCGCATGAATTATACATACGATGAAAAATATATCCTTACTGCTACAATTCGCCGTGATGGGTCTTCCAGATTTGGGAAAAATAATAAGTGGGGAACATTTCCTTCATTTTCTTTTGCATGGAGGTTAAGTGAAGAAGACTGGTTCCCCCGGAATCAAATTTTGAATGATTCAAAATTGAGATTGGGATATGGTGTGTCAGGTAATCAGAATATTGGAAACTATGAATTTGCTGCTATTTACGATATTGGAGTGTATAATTTCAACGATAATACAGTTCCAACTCTTATTGCCAGCAGAATGCCGAATCCGAATATCAAATGGGAACGTGTAGAACAATATAATGTTGGTGCAGATTTAGGTTTGCTGAAGCAGCGTGTTACAGTGTCAATTGATGCTTACTTGAAAAACACAAATGGTATGCTTGTTCCAATGGCTGTTCCTATTTCAACAGGATATTCTGATATTTACGTTCCAAGCATCAATGCAGGGAAAATGCAAAATCGTGGTGTCGAATTATCGGTGTTTTCAAAAAACATCACAGGAAGAGAATTTAATTGGAATACAACTGTAAATCTTACATTCAACAAAAATAAGATTTTGGATTTAAATAGCGATTCTCCTATGTATGGTAATTCAATTGAAAACTCAAATATCACAATTCAATCTGAAGATCACCCAATGAATTCTTTTTATGGATTTGTTGTGGATGGAATTTTTCAGAATCAAGTGGAAGTAGACAATGCTTCTGTTCAGATTCAAGGAGGTACAGCTCCCGGAGATTTAAGATTCAAAGATTTAGATAATAATGGAGTTATTAATGATAATGACCGGACTTATATCGGAAATCCAAATCCGGATCTGATTTATTCGATGAGTAACCGTTTTGACTGGAAAGGATTTGATTTGGAGATTTATTTGCAAGGAAATTTGGGAAATCAAGTTTTCAATGCCAACAGAATGACCCTCGAAGGGATGAAAGTATCAGACAATCAATCAATAGCCGTTTTGAACCGTTGGGTTGGAGAAGGAACTAGCAACAATATGCCAAGATCGATTTACAACGACCCCAATAAGAACACGCGTGCTTCAAACAGATTTGTTGAGAATGGTTCATACCTTAGGATTAAAAATATTTCTTTGGGATATACTCTACCTTCAAGTCTTATACGAAATGCGTACATGGAGAGTGCACGCATATATTTTTCAACTCAAAACGTATTCACATTTACAGGCTATTCAGGTATTGATCCAGAAGTTGGGATCAATGGAATTGATTATGGAGCTTATCCTTTAACCAGAACTATCAGCCTGGGATTAAACATTTCATTTTAATTGAATTCGAACGATATAAAAAATTATACAAATGAGAAAGTTCATAAATATATTATTTGTTGCTCTTATTTTGGGTTTCACTTCATGCGAAGGCTTCCTTGATAGAGCTCCTCTCGACAAACCAAGTACAGATGGGGATTTAAATACTGAAGATGCTTTGGCTTTAATAAATGCTGCATATCAGCCTTTACAATGGCCTAAACTATATAATATGCGAATTTGGACTCTGGATATTATTGCTGGTAACAGTAATGTAGGGGCTAACGGAGGCACTGATGGCATTGAAACTATCGACCTTGCAAATTTCACAGCTTCTTCTGCCAACGCTTCAGCTGTTGATATCTGGAGAGGGCCTAATCCAGGCATTTTAAGAGCTAATATTGTTTTGCAGGAGGTACCAAAATTAGCTATTGATACAGAATTGAAAAATAGAATTATGGGAGAAGCGTTTTTCCTAAGAGCACATTATTATTTTATTTTAGTGAGAATTTTTGGTGATGTACCCTTAACTCTTACACCGCCAGATCCATCCAGTAATTTGAATCAAGCACGTACTCCAAAAGAAGAGGTTTACAATCAAATAATTTCAGATTGTGAAAAAGCTATTGATTTACTGCCTGCTAAACATGAATACAGTGATAAAGATTTGGGTAGAGCGAGTAAAGATGCTGCTCTTACAATGTTAGCAAAGGTGTATCTCACAATTGGAAAAGATTACGACAAAGTGAACACATTGTGTGATCGGGTAACTGCATTAGGTTATAATCTAGCTAATTGTCGATATATTGATAATTTCGACGCAAGAATTAACAACAATCCTGAATCTATTTTCGAAATTCAATATGATGGTGAGTCAAGTGAGAGTTTTTGGGGGGATACAAACAGAGCAAGCTGGTTGAGCACTTTTATGGGACCCAGAAATTCTAATTTGGTTGCTGGTTCTTGGGGATGGAATCAACCTACTCAGGAGTTTGTAAATTCCTACGAACCGGGTGATTTACGAAAAGATGTTACAGTTTTATATGAAGGTGGACCTAAATTTGACGGATTGGATTATAAGTCATCGTGGAGTAATACCGGATTTAATGTTAGAAAGTTTCTTGTTCCAAAGAGTATTTCAGTTGAATATAATACCAATCCTGCGAATTTTGTAGTGTATCGTTATGCAGATGTTCTACTAATGAAAGCTGAAGCATTAAATGAATTAGGACGACCTGATCAAGCTGAAGATCCACTGAACATTGTGCGAAAAAGAGCAGGACTTCCTGATGTAACCAATAAAACAAAGGAAGAAATGAAGGATGCTATTATTAAAGAAAGAAGAATGGAACTAGCCTTTGAAGGACATCGTTGGTTCGATCTGATTCGTATTGATAATGGTGATTATGCTGTTGATTTTTTCAAATCAATAGGTAAAAACAATGTTACAAAGGAACGGTTATTGTTCCCAATTCCTCAAGAAGAAATGGATGATAACTCACTAATGCTACAGAATCCGGGATATTAATTAACTTATAAATCAACTACAATGAGATATTTTAAATTTTCTTCACTATTTGTTTTGTTTTCGTTCGTATTTTTTGCTGCATGCAATGATAATGAAATGGAACTTAATAAAGGAAATGATGTTTTGACATTAAGTAAAAGTACAGATGTTGTGGATCTCAACCCAAAAAATCCAAATGTAGAAGCCATAACTTTCAAATGGACTTCAGGCTCAAATTTTGGTACGGGTAGTGTTATTTCTTATGTTTTTCAAATGAATATGGATTCGACAGACTGGAGCTCTGGAGTAAACATTGATATGGGAAGACAAATTTATTCAAAAACATATACGGTGAATGAAATGAACCGTGTTCTCCTGGAAGATTTAGCTCTTTCACCAGGACAAACTGTCACTTTGGCTGTTCGTGTTATTGCACAAGTGGCCAATCAAGAAGAGTTAGAGCAGGTAAGTGAAATAATAACTTTTCAGGCAACAGCTTATAAGCCTTATTCTCAAACACTCTATATTTTAGGAAGTGCTTCACCAAATGGTTGGAGTGCCGACCAGGCAACTCCGATGAATCCAATTTCCGGAGAGGCAGGTGGATTCGTTTGGATAGGACAACTTAATACTGGTGAATTTAAATTTATTACTAATCTGGGAAGTTTCTTACCATCTTACAACAAAGGCGAAACTGAAAATCAACTTTTGTTTCGTGAGTCTGATAACCAACCTGACGATAAATTTACGATTAATGAAGGTGGCAGATACAAAGTACAAATAAATATTTTGGATTTGACTATTACTATTACTCTGATGGATGGCGGTGTAAGATTCACAAATATTTATTTTGTTGGTTCTTTTAATAATTGGAGTTTTGAACCAATGATACAGGATGCTGTCAATCCAAATGTGTTTAAATTAGGACGTGAAATGAATTGGAATGGAGGAGGTGATTTCAAATTTGGTTCCGTAAGTGGTAGTTGGGATAAAATGATTCATCCCACCATTGCTAATGCTCCGTATACTCATACTCAAGTTATGTTTGATGATACCGGAGATTATAAATGGGTTCTTACTCAAGCTGAATGTAATAAACCCTATAAAATGATTCTGGATGTAACTGAGGGGTCGGAGAAGTTTACAATGAAGCCCTTTGTTCCATACACGTCTATTTGGATGGTTGGAAGTGCAACTCCCAATGGCTGGGATCTAGGAAATTCAACAGCATTGATCCCGGTTGAAGGCAATCCATATAAATTTACATGGACAGGAATATTGAATTCCGGAGAATTGAAATTTTCACTTGACAGGAAGTCTGACTGGAGCGGGGCCTGGTTTTTGGCAAGTGAAGGAGGATTGGTTCCAAATGGAAATGAACAGCAAATGATTTTCAGTCTTTCCGGTAATGGTGGAAAAGATAACAAATGGCAAATTAATGATGCCGGATCTTATAAAATTGAATTGGACCAATTAAAAGAATTGGTAAAAATCACCAAACAATAGAACATGAAAAACATGGCAAATAATAAAATTATAATTATACTGGTTTTTGTTTTTATAATATCAATCAGCTGTAGAAGCAATGGTAATACAGTTAATCCACCTGTAGACACACCTAATACTGAAGTTTTTTTAACAACAGATAAGGCAGTTTACAGTCCGGGAGAAACAGTAAAATTCAAAATGGACAAAAGTGTCACAGGGGATGTTAAAATTCGCTATAGACATCTCGCTAGTACTCTTGATGTTATGTCTGTTAGCTCAATGGAATGGAACTGGACACCTCCAACTAGTGATTATAGAGGGTATATGGTGGATATTTACGAAATAAGTAATGGAAATGAAAAAATTATTGGAAGTATTGCAGTAGATGTTTCTAGTGATTGGACTCGTTTTCCCAGGTATGGATTCTTATCTAAATACGGGGAAATGCAATCCAGTCAAATTGAAGCCATCGTGTTAAACCTGAAAAGGCATCACATTAACGGCGTACAATTTCAGGATTGGCATTATAAACACCATAAACCACTTTCAGGTACACCTGCAAATCCAAGTCAAAATTGGATTGATATTGCAAATCGTCCTGTTTCTTTTGTTACAGTGAAAGGTTATATTGATTCTTTGAGAAAATACAACATGAAATCAATGTTTTATAATCTTTGTTTCGGTGCTTTGAGCGATGCACAAGCAGATGGTGTAAATGAATCGTGGTATATATTCAAGGATCAGAATCATCAGAATAAAGATTATCACGATCTACCAAATCCTTACTTCTGGAGTGATATTTTTCTTACCAATCCCAATAATAAGGACTGGCAGAATTATTTGATTGCTCAAAATAACGATTTGTATTCAGTTTTTAATTTTGATGGTTATCAAATTGATCAGTTAGGAAACCGTGGTACTGTATACGATTACAATGGAGATGCTGTAAACCTGCCAGTAGGCTATGCTTCATTTATATCTGTTATGAAAACAGCCAGACCGGAAAAAAGATTAGTAATGAATGCTGTCTCCCAATATGGTCAAGAACAAATTGCTAAAGGAAATGTAGATTTTCTTTATACTGAAGTCTGGGGAGATCAGCCTAAATATACTGATTTAGTTTCCATTATTAATGAAAACAATGATTATAGTAATGGAAAATTAAAAACTGTTTTTGCAGCATACATGAATTATAATGTTGCGAATAACAAAGGCTATTTCAATACTCCTGGTATATTGCTAACCAATGCTGTAATGTTTGCATTTGGTGGATCTCATCTGGAATTGGGCGAACACATGCTTGGTAAAGAATATTTTCCAAATGATAATTTGGCAATGACAGCCCAATTAAAAAGCTCCTTGATTTCTTATTATGACTTTCTGACAGCTTATCAAAATTTGTTACGTGATGGTGGTAATTTTAACAATCCTGACATCTCCTGTACAAATGGACAAATTAGCGTTGCAAATTGGCCTCCTCAATCCGGACAGGTTTCTGTAGTCGGGAAAGTGATAGACAAAAAACAGGTTATTCATTTGATAAATCTATCTCAGGCTAATAATTTTGATTGGAGAGATATTGATGGCCGTACTCCTGAACCGACGATGAAGTCAACTATCGCACTTCAGTTAAGAACAGCACAGGCAATAGAGAAAATTTGGTTTGCTTCTCCGGATATTTCAGGGGGGGTTGCAAAAGAAGTAACTTTTACTCAAAATGCAGCGAGTGCGTCATTCTCATTACCTTCATTGAAATATTGGGATATGATTGTTGTTGAATACAAATAATCTCAAAGATGTGAAATTTATTAAAGGATATAATTTTCAATTTTCCTGGCAAGCAAATTCAGACTTGCCAGGAGTAAT
>ERZ1645192.3218-NODE-3218-length-13435-cov-6.208670_pt1 | contig 13435 bp, 13 predicted proteins | sample MGYA00575354_ERZ1645192 | MGnify/ENA primary metagenome ERZ1645192 (study PRJEB40844, sample SAMN11349763) | freshwater sediment metagenome | isolation source: river sediment | host: Sediment | place: India: Faizupur Khadar , New Delhi | collected 2017-02-21 ... | reverse complement strand
TCGCAACTCTTCGGGCTTTTTGCTGTCCCAGTTGCAACTACTTTATTCTAGGAGGAATGATGATAATGGTGCTCCGAATCTTTGATCCGAAGGCGCTCGAAGACCGAAAAATTCTGCTCCGGGTTGATTTTAACGTGCCAATGGAAGGCGATTTCGTGAGCGACTCGACGAGAATAGCGGCGCACATTCCCACAGTTCGGTCTCTCTGCGAAGCAGGCGCAAAAGTTGCGCTCGTGTCCCATTTCGGTCGTCCGAAGGGAACCCGCTCGGAAGAGTTTTCTCTTCGACGGGTCTTATCGACTGTTGAAACCGTCCTACAGAAGAAGATTGTCTTTGTCGATGATTGTGTCGGCGATATCGTTGCGGCAACGATGGATACCCTTCCGAGAGGAGCGGTGGCCCTACTGGAAAACGTCCGTTTCCATAAAGAGGAACAGGAAAATGATGAACGTTTCGCATCACATCTTGCAGCGCCTTTCGACGTATTCGTCATGGACGCATTCAGCGCGGCGCATCGTGCAGACGCCTCGACAAACGGCGTAACGAAGTTTCTCCCTTCATTTGCCGGACTCCTTCTTGAAAGAGAAGTGTCTATGCTTTCCAGAGTCAGTGATTTTCCCGAGCGCCCTTTTGTTATTCTGCTTGGCGGTGCAAAAGTATCCGACAAAATAGGCGTCGTCGAACATCTCCTTGAGAAAGCGACGACGATCTGTATCGGCGGAGGAATGGCCTTTACATTTCTTGCGGCTCAAGGACACCGCATCGGTCGTTCATTGCTCGAGGAAGACAAAATTCCGTTTGCCGGCGAGATGATGCAACGTGCGAAAGAGAACGGAGTCGGGATTCTCCTCCCAGTGGACGTTCTGCTTGCCAAGAGATTCGAAGACGACACATACCGGGTTTCCGACGTATCTGCGATAGGAGACGATGAACTTGGACTTGATATAGGGCCGGAAACGGTTCGTTTATTTGGAGATTGCGTACGCGCCGCCAAAACGGTTCTGTGGAATGGACCTATGGGAGTATTCGAAAGAGAGGCGTATTCGTCAGGAACACGTCGAATCGGAGACGCGCTGAAAGAATGCACTGGTCTGGGAGGAACCACCGTGGTAGGTGGAGGAGATACCGCATCAGCAGCGAAAATGCTTGGTTTCGCCGAGTCTGTTTCGCATGTTTCCACCGGCGGGGGAGCCAGCCTTGAGTTCTTCGAGGGAAAACTTCTTCCCGGAATAGCTCCTCTTCTTCTTTAGATCCAAATACTATGAAATGAGGTAACCGGCGATGAAAGATACAATTTACGTCTTCGGGAACTGGAAAATGAATATGACGGAAAAGGAAACGAGCGCTTATTTTGAGCGTTTCCTGTCGTCTTGTTGCGTTGCGAAAAGATATCCCGACTGTGGATGCAGCGTCGTTGTCTTCCCTCCGTATACCTCCATCCCCGAGACAAGAAATTGTCTTGAACGCCATTATCAGCGACAAAGAGCTCAATGCCTCGTCGAATACGGCGCGCAAGACGTTCATTATGCGCAACAAGGGGCGTATACCGGAGAAATATCGCTTCCTATGTTGCATGAACTCGGATGTACATGGGTGCTTCTCGGGCATAGTGAACGTCGGCACATATTCGATGAAACGGACGAAAGCATTTCACAAAAGGTCTGCGCCTGTCTTGACTCAGGGATTCGTCCGGTATTGTGTTTTGGAGAAACACTCGATCAAAGAGAAACGAAGAAAACGCAGGAAATCGTAACCAGGCAGATCACTTCGGTCCTTTCAGCAACAGAAAACCACCCGGAGAGAAAACGCCTCGTTTTCGCGTACGAACCGGTATGGGCGATCGGAACGGGGCGGGCTGCGACACCGGGAGATGCAGAGGAAATATGCGGTTTCGCGGCAGGCGTTTTGAAACAGAACGTCGGTTATAGAGAGCTTACGATTCCGTTCCTGTATGGCGGAAGCGTTTCGCCGGCCAACGCAAAAGAGCTTTTATTGCAGGAACACATTTCGGGTCTTCTTGTCGGCGGTGCATCGCTCAAGCCTGATGCATTCCTCGAAATAATCGACAGAGCCATGGAAGGAAACGTCGAGAGTTCAAGATAACGCAACATAAGAAACATTATATGACATCTGCTACGAAAAACATCGCGAGCCTTTGAATGGCATTTTCGGGCTCGCGATGTCTTCTTTTCTTTGAACGTCACTCTAGTCTTCGTATGTGTATCTCAGGATATCCGAATCGCCCCAAATAGAGTCCAGTTTATAAAACGCACGCCCTTTGACGCTGAAAACGTGAACGACGACTTCTCCTGCGTCAATAAGACACCATTGAGTGCTGTCGCGGCCCTCGATGATACAGGTGCGCCCGTTTTTTTCGAGCGCTTCGACAGAGACATCACGAAGCGTTCCCATGTGAACGTCCGAATTGGCCGTAACAAGCACGAAGAAATCGGATATTGAAGAATTCCCTTTCAGGTCCATTCCAACGATGTCCAGACCTCTTTTTGAAGCGAGTGCCTCGTAAATGTACGAAAACGACTTGAGTTTTTCTTTCATTGCTTTACGAACACCAACCTTTCAGATTTCCGCTACGTGGGCCTTGTTACTCGGCAAAACGAGCAAGTCGAGAAAGCACGTTCTCAAGGTCGTGTCCGACAATGATTGTGATTGCGTTCGCAGCGCGTTCAGCCGTAACCAGGCGTTTATCGATGCCGCATATACGAGCGAGCGCCTGCGCGCCGGCGATCGTTGATGCAGAGGATTTCAACGGGTAAATGATGCTTGTCGTGTGATAATCGAAATGTCGCGCGTTTCCCGTGTATCCGACGTCAATCCCTATTTTTTCCAGAACCTGTGAAAAGCGCTTCCCGATGCCCTTTGCCCCATCTCCATTCAGAACGGCAACGGAGCCTTTGATGCTTTTGAGAAGATCCTTCTGTGCCGAAAGGTCTTCCTGAGCGGACGCATCCTGAGATATCGTCGAAACGATTTCCTTCGCGGAATCCCCGGAAATCGCGCCGGAAAGCAGCATAGAGGCCTCAGCGAGGTCGCCGACCCAGTAACTCAGGTTCCCGATATAGGCGGATTTTCCCGGCATGGTAAAGAAAATAATACGATCCGAGGTCAGATCCTTGAGGTACGATGCGAGTTGTATCGCCTGCGCTACCGGCATATTCGTATCCACAATCGAAACGAGTTGTCTGGCGACTTCCGGCAGACGCGGGAGAATCGACGGTTGTTGGATCTTTTTCAGAACAGCCTTTACGAAATCCTGCTGCCGCTTCACTCTCCCGATATCTCCAAGCGCGTCATTTCGATAACGAACGAACTGTAGCGCCGTCTTGCCGTTCATGTGTTGCGGTCCTTTGGGGATATCGATCCGGAGCTTTTGTGCATTATCAACGTAAAAGAGTTTCTTTTCGACGACAATATCGACGCCGCCGACGAGGTCAACAATTTGAGGGAAACTCTCGTAATTGACAAGCACATGATAGTTGATCGGGATTCCAAGATAGTTGACGATCGTCTGGCGTAACAGAGGAATTTTGCCGAACGCGTACGAATGGTTTATCTTTTGCCATCCGTGTTCCGGTATGTCCACGCGGGTATCCCTGGGAAGAGACATAAACCGGACGATCTTTTTGTCGATGTCTATAGCCGCGATCCCGATTGAGTCCGCACGATGCCCACCCTGAACATCATCAACCCCTACAGCGAGGATATAGATGATTCCTGAGGCTTCGTCATAGGAAATATTCTGCTTGATTGTCTCCGGCACAGGTTCCACAAAAGACCACAAACGAATAGCGACCCCGGCGGCGGCGCCAAGGACACCAAGAAGAACAAACAGTACGATTGTTTTCCACTTCATTCCTGACGTTGCCCCCCGTCTTGCGAATCATACGATCCGCTATACAGGTCGGTTTTGGAAATATACTGAACGACAGGCTCCGGAGTAAGATAGCGTATGTTCTTCCCCTGCTCCACTCTTTTTCGGATGTCAGTGCTCGATATGGACAAGAGCGGAATTTCGAGCGGAATAATCGCCTGACGTATTTCGGAAGGAAGAAGGTCAATGCCGGAACGACCGTATCCGGGACGACTGACCGCGACAATTTTACAGAACAGGGGAAGAACCGAGTATTCCTTCCAGCTGGCTATGTCAAGAACGGCATCGAGGCCCGTAATAAAGTAATACTCTTCTTCACCCGCTGCCCTCTCGCGGAATGCACGGAGCGTGTCGACCGTATGGCTTGAGCCGTCTCTGTCAATTTCAACTCTGGATACGGAAAATCTCGGATTCTCCAGCACCGCAAGCAGGGTCATCGTAAAGCGGTGTTCTGCGGAAGAGACATGAAAGCGACGTTTGTGCGGAGGGAGTCCGGTGGGAATGAAGACGACTTCATCGAGCTGCAGCGCGCAGAGGCTTTCTTCCGCCGCGAGCAGATGGCCGTAATGTATCGGATCGAATGTGCCTCCCATTATTCCCAATCGTCTTCCGGTCATAGAACAACAGCTCCTCCAGCCCTTTTACTCGACCTTGTCCGGCTCGAAGTCGAACTCAAGGGCTCCGATGAGAATCGTATCTCCGGTTTGAGCGCCGGCTTCCATGAGAAGCTCTTCAACTTTGTATCGTTTTAAAAGTTTCGCGAACCGCGGGAGCGCGTCCTCCTGTTCAAAGTCGTAACGTTGCACTGCGCGTTCCAGGCTTGGTTGAAGGACGAGGAAAGAGCCGTCCGCCTGCGGGATGATTTGAACGCGGTCGAATCTGTCCCGACGAAGCGTCTTCAACGAAAGGTCCTGGACGGGAGCCAGCCGTGTATCGCTCGTCGGGCGCGAGGAAGCGCGGCACGACGTCACGATCGCATCTATGAGCGGTTGAATTCCTTCTCCCGAGAGAGCGCTCAATGTCACAAACGGTATATCCGATTTTCTGAAGAACGAAGAAAGCGCATCGATATTTCTTCGTGCATCCGGAAGATCGATTTTGTTGCCGACGACCATATAGGGACGACTCAATAATTCTGGGTTATACATTTCGCATTCTTCGCGGATGCTTTTCCAGTGCTCCAGGATCGTCTCCGGTTCTCCGAGTCCGATATCAAGCACATGAACAATAACCCGCGTGCGCTCGACGTGCCGAAGGAAGTAATGTCCGAGGCCTTTGTTCTGGTGGGCGCCTTCGATCAAGCCGGGGACATCCGCGATCACGATCTTTTCGTCGTCGACCGACAGAATGCCGAGATTCGGAGAGAGCGTCGTAAACGGGTATCCGGCAATCTTGGGGTGCGCGTTCGAAATGGCAGCCAGAAGGCTCGATTTTCCGGCGTTGGGCATTCCGATGAGACCGACATCCGCGATGAGCTTGAGTTCCATGAGGATGTATCGCTCTTCGCCATCAAGGCCCTTTTCGGCAAATCTCGGAGCGCGTCTGACAGAGGAGGAAAAATGGATATTTCCCCTTCCTCCCCGACCTCCGCGAGCGACGACGAAACGTTCCTCCGGTTCGAGAAGATCTGCAAGTATTTCCTTGCTTTCCGCATCCCGAATAATGGTTCCGCAGGGAACATCTATGACAAGGTCTTCTCCATCCTTGCCATGCATGCACTTGCCCTTCCCGGCCTCAGCGCTTTCTGCGCGGAAGGTCTTTTCGTACTCGAAATCAGCAAGGGTGTGAATTCCCGAGACCGCACGCAAAATCACGCTTCCGCCGACACCGCCGTCACCGCCGTCAGGGCCGCCTTTTGGTATGTATTTCTCCCTCCGGAAACTGAGACATCCGTTTCCTCCTCGTCCTCCGCGAACGAGAATACGCACAAGATCGATGAACTTCATGGGATAAAAAAGAGGGCCTTGCTCATAGAAGGCCCTTCAGAAGTGTCATTCTGATGTTGTCGCCAATCTACTCGGGAAGAAGAACAGATACGAACTTTTTCTCTCCGCTTGAATGGTACCGGATCACGCCGTCTTTTAGCGCAAAAAGCGTATCGTCCTTCCCTATGCCGACGTTTGTTCCCGGGTGAATCTTCGTTCCGCGCTGCCGTACGAGAATATTCCCGGCTCGAGCTTCCTGGCCGGCGTACATTTTAATGCCGAGCCGCTGCGCCGCACTATCGCGACCGTTGGTGCTGCTTCCCTGCCCTTTCTTGTGGGCGAAAAACTGAAGATTGAACGTACCAAGGAGATTCATGACCGCACCTCCACTATGTGCACATATTTCGAGTATTGTGCTTCAAACTCCCGCAATACAATCAAGGCCGCTTCAACCAGCAATGCAGCTTGATTGTGAACGGATGCAGGAATGGAAACTCTCATGAACGCTTTTGTCTCGTCGATTTCGAGACATTCGGCCTCATCCAGAAGCCGCGACATGCCGACAGCCAACATGCGAAAGACCGTAGAAACGCCTGCGCAGACTATATCATTGCCGGGATCGGCAAAATCGGTATGGCCGCAGGCGGAGATGCTGTCAACGACCCCGTTTCTGGAAAAGACGCGGACTTCGGTCATACGTCAGGAAATGGAAATCTCCCGAATCTTGATATCCGTATAATTCTGACGGTGTCCCTGCTTCTTTCTGACGTTTTTCTTGCTCTTGAACTTGAAGACGATAATTTTATCCCCGCGTCCGTGACCGAGAACCTCAGCCGTTACGACCGCGCCCGGTATATAGGGATTCCCGGACGTGATCTGCGTATCGTTGGAAACCAGAAGAACCTTTTCCAACACAACTTCTTTCCCAGGTTCTTCGTGAATACTCTCAACCCGAACGATTTCGCCCGGCTGTACCCGATACTGCTTCCCGCCTGTTTCCACTATTGCGTACATTCAGTGTCCTCCCTTCGCCGGAGAAGGCGCCTTTGAGGCTTAAGCCCGCTCCATGCGGCGTACCCCAAATTCATGGGGAAATGACAGAATCCGAAATATTTTAGCCATTCCCTGCATATAAGTCAATATCATTTTCGTTCTTGTCGCCGGGCAGCGATTCGGTCCCCGTCCAAGTGGGACAACGAAAGCATCATGCCGTGAAGACTCATGGCGCGGTCTCAGTTGAGACTGCCGTTCTTTTGCTGCAGGCCGGGGCGTTCGCCAAGAAGAATTTTTCTCGCATGATCCTGCGCTTCGCGCATATTAGGGTCTCCGGAAAGCATTCGGGCGATTTCGCAAATGCGTTCCTCTCCGTACACCTCCCGAATGTCTGTTTCGGAGCCGATTCGTTCGACCAGAAAGTGCTGATCTGCAAGTGCTGCGAGTGTCGCTTCATGGGTGATGAGTATGATGCGGCACGATCTGGAAAGGTCGCGGAGCCTGAGTCCGGTCAGCAATGCAGCTTGTCCTCCGAGCCCGGCCTCGACTTCGTCGAAGACGAGCGTATCAGGAAGGAGCGATTCGGGCATTACGACCTGAACGGCAAGTAAAAGACGACTGAGCTCTCCCCCCGATGCGACTTTCTGGACAGGAAGGAATCGTTCCCCGTCAGAAGAAAACATAAAAGAAACCATATCCGCCCCAGTGCTTCGGATACGTTCCTGCGGTTCGACGTCAATACGAAAAACCGTTCCGGGCATAGCCAATTCGTGCAATGTCGCGGAGATCTTCGCTCCGATTTCTTTCGCCTTGCGGCGGCGTTCTTCACGAAGCGCAAGGGCTGCCTTGCTTGTGTTTTTTTTCAAATCGAGAACTTCGTCATTCAGTGAGCTCATTTCCCCGACGGAAGAGGAAAGCCATGAAAGCTCACTCGTTGCCGTCCGGGCGTATTCGAGAAGAGACTCAGCCGTGTTCCGGTTGAGCTGCCGCATGATCTTACGAAGCGCGCCGAGGCGTCGTTCGTGCTCTTCCAAAGCCGCTTCCGCGACCTCGAGCTCCCGGGAGCCAAACTCCTGCTCTGCGTATCGGACGGCAGTGCGCATGAAGGGAATGCCGTCGTCGAATGCTGCGACAAACTCGCGGGCTTTGTCTTCGGGAAAAACCGAGCATAGCGATCTGACCGTTCGCTCGAGTTCATCGATGAGCCCCGGTTCGCTCTTTCCACCGGCGAGCCGGAAGATATATTCCGATGCATGCCTCATGTTTCGGACTCTTTCCTGTAGCTCCAGGCGAGTCGTTTCCCATTCCGTTTCACAACCCGGTGAGAGATTCAAAGAGCTGAGCACAGGAAGGATTTTCTCGGCGGCCGCATATATCTTCTCGATTTCCGCCCGTCTTTTCTGTATGTCCCGAATCCTTCTCTCGAGAGCCACGGCTTTTGTCCAGAGAGAGACGAGATCATTCTTGAGAAGTTGCAGCGACTGTCCTCCCGATGCGTCAAGAATCGCCATCTGGTCGTTCGGATTGAGGAGTTGTATCTGTGCGAACTGACTTTGGATGCGGACGTATTGTTTCATGAGCTGTTCCAGCGTGGAAAGAGTTGCAGGACGGTCCTGGATGTATGTCCTGTTCTTTCCCGAAGCGCTGATGATTCTTCTGACAAGAACGGGCTCGTCACTTGTGACGGTTGGATTCCCGGAAAGCGGTTCTAACGCGAGGCAGACCTCTCCCTGTTCCGTTCCTGCATGAAGGACGCCGGCAGCGGAACGACTTCCCGTCAGCAGCTCCAGCGCACGCACAACACTGCTCTTTCCCGCCCCGCTCTCTCCGGTAATTGCGATGAATCGGCCGCTGAAAGAAATATCGGCCTGCGTAATTCCGCCGATGTTGCGGATGCCCAGTTCGCACGACATTCGCGTCATTCCTTTTCGTACAAACTGGCGCCTGCGCCCCAGCGGAATTTTTCCTGAACGAGGCCGAAAAAACGACGATGCGGGAGGACTATCATCCGGACATGTTTGTCCTTGGACAGGGATACTTCTATCCTGTCGCCGGGAAGAAGCTCATATCCGAGTTGTCCGTCCTGTGTCAGCATCACGTCTCTCGGGCTCCCTCTGGGAATAAGGGAAATGACATCCTTCTCTCCGGCGATGACGGGCCGTGTATAGAGCGTATGGGCGCATATGGGAGCGATCACCATGCAGGGCACGTGTGGAGGAACGATAGGTCCGCCCGCCGATAAAGCATATGCCGTCGATCCGGTCGGGGTTGCGACGATGATGCCGTCCGCCGCGATATGCGAAACGAACTCCGAAGCGAACCGGATCTCTATTGTCACCAGGCGCGCGAAGGCGCCTTTCGAAACGACGAGATCATTCAACGCGAACATCGTATGAAGGCGCAAGTCCTCTCTCCATACTGCCCCCTCAAGAACATGATGCGGTTCAATCTCGAACAGTCCGGAGAGGATTCGTTCGAGATCGGATTCAAATTCTTCGGGCTTTCCGGAAGCAAGGAATCCCATATTTCCCAGGTTTATTCCGTAGAGCGGAACGCCGTGATCAAGAACGTAACGACTGGCGCGAAGAAAGGTCCCGTCTCCGCCGATAACGATTCCTGCTTCTACGGTCGTTCTCCAGATTTCGTCCGAAACACCTTCGACGCCAAGCACGGAAGCTTCGTGTGGAGGAAGAAGCAGTTGTATGCCCCGCGTTTTTCCCCACGACAGGATGTGCTTCGCTTTCTGGATTGCCAGTGGTTTCTGGGTATTGACGAGGATTCCCAGTGTTCTCATGAATTCTGCGCCTCCCGATCGCCGCCGGGCGAGAGTGTGCTATGCGCCTCTTCAACGATGGAATTGAAGTCCGTTGGTTCCGTCGAAAGATGCGGGATACGGAGCATATCGAACAAAAACTCTATGTTCCCGCTTGGACCGCGTAGCGGAGAGAACGTGCATCCGTTCAGCGTCAGGGACGTATTTGTCGAAAGAAATTCCGCCGTTCGCTCGAGAACGGAAAGGTGAACGGACGGATCCCGGACGACTCCCCCTTTTCCGATCGCCGCGCGCCCCGCTTCAAACTGAGGTTTCACGAGCGCGATCACCCTGCCGTCGACAGAAAGCAGTTTCTCGACGACCGGCAGAATGATGCGGAGAGAGATGAAGGAAACGTCAATGGTCACAAGATCCAGCGCGGCTTCAAACGCGTCCGGAATCAGCGTACGTGCATTCGTTCGTTCCATGACCACGACGTTCGGATTGGTGCGAAGCGACCATGCAAGTTGTCCGTACCCGACATCGATCGCATAGACTTTTTTGGCCCCTCTGGAAAGCAATACTTCCGTAAAGCCGCCGGTCGACGCTCCGATATCCGCGCACACAAATCCTGTCGGATCGACAGAAAACTCGTCCAACGCCCTGATGAGTTTGTGCGCCCCTCTGCTTACCCATTGTTTTTCCGGGAGCGAGACGGAAATCAAGGAGTCGGGGTCAACGGATTCTCCGGCTTTCGTAACGACATCTCCATTGACCAGAACACGGCCTTCGAGCACAAACGCCTGCGCTTGCACCCGTGAAGCCACGAGCCCCTTAGAGACAAGCAATCGGTCTATTCGTTCTTTCTTTCTCGAGCGAATATGCGGCCACCACACTTTCAGCGGTCATTCCACAGAACACGCGCTGCTTCTCCACGCTTCCATGCGGAATGAACGCATCGGGAACTCCCATTCTGATGACACGCACCACAGATCCCAAGTCTGAAGCAAGGCTCGAAATGGCTTCCCCCGCTCCGGAGATTGTAAAGCCGTCCTCCAGAACCACAACTCTGTCGTGTCCGAGAAGCACCCGTGAGAGCGTCGCTTCGTCGAGCGGCTTGATTTGCCGCAGATCGATGACTGCCGGCGCCGGGAGTCCCTGTTTCACCGCCAGGGTTCGCGCTTCGAGGAGAATGGGCACAGTAGAACCGTATCCGATGAGAGCCCACTCCTCTCCCGAATAAAGGACTTCCGGCCCGATATGGTCGACGTTGACGGGCGGAGATGAACGACAGAGCGATTGAGGCGCTGTCCCGCGCGAATACCGGATCATCGTTGGTCCGGTCCGGCGAAGCGCGTTACGAAACATGACATCCAGATCATCGATGTCTCGCGGGGCAAGAAGAGCCATATTCGGAATCGAACGTCCCCACGACACATCAAGAACACCCTGATGCGTTTCGCCATCCTCGCCTATCAGGCCGGCGCGGTCCACTGCGCAGACGACCGGAAGATTCTGCATTGCGATATCGTGGACAAGCTGATCCATCGCACGTTGCAGAAAGGTCGAATAAATGAAGACGAAAGGACGAAGTCCTCCGGCAGCCATCCCGGCGGCCATCGTCATCAGGTGTTCCTCGGCGATGCCGACGTCGTAAAAACGATTCGGAAAGCGTTCTTCGAAAGCGTTGAGTTTCGAGCCGTCTTTCATCGCTGCAGTAAGGCATACAATGCGTTTGTCTTTCTCAGCCATCCGAATAAGGGCTTCGCCCGCGGCGCTGCTCCAGGAAATCCCGGCAGTCGCCGTGACTGTTCCGCCCTTTGCGTCCTGCAAGGGTGAAAGGCCGTGGAACCGCGTCGGTTGTTCTTCCGCTTTTTGGTATCCTTTCCCCTTTTTTGTCAGGACATGTATAAGAACCGGCTTGTCATATCTTTTCGCCATTTCGAGAACCGTCTCGATTTCCAGAACGTTGTGACCATCGAAAGGGCCCCAGTAATTGATATCAAGTTCATCGAAAATGTTTTCCGGTTTCACCATGCTCTTGATCTGGTCTTTCATTCGGGATACAACGTGTTCCAGCGCCTCGCCCTTCGGCATGGAGTGAAACGAATCCTTTATCGCCTTTTTGAGCCAGCCGTACGTTGTGCTTGAACTCAGGCGGGCAAGCTGGGTAGCGAATCCGCCGATACGAGGGCTTATCGACATCGTATTGTCGTTCAGGACAAAGATCACCTTCGTCTTCGCTTCTTTCGTGTAGTTGAGCGCTTCGAAGGCCATTCCGTTCATGAGTGAGGCGTCGCCTATGACGGCGACGACGTGATGGTCCTGGCCAAGGATGTCTCGCGCCTTCGCGAACCCGAGAGCGGCGGACAGAGACGTACTGCTGTGTCCTGCTTCGAAATGATCGAACGGACTTTCCGCTCGTTTCGGAAACCCGCTGATGCCTCCCCATGTCCGGAGCGTTGCGAAACGGTCGCGCCTGCCCGTCAGGATTTTGTACGCATACATCTGATGCCCGACATCAAAAACGATTTTGTCCGTAGCCGGATCGAACTTGCGAAGAAGAGCGATGGTCAGTTCAACGGTTCCAAGGGACGAAGCAAGGTGTCCGCCGTTTCGGGTGACGACCGATATGATGAGTTCCCTCACGTCTTCGGCAATCTGTTCGATGGATTCCCTCGAAAGGTTTGCGAGATCCCTGTACGACGTATATTTTTCGAGCAGATCCACTCGCTGTCGTCCTCCTTCCGGACGTTTCCGGGACATTCAGTGATGGCGATGCGTCAGATGCGCCGCCAGGTCCTTAAGGAAGCAAATATCGTCGCCGCAGCGTGATAACGCTTCAATAGCCTTGTCACTCTCGGATTGTGCTATTTTTTTGGCGCCTTCCAGACCGTATGAAGCGACGAACGTTCGTTTGCCCTGTTCCGCATCCTTGCCCGGAGTCTTCCCGAGTTCTTCCGCGCTGGATGTGACGTCAAGTATATCGTCTACCACCTGAAACGCAATGCCGAGGTGCATACCATACTCCCCTATCGCGCTCCGGATCTCGGGATCTCCGTGGGCGAGAATGGCTCCGCTCAGAACGGACGCCTGAATGAGCACCGCAGTCTTTTGCCCGGCTATTCGCCGGACGAAGTCAACTTCCGTCGACCGGCTCTCCGGGTCCGTGTCAAGAACCTGTCCGCCGCAAATTCCTGCGATCCCTGCGGCATCGGCAAAAACGCGTAGCGCATCGATCACGTCGGAAGGGTCATTCCCGAGTCGTACGAGTTCTTTGAGCGGATGCGAAAAGCCCCAGACGAGCAGACCGTCACCCGCAAGTATCGCGAGCGATTCTCCGAAAAGGACGTGATTCGTTGGTTTTCCGCGTCGCAGGGTGTCGTCGTCCATCGCCGGAAGGTCGTCGTGGATCAGGGATGCGGTGTGTATCATCTCGAGCGCAAGCGCCATAGGCATGACTCTCGCAGAAGGGACCGAAAGCATTTCCGCGGCAGCGAGACAAAGGACCGGACGCAGGCGTTTTCCTCCTGCGAGAAGGGAGTACGTCACGGAATCCCAAAGTCTCGGCGGGACATCCGACGGACAATGCGAGCAGAGAGCCCGGAGGTTTTCGTCGACAAGGCCGGCGAGGCGGCGCATGTTTTCGGCAAGGCGTGTCGGGGTATCGCTCATAGGGTTTCTCCGGCCTCTCCGGCGTTCGAAACGAAAGGAACGTGCTTTCCTTCCGGGGTCAGAAGGGAGATCTTCTGCCGCGCGGCGTCAAGATACCGTTCGCATTCGTCAACGATGCCGACGCCTCTTTCAAACAGACACATTGCGTCGTCCAGTGATAAAGAATCAATTTCCAGCTGCGCCACGACATTTTCAAGCCGT
>ERZ1645192.3216-NODE-3216-length-13453-cov-8.309225_pt1 | contig 13453 bp, 12 predicted proteins | sample MGYA00575354_ERZ1645192 | MGnify/ENA primary metagenome ERZ1645192 (study PRJEB40844, sample SAMN11349763) | freshwater sediment metagenome | isolation source: river sediment | host: Sediment | place: India: Faizupur Khadar , New Delhi | collected 2017-02-21 ... | reverse complement strand
TGTCGAAGATCTCCTCCACCAGCAGGGGCGCCAGGCCCAGGGACGGCTCGTCCAGCAGCAACAATTTGGGGTTGGCCATGACCGCCCGTCCGATGGCTAGCATCTGCTGCTCGCCGCCGGACATGTACCCGGCCAGTTGGTGGCGGCGCTCCTTGAGCCGCGGGAAGTACGCGTACACCTTTTCCACGTTGTGCGCAAAAAGGCGCGCGGGCTGGGTGTACCCGCCGCAGCGCAGGTTCTCCTCCACGGTCAGGTCCTCGAAGACGCGGCGGCCCTCCATGACCTGAAAAATACCAGCCCTGACCAGCTTCTCGGGGCTGAGACGCGAGATGTTTGCCCCGTCATAGATGATGGATCCGGATGTGACCTTGCCGTTTTCCCCGGCCAGGAGGCCTGAAATGGCCTTCAGGGTGGTGGATTTTCCCGCCCCGTTGGCGCCGAGCAGGGTGGTTATGCTGCCCTGGGCCACATCCAGGGAAAGGCCTTTGAGGACCAGGACGACGTCGTTATAGACCACTTCCAGGTTCATGACTTGCAGGACGTTCATGGCGGGTTTCCGTATCTCCCTTCATATGCAACGTGCGCGCGGGCTTGGGTAGGGCCACATCCGTGAGCCTGACGACCATGTCGATCTGCCCGCAGAGCAGTATGTCCTTTACAGGCGGACGTTGGTGAGCCTGCCGAAAGGCCGTGGTCCTACGGCAGGCCCAGGATCATCCGGCATAGGGGCCTTTCCTCAGAGGCGGGATCGGCCCCGGGGCGTCTAGTGCCCCAGCCATTCCTTCTTGCGCTCCAGGGCCACAGTCTTCACGAATTCGAGCTTCCCGTTCTTGAAGGTGCAGACGTTCACGGACATGCTCGGGCGGTGGTCATCCGGGAAGAAGCTCACGGCCGGGGCCAGGCCCATGGGATCGAAATCGCGCATGGTTTCCAGCGCCGCCTTGATGCTCTCCCCCGTCACCTCGCCTTTGGCCGCAGCCATCTTCATGCCCTCGGCCATGACCAGCATGGAGACGAACCCGCGGATGTAGTGGGTCATCTGCGGGGTGTCCTTGGTCAGCTTGCGGATGAGCCCCATGCCCGGGACATCCTGTCCGTAGATGACCGCTCCCTGCAGTCCGAAATGCCCGTTGGCGGCATCGCCGGCCATCTTGAACAGGTCTTCGTCACTGCTCCAGATGTTGGTCAGGAAGGTGCTTGTCATGCCCAGCTTCTGAGCGTCCTTCATGATCACGGCCGTGGACGGGGTGGTTCCGCCTGTCCAGATGAAATCCGGCCCAGCCTTTTTGAGACTCAACAGCTGCGGGGTGGCGTCGATGGCCTTCAGGTCCACGTTTTCCTGCCCCACGACCTCAAAGCCCAGCTCCTTGGCGTATTCCTTCATGGCCGGGATGGGCGCGGTGCCGTAAGGGTTGTCCGGGAAGACAAAGGCCAGCTTGGGGGCCCGTTCCTCCTTCCAGGATTCGCGCAGAAACTTGAGCCCGGCCCTGCCCTGGGTGGAATAATCCGGCGCGGCGGTGAAGTTGTAGGGCGCCTTGGCCGGGTCCATCAGGTGGGCGGAATAGGAGGCGGAAAAGACGGGAATCTTGTCCTTGGCCACGAACTTGACCAGGGCTTCGGTGTCGCCCGTGCCCCAGCCCTGCATGGCCACGATGCCCCTGGAGGTGAAGCGCTTGTAGGCGGCCAGGGCCTGCTGCACGTTGTAGGCGTAGTCGACCTGGATGAGTTCGACGGGCTCGCCGCCGATGCCGCCGTTCTCGTTCAGCCAGGCCACGTAGGCCTTGATGCCCTCGGCGTAGGGCGTGCCCACGCTGGAGGTGGCGCCGGTCAGGTCGGACAGCAGGCCGACCTTGTAGGCGGCCGAGGCGGTGCCGACGGTGGCCGCGAGGGCCAGGACGGTCAGAAGGAGAAGCTTTTTCATGGGTTACTCCGGATGCGGCAAAAGGTTTCCCCGGCTCTTCATCGCCGGCGCGTCAGTATGCAAAGGGGTACAGCTTCCAGTAGGCCTTGGTCAGCCGCCACTTGCGGGCCAGGCCCTCGGGTTCGAAGATGAGGAAGAGCACCAGCATCAGCCCGAAGACCCCTTCCTTCATGGGCACGATGACGGCGCTCAGGTCCGGGGCCATGCCCCCCAGGGACGAGATGATGAGGTTCAGCAGCTCCGGCAGCAGGGTGATGAAGACGGCCCCGAAGATGGAGCCGAGGACCGAGCCCATGCCGCCGATGATGATCATGGCCAGGTAGCTGATGGACAGGCCCATGGAGAACTGCTCCGGCGTGATGTACATGGTGTAGTGCGCCCACAGCCCGCCCGCGATGCCGGCCAGGAACGAGCTGAGACCAAAGGCCTGCAGCTTGAAGGCGAAGAGATTCACGCCCACGTTCTCGGCCGACTGATAATAGTCCCGGATGGCCACGAAAGCCCGGCCAGGGCGGGTGCGGGCCACGTTACTGACGGCCAGGACGCAGAGGGTGGTCACAAAGAGGATCAGGTAGAAAATTCTGGCATCCGAATCAAAGGCGTACCCCAGGACATGCGGGGCATTGACGGGCAGACCGTTTGCCCCACCGGTCAGACCAGAGGCATGCAGGAAGACATATTCCAGGATCAGCTGGGCCGCGAGGGTGGAGATGGCCAGGTAGATGCCCTTGAGGCGAAGGGACGGGATGCCGAAGACCATGCCGACCAAGGCGGCCACGAAGCCCCCGCCCAGGAGGGCGGGAAAGAAGGGAAGGCCCAGGTTGGAAAGAATGGCCGCCCCATAGGCGCCCATCCCCACAAAGGCGCCGTGGCCCAGGGACATCTGCCCGCAGATTCCGGTCAGGAGATTGAGGGACACGGCCCCGATGACCGCGATGAGGATCAGGTTCAGGATGGACACGACGTAGGAATTCAGGAACTGCGGGCAGGCCAGAAGAACGGCGAAGAAGATGGCCAGGCAGGATTTCTGGAATTTCGAGCGGAAGAGCCCATCCTCGGCCCGGTAGCTGGTGTAAAAAAGTCCGCATTTGTGCATGCTCATACCCGTTCAATCTCCTTGGTCCCGAACAGTCCATAGGGTTTGACCATGAGGATGATGACCAGGACGATGAACGAGGCCACCTCCTTGAACCCGCCCAGCCCGAAAAGGTCCTTGGCCGCGCCTTCACAGATGTTTTCCAATACCCCGATGATGAGACCGCCCAAGGCAGCGCCCAGGAGGCTGTCCAGGCCACCCAGGATCACGGCCGGAAAAACCTTCAGGCCCAGGTGTCCGAGCTGGACGTTGATTCCGTTGATGTTGCCCAGGATGATTCCCCCGATGCTGGAGACCACGGCCGCAATGCACCAGGACAGGGCAAAGATGGATTTGATGCCGATGCCCATGGACTGCGCGGCCTGTTGATCAAAGGCCGTGGCCCGCATGGCGATGCCGACGGATGAATATTTGAAGAATACGCTGAACACCGCAAAAAGGAGCAGGGACAGCCCAAAGGCGGCCAGGTAGACAGGGGCGATGGGCAACCCCAGGACCATGAACGGCTCCTGCGGGAGGATTGCGGGGTAGACCCGGATCTGGGTGCCCCAGATCGTCTGCACGAAGCATTTGAGCATGGACGAGAGGCCGATGGTGACCATGATGACCGAAATGATGGGTTCACCGATGAGGGGCCTGAGAATCAGGCGCTCCACCACAATGGCCAGCACGGTGGCAAAGGCCAGGGTCAGCAGAAAGGAGACCAGGAACGGGAGCTGATACTGCACGGTCATGGCGAAGCACACGTATGCCCCGACCATGACCAGTTCCCCCTGGGCGAAGTTGACCACCTTGGTGGCCTTGAAGATGACAACGAAGCCCAGGGCCACCAGGCTGTATATGGACCCGACGACCAGACCGTTGATGATGAGCTGGAGATAGTATTCCATGAGATGACCTTATGGGTTGTCGCCGCCGACAAGCGTGTCCCGGCGTTTTATGGTCGAGTTGAAGGCATGGATCCTCGCCTTCGCGGGGATGACATCGGCGGGCGGCGGGTAAGCGGACTCCGTACTGGAACAGCGCCGGCCTCGCGCCAACCGAAGCGTCATTCCCGCGAAGGCGGGAATCCATCTTCCTTCCCGTTCCATGCCCGTCCTTGCCGCCATCACTTCCCGCCCTCCGCAGCCACGTCGCGGATGCAGATGGCGCCGGTCATCTCGCGGCGGGAGCCATCCTGGTAGATGATGGCGATGCACAGGTCCGTGGTCTCCGTGGTGTCGTCGTAGAGGGCCGCGATGAGATCCGCATACCGCTCGTTGATGACCTTGCGCCGGGTCTTGCGGGTGCGGGTCAGTTCCCCGTCGTCCGGGTCCAGTTCCTTGAAGAGCAGGGCGAAGCGTTTGATCTCCGTCCCGTCTGGAAGGCTTGCATTGACGCCCCGGATTTCCGCTTCGATCAGGTCGTAGAGCTCCGGCTTGGCTGCCAGATCCTGGTAGGTGGTGTAGGTCAGGCCTTGGGATTCGGCCCAGCGACCGGCAATGTCCCCGTCCAGGCAGATGATGGCGGTGATGAAGTCCCGCCCGTTTCCGAGGACCACGGCCTCCTGCACGTAGGTCGAGAACTTGATCTTGTTCTCGATGAACTGCGGCGAGAAGCGCACGCCCGCGGCCGTGGTCATGACGTCGGACAGGCGGTCGATGATGACCAGCTGGCCGTTGTCCTTGAAGTACCCGGCGTCGCCCGAATGCAGCCAGCCGTCGGTGACCGTCTCGGCCGTGGCCGCGTCGTTGCCCAGGTAGCCCTGGAACACGGCGGGGCTTCTGGACAGGATCTCGCCCTCGTCCGAGATGCGGATCTCGGTCCCGGCGATGGGCTCGCCCACGGTGTCGAAGCTGACGGCGCCGTCGCGGTGGATGCAGGAGATGCCGGCGATCTCGGTCTGGCCGTAGATCTGCTTCAGGTTGACGCCGAGGGCGTGGAAGAAGGTGAAGGTGTCGGGCCCCAGGGGCGCGCCGCCCGTGGAGGCCGAGCGCACGCGGGTGAAGCCCAGGCGGTCGCGCAGGGCGCGAAACAGGCCCCAGTCGGCCAGCCTGTTTGCCAGCCGAAGGCCCGGGGACGGCGTCTCGCCGCGCAGCACGGTCCCGGCGTACCGCATGCCCACGGGCATGCACAGGTTGAAGAGGAAGCGCTTGAAGCGCGTGGTCTCCATGATGCGCACCCGCACCTTGGCGGCCATGTTCTCCCACACGCGCGGCGGCGAGAAGATGAGGTGCGGCCCGATCTCGCGGATGTTCTCCTGCACGGTGTCGGGCTCCTCGGGGAAGTTGACGCAGAAGCCGAACAGCAGGGCCGAGGACACGGCCATCATCTGTTCGCCCATCCAGGCCAGGGGCAGAAAGGACACGAATTCGTCGCTGGCACGTTTGGGATCCGACAAGCCGAGGTTCCAGGCCATGGACAGGAGATTCTTGTGCGAGAGCATGGCCAGTTTGGGTCGCCCGGTGGACCCCGAGGTGGTGGCGATGAGGGCCGTGTCGTCGGGCTGCACATCCTGGATCCACTTTTCGAATTCCCCGGCCAGGTCCCGGCCCATGTCCCTTATCTCGTCAAAGGACTTCAGGCCAGGTTCATCGTAGACGGAGAGTCCTTTGGGGTCATGGTAGATGACGAACTGCAGATGGGGCAGGTTCTCGCGGATGGACAGGATCTTGTCCACCTGCTCCTGATCCTCGGCCACGACGAGTCGGGCTCTGGAAAGGTCGAAGACGTACCCGATCTCATCGGCCGGGGAATCCTGATACAGCCCCAGAGAGATTCCCCCCAGGCCCTGGATGGCCAGCTGGGCCCACAGCCATTCCGGACGGTTGTCGCCGATGAGGACAATGATGTCCCCCCGGCCCAACCCCAAAGATTTGAGCCCCGCGGCAAACTCCGCGGTGATGGCATAGTAGCTGGCATAGGAGAAGGGCTGCCAGATGCCGAAGTGTTTCTCGCGCAGGGCCGTGCGGTCCGGACGGGAGCGACTGTTCTCCAGGAGCAGCCTGGGCAGGGTGGTTTCATAGGGGGCGCTCATCATCTCCCCTTGAAGAGGCTGTCGTCGTCGCCGAGGTAGGCGCTGATGACTTTGGGATTGGATTGGATGGCCTCCGGCGTGCCAGTGGCCAGGACCCGGCCGAAATCCAGGACAATGACATGGTGGGACAGGTCCATGACCACGCCCATGTCATGTTCAACCAGAAACACGGTCACCCCCCACTCCTCGTTGATGTCCAGGATGAAGCGGGCCATGTCCTCGGTTTCTTCGAGGTTCATGCCCGCCATGGGCTCGTCCAGCAGCAGCAGCTCCGGCTCGGCGGCCAGGGCCCGTCCCAGCTCCACTTTTTTCTGCACACCATAGGGGAGGTGCCCGGCTGTCTGGTGCCGGTACGGAGAGAGGTTCAGAAAGTCGATGATCTCCTCCACCCGCAAGCGGTGCCGATCCTCCTCGGCCCTGGCCTTGCCCAGGTAGAAGATGGAGGACAGCAGGCCATAGCTGAGGCGGGAGTGGCGGCCGACCATGAGATTGTCCAAAACCGACAGGCCGCGGAACAGGGCGATGTTCTGGAAGGTCCGGGCCAGGCCGAGCTTGGTGCGCCTGTGGGCCGGCACTCCACCCAGTTCCTGCCCTCTCATGCTGATGGAGCCTTTGGTCGGGGTGTAGCGTCCGGAGATGCAGTTTAGCATGCTGGTCTTGCCGGCCCCGTTGGGGCCGATGAGGGAGGTGATGCTGCCTTTGGCCACGGTGCAGGACACCCGGGACAGGGCGGACACGTTCTTGAAATTCAGGGTCACGTCCCTGACTTCCAGCAGTGGACTACTGCCATTCATGCTTGAAGTCCTCGGGACCGACCACATCGTATCCGGTCTTTTGCAGGGCCGCGGCGATGGAGGAAGGGTTGGGCGTGTCCACGCGGATGACCACCATGCGCCGGGTTTTGTGGGTGAAGGTGCCGGTGGAGATGATGGAGTAACCCAGTGCGTCGATGATTCCGGCCACTTCCTTGAGGACTCCGGGGCGGTCTTCGACCTCGAACACGATGCGGGAACCGCCTTGCCCGAAGCCCATTTCCTCTGCCAGCACCGCGAGCATGACCGTACGGTTGATATACCCGATGAGGTCCCCGTTGGGATTGACCACGGCCAAGCCGGCCAAATGCTTGTCATGCATGAGCATGGCCGCTGATTCGATTTCGGTCTCGGGCGGGATGGGGGTGATGTCCTTGCGCATGATCCGGTCCACGGTCAGCTTGGAAAGGAGGTAGTTGATCTCGTGCTTGTCCAGCCCGGTCATGAGCGACGGCATGGCGGCCTTGATGTCCTCCAGCCGGACATAGCCCACGAGTTTGCCCTCCCTGAGCACGAAGAGCATCTGGGAGAGCTGTTCTTCCATGAGCCGCAGGGCATCTTCGGCCAGGGCGTCCGGAGGCATTGCAATGAAATTTTTGAGCATCTTGAGACCGACAAACATGGTTGCACCTGCTTGATGTTGGTGTGCTGGTTGCCGGTCTGTCTTGAAAGGATCGTGCCAAGGGGGGCAAGTCGGGCGGGCTCAGAACAGCTGCCCGAAAAAAATAATTAGTTATTTAATTTCAATATATTAGATATGTACAGCGGATTGCAGCGGGAAGAGGTGGTGAGCCGCTGCGCCCGTTCGCATCGCAGGGGCGAAGAAAATCTTGCAACAAATTTTGACAAAAAGGGGAGCCAGCCCCGAAACGCCCTGACTCGCTCAGGATGCTGGCTGCAATTTTTATTGCTTTTGCAATATGCGTTGCGCAAGGGTTGTACCGAACACGAGGGACATGAGCGACGTGGGGGATCCGGTCAAAGACGGGGCTTCCCTGCCAGAACAAGGGAAACCCCGTCATCGTGCGTTGGCCGCATGCGACCATGCCAAAGCCGAGGCCGGGGGATCAGGCCTTGGCCAGGACTCCGTCGACCATGGCCTGAGCCTCGGTCTTGATCCGTTCCAGGTGCTCGCGGCCCAGAAAGCTTTCCACGTAGATCTTGTACATGTCTTCAGTGCCTGAGGGACGAGCAGCGAACCAGCCGTTGGCAGTGACGACCTTCAGTCCGCCAATGGCGGCACCATTGCCCGGGGCATGGGTTATTTTGGCCAGGATGGGCTCGCCAGCCAGGTTTGCCGAGGAGACCTGTTCGGGTTTCAGGCTTGCGAGCAGTTTTTTCTGGGCCATGTTGGCCGGGGCCTGCAGCCGTTCATACAGGGGGCTGCCATGGCGGGCTTCCAGACTCCTATAGATGTCGCCCGGATCCCTGCCCGTCACGGCCGTGATCTCGGCGGCCAGGAGATTCAAAAGGATACCGTCCTTGTCCGTGGTCCAGACCCCGCCGTCGCGGCGCAGGAACGACGCCCCTGCGCTTTCCTCCCCACCGAAGCAGCAGGTTCCGGCCAGCAGGTCATCCACAAACCATTTGAATCCCACGGGCACTTCCCGCACCTGTCTGCCATGGGACTGGACCACCCGGTCCACCATGGAACTGGTGACGAGGGTCTTGCCGACCTGAGAGGTGGCATTCCACCCGGGCCTGTGCTGGAGGAGATAGTCGATGGCCACGGACAGGTAGTGGTTGGGATTCATGAGCCCATGCTTGGTCACGATGCCGTGGCGGTCCGCGTCCGGGTCATTGGCAAAGGCGATGGAAAAGGAGTCCTTCATGGAGATGAGTTTGGCCATGGCCGAGGACGAGGAGCAATCCATGCGGATTTTGCCGTCCTTGTCCAGGCTCATGAACATGAAGGCCGGATCCAGGGATGTGCTGACCACCCGGATGTCCAATCCGTAGCGCTCGGCAATGGGATTCCAGAACTCGATGCAGGCCCCGCCCAGGGGATCCACCCCGATGGCGATGCCGGAACGGGCGATGGACTCCATGTCGATGGCGTGAACCAGGTCGTCCACATAGGGCCTCACATAGTCGTACTCCTGGCAGAGGTTTTCGCGCAGGGCCTTTCTGAACGGGACGCGCGCGATGGATCGCGGATCGGACAGCAGGGCATTGGCCCGTTTCTCGATCCAGGCCGTGACCCCGGTTTCTGCAGGACCGCCATGAGGAGGGTTGTATTTGATGCCCCCGTCCTCGGGTGGGTTGTGGGAGGGAGTGATGACCATCCCGTCGGCGAGACCGGCGTTCCTGCCACGGTTGTAGGTCAGCACAGCGTGGGAAATGACCGGTGTCGGCGTCAGTCCGAACCCCTTCTGGAACCGGCACTGAACGTTGTTGGCGGCCAATACCTCCAGGACGGTGCGCATGGCCGGTTCTGAAAGGGCGTGGGAGTCCTTGCCCACGAAAAGCGGTCCGTCGATGCCTTTGTCCTGGCGGTACTCGCATACGGCCTGGGTGATGGCCAGGATGTGGGCTTCGTTGAACGAGGTTTTGAAGGCAGAACCGCGATGTCCGGACGTGCCGAAGGCCACTGCCTGATCGGGCCGGTCCGGGTCGGGAAGTGCCGTGTAATAGTCTGAGACAAGGCGCGGTACGTTGATGCGCAGGGATTCGGGTACGGGTTTGCCGGCAAGGGGATGCATGGCCATGTCTGCTCCTTATGGGATGATAATGGGAAAAGGGTCACGGATTCTGGTCCTGCCCCGGGTGCATGGTCTGGGAGCGTTTCAAGGCCTCCCAAAGCCGTTGGTCATTGGGATCCTGCTCATAGGCCTTTTTGAAATAGGGCGTGCCGTTCTGGCCGCCCTTCTGGAAAATGGTGCCGATGTTGAAGGCCACGTTCTTGCCCGAGGCGGGCAGGTTCGGGTCGCATTCCAGGGCCCTGCGGACCATCTCCAGGGCCTTGGCCGACTCGCGGCCCTCGCTGTAGGCCAGAGCCATGTTGTACAAGAGGCCGGCATGATGGGGCACCACGGCCAGGACGCGGCTGTATTCGGCGATGGCCTCCCGCCACTTACCCTGCTTGCGCAGGGAAATGCCCAGCACATTGACGGTGGCGATGTCCGCCGCGGAAATCTCACCCCCTTTCATGTCCAGGGCCTTCTTGGAATAGCGGGCGGCCAGGTCGGGGTTGAGGTTCACGCAGATGTCCGCGATGCGGGAGGACAAGGCGGAGATCATGCCTGCTGCCTCGCGCTGGGCAATGTCGAGGGCCTGATCAAAAATTTCCTCGGCCCGGCCTGCATTGCCTCGGGAGATTTCCAGTTCCCCGATCTGCAGGATGCGCTGGGTATTGAGGGGGCTGATTTCATTGAGTCTGCGCAAGAAGATCAATTGCTTGTCCCTGTCCCCGGACTGTTCGTAGAGTTCCGCCAGTCGCTTGAGGGGGGTGATATACAATTCCGCACTGTTGATGGCCCGCAGATACATCTCTTCGGCCCTGCCGACCTGTTCCAGGCCCTTGTAAGCGTCGCCCTTGATCATGAAGCCTGCGGCACTGTCGTGCTTCTGCTCCAGAATTTCCTCGGCCACCATCAACGCGTCGCCCCAGTTTCCAGCGTCCAGGAATTTCTTCCCCTTTTCGATGAGGCGGCTCAGCTTGCCCTGGGGGGCGATGGTGAAAGCCAGTTTCTCGGTGAACGAGGCGATGGAGATGGGCTTGGTGATGATATTGTGGGCGCCGTGTTCCACCAGCAGGGCTGTGGAGAATTTGTCCACTTCCTGGGTCAGGACGATAATTTTGGCCCCTGGGCAGATATGCACGATGCCTTCCATGACCTGGGCCATGTTCACCCCTGCTGCCGTGCGTTCCAGACAGATGACGTATCTGCCTTCGCTGTCCTTGCGCAGCAGGTGATATATGTCTTCAAGTCTGCTCAACTGAACAAAGGATTTTTTGGACAGGCCCAGGACCTGGTAGAGGACGGCCTTGATCAGTTCCACAAAGCCTGCATCGCTTGTCAGGCTGACAAACTTGCCTCCGGCCATGGCGAAATCGAAGATCGTCGGCGCGTAGGAGTCCTTCCCAGGCCCTGAGGCCGCCATAAATGTGTCCATGAAGAGTACCTGTCGGGTTCGGTTGGAGGCCGCCGTGAAATGAGATTGGCGCAATGAATCAAAAATACACCATGCGGCATGGATGTTCAACGCGTTCATGCCCCGTCTAGTCGGCAAAGAGGCAGAAAATCCGGCAGGGATCCTGTCTGCTCTGCAAGTCTTCCCCGTACGTCCTGGCGGGAGAAACGGCTGCCTCCGGAGGATTTGTGCTTGATTTTAGAACACGCCTCGCCTAGGAAATTTGCTCCACAACGGGTGTGCCCCCATAGCTCAGGTGGATAGAGCACAGGATTCCTAATCCTGGTTTGCCCATGTTCGAGTCATGGTGGGGGCACCAGATTCAAAAAAGGTTCCGGCAAGTGTGCAACTTGCCGGAACCTTTTTTTACCTGGTAAGCTGTTCTGATTTTACCTTTTTGAATCAGGCAGATAGGGGAGAATAAAAGAATGCTCGTCAAGTGGCACATCGGATTCAGGGAAAGCAAGGATTCCCTGGAACCAAAGACAACGAGCGCAGGTGAGAAGTAGAAAGAGCCCTTTGCCCTTGAGAAAAGCCAAAGAGAGGGGTAACCCTCCATGCGGGCGTAAGTTCGAAAAACAGAGGGCCAGAAAATGTCGCCCGGCAGACGGGACCGTTTGCCATGAATCCAGGAACAAATTATTTTCATACGAATTCAGAGGGAGCCTCAACCTGAAAGGATGCGCCACGATGAAAATGACGGGCACGGCCATGCTGGCCCTCCTGATTTGGGCAATCAGCAGTTTTGCGGAAGGAATTTGGCAAGCAAATGGATTTGTTTTTTCCAATGTTCACGCTTGGCAAAAGGGCGGGCAAGTCACGGTCAGCGGTAGAGTGAGCGGAGGGACTTTGAAAAATCCACTCCAGGCGCATATCGTTGTCCAAAACGATGAAGGAAGAACGTACCGGGCGCTGGCCACGGTGAGGAACTACACCGGGAAGGGCGAGACCTTTCAGGCGACGTTTGTCGCAAGGAAAAAAGCACAATGGTGGAAGATAGTCACCATCGATACGAATTGATATTGATGAAAAGATGGGTGGCGTAATTTGAGAATCAATTGACAGTCAGGCCTGCTAAGGTCTAGACAAAATCTGTTTTGCAGGGGTGGCGAGGAGCCTGAGATGATACCCGTTGAACCTGATCTGGATCATGCCAGCGAAGGGAATTGCAAGACTTGAAGCCCTAGGGCCGATCCCCCATTCCTCGCCCCTGCTGCCCCAACGCCAACAGCAGTGCGAGGTGCACCGTGACCGATCTTGCCAAAAAGGCCGCAGACAACCTGCGCCTCCTCAGACAGTCAAAACCGCTCATCCACAACATCACCAACTTCGTGGTCATGAACTACAGCGCCAACGCCCTTCTGGCCTGCGGCGCGTCCCCGGTCATGGCCCATGCGGACAACGAGGTCGAGGACATGGCCGCCATGGCCTCCGCCCTGGTCCTGAACATCGGCACCCTGACCGACGTCTGGGTTGCGTCCATGCTCAAGGCTGGCCGCAAGGCAACGGAACTCGGCAAGCCCATCGTCCTTGATCCCGTCGGCTCCGGGGCCACGCCTTTGCGCACCAGGGCGGCCAAATCCATCCTGGGTCAAACCAGGGTCAGCGTGGTGCGTGGCAATGCCTCGGAAATCCTGTCCCTGGCTGGCCAGGGAACCCAGACCAAGGGCGTAGATGCCATGCATTCGGTTGCAGACGCGGCCAAGGTCGCAGGGGCTCTGGCCCGCGAGCTGGGCGTGACCCTGGCCATCACCGGGCCCACGGATCTGGTCACCGATGGCTTCCGGACCTTCCTGGTCGAGGGCGGGCATGAACTCATGTCCTGCGTTACAGGTATGGGCTGTTCGGCCTCCGCCCTGGTCGGGGCCTTCCATGCCGTGGACCCCGACCCTGTGACCGCCGCAGCCACGGCTCTGGCTTTTTTGGGGGTCGCAGGGGAACTGGCCGGGAAAAAAGCGAGCGGGCCGGGCACGTTCCAGATCCATGTTCTGGACGAACTCCACAATCTTTCCCCCGAAGACCTCTGTCAGCGCTGCCGTGTCCGTGAGGGTGCCCATGCCTGACCTCTCCCTCTATCTGGTCACGGACCGCGGCCTGTCCAAGGGCCGGGCCACTGTGGACATCGTCCGGGCCGCCGTGGCGGGTGGTGTGACGTGCGTCCAGCTTCGGGAAAAACTGGGCACCACGCGGGAGTTCGTGGCCGAGGCCAGGGCCGTGCGCAAACTTCTGCATGGAACCGGCATCCCGCTTGTCATCAACGACCGCATCGACGTGGCCCTGGCCGTGGGTGCCGACGCCGTGCATCTGGGCCAGTCGGACATGCTGATCCAAGACGCCCGTCGCATAGTGGGCAAATCCATGCTGATCGGCATTTCAGCGGGATGCGTGGAGGATGCCGTCCGTGCCCAGGCCGAGGGAGCTGACTATGTGGGAATAAGCCCCGTCTTCGCCACCCCGACCAAGACAGACACGGC
>ERZ1645192.3215-NODE-3215-length-13465-cov-5.738255_pt1 | contig 13465 bp, 12 predicted proteins | sample MGYA00575354_ERZ1645192 | MGnify/ENA primary metagenome ERZ1645192 (study PRJEB40844, sample SAMN11349763) | freshwater sediment metagenome | isolation source: river sediment | host: Sediment | place: India: Faizupur Khadar , New Delhi | collected 2017-02-21 ... | reverse complement strand
GGTCCTGGTAATACCCCAGCATCACGTTGGGACCGCGGGCGCAGATCTCGCCGTCCTCGATCCGGACTTCCACGGACGGCAAGGGCAGCCCCGCCGCCGAATCGCGGAAAAGTTTCGGGCGGTTGACGGCGATGATCGGCGCGCACTCGGTCAGGCCATAGCCTTGGAGGAAATGGATGCCGATCTCGCGGAAGAAGCGGGCCACGGCCGGGTCGACGGCCGCTCCGCCGCTGATGAGCAGCCTCAGCCGGCCGCCGAATTTCTTGTGGATGGGGGCGAAGAGCCTGTTCCGGACCCCCGCGCCGAAAAGTGGCTGGGCCAGTCCGGCCAACCCCCGGGCCAGCAGGAATTTGCCCTGGCCCCGGCGCTGGATCTCTTCGCGGATCCGCCGGTAGACCGATTCGAACAGGAGCGGCACGCCCAGCATCATGGTGGGGCGGACCTCCTGCATGAAATCGGACAGTCGGCGCAGATTGTCGCAGTAGGCGATCGTGCAGCCACGGTACAGGGGCGTGAGCATCCCGCAGGTGCACTCATAGGTGTGGTGGAGCGGCAGCACGGACATGAACGTGTCCTTGTCGTCGATGTAGACGGCCTGGCACATGTCCATCATGTTGCTGACGATGTTGTGCTGGCTCAGCACCACCCCCTTGGCGGAACCCATGGTCCCGGAAGTGTAGATGATAGCCACCGGCTCCCGCGGGCGGATCTCGATGGCCGGGAAGGCGGTGGTGCCGCCGCGGAGCAGGGCGCGGCCCGTTTCGAGCAGGGCGGGCAGGGGCCGGTAATCCCCGCCGCCCGGTTCCGGGTCCATCAGGATGACCTGGCGGAGATGCGGCAGGTGCGGGCGGATCTCGCAAACCGTGTCGAGAAACCGGCGGGAGGTGATGAGCAACTGCGCCTCGCTCCGGTCGAGGATGTGCCGCACCTCCAGTTCGCGCAAGTCCTTGTCGACCGGCACCACCACGCCGTTGCCGCAAGCGATGGCGAGGTAGGACAGGGGCCATTCCCACCGTCCCTCGGCGTAGAGCCCGACCTTCATGCCCGCGGTGAAGCCTTCCTCCATCAGGGCGGCGCCCAAGGCGAGGACGTCCTGGCAGAACCGCTCGTAACTCAGCGGCACCAGGGCTTCACCCTCCCGGACCATGAACGCGGGTTTGGGGCCGAAAGTGGCGGATTTCAGGAGCATGTCCTTGAGGTGGGCGATCGGAGTGACAGGATACCAAGGATAGTGAGTCATGGTGCGTCCATCGGCTTGGATTTGGTGACGGGCGCATCATACCATTTTTTGCGGGTAAAGGGCAGGTTTCAGGTCCCCTCTCAGCGGATGTGGATGGAAAGCCCCAGCCGGCGGCCTGACAGAACCCGGACTTCGAAGCTGGCGCGACGGAACTCGAAGTGGAACCGGCTGTGCCGGCCAAGGTGCAGATACGCGCTCCGGCCCAGGAGAAACCGTCGCTCCACCCAGCCCTGCAGCCGATCCGGAAGAAGGTCGGCCAGCGTGGACAAGCCAGGCCGGTGGACCGGGCCCGTCTCCCCCTCCGGCGCAAGTGGATCGGGATCAAGGGATTTGAGGTCAAACATCCCGCCATTTCGGCCGGACGGGTTCGGGCCGGTATCAATGAGACCCGGGGTTGAAGGGAGCGGCCAGCACCAGCGGCTGGAATTCGGCGTCAAGCCCGGGGCCTCGTCCGGAGTTCTCCCCGCCGTGAGTCGGCCCGGAGACTGGCCTGGCGGACCCGCGGGCGGGTTCCCGGCCAGCCAGTGGCCGGGAAACGCCACTGAAGGCTCCACCGGCGGCGTGACCCTATCCGCGGCCTGAAGGCAACCGGCCAGAATGACCACCCAAACCAGGGACACCGGGCAGCGCATGACGTTTTCTCCCCGGGAGGGACCGCGGCCGGGCAAAAAAAGAGGCGGCGGGCCAGGCGTGCCCGCCGCCCTGAAGTTACTACCGTCTCTCCAGCCCGGTGCGTCCGGCCGTGCCGCCGGGTCCGACCCGCCTGTCCCCGGTCAAGGGGCAGGCGGCTTCCGCCGGACACGGCCAGGACGCTTTCCGTCGGCTCCTCCTCTCACAATACTATTGTCGGACGAGGGGGCGGAAAGCGCAATCCGTCAGAGTTCGGAACCGGTGGGTAAAAATTCGGCCCGTCAGTTCGCCCGGGCGATCTCCAACTGGTGTTTTTCGAGAATGGTGAAAGTGGCCTTCTCGAAGGCGGTGAAGGATTTCTTGAGGTTGATCAGGGCCGTCAGCTCGGCCGCCTTGGCGCTGGCCAGGTCGCGCTGGGTCTGCAGGACCTCGAAGTTGGTGGTCAGGCCCGCCTGGTAGCGCTTGTTCTGCCCGTCCAACTGTTCTTCCTGAAACTGGCGGGCGACGATGGCGGATTCCAGGCTCTGGCGGTTGACCTCGATGGTCTGGACCGCGTTGAGGACCTCGACGCCGACGCTCTGGCGCGTCTGCTTGTGGTTGGTGGCCGTCTGGTCGCGGCCGATCCGGGCCATGGCCAGGTTCGCCTTGGCGGTGTTATTGCCGATGGGCATCTGGAACCGGAGGGCGAGCGAGTAGTTCACGTAATCCTGCTTGAAGATCTGTTCGTAGACCGTGCCGATCCGGCCGGTGAACGGGCCGTCCTGCATGAGCGGCCGGCCGTCGGGACCGTACACCGGATCGCCGTTCTGGTCGCGGACGACTTCCTGGATGTTGGGACCGGCCACGCCGTTGGGATTATAGTTGGCGACCAGATCCAGCTTGGGACGGAGCTGGTTTTCGTAGTATTGGATGTCGATGTCGTTCTTTTCCAGGCTCAGGTCCAACTGCCTCAGTTCGGGCCGGTTCTGGACGGCCAGCAGGATGGACTCGCGCAGCTCGGGGACGCTGTCGGGGACGACCGGCTTGTCGGTGGGAATGATGGTCTGTCTCCAGATGGGGTCGTCCCACTCGTCGGCGATGAGGTTCTTGAGTAAATTCAGATTCAGGATGATGTCGGCCTCGCCGGCGATCACCGACTGTTCCGACTGGGCCACCTCGGCCCGGGTCTGGGTGATGACGATGGGGGCCAGGGTGCCGATCTCCACCCGTTTCTGGTTGTCCCGCAACTGGATCAGGGCCAGTTCGCGGCTCTGGATCTGGATGTTCTGTTGTTCGATGGCGTTGACCAGGTTCCAGTAGGTGTCTTCGACACTTTTCAGGACATCGGAAACCTTGCCTTCGAAGTCGATCTCCGACATCTGCCGGTCTTTCTCGGCCTGCTTGATGGAGCGGCGGTTCGAGTCGATCTTGAAGTTTTTCCACAGGGGTTGAGTGAACGTGGCGGCCACGCCGGCGTCGAAGGTCGGGTTGTAGACGTTGGTGTTGGAAGCCGCCCGGTTGTTGTCGGCGGTGACGGTGAGATTGCCGCCGGTGGAAAAATACTTGGACACGCCCACCGTGAAGTTGTAGTTGGTGTTCTGGAAAGTTTCAATGCCCAACAGTTGCCGGCGAAGGATGTCGGTGATGGGATTTTCGTTTTTCCGGTAGGACAATTCCGAATCCAACACGAAATCGTACACGCCGAGGGCCGCCTTGAGCGATTCCTGGTCCACCAGGGGCTGGTAGCGGTCCAGTTCGATGCTGAGGTTCTTGCGCAGGGCCAGGTCGAGACAGTCGTCCAGGGACATCTTCTTGGCGGTGCCCGCCTCGACGGCCTTCTCGATGATGGTTTTATAGCTCGAATACTCTTTTTGGGCGGCCGTCTGGGCCAGCAGGGGCGAAACGCCTCCCAGGCACAGCAGGATGATGGCGAGTACTGCCGGGATCCGGTTGGGGCGATGTTGATGCATACTCACTCCTCGTTCCGAATGAATATCGGTGGTTCGAAAAAGAAAATACGATGTCATGGGAGATTAAGTTTCATCAAGCTGCAAATCACCGTGTGAGGCATGTCTGGAGGCTGTGCCGGCATCCCGGCCGCGGCCGGGCTCAGAACCCGAGCCCCAGCATCAAAAATCCCGCCGCCAGGCCGAGCACCAGTTTGAACAGCTTCAGCCGGATGCTGTCCGGGACCGAAAAACTGAGCAACGGCAGGATCCCGTGGCCATCCTGGACGATGGAGTTGGCCAACAGGACCGAGAGTGGGATCATCCCTTTGCCGAACAGGGTGATGAAAACCAGGTTGGGGCCGGAGAAGGGGAACAGTCCCACCAGGCAGCCGAGCACGATCATGGCGGCCGGGCTGCCCCCGATCCGCTGGGAGAGATGAAACTGGGCCTCCAGCAGGTGCAGGGCGGCCAGGGACCCGACCATCCAGAGAAACAGGGTCGGGATGTGCCGCAGGAAGACGTGCCGGAAGGCATGTTCCGTGAAGAAGTGCTTCCAGTTGAAGCGGTGGTCGGAATACTCGTCGTGGTGGGGAATCTCGCATTTGGCCGTAGTGGGAATCCGGAACCGGGCCACGAGGAAATCGGCCAGGGCGCCACCTCCGATCCCGAGCACCAGGAGGATGGACGACAGGGCCAGCACGTCGGACAGCGAAACCGCCATCGTTGGATCGGCCATGGCCGCCAGGAGCACGAAGGCCTCGTCGCCGAAAGTCGAGATCATGACCGTGACCAGGGCGCCGAAGGTGACGATGCCGGAGATATAGAGCGTCACCACGACGAAGGCGTCGTTGCAGCCGGGGATCAGCCCCAGGATGGCACATAGGACGTACTGGGTCAGCCGATGGGATGTGAGGTGCTTCTTGAGCAGGTGTCCCAGACGGAGCTCGATCAGCTCCACCAGAAGCATGAAGACGTACACCAGCAGGGTGATCTTGACCGATTCGATGATGACTTCCAACATAGTTTTGGCCTCGGCCTGGATGGCGATGCACACGGTTTCAACACGGTCGCGGATCCCTGGAGAGCCCGGCCGGCCCACCTCGCAGGGTCCTTGAAGAGACCGCCGACGGAATTGCCGGCCGGCTCGTCACCGGCCCGGCAGCAGATCCTTCAGCGCCTCCTGCATGGCCGGCTGCGCGGGATGGATTTTCTCCACCTTGACCGACGCCGCGTGGATCTCGTACCCGATTGGAATCAGCAGGACCGGACGCCGGTAGAGGATGACCGCCTCAAGGTAGCGTTTTTCGCCGGGCACCATGGCCCCGACGGAAGACATGGCGCCTTCGGTGCCGGTCCGGTCGGTGCGCTGAACCTTCACATCGAGGCCGGCCGGATCGATTCCGAACGAGGTGGCTGCCTTGATGATTTCGAGGCGGATCGCCTCGTGGTCGTTCCAGGACATGTGGCGGAGCTTGTGGTACGCTTCGATGCGCAACGACTCGTTGTCCCGGCTGTAACTCACCGATTGGTAGACGGCCACCACGCCCAGGATGAGAACGAGCAGGGCGATGAGGACACTGGGTTTCACTTCGGACCTCCCTCGCCGGCTGGCACCGCCGGCTCTTCCCGGACCGTGATCCGGCGGATGTGGATCCGTTCCCGCGGGTGGTCGCCCTCCCCGAGGGGTTGGGCGGCGATCCGGTCCATTACTTCCAGACTCCCGAGGACCTGGCCGAAAACGGTATACTTGCCGTCCAAAAACGGCTGGGGCGCGAGGCAGAGAAAAAAGGAGTCCAGGCCGCTGTCCGGGTCGTCGGCCCGGGCCATGGAGAGGGTCCCCCGAAGGTGTCGCTTTTCATTGAACTCCGCCTTGAGCGGCGTGAGCCAGGCCTGGAACAGCTCGCTGACCGGCGGTTGGCGCCCCGACATGGCGCCGCCCTGGATGACGAAACCGGGCACCACCCGGTGGAAGTCGGTGCCGTCGTAAAGCCCGGCGGCGGCAAAGTTGAGAAACTGGCGGACATGAGCCGGGGCGAGGTCCGGGAAAAAGCCGAGTTCGATCTCGCCCAGGTCGGTCACGATGACGGCCCGGCAACGGCTCAACCGGTCGACGCCGGCGTCCCGGTAGGCCGGCTCCGGGATGGGCCGAAGGGTGACTTTGCGGATGGACACCCGCTCGGTGGCGATGGCTTTTTCGTCGGTTGGGGTCGCGCTGATCGCCTCCACGACGTTCAGGCCGGCCACGACTTCTCCGAACACGGTGAACTGGCCGTTCAGTTGGAGTTGGTCGGTGACGCAGATGAAGAACTGGCTCCCGGCGCTGTCGGGGTTACCCGGGATCAGCACCGCGGCGACTGCCCCCCGGCGGCAGGGACGGTCGTTGAACTCCGCTTTGAGTTTCAGCAATCCGCCGGTGCCGTAGCGTTCCCGGGCGCCGGGATCCCGGGTCAGCGGGTCGCCAGCCTGAATGATGCCGTAGCGGATGACCCGGAAAAACGTGCAGCCGTCATAGAAACCTTCTCCGGCCAGCTTGAGGAAATAGGCCACGTGCCGGGGCGCCACCCGGGGGAAGAAGCGGATGACGATCTCGCCCTGGTCGGTCTGCAACACCGCCTCGGTTTTGGCCGGGTCGGCTGGGACGGGTGCCGGGGCCGGGCTGGCGGCCAGGCCGGAGACGGCGTTCGCGAAAAATCCGGCGAGCAGGAGCAATCCGGACAGATGACGGCTGTTCATGGTCCTCCGTAAAGCTCGGCTTCGATCAGTTCGCACAACGCGTGCCCGAGCAGGGCATGAATCTCCTGGATCCGCGGCGTGGACCGGGACGGTACCGCGAACAGCTCGTCCACCAGTCCGGCCAACTCATGCGGTCCCTCGCCGCTGAACCCCACCCGGAAGCAACCGCGGTCCCGGATGGCTTGCAGGGCGGCGACGACGTTCGGGGAGGTGCCGCTCGTGGAGATGGCCCAAACGGCGTCCGCCGGCCGGGTCAGGGCTTCAAGCTGGCGGGCGAAGATTTGCTCGTAGCCGAGGTCGTTGGCCACGGCGGTCAGGAGGGCGGGGTTGTCCACCAGGGCGATGGCCGGAATGCCGGGACGGGTGAGCCGGAACCGGCCCAGCAACTCGCCGGTCCAGTGCAGCGCGTCCGCGGCCGAACCGCCGTTGCCCAGGACGTAGATCCGCCCGCCCGCCCGCACCCGGCGGGCCGTTTCGAGCGCCACCCGTTCGAGTTGGCTGGCGAAGAGGCCGACGGCCTCCGCGTGCAGGCGCAGGCTGTCGTTGAAGATCTCCTGGATTCGTCTTTGCATCCAAGGCCGCCGCGGGTGAACTGTCAGCAGAGTTTTTTCTTGATCCGGTTCCGGATGCGCCGCTCGAGCTTGAGCTCGCTCCGCTTGCGCTTCTTCTCCTCCATGATGGAGATGATGTTGCGGAAACAGTCCGGACAATGGGTGTGGACGATGTAGGTGTCGGGTCCGAGAAAGGACGCGTCAAACTTGACCCACTTGGTGATGAGCTTGATCTTCCCGCAGCCGGTGCACACGTGCAGGGCGCTGTAGACCGGATGTTGCATCACGTTGAGTTTGATCATGACCCGGTTTCCCGCCAGAGTTTTTCCAATTCCGCGCGGCTGACATCCTGGAGAGATCTTTCCTGCTGCCTGACGCGACCCTCGACGTGTTGAAAACGCTCTCGGAATTTCTGATTCGTTCGCTTCAGAGAAGTTTCAGGATCGAGGCGTAAAAAACGGCACAGGTGCACGATCGTGAACAGGAGGTCGCCGATCTCGTCCTTGATCGCGTCGATTTCGCCGCCGGGAACGCGGTTTTCCAAGTCGGCAAGCTCCGCCCGGAGCCGGTGGAGGATGTCCTCCGCCTTATCCCACTCGAGCCCGCTTCGCGCCGCCCGTACGCCCAACTGGTAGGCCTCGTACAGGGCGGGCAGGCCGGGGCTGATTCCGTCCAGGACCGATTCTCGCGGCTTGTTCTTGCCGGCGTGCTCCTCGCGTTTGATGCGGTCCCAGTTGACCAGGACCTCCCGGGAGTCGGCCACGGCGACGTCGCCAAAGACGTGGGGATGGCGGCGGATGATCTTGGCCTGGATGCCGTCGATCACTCCCTGCAGGTCGAACTCGCCGCGCTCTTCGCCGATCTGGGCGTGGAACACGATCTGCAGCAGCAAATCCCCGAGTTCTTCCCGAAGTTCTTCCGGGTCTTCCTCGTCCAGGGCTTGCAAGACCTCGTAGGCTTCCTCGATCAGCATCGGCTTGAGGGTTTCCCGGGTCTGCTCGCGGTCCCAGGGACAGCCTCCAGGCGCTCGCAACCGCCTCATTACTTCGACCAGCTTGTCAATCTCGGTTATGGCCAAAGCGTTCCCCTCTGCGAATAAGCACTTACATTTACCATAAAGCTCCCTTTTCGGGCAAAGATTATTCGACCGGCGGGGAGAAAAAAAACGGGCTCGCCGCTCCTGGAGGCGGCCAAGCACGGTAATAAATTGAAATAAAATGTGTTACGGCTCAAGCCGGATCTTGGCCAGGCGCGCCGGGCCGGCCTCGGCCAGGGGATAGTCCTGGCCCCGGTAGCGCAGCCGGGTGCAGCCGTCCGCCAGGCCCAGCATCCGGATCTGCAGCTCCCGGGGCGCGAAGCGCCGCCGGCCCTGGAAATCGGTCCGGAGTTCCAAAGCTTCCCCGTCCGTCCGGAGCTGGAACCGGCAGACTGCCCACTCGCCCTGGCGGTAATCCCGGGTGGCGCCGTCGTCCAGGTACAGCAACCCCTCCGCCTGGCCGTCGTGGAGGTAGGCCTTGAGCGTGACGGTCTCGGGCGGGAAAGCGGCCGTGTTGCGGCCGGGCGCCATCTCCGGGATGATCCGGCCGGCCCGCACCCAGACCGGGATCGTGTCGAGCGGGGCGTGGACGTACCGGCTCTCGCCGGCGGAAACCAGCCGGGACTCGGTCCAGAAGTCGTACCACTCTCCGGCCGGCAGATACGCGAACCGTCCGGTGGCCCCGGGTTCCACCACTGGCGCCACCAGGAAATCCTCGCCCCACAGGTATTGGTACTGGGCGGCGTAAGCCTTGGGGTCGTCCTCCCAGCGCAGGAACAGCGGCTGCAGGAGGGGCCGTTTCTGCTGCCGGGCCTGCCAGACGGAAGTGTAGAGGTAGGGCAGCAACTGGTAGCGCAGCCGGATGTAGCGGGCGATCACGGCTTCCACCTGCGGGCCGAAGGACCAGGGTTCCTTGTCCAGGCATTGTTCCACGTAAAAGTAGTGGGTCCGGAAGAAGGCGGAGAACGCGGAAAACTGGGTCCAGCGGGTGAACAACTCCGGAGTGGTGCGGCCGCCGAAGCCGCCGTTGTCGGCTCCGGAAATCGGGAATCCGGACAGGTTCAGGTTGAGCAGGATCTGGATGTTGAGCCGGAGCGACGACCAGTCGCTATTGGTGTCGCCGGTCCAGATGTAGGTCGTCTTCTGGCCGGAGGCGAACGTGTTTCGCATCAGCACGAAGGGGCGGCGGTTGTCGAACCGCTCCTGGGCCTCCCAGGTGGCCACGCTTTCGTAGAGCCCGTAGACGTTGTGGAAAAAGCGGTGGGGGACGTCGCCGGCCGGACCGCCCCGGCTGATCACGAAATCGTCCAGGGTGCCTTCCTCGAGAAAGGAGGGCCGGTCGGTGGTCTCGTCCCACTGCAGGGTGCTCCAGGTCTTGTTGAAGGTGGCCGGCTCGGACATGTCGTTCTTGAAGGCGTCCACGCCCTGGCGGAGGTAGACTTCGTGCCACTTGGCCCACCAGTCCCGGCAGCCCGGCTGGAGGAAATCGGGGAAGACGCTGTAGCCGGGCCAGATGTTGTTGGCGTACAGGCGGCCGTCGTCGGTGCGGAGAAAGAACCCCTCCCGGCGGCCCTCCTGGAAGACCGAGTAATCTTCGTCCACCTTGATGCCCGGGTCGATGATGGTGAGCACCTTGAATCCCAGCTCGTGAAGTTTCGCGATCATCGCCCCCGGCTGGGGGAAGTGCTCCGCGTTCCAGGTGAAGGGCCGGTAGCCGTCCTGGTGGATGATGTCGAGATAGAGGGCGTCGCAGGGCAGGTTCTTGTCCCGGAACTTTTGGGCCAGCTCTAGCAACCGCGCTTCCGGGAAGTAGGTATGGGCGGACTGGTGGTAGCCCAGGGCCCAGAGCGGCGGCAACTGGAACACCCCCGTCAGGTCCTGGTAGGCCGCGAGCACCCGGGCCAGCCGTCCGTCGCCGAAGTAATAGCACTCCGCCTGCCCGTTGGTGGTGGAAAACGAATTCCAGCCGGGCCGGGTATAGCCGAAATCGAGCATCACGTCCGAGGAGTCGTCCACGAACAGGCCCCGGCCGCTCTGTCCATCCTCGCCGGTCTGGAGGTAAAAGGGGACGCTGGCATAAACGGGGTCCTTGCTCTCATAGTAGCCGTACTGGTCGTAGTTCCACATGATGAAGGACTGGTCCCGCTTGTCGAAGGCGCCGGTTTTCATCCCCAGTCCGTAGATGTGGTCGTCCGGACGCAGGGTGGACAGGACGTAGACGCGTTTGTCCAGCCGGGAGTATGCGGCCTGGAAATGGTCCGCCCGAAGTTCCGGCCCGTCTCCCCAGTAAAGGTCGATGGCGCTGTCGGATTTTTGCACCCGGGCCACGGGCCGCTTGAGCGCCGGGTGGGACAGGATGACCGCCTCGGCCGATTCCTCCACCGCCAGCTCGTGCGGCGGGAGATGTTCCTTGAGGGTGAGCGATGGAACAGCCACCGCGGCGGGGTCGTTTCGCCGCCACACCAGATGCACCGCGTCCCCCTCGAGGCTGATGGCGGTGGTGAAGTGCTCTGATTCCACGACCACGGCGGTGTTCTGGCGGGACACCCGCAGCACCCGGCAGGGATCCAGACGTTGCTCCGGCCCGAGCGGGTCTTGCCACTCGGAGGGCAACTGTACGACATGCTTGAGGATGAGCGGCGGGATGAAGAGGGTGGACGGATCCTGGATCTTCATCTCCCGGTAAAGCTCGGTGTCGCGGGGATCCCGCGCCTGTGAAAACAGTGCCCCGTACGCCAGTACTGCCAGAACCGCCCAGGCTGGGCCCAAAAATCGATGCCGCATGCTCGCCATGGATCTCTCCTCGCCGGATGTTTCGGTCGATCCTTATTTTGATACACAATCGGGCCCGATTTCTACCCTGATTTATGGGAAAAAGTAGTGCTCCAGGGCCACCTGGACGATCCAGCCGGTCCGCTCACCGGGCAGGGAGTCGGCCAGCCGCAGGCGGACGGCCAGGTCCATCTTGGTGCTCGAGTTGAAGATCAGTTGTATGGCCGGGGCCGCTTCCAGCCGGAGGCCGTCCGCTGCTCCGAGGCCGAGTAACTCGAAATAGAGGTTGAGGTTGGTCTCCCGGTACGAAGTGTAGCGGCGTGGCAGGACCAGGTGCCCCACGGAGGCCGAGAACGGCACCAGGTTTCCGTCGAGACCGCCGTGGCCGGGCGGGGAGACGGCCCGGTAGCCCCCGGCCGTTCCTGAAATCGCGGTCCGGTCGAAGAGATAGGTGGCGATCAAGCCGGCCCCGGCGCCGTGGCGGATCCCGGTCAGGTAGGCTTGAAAATCGGTTTCGCGGCGGGCCATGTCCCCCTCGGCGAAAGCCGCCAGCCTCAGGTGGCGGTGCGGCCCGTCCCGGTTGAAGAAACGGTACTTGAGGTAGAGGCCGCCGCCCCCCGGCCCGGCGTCAAAGTCGCCCGACACGTAGCCGGAAACCATCCAGCGTGGGGTCAGCGAGTAGAAGAACCGGGTCTGCCAAGCCCAGCCCGCCTCGTCCCCCATCACTCCGGCCCGGAGCCGGAACACGCCTCGGGGGGAGTTGCTGGCGGCCTCGGCGTTGACGTAGAGTTCCTGGCCCCAAACGGTGTGGCCGAGTGCCAGAATCAGCACTGTGGTCCAGGCCCGGTTTTTCATCGGGTGACGTGGTAAATCCGGCTGCTGGCGCCATTTTCCGGGATTGGGCAGCACGCCGCCGGCCGTCCCGTCCGGTAGCACTCCGCGCTCACCCGGGCGGCCCAGCGGAATCGGTCCGAGGCCGCCAGAAATATTGGATCGACGAGTTGGACTTCGACCACGCCGTCGAGCGTTTGCGGCCGCATCTCCACGAAGTGCAAATAGGCGCCGGGAATCGGGAAATGCAATCCCTCCTCGACCTGCAGGCCGGCCACCTGGAGCCGGAGGGTCAAGGCGCCGACCGAGAAGCCGGCCTCCTGGACCGCCCGGGCGATCCGGTCAAGGCGGATCTCCTGGCCGGGCTTGAAGGTGAGCGTAAAAGAAGCGTTGGCCAGATCGGCCGCCACCGTGTCGATGAAGTCCAGTTTCGTTACGGCCACATGCACGCTCCGGTTGCACAGGGAGCAGGTCAGGCCGTCCACCTTCAGACTGGCGGACACGGGCGCGGCCACGAGCAAGGCGCCCGCGGCCGTCCAAAGAACTATCAGAGTGAATATCATTCTCATCTTGTCCTCCTTGACTACCTCATTTAGTTGGATGAAACGCGCCCGCTCCGGGTGCGGCCAGGTCCCTTCCCCGCATACAGGCGCTCCCCCAGCCGGCGGCCGGACCCAAACCATCAGACCCGGACCAGTCACCAAGAATGCAAATCTGGTCAGAAAACAAGTCTCGGAAGAAAAGTCGTACAAAATACATTAAACACAAGAAGCACATAAGGAACACAAGGGGCACAAAACAAAATTTGAAGCCCTTTTGTGCCTTTTGTGCCTCTTGTGGCCAAGACCTTTTGTGGCCAATGTCTCTCGTGGCCGACTGAAAGCGAGTCCGGGCAGGCGTTAAAATCTTGACATGGCAAATCGGGACGCATACGATGCCTTATCAGGTCACCGAATCCCTTTGGAAGGGCTTATATTTCTGCCGCTCACGCATTTCAGAAAAGTACCGATGCCCACGACAAGAATAACTTTTGAGGAATAATTTTAGCCACAAAAGGCACAAGGAACACAAAATGATCGCAAAAACAAATGAAGAGGTAAAGGCGTTGTGCGATCAGATCCGGGAGACGGCGTTCGCGCTTCATGCCTACCTGCGCCACGGACATCTTGAGAAGGTTTACGAGAACGGGTTGGCGCACCGGCTCCGGAAGGCCGGGTTGAAGGTCGAACAGCAAAAACCGCTTCAGGTTTCAGACGAGGACGGCACCATTCTGGGGGACTATCTGGCCGACCTGTGGGTGCAGGATTGCCTGATAGTGGAATTGAAGGCTTGCAAGGCCATCGCCTCCGAGCACGTCGCCCAAGTGCTCGGATACCTCCGCGCCTCGGGCCAACGCCACGCTCTGCTCATTAACTTCGGCGCGCCCAAGTTCGAAATCCAGAAATTCATTTTATAACCATGGAAAGAAGGGCCGCAAACAGCGCCGAAAGCACTTTGAACACAAGAAGCACCGACGGAACACAAGGGGCACAAAACAAAATTTGAAGCCCTTTTGTGCTTCTTGTGGCCCAATGCATTCGTGGCCGGACACGAAGTGGCGTGGGCGGGCCGAGAGAGTCAATCGTCCGGGCTGGTGGCGCCGAAGCGGGACGCTTCGGCCACGTCCGGGGCCACGCCCGGGTGTGGCCAGGCCCCTGCGCCGCCAGCCTCTCGCCCCCAGCCCCACGCCCCGAGCCCCGAATCC
>ERZ1645192.3214-NODE-3214-length-13465-cov-6.985906_pt1 | contig 13465 bp, 9 predicted proteins | sample MGYA00575354_ERZ1645192 | MGnify/ENA primary metagenome ERZ1645192 (study PRJEB40844, sample SAMN11349763) | freshwater sediment metagenome | isolation source: river sediment | host: Sediment | place: India: Faizupur Khadar , New Delhi | collected 2017-02-21 ... | reverse complement strand
AGCAGAGGACTGAAAATCCTCGTGTCGGCAGTTCAATTCTGTCCCTGGGCACCATCTATCAATGACTTGGCGTATCTACGATGCGCTTGGGATCGGCAAGATCATCTGATTCCTTTTCAAGCCTAAACGGTTCCTGGACTGTACACTAACCCGCTCTTGCGGGTTTTTCATTTCATTCGGCGCAATAGCCTGTTCGGGACAGGTCCGTTTGGACCCCGCAACGCCATGCTTGGCTGGTACCGATTGAGCGGGCTGGATATACTTAATCGCTTGATGACGGTGGCCCTGTAACCGCCGTGCAGCTAGCTGACCAATCCAACGAATCGCCCTCTGCATGCCAATTTGGGTCCCGCCCCTGGGTTGGAGGAGGCGGGCGCCATCCCTTGAGAGACCAGACAAAGATGCAAGTATCAGTGGAGAATGGGGCCGGGCTCGAACGGCGCGTGACGGTTGCCCTGGAGCCGGAGAAAGTCGAGAGCGCGGTCGAGGATCGCTTGCGTAACTTGTCCCATTCCGCCCGGCTGCCGGGTTTCCGCCCGGGGAAGATACCGTTGAAGATTCTGCGTCTGCGTTATGGGGAGCCGATCCGCAGCGAGGTCCTGGGTGAGATGATGCAGTCCAGCTTCGCCGAGGCACTGATTCAGGAGGGTCTCAATCCGGTAGGCAAGCCGAGTTTTGCTCTCGACATGAATCCTGTAGCGGGACACTATGCCTATACGGCTACCTTCGAGGTCCTGCCGGAGTTCGAGCTGGGCCCCCTGGCAGGCAACAGCGTCAAGCGTCCGGTGGTCGAGGTGGGGGACGAGGACCTGGAGGCCTTGATCCAACGTCTGCGTGAGCAACGTAAGACCTTTCTGGACGTCGATCGTCCCGCCCAGATGGGTGATAGGCTCAAGATCAGCTTTTCCGGTACCCTGGCCGGTGAGACCGAGCCTTTCCCCGGCGGTACGGCCAAGGATTTGTTCCTGATGCTGGGCGGTGGTCAGATGATCCCTGGCTTCGAGGCGGGCCTGGTGGGGGTCACCGTGGGCGAGGAGCGGGTCCTGGAACTCAGTTTCCCCGACACTTACCATGCCGAGCACCTCAAGGGGAAGCCGGCCTCCTTCACCGTTGTGGTGCATGCCGTGGCCGAGCCCCAACTGCCGGTCGTGGATGAGGAGTTCGCCAAGGCCTTTGGCATCGAGGACGGCGACCTGGCGAGATTCCGCGAGGATGTGCGCGCCAATATGAGCCGGGAACTCAAGCAGCGGGTCGAGGCCAAGGTCAAATCCCAGGTTATGGACCTGCTGTTGGAAACCAACCCGATCGAGATTCCCAAGTCTCTGATCGCGGATGAGATTCAATCCCTCAAGGAGCAGATGCGCAATAATATGCGGGGTGCCCCCAAGGTGGAACTGCCGGACGGTCTCTTCGCGGACAACGCTCGCCGTCGCGTCGCCTTGGGCCTGGTACTGGCTAAGGTGGTGAAGACCAATGACCTCAAGGCGGACCCCGAGCGGGTGCGTGAGGCGGTGAACGACCTGGCCTCCACCTATGAAGATCCCCAGGAAGTGGTGGACTACTACTACGGCAACAAGGAACACCTGGCCTCCATCGAGGCCCTGGCCCTCGAATCCCAGGTTGTAGACTGGGTGTTGAGCCAGGTCCTGGTCGAGGACGAGCCTCAAAGCTTCCAGCAACTGATGGGCGCCGGTACCTCAGCCTGATCGTTCTTACCCCCTTGGGATTGCTTCCCGTAGGATTGCCATGAATTTTATCTCCCCCATTCGCCCCGGCGATGCCCGAAGCGCCTGGAACCCCCAGGGGCTCGGCCTCATCCCCATGGTTGTCGAACAGACGGCCCGCGGTGAGCGGGCCTATGACATCTATTCCCGCCTGCTCAAGGAGCGCGTCGTATTTATCGTCGGGCCCATCGAGGACCAGATGGCCAATCTGGTGGTGGCCCAGCTCCTCTTTCTGGAATCCGAGAATCCGGACAAGGACATCCATCTCTACATCAACTCCCCGGGCGGGGCCGTGACCGCGGGCCTGGCCATTTATGACACCATGCGTTTCATCCGTCCGGACGTGAGCACCATGTGCATCGGTCAGGCGGCGAGTATGGGCGCCTTGCTGCTGGCGGGCGGGGCGGCGGGCAAGCGGTTTGCCTTGCCCCATTCCCGCATGATGATCCATCAGCCCCTGGGGGGCTTTCAGGGCCAGGCGACGGATATTGATATCCATGCCCGGGAGATCCTGCACATCCGCGATCAGCTCAATCATATCCTCGCCCACCATACCGGTCAGCCGGTGGAAAAGGTGGCGGAGGATACGGAACGGGATCGCTTCATGGGGCCGGAGGATTCGGTGGCCTACGGTCTGATCGACAAGGTCCTGGAGCAGCGCGCTGCACCCAAGGTGACCAAGTTCTGAGGCATATTTCTTGCCTGCCTATCGTTTGCCCCTACCTGGGTCCTACCAGGCGAGCCCAGCATGAGGGCCTGACCATCGAACCCGCGGAGATTCCATTCCGATGAGCCAACGTAAGAGCGACGACGGCAAGCTGCTTTATTGTTCCTTCTGCGGCAAGAGCCAGCAGGAGGTGCGCAAGCTGATCGCCGGTCCCTCGGTCTTCATTTGCGACGAATGCGTCGAGCTGTGCAACGACATCATCCGCGAGGAGGTGGAGGAGACGGCTACCGAGACCACCAGTAAGCTGCCCAAGCCTCGCGAGATCAACACCAGCCTGGACCAGTACGTCATCGGTCAGGAACAGGCCAAGAAGGTCCTTTCCGTCGCCGTCTACAACCACTACAAGCGCATGGAGGTGGCCAGCGCCAAGGAGGAGGTCGAAATCTCCAAGAGCAATATCCTGCTCATCGGCCCCACGGGCTCGGGCAAGACTCTTCTCGCGGAGACCCTGGCGCGGTTGCTCAACGTCCCCTTCACCATTGCCGATGCCACTACCCTCACCGAGGCGGGCTACGTGGGCGAGGACGTCGAGAACATCATCCAGAAACTGCTCCTCAAATGTGACTATGACGTCGAAAAGGCGCAGACCGGTATCGTCTACATCGACGAGATCGACAAGATCTCCCGTAAATCCGACAACCCCTCCATCACCCGTGATGTGTCCGGCGAAGGGGTGCAGCAGGCTCTGCTCAAGCTGATCGAGGGCACGGTGGCCTCGGTCCCGCCTCAGGGGGGACGCAAGCATCCCCAGCAAGAATATCTCCAGGTCGACACCTCCAATATCCTCTTCATCGTCGGCGGGGCCTTCGCGGGTCTGGAAAAGGTCATCCAGAACCGATCCCGCAAGAGCGGCATTGGCTTCAGCGCCGAGGTCCAGAGCAAGGACGACACCAAGCGCCTGGGAGAGGTCTTCCGCGAGGTGGAGCCCGAGGATCTGATCCGCTATGGATTGATCCCAGAGTTTGTCGGCCGCCTGCCGGTGGTGGCGACCCTGGAGGAACTGGACGAGAACGCCCTGATGCGTATCCTGACCGAGCCCAAGAACGCCTTGGTCAAACAGTATGCGCGCCTCTTCGACATGGAAGGCTGTGTGCTGGATATCCGTCCGGACGCCCTGCGCGCCGTGGCCCGCCGGGCCATGGAACGTAAGACCGGTGCCCGCGGCCTGCGCACGGTCCTGGAACAGACCCTGCTCGACATCATGTACGACCTGCCCTCTATGCAGAGCGTGAGTAAGGTGGTGGTGGACGAATCGGTCATCCGCGGGGAAAATCGGCCCTTCGTGATCTACGACGGAGTCGACCTACCCAAGGCCGCCTCCGAGTGATACCACCCGGGGCCGGCGGGTTCGGCGTGAGCAGGCTGATTACGCACCCCGGCTCCCCCAGGGTGACGCGGCCTTTCTGGCCCGGTACGTAGCCACGCCATCCGTTACGGCCAGGGGAGCAGCGGGACCCTATCTCCTGGCTGGTGCTATCCTTAGCTTTCCCCTTGCCGCATATTCATGGCTCCTTGCGGCCCCGCCCCGGCCGACCGGTGCCTCGAATAGGACTCCGTCTGACTGGGCACCTCCGAGCCGTCTTGCCTTATGCCTTCGGGACAACTGCTTGAAAGCTCCTGCCCTGCCCTGATATCCCTTTCCATCCCGCACTGAATTGCCGCCGGTATACTGGCGGCGCTAATGTGACTGGGCGCCTTGCACGCTCGATCCAATCAAGGTGATCCATCCAAAGGCGTCTTTACCCCCCCCTTCTGCAGAGAGCCCTACCTCGCCCATGGCCTTGAAAGACAAATCCAAGATTGAACACGCGGAAGCCATCCAGGAAGTGCCGGTCCTGCCCCTCCGCGACGTCGTGGTCTATCCGCACATGGTCATCCCCCTCTTCGTCGGTCGGGATATGTCCATCCGTGCCCTCGATAGCGCCATGACCAGCGACAAGCAGATCCTGCTAATCGCACAAAAGAGCGCGGATGCGGATGAGCCGGGGGCCATGGACCTGCACCAGGTCGGTACCCTGGCCAATGTGCTACAACTGCTAAAACTCCCGGACGGTACGGTCAAGGTCCTGGTGGAAGGCATCAGGCGCGCGCGCATCGAGCGTTTCACCCAGACCGAGACCCTCTTCGTGGCAGCCGTCACCCCCCTGACCGATACTCTGGCCATGGAAGAGCGGGAGATGGACGTGCTGATGCGCTCCGCCCTTGGCCTCTTCGACCAATACGTCAAGCTCAACAAGAAGGTGCCACCGGAGGTGCTGACCTCCCTGGCGGGTATCGACGATGCTGCCCGGCTGGCGGACACCATGGCCGCCCATATGGCCCTGCGCCTGGAAGAGAAACAGCGGGTCCTGGAGATCACCGACGTCCAGGAGCGCCTGGAGCACCTGATGGGGCTGATGGAGGGGGAGAACGACATCCTCCAGACGGAGAAGCGCATCCGCGGCCGCGTCAAGAAGCAGATGGAGAAGAATCAGCGCGAGTACTACCTCAACGAGCAGATGAAGGCCATCCAGAAGGAGTTGGGGGACTTGGAGGAGGCGCCACCGAGCGAGGCCGATGAACTGGCCAAGCGCATCGAGGATGCCGGCATGCCCAAGGAGGTCAAGGACAAGGCCCAGGGGGAGCTTAGAAAATTCAAGCTGATGTCGCCCATGTCCTCCGAGGCGACGGTGGTGCGCAACTACATCGACACCCTGTGCAACGTCCCCTGGAAGAAGCGTACCCGCATCCGCAACGACATCGCCGCCGCCGAGGAGGTGCTGGAGAAGGATCACTATGGCCTGGAGAAGGTCAAGGAGCGCATCCTAGAGTACTTGGCGGTCCAGCAGCGGGTGCGTAAGCTGAAAGGCCCCATCCTCTGCCTGGTGGGCCCTCCGGGCGTCGGCAAGACCTCCCTGGGCCAGTCCATCGCCCGCGCCACCAACCGCAAGTTCGTGCGCATGTCCTTAGGGGGCGTTCGCGATGAGGCGGAGATTCGCGGCCACCGCCGTACCTACATCGGCGCCCTGCCGGGCAAGATCATCCACAATCTGTCCAAGGTCGGTTCCCGCAACGCCTTCTTCCTGCTGGACGAGATCGACAAGATGAGCATGGACTTCCGTGGCGACCCGGCCTCAGCCCTGCTGGAGGTCCTGGACCCGGAGCAGAATCACACCTTCGTCGATCATTACCTGGAGGTGGACTTCGACCTCTCCGAGGTCATGTTCGTCGCCACCGCCAATACCCTCAACATCCCGCCGGCCCTGCTCGACCGCATGGAGGTCATCCGCCTCTCCGGCTACACGGAGGACGAGAAGGTCAACATCGCCGAGCGCTATCTCATCCCCAAGCAGATGAAGAACAACGGTCTGGAGGCGGATGAACTGCTCATCCGCGACACGGCCCTGCGCGACATCATCCGCTTCTATACCCGCGAGGCCGGGGTACGCAATCTGGAGCGGGAGATCTCCAAGATCTGCCGCAAGGTAGTGAAGGAGGTCCTGCTCAAGCCCAAGGCTGGCAAGGTGGTGGTCGGGCCCAAGATGCTGGAGAAATATCTGGGCGTACCCCGTTTCCGCTATGGCCGCGCCGAGGAGACGGACCAGGTGGGGCAGGTCACGGGCCTGGCCTGGACGGAGGTCGGCGGTGAGCTGTTACGCATCGAGTCCGCCCTGGTTCCCGGCAAGGGTAAGTTCACCTACACGGGACAGTTAGGCGATGTCATGCAAGAGTCCATCCAGGCCGCCATGACGGTGGTGCGCAGTCGCGCCGATTCCCTGGGGATCGACCCCGAGTTCCACCAGAAGACCGATGTCCATGTCCATGTCCCCGAGGGTGCCACCCCTAAGGACGGCCCCAGCGCCGGCATCGCCATGTGCACGGCCCTGGTCTCGGCTTTGACGAAGATACCGGTCCGCTCCAACGTTGCGATGACCGGGGAAATCACCCTGCGCGGCGAGGTTCTGCCCATCGGCGGGCTTAAGGAGAAACTGCTGGCGGCCCATCGGGGGGGGATCGAGACGGTGGTCATCCCGCGCGAAAACGAGCGCGACCTGATCGAGATACCCAAAAACATCAAGCAACATCTGGACATCCGTCCGGTGCGCTGGATCGAGGAAGTGTTGGATATCGCCCTCACCGCCCAGCCCGAGCCGCGGCAATTGGTACCGGAGGAGGAAGCGGAAGAGGTGTCCCTGACCGAGGGCGGAGAGGCGCCGGCGGAGCGTCCGGGGGCGGTCATGCGCCATTGAGGCACCACTCTCAGTCAGAAAAATATCGCTGGGAGTGATTGCCGGGGAGCAAGGAATCCTTTAATGTCGTCACCACTAAAGGGGGGGACATAGCCAAGGACCGGCCGGTATAGCGATTGATTCAGCGAGCGCCTTCATCTGGGGTCGCAACCATTGAACCGGGGGGACCCTGTTTGTCAGGTTCCCCACTGAACCGATGAACAGGGGGAAGAATTGTGAATAAATCAGATCTGATCGAAGCCATGGCGGATGCGGGCGGGATCTCCCGGGCGGCGGCGGGTCGCGCCCTGGATGGGTTCATCGATGCCATCGCCGTAGGTCTGAAGCAGGGGGAAAACGTCGCCATCCTGGGCTTCGGTACCTTTGCCGTGAAGGAGCGGGCCGCCCGCACCGGCCGCAATCCCCGGACCGGCCAGACCATCAGTATCCCCGCCAGCAGAACGCCAACATTCAAGGCTGGCAAAGGCCTGAAGGACGCAGTACAATAATATTGGTCGGTCGGGAGCACCCCGATTCCGGGGTGCTTAGCTCAGTTGGGAGAGCATCGCCCTTACAAGGCGAGGGTCGCAGGTTCGAACCCTGCAGCACCCACCAAGGTTTCCAGGAGTGGTAGTTCAGTTGGTCAGAATACCGGCCTGTCACGCCGGGGGTCGCGGGTTCGAGCCCCGTCCACTCCGCCAATAATCGCACGCGGGGTATCCTCCAGGGGATACCCCGTTTTCGTTTGTGCCCCACGCCTGCCGGCGAGCCTGAGCACCGTCACCCTTTCATGGCGCTTAATGTTCCGCCCCGGGCCCTCATCAACGCTTAGCTCCATCTAACCCACCATGCTGCAAGAGATCAGAGAACGCGCACAGGGCTGGATCGCTTGGGCGATCGTGATCCTCATCACCATTCCCTTTGCCCTTTGGGGTATCCAATCCTATCTGGGGGTGGGGTCAGAACCGATCGTGGCCACCGTCAATGGCACCGAGATCACGGCCCGTTCCCTCGATATGCGGGTGGAGGAGACCCGTATGCGGATGCGGGAGCGTCTGGGAGCCGCCTATCGCCCTGAACTTTTCGAGGGGGTCCTGCTGCGCAATCAGGTGTTGGAGAGCATGATTCAGGAAGAACTCCTGTTGCGAGCTTCACTGGATATGGGCCTGCGGGCCTCGAATCTGGAACTCCAGGCGGCCATCCTCGCCAATCCCGCCTTCCAGCGCGATGGTCGTTTCGACAAGGCGACTTATGAACGGATGCTGCAACTTCAGGGTATCGGCCCCTTGCAGTATGAGGAAAGCTTGCGCCAGCGTATCGTCGGTACCCAGATCCAGCGCGCCCTGACGGCCAGCGAACGGGTGACCGATCAGGAATTGGCCGAGGCCATTCGCCTCGACCGCCAGCAGCGCAGGTTGACCTATGTCCGCCTGCCCAAGGCTGATTTCCATCTTGACACCCCCATCCCGGAAGAAGAGATCCAGGCCTGGTACGAAGGCCATGCGGATCGCTATCGGACGCCGGAGCGGGTCAAGCTGGCTTATCTGGTCCTGGACGCGGCAAACCTGAAGCTAGACCAACCCCTGGATGACGAGGCACTGCGCGACCATTATGCCGAGCAGATCGAGACCTTCCGGACGCCAGAGGAGCGGCGGGCCCGGCATATCCTGGTAACCCTGGATCCCAGCGCGGACGCCGCCGTCGAGGGGGAGGCCAAGGGCCGCATCGAGGCCATTCGCGGCCGGCTGGTGGCGGGTGAGGATTTTGCCACCGTCGCCCAGGAAGCCTCGCAGGACCCGGGCTCCGCTTCTCGGGGGGGCGATCTGGGCCTGTTTGGCCGTGGGGTGATGGACCCGGCCTTCGAACAAGCCACCTTTGCCTTGGAGGTAGGCCAGCTCAGTCAACCAGTGCGCAGCCAGTTTGGCTACCATCTGATCGAAGTGACCGAGATCCAGCCCGAGACCCTGAAGCCCTTCGAAGAGGTGCGGGATCAGTTAGCCGCGGAGGTCAGCCAGGGCAGCGCCGAAGGGGCCTTTTACGACATGGCGGAACGTCTCGCCAATCTGGTCTATGAGAATCCGGACAGTCTGGAACCGGCGGCCAGCGCCCTGGGGCTAACCCTAGAGACCAGTGACTGGATCGGTCGTGAGGGGGGGGCCGACCTCCTCGGTAATGCCAAGGTGGTGGCGGCGGCTTTCAGCGATGAGGTCCTGGCCCAGGGCAGGAACAGTGACCTGATCGAGCCGGATTCGGATGTCCTGCGGGCGATCGTCCTGCGGGTGACCGACCATGAGGAGTCAGCCCCCAAACCCTTGATGCAGGTGCGGGAGGAGATTGTCGCCACCCTCCGTGACCGCCAGGCCGCCGAGGCCGCAGAGGTGGCGGCCAAGGCGATGGTGGATCGGCTCCAGGCGGGGGAGTCCCTGGCCAGCCTGGCTGGTAACCATCCGTTGACGGAGGTTGGGCTGGTGGGGCGTGATGCCCAGGGCCTGCCCGCTGAGATCCTTGAGCTGGGCTTCACCCTGCCCCGTCCCGCCGCCGGGGCCGCCAGCTATGGGCATCAGCCCGCCGCGGACGGGGATGCCTTGGTGGTAAGCCTTACCGAGGTGGTGGATGGGGACCTGGCGAGCCTGGACCAGGCGGCCCGACAGGGAAGCGGTCGGGAGATGGCGCGGGTCCTGGCTTCGAACTATTTCGACACCTTGCTGGAGGATATGGCGTTTCGCGCCAAGATCGAGCGCGAACCCCTGGGAGACGAGGCGACCCGCTAGCCCATCCGTCGGCGGTTGGATGATGTTGCCTATGGATGGCGGCACCCCGCGGGCATCATTCAGCAGCATGGGTGAGGGGTGATCACCCCTCATGCCAGTCAGGGTGAACGTTACCAGCAGGGCCAGCCACCAGGAGGGGATGGCGAGACCCCTCAGGGTTGTTTGCCGGGGTCGCTGGATCGGCTAGGGGGGGCTCAGGTCCCCCCCAGCCGGTCGTAATACCGGGCGCGGTAGAGGAGACGCGGCGGTTCGCCCTCGTTGAAGCCGGTGCGGGTGTGGAGGACGTTGTTGCAGATGAGGCCCCAGCCGGGCTTCAGCCGGGCCTGGAAGTGCTGGGGCGGATTGCTGGCGAGGATTTCCTTGAGGGTAGCGACGGCCTCCCGGGTCAGGGAATCGTCACGCCAGGCGATATTGCGCTTGCGGTCCGTGTAACGCATGTGCAGGCGTCCGTCCGGACGGACCGAGAACACGGGCCCGGGCTGCTCGGCCCGGCTCTCCACTCCGTCCACCCGGTTGGCGGGAATGGTCATGGCCTGGGGATGCATGAGGGCACGGATGTACTCCGGGTCGCTATCACGCAGCAGGAGATAGGCGATCTCGTGATCGAGGAGGTCGTTGTCACCCCCCTCGGCGGCGGGATGGACGCAGTGCAGCAGCATGCCATGGATCTGGTGGTCCGGCTGATTGTAATAGCCGTCGGTATGCCAGGCGATGGGGCGGTTGGTGTAGGGAATATATCCGGCGTGGACCTCGTCGTTCTGGATCTTGATGGAGGTGATGGCGTCTTCGTCCGCGCCCGTGTTGTGATCCAGACGGCGCAGGCCGAATTGTTCGCCCAGCCGGCGCACGATGTTCTTATCCGGATCATCTCCCAATTCGCTGGCGTAGATGGCCATATTGGCGCGCCGGCAGCGGTCGAGGATGGCCTGGTATTCGGTGGGGCTGAGCCGCCGGGGGTCCCGTACCTCTACGATCAACTCCTCCACCTGGGCGGGGTGCGTGGCCAGTTTGGTCTCTCGCCAGCGGGCGTAGGCCTCGGGCTGGTCCAGAGCGAAGGGTGAGGTGTCCTGAGTGGGCAGGCTGGTCATGGGCGGCGCTCCCGTTACGGCTGCTGGGGGTGGGTGGGGCCGCCATTCGGCCCCCTGGGGCAAAGGCTATAATAAAAGCCGAAAAAGGAAAAAAGCGAGAGGCCCATCATGTCATTGTCCACGTATGCGCATATGTTGGTAGCGGTGGATTTTTCCCCCGAGGCCGAAACCCTTGTCGCCCGTGCCGCCCAGTTGCGCGAGCAGTGCGGGGCGCGTCTGAGCTTACTGCATGTGGTGGAATATCTGCCCATGGCCTATTCCGGCGACCTTGTGCTGCCGGAAGGTTTCGATTTGGAGCAGGAACTGCTGGAGGTGGCCTCGCGCCAGATGGCCGCCCTGGGAGATCGCCTGGGGGTGGCGTCGGCGGACCGCCGGGTCGAGATTGGCAATACGGGCCACACCATCCTGCGGGTAGCCGACGAATTGGGGGTTGATCTCATCCTGGTGGGCAGTCATGGCCGTCATGGTCTGGCGGTGCTGCTGGGGTCCACGGCCCGTAGCGTCCTCAATGGCGCCCGCTGCGATGTTCTGGCGGTGCGGGTGGCGGAGGAGTGATATTTGGCCGGGCGGGTCCAACGTCTTTCACTTCTGAGGGGTACCCACGCACCCCTCACCCTCAAAGACGGGGCGGGTGTCTTTCACGCTTACTGTCAGGGGTCGGCTCGCCACACCCCTGATAACAAAAGACTTTCCCGTGACTTTCACGCTAACCTGACCCGCCAGTGGTTCCATTTCACCGGAGGAGGCCATGACCGACCCCAACAATCCCAGACACGCCCGTACGGGCAGGCAAATCGACCTCGACAAGCTCGACCGCGTGGTGGCACAGGCTCGCCAGGCGCGGGAGGACCGGTCCGCGGGTTACCGTGACCAGGCCCTCAAGCTCTACCCCTGGGTCTGCGGTCGCTGTGGCCGCGAGTTCGATCACCAAAATCTGCGCGAATTGACGGTTCACCACAAGGATATGGATCATGACAACAATCCCCCGGACGGCAGCAACTGGGAACTGCTCTGCCTCTATTGCCACGACAACGAGCACCAGAAGTACGAGGAACACCTGGTCGCCCGGGCGGCGGGCCGGGCGGGTCCGGGCGCTGGCGGGACGGCGGGCACCGGCAAGGTGTCGACGCACAAGCCCTTTGGCGATCTGGCGGCCTTGTTGAAACAACGGGGCGGCTGAGCCCCGGGTTTCTCCATCCAGGGTGGCAGGGGGCACTGGCGCCACAGCCCGCCGGATATCGTGCCCCTGCCGAGTATCCGTCCGGATCGATCCCGCTGCCTCGTATATCCCACTTTTTCTTTAGATTCCCCCTTCCGGTAAATTCCCCCCAGCTTGATCCCCTTTCCGGCTGGCTCCTGTCACCAGGGGGCCATGGTTGCCGTTAATTGGTCCTTACCTATGCCACTGCTCAGTCTTCGCAACGTCTCCCTCGCCTATGGTCAGCCGCCCCTGCTGGAAGGGGTGACTTTCGAACTCGATAAGGGCGAGCGCGCCTGTCTCATCGGTCGTAACGGAACCGGTAAGTCGACCTTGCTGCGTATCCTGGCGGGGGAGGCGCAGCCAGACAGTGGTGAAGTGTGGATGCGGGAGGGCCTGACCGTCGCCCGTCTGACCCAGGAGGTGCCGCAGGGCATGGTCGGGCGGGTCTTCGACCTGGTGGCGGGGGGGCTCGGCGAACTGGGTGAGCTGGTGCGGGAATACCATGACCTGAGCCGCCGACTCGAAGGTGTTGGGGGAGGGCCGGAAGGGGCGACGGAGGCGGGAGACCTGCTGGGCACCCTGGCCCGGGTCCAGCACCAACTGGAGGCCGCGGGTGGCTGGGAGATCGAGCTTCGCACCGAGCGGACCCTATCCCGGCTGGACCTGGATGCGGAGGCGGACTTCGCCAGTCTCTCCGGGGGACTGCAACGACGGGTCCTCCTGGCGCGGGCCTTGGTGCGCGAGCCGGACCTGCTGTTGCTGGACGAGCCCACCAACCACCTGGATATTCAGGCCATCGACTGGCTGGAGGGCTTCCTGCCCGAAATCGCCGGGGCCATCCTGTTCGTCACCCATGATCGTCTGTTCCTCCGCAAGCTCGCCACCCGCATCTTGGAGCTGGATCGGGGACGGCTGACGGATTGGCCCGGTGACTATGACAACTATTTGCGCCGCCGCGAGGAACGGCTCCATGCGGAGTCGGTGGCCAATGCCCGCTTCGACCGCAAACTCTCGGAGGAGGAAGTCTGGATCCGGCAGGGCATCAAGGCCCGGCGTACCCGCAACGAAGGCCGGGTACGTGCCCTGGAGGCCATGCGTCGGGAACGTCAGCACCGGCGGGAGCTCCAGGGTACAGCGCGTCTGCGGCTGAGGGAGGCCGAGCGGTCGGGCAAACTGGTAGTGGAGGCCGAGGGTGTCAGCTATAGCTGGGGTGCGGCACCGGTAGTACGTGACCTCGATACCCTCATCCTGCGCGGAGACAAGGTCGGCATCATGGGCCCCAACGGCGTTGGCAAGAGTACCCTGCTCAAGCTGCTGCTGGGAGAGATCGAACCCGACACGGGTCGCATCCGTCGGGGAACCAACCTGCAGGTGGCCTACTTCGATCAGCAGCGGGCGCGGCTCGAAGAAGACAAGACGGTGCTGGACAATGTGGCCGGCGGTAGCGAAAAGGTTACCATCGCGGGCCAGAGTCGCCATGTCCTGTCCTATCTCAAGGACTTTCTGTTCACCCCGGACCGCGCCCGTCAGCCGGTGCGGGCACTTTCCGGCGGGGAGCGCAACCGGCTGCTGCTGGCACGGCTCTTCACCCAGCCAGCGAACCTGCTGGTCATGGACGAGCCTACCAATGACCTGGATACCGAGACCCTGGAGCTGTTGGAGGAGTTGTTGCTCAATTTTGAGGGGACCCTGCTTCTGGTCAGCCATGATCGCGCCCTGCTGGATGCCGTGGTCACCAGTACCCTG
>ERZ1645192.3213-NODE-3213-length-13466-cov-5.681828_pt1 | contig 13466 bp, 10 predicted proteins | sample MGYA00575354_ERZ1645192 | MGnify/ENA primary metagenome ERZ1645192 (study PRJEB40844, sample SAMN11349763) | freshwater sediment metagenome | isolation source: river sediment | host: Sediment | place: India: Faizupur Khadar , New Delhi | collected 2017-02-21 ... | reverse complement strand
TCCACCTGGATCCACATGGATGCTCGCCGGCCCAGGGACGGGCATTTCAGCACCGGCCTTCGGAAAAGCCGATTCTCCAGAATTCCGCGTATCGAAAGATCGTTTCGGACGGTGGAAATCGGCCAAGATTTCTCGAAATTAGCCTCTTGCGCCCCCCCGCCTGCGGGTGTAGTTTTCATCACAGCGTAACGCATTGCAAATGATGAGACACGGGCGAACACAAGATCCCCGGGGGTTTACCCTCATCGAGTTGCTGGCTGTCATTGCCACAATTGGCATCCTGGCCGCGATGCTGTTGCCCGTTTTGGGGCGCGCGAAGATCAAGGCGCAACGCACACAATGCCTCAATAACACACGCCAGCTCATCATGGCGTGGGGCATGTACTCGAGCGACAACCAGGGTTGGATCGTCGAGTCCTACCCGGGACCATCGCCGGGCCAGCCAAATCCAAACGCCTGGGTGCAGGGTGACCTTACCCTTCCGGAAGACATTACAAACACGGAAAAAATCAAGGACGGGAAACTCTTCTCCTACACGCAATCTCTCAAGATCTATCAATGCCCGGCAGCGTCGGATGTAGTGGCTCAGAACGGTTCGAAAGCCAGGGCTGTCCGGAGTTTTTCGATGAGCTCTTTCATGGGCTATCGCAGGCCTGACCTCGGCAACATTCCGGAAACCGCTTACCGCCATGTCCCTTACTTCTCCAAAGAAGCGGAAATCTCAAGACCTTCGCAGATGTGGGTGTTGATCGAGGAGGACGAACGCAGCATCAACGACGGCTTCTTCATCACAGACCCCGAAGCCCGGGTGTGGATTGACTTCCCGACAATCTCCGAGAACCGTCATGCTTATGGCTACAACCTGGCGTTTGCCGACGGCCGCGCCTCCTCATGGAAAATCACCGACCTGCGCACTAAACGCATCGGCAGACACAAGACGGAGCAAAGCTCGAACGCGGATCTCAAACGCCTGGCGGATGCCACAACGGTCCTGAGGTAGTTGATCTCTGCGGCGAAGATCATCACCCCGCCAAACGAACTGACAACCGGTCCTGAATCCCGCAGTGTTCCCTTCAGTTCCCGCTCAATCCGCTGGCTCCGTTGTCCGTGATCCTTGATCTTTCTTGCGAGCTTCGAGTCCTCCCCGGCCTGTCGCCCCATCACGCATGAATATACTTCGCCACGGCCTCGCCCCGGGAATGCACGTGCAGCTTGCTGTAGATGCTCTTGATGTGAATCTGAACGGTGTTGATGCTGATAGATAGCAGGTCGGCGATCTCTTTGTAGGCCAGGCCCCGCGAAAGATGATCGAGAACTTCACGCTCTCTGGCGGAAAGATTCTCGATCTCCGTGCTGGCAGAACCCCGCTGGTTAAAAAACTGCACGACCTTTCGGGCAATGTGCCCGCTCATCGGTGAATTTCCAGCATGCACCGCCGCCACGGCAGAAACTATTTCAGACTGGGGCGTGCGCTTCAGAAGGTAACCGCTGGCGCCGGCGAGCAGGGAATCGAATATCTTGTTGCTATCCTCGTAAACCGTCAGCATCAGGAACTGGGTGCCCGGCAGCGCCTGCTTCAATCTGCGCACACACTCAATGCCATTCATCTTCGGCAGCGCAATGTCCATCAGCACCACGTCTGCCGGATTCGAGGGCAGGCCTTCCAGTGCGGCTTCAGCGCTGCTGTATGCGCCCACATAGTCAAACTTCCCGGCGCCTCGAATCTGGCCAGCCAGATTCTCCCGGATCCAATCGTCATCCTCCACTATGGCCACTTTAATACGCATCGCGTGCGAGCACACGATGTCACGTCCTCACGGGAATTTCAATTCACATGAATATGTATTTGCAATACCGTGCGCCACTGAATCTTCCGCAGACCAACCGCCCTCAACAGGCTTCTTGCAAATCGCCCAGCACGAGCCACAATGGAGCGGACACTCTGCATGAGGGTTGTTGATATAATCTTGCACACCACGAAGGGGCGAATTGCCCTGATCTCCATATTAGTTGTTGCGCTGGATCAGTTTACAAAAGCGCTTGTCTTGCAGTTTCTCGGATACGCACAGGAAAAAGTCGTGGTCGAGGGTTTCTTCCGGTTTGTCCACTGGGGCAATACGGGAGCTGCCTGGAGCTTGTTCCGGGGAAACAATGATTTTTTGGCTCTGGTGGCGATAGTCGCTCTTTTCGTGCTTTATTTCAGCCGGCATCATTTCCAGGTGCGGACCAAAATCGGACAATGGGCGTTTGGACTCATCAGCGGGGGAATCGTGGGAAATCTGATCGACCGGCTGCGCGTTGGACACGTGGTTGATTTTCTCTATTTCTACCTTCAGCGCCGGGGCGGAGATGAAATCGGTTTCCCGGCGTTCAATGTGGCCGATAGCGCCATCTGCACCGGCGTCGGTTTGGTCCTGCTGCTGACGTGGTCGAGGGATGCGGAAAACCAGGCCCAGTCCGCGCCGGCAGGCAATTCACCAAATTGAAAATCGAACGAGAAGATACCGTGCGGGTGGAACAGAGCCGGCCGTTCGAGCGCCTCGACGCATGGCTGCGAAAGCGTTTGCCGGAGTTTTCGAGGGGCACAATTCAACGGCTCATCGAGCAAGGTTACATCACCGTCAATGGCAAGATCGTCAAGCCCACGCATGCACCGCGAGCCGGAGAGGAGATTCTGGTGCGCAGGCCGGAGCCAACCCCGGCAGAAGCCCAACCCGAGGACATCCCCCTGGACGTCATTTACGAGGATGATCGTTTGCTGGTAATCAACAAGCCTGCCGGGTTGGTGGTGCATCCCGGAGCCGGGCACGACTGCAGCACGCTTGTGAACGCGCTGCTGCACCATTGCCGGGGGGCATTGAGCGGGATCGGCGGAGTGGCCAGACCGGGCATCGTGCATCGCCTCGACAAGGACACCAGCGGATGCATGGTGGTCGCCAAGACGGACGAGACTCATAACGCCCTTTCGGCACAGTTCGCCGGTCGCAAGGTCAGGAAGCTGTACCAGGCAATTGTCTGCGGGCACGTGGAACCCCCTGAGGGGGACATCCGGGCAGCTATTTCCAGGCACTCGTCACACCGCAAACGGATGGCTGTGAACGAGGAGGCAGGGCGCGAAGCCCACACCAGCTATCGCGTTCTCAAATTGCTGCGGCATGCCACATGGGTCGAGGCCCGCCTCCACACAGGGCGCACCCACCAGGTGCGTGTTCATTTCAAGTTCCTCGGGCACCCGCTGGTCGGGGATTACATCTACGGGAATCGCCACAACCAAAGGATTGAGGATCTCACGAAATACCGGGCCGCAAGGCACATGCTGCACGCGGCCCACCTCGCGTTTGCGCACCCGCTGACCGGCAAGACCATGGAGTTCGATGCCCCTCTTCCGCCCGATTTCTCCGATGCCCTTTCGGCGCTTAAGTTGGAATAGAGAATCCGGGCGGCACAACAGAACTCGAACACAAACCAGCTCGAACAAAGGGTCTCACTCTCCCCCGCCCTTTCAACCTATCCCTCAGGTTTCGGCTTTCGGGTTTTCCAGCCCCACAGTTTGCTGAAGGACCGGGTTGCGGCCAAAGCTGCGCCACATCGAAAGCGGGAGCAATCCGAGCAGGATCAAGGCTGCCTGGCTTGCCATAAAGATCCCGATCCAGAATGTGGCGGCATCCATGAAGCCATACGAATGCAGACCAATCCCAAGCATGTTCACCCCGAACCACGAGAAGCTCGTAATGATATTCCCGAAGATGACCATGTTCATAATCCCGCGAGACTTTATCAGGCCGCCCCAGCGCGCGTGCAGAATCACCGTGTTCCACAAAACGATTAACAGAGCACCGTTTTCCTTTGGATCCCACCCCCAGAACCTGCCCCATGACTGATCCGCCCAGATCCCGCCCAGCACGGTCCCCACAAAGCTGAACAGCGTCGAAAAACACACAATAGCATAGACCATCCTGGACAGGGCGTGCCCGAGAGTCATCTGGCCTGCGGGTCGCTCCAGCATCGGGGTGAAGACACCCAAAAGCACGAAAGCGATGCCAAGGAGGCCCGCGACGAAATTCGCCGAATACCCGATGGTGATCGTGATCACATGCGTGGTGAGCCAGAAATTCGAGTCGAGAACGGCGCGCATCATCTCCATGGTGTCGCCGCCCAGCGCCAGGTTGTGTGCGATGATCAACGTCACAAAGCCGGTCAAAGCGCCCACGGCGCTCCCCAGGCCGATTTTGTAAAGCCGCTCAAGAATCAGGCCGAGGAGGACAGCGCCCCAGCCGATGAAGACGGCGGAAGAATAGAGATTTGTTACGGGCGGGCGCGCCTCTAGGTACATCCGGAACACCAGGCCAAACGTGTGAACGGCAAAAGCCAGGATCACCAGGTAAAGCGCAGACTTTCGCAAGGCTTCTCCAAGACCCGGGGCGGCCGAAATCGTGAGCAGCGCCCCGCCTGCGAGCAGGAATGCCATGATGTAAATGATCAGGGCGTGCAGGAACGCCTTTGTATTGCTGAAGAAAAACTCATGCCGGCCTTTTCGGAGCTCAGCGGCAAAATCCTTCGATAGCCACTGCCTGTACCCCTCGACCGCCGCGTTAAACCCATCCCTGTCCCCGCCCGCGAATGCGGTTCCGATGGCCGCATAAGCTCTCACGGGTTCGGGAACCGACTTTGTTTGGAGCGAGCCCATCAGCGCCTGAGCAATCGAACTCCAATCTTCACGCTTCTGTCCGGGCTGGGCAGGCGGCACCACCATTGGATAGGCATGACCCGCATTCGGGTCTCGGGCGGACGCCATGATGCCCATGATCGGCTCCCAGAATCGCGCCAGCATCTCCTTGTCGTGGTCTTTGCCGGCCTGTCTTGCGTTCAGCGCCTCTATCCCCGCCTCCATGCCTGACTCAAATGATGCGAGCTCCTTTTTAAAATCCGTCCACTCACGGGGTTGAATAGCAGACTTGAGAGACTGATAAACAAACAGGGCGTAATGCAGTTTCACCACCTGCTTCTGAAATGAGTTCTGCTGTTTGCTGTCGGTCTTTCTCGCCTCGTTGGCGCGCTGCTCAATTTCGGCCAGGGCGGGCCGGAGCTGGTTAAACGTATAGTAGCGCAACCCGGATTTTTCAACACCCTGTTCCCCGATCTTCAGCTCCTCGAGAATGTCGGGGTGATGTATCAAAAAGATCGGGCGCGTATCGGCCAGGTCCGGCTTGAAGAACACTTCCAGCAGCCACTCGCCGGGCTTGAGCTTCCTGGGATGATGCCAGAACTTCCACGACGGCACCTGTTCGAGCGGCACCTCGCCCGTCGCGCGGATCTGTAGCAGGGAATTTCTTCCCACAGTATCAATGGGCTGAATGCGTCCGTTCATTAACACCGGCAGCCGCGAGAACTCGCGCAGATGCCAGTCGCCCTCCCCCTTGGGCACGTAAACAGCCACAATCTCGGCTCCGAAAAGCGCGACAAAAAACCAGGGAATAAATTTGTAGAGCCGCTTCATACCATTTTGCGTCGCACAAACCCGATCAAATGCGCCCCGAACTGCACCATCAACCCCAGCGATACCAGCACGGTGGACAGATACGGCGTGAGCCAACCGGGGTTTCGCACCACCTGAAAGGTCGAGGAAGGCGTCATGCCCTGGCGCTGTGCCATTTCGCCTGCCGACATCTGGTACTGATAAAACGTCTGGCCCGCGTATCGAAGCGGGGTGTTCATCTTGATGACCGTTTCGCGCGTTTCGCCCGTGACCGAATTGTCAATTCGCACACGGCTGGCGAAGTTTTTCGGAATCTCTGTTCCCTTGTACTTCTCGTGCGTGGCCTTCAGCAGGGTAATGGTGAACGGATAATAGTACCGGGTGTAACGCATCGAGACTTCGTAGGATTTGCCCCCGAGGGTGAATTGTTGCGGGTGCATCGCCATCGGCGAAACAAGAAAAGCCCCGGCAGAGGCTGTGCCATCGAAGAACTCGACCACCGCCGCAGGGGTGTTCCTCTCATCCATGTTTCGCGAGAGGGACTGCGGAACCACCAGCACTTCCCTGAGCTCGCCGGCTGTGGCGCCGGATGCGACACCCTTTTGCGCCGCGGCCCCGGCGGTGCCCGCCTGAACCAGCCCGGCATTGGACCAGTAGCGCCGCACCTCAACCCGAAAGGGCAGCACCCGGCTAGAGACGGCCCCGGTGGCTGTCAGCCGATGCCCGGAAATCGAATAAACCAGGTCACTCTCCGGGGAAGAGGTGTCTGCCACTGCCAACTCAAGCTCGCGGAAAGCCTGCGAGTAGTTCTTGCTCTCACCTTCGGAAAGCTGCATGGCGCTCTCAACGGAGAGCAGGTCGGTCAAAAGCTGGCCCACGAGCAACAGGATCAGGCCAAGATGAATGAGCCAGATGCCGGCGCCGCGACGCCCCTTTGAACTGCCACTGAACAACGAAGCGACCAGGTTGAGCAGGAGCAAGCCACCGACGAGGTAGCCGCCGGGCAGGATAGGAATTTTCCATGTTGCGCCCGCCGGTCCCCAAAAAACAAAGAAACTGCGAAAGTACTCCTCCTGCGCGCGATAAAGGCCAAGCTCGACCTGGGCCAGGGTTCCCAGCAGCACAAGCAGGCAGGCAAACAACAGGCAAACAACCGTGAGACGCAGCGATGTGAAAAAGTCCACCACCCCGCCAAGGAATTTATCCGGGATAGAGTTTCCTGCGCGAGCGGTCCCCTGCCCCGTTCCCGGTGATTTGCCCGGGGGCGAATCAGTACTTGGCTGATTTGATGAATTTGATGAATGCATCCTTTTCACGCTCCACAACGGCATCGTCGCCCATCAACTTATAAAACCACGTTTGCCCCGGCTGCGGAACAACCGCCCCGATCAACCGGGCCGGCTGGCTGGTGCGCGCATCTGTGCCTTTTAAATCCACCAGAGTCGCCTCGCCCGAGTCCACTTGAAACTTCTCCACCTTCAACTCCCCGGCACTCGCCTCCGTGAGTCCCAACTGTCCCCGCCACCGATTGACATTTCCCAGCACCCCACCGCCATCACCTGCGGACACACTCACATTCACAGCAGCTTCACGCCCCCCATCCCCGGTGATCATGTACTTTGCGGCGAGAAACTGACCTGCGGCGCCCTCCTTCCATCCCGCCGGCACAACCCACTGCGGCTTGCTGCCCGGAGCCGAGGGCGTGGCGTCTCCTGCCACCCGTTCTGGTGAACCCGCCGGTTCCTCTACAAACACCACCGACTTCAAGAACTGCCGAAACTTCTCCTTTTGCGAGGACACCAATCCGTCGTCGCCGGTCATCTTGAAAAACCATGCCATCCCCTCCCTCCTCAGGATGGCGCCCATGATCCGCGTCTTGCCTGTCTGCCCGGGCTGCAACCCTGCCATCTCGTAAAGGTAACCGCTTGATCCGCCCACATCCACCGTTTCAACCGAACGCTCCAACTCTTCCTGCCCGATGGGCTCGAGTCCCACCTGGCCTCGCCAGCGATTGACGTTCCCGAGATCGCTCCCGGCCATCCCGGGCAAGGGAAACACACCCACGTCCGCCACTTCCTCCCCTGTTCCTTTCAGGCGGAAAGATGCCGCCCGCATCTGACCCGCAGGCACTTCTTCCCAACCCGCCGGAGTGCTCCACTTCAGCGTGGGCATCGACCCCGTAACCCCATGACCATGACCATGTGCGGAATGGGCGGCGGACATGGCTGAATTCTCACGGGGCGGCTTGCCAACCCGGTACGTGCGGATGTCATCACGACCGCAACCTGGCAGAATGCATACTGCCGCAGCGAGACCCCAGAGAACAGAAAGTGAACACGGAAAACGCACGGTTTCTTCTAATGGATGTTCAGGTGAAAATCAAGTGAAGGTTGTCGTGGCGAGGACAAAAAATGCAAAGCCGGGAACAGACTGTCGAGCCCGGCTCCTGTTTCCCAGGGTTTACAGGTGTCTCACCCTTGATTGGACGTTGCAGTGGTGTAAGCCGACAACATGTCTGCGTTCCGATCTGTCGGAGTTTCGCCCGCATTATGAAATATCCGGACCAAGGCTTCCGGGCCATGGCCCAGTGGTTCCTTTCGCAGCGCGAGGCCCGGCACCGGTGAGGACGGTTCCTGCTCCCGATGCCACGCCCATCATGGCGTGGATTTCGCGCGGTAGAATTCCAGCACTGCATTCGTCGTCGGTCCGACGATTTCCGCCGGTTGCGCCCCGAGGACGACATTCGTCCAAAGCGTCCAATGCACCAGGTTCGTGCTGGAGAGAATGTCGTAGGTCCCCGGCTCGCCGCTTAACACCAGCCGCAACTGTCCGCCGGGCAAGGGCTCTGCCACATCAAACTTCAGCGGCAGCAGAGGCGCCACGGCAAGGTTCGCCCCTGAACTCGTGACGGTGCCCGCCATGTTGGTGATCAGCACGGAGTATGTGCCGGCGTCGGATGCCTGCACACTGTTGCGCATGAAGGAGCTTGATGTTGCGGCAGGGATGGGGGTGCCGTTGAACCGCCACTGGTAGCCCAGGGTAGCCGTTCCCCCGGCTTGCACTGTAAAGGTGGCGCTCGCGCCCTCCTTCACTGACTGGCTGGCCGGCTGCGATAGGATATACGGCGGCACATTAGTCACATACACTTCGAACTTTACGTTGTCTATCATGCCAAAGCTCATGTTCGTGTTGTCACTGAGCGATGCGTAGCTGTCCCAGTAGCCGATGAAGAACTTGTTGCCGGGCAACGAAGCCTCCGGAACGCTTGCGATCTTGTGTCCGTCAATGAACCACTCCACCGTGCTGCCCTGCCGCGTAAGCATGATTTGCCTCCAGGCAAAACCAATCGTCCCGGCCTCCAGGCTGCCCGCCTGCCGCGAGTCGGACAGTTGCGCCGAGGGGGCGGTCTGGCCACCGGGGAACCGGGCCGTGTAATAGGCGCTCAGATTGTCGCGCGCATCCGACGCCGTGCCGGCCATGTACACACCTGATCCCGGGTAAAATGCCGTGGTCCCGTTGCATGCGTAGAAGTCGATCGCGCCCTGACCCTCGCCATCCACGGCGAACCATGCGCCATCCGCTGTCGATCCCGTCCCTATCCATTGCACGGGTGTTCCCGTGGTGCCCATGCCGACGGTTCCGTGTTGGGTGGACCCTGTCCCCCCCGCCGGGAATTGGCCGTTGGCATTCATCCAGAGATAATAAGTGAGCTTGCAGTCCGCCGGAAAAACCCCGGAAGACGGGCTCATATTCAGCGCCGCCACCACGCCGTTTGCCATGTTCGCCTCGAACTTCGCCCCTCGCGTGCTTCCGCCTGTTGATCCGGGCGCAGATGGAATGCCATACGGCGAGTAGTCGTAGTTGAAGGTCACTCGCGTGTCCGTGGAGGATTTTCTCACCGTCCATCGCGAGGAAGAGTTGGTTTCAAAGAGATCCTCAAAAGCCGTCTGCAGCACGGGTGCGACGGTGGCCTCCACCAGCGCCGCCAGGCTCGTGTCCGCGCCGAACGTGTTTGTCACCACCACATCATAATACCCGGAGTGGACCGGCTGGAAATTGGACTTCGTGTAGCTGGTCCTGGTCTCGCCGGCAATCGGAGTTCCGTTAAATCGCCACTGGTAATTGAGCGCCGGCGTGCCGCTGGCCGCCGCCGTGAGCACTACCGTGCCTCCTTGCAGCACACGAGTCGATGCCGGATCCGCCACGATTTGCGGCGGCTGGTTTGTGGGTATCCCGCTTAGCAGGAACGTCAGTGTGTCCGCCATGTAGGCGCTTCTCGTCGCACCTGCAGTCATCGTCTCAAACGGAAAACCGAACAGGACCACTCGGCCTCCACCCGCCGATCCGTCATACTGGATTCCGGCATACCCGCTGGACACGCCGGAGTAACTCACCGCGGCCACAGCTCCCGCACCCGCCGGTTGCATCACGTCCGGCATCTGCGCCCAGTAAATGCCCCGGCTGCCGTCGTCCACGATTGCATTGGCATTGCCCGCAAACACGCCGTTCGCATGCGCCGTCGCTGTGTAAGAAGCCGAATTGCTGCTCACGAATGTCGTGTGCAGATAATTCTGCAAAAAGTTCCGGTCCGCCGTGCTGGCCGCCGGCCCACCGAGATCCGTCACCAGATCCGCCCCGGAGACAAACATCGCCCCGCCCGCAAGCAAGTAGGTCGCCAGTCGGGACTGCTCGGTTGCGCTGATGGTCTCCTGGGCAATCGAGTCATTGCCGCACGCCCAAATCACGACAGCGTAATTAGCCAGGACCACCTGTCCGTTCGCTACCGCCTCGTTCTGGCAGGAATCAAAAGCCATACCGTGCGCGCTAATCGCCTTGCCGTGCTGCGCCACGTAATCAAACGAGTTGACCCGGCGCGGCCACACCCGCTCGATCGCCCCGGTGCTGTCCGGCGCCACCCAACCCTGCCGCGTGGTGTCCTGACGAAGGTTGCTCGTCCGGTCCAGGCGGTCGTATGCATTTACCACCAGCACCACGGGCCCGTTGGTCGAGGATACCCTGCATCCCACCGTCTCCGATGGCATTGATTCGCCGCCGGCATTCGCCGCCGCAATGCGGAAGTAATGATCTGTGTTGGCAGGCAAATTGGTCACAGTGTAGGTCGTCACATTGCCCACGGACACCGGGTTTCCGAAACCATAACCGTCCGCGGACCGGTAAATGACGTAATTCGTCGGGCTTTGGCTTCCCCCGCTGCTCGTTGGGGCCGCCCACGTCAGGGTAATATTCCCTCCGCCGGAGGAGATCGCGCGGGGATTTACCGGAGGCTCAGGCAAAAACGCCAGGGGCGCCGGGCTGTTTGTGTCGTAGGTGTTCATGAACCGCACCAGTCCATGCAGCACAGACCTTGCGATCGCCGCGCGCCCCTTGGCATCGCGCATAATCTTTGCGTCATCCACACTGTCATGAAACGCCACCTCCACAATCGTTGCCGCCATCTCGTTGTTAAAGAGGGTTCCCGTAATCTCAGAGTAAGACCCCGAGTAGGTGTGTGTCGTTCGCGTCGTCCACGCTACCTCCAGCGGGGGCGCCCCGAGCGCAGCCATGTCCTCGTTCACTTCCTTGCCCGTCAACAACGCCAACTGCGACTGGTAAGGCGTCGGGGTGCCGGTAATCAACCCCACTGCCCCGCGGCCGCCACCCGCGTTCGAGTGAAATCCAATGTGCGCCCGCTTGAACAAATCACCCGAAGCCTCGCGGTTCATCTCCGCTGTCATCTTAGGCGGCGCAGACCAACTATCGGACTCGTCATCCCCGGTCCCATCGTAAAGCGAGGAAGACTGCCCCTGGCCCAGGCTCGACCGAATCCAGTACCGGTTGCTCTCATCCTCCCGCGGGTAGCCCGAACCGCCGCCGCCCGTGTCCGTCGCCCCCATCCCGTTCCCAAACCGGATCGCATCCGCAATGATCACACTCCCCGTCGCCGAACCACGCAGATTGCTGATCACCACCGAGCCCGACGCCGGGTTTGACCCGGCATTAAAATAATACTCGCCCAGGTAAACCCACCCTGCCCCCACCAGGTAATGCGGTATTCGCACCTGTGATTCCCCGCCAGTATGTTTGATCCGGTAAAGCTGGTCGCACCGGTCCGAACCGTGTAACGCCCATGTGTACACCGGATAATGACCCGCCACAGGTATGTTCGGGGTGTAGGTTGCCGTTGCGGACTCCGCATCCGCCAGTGACGCGTACCGATACGGCACATCTCCCGACGACCCATAGAATTTAGTCGAACTGCTGTTCGCCCACGACCCCGCAAACACCACCCCGGAACTGTCATTATCCAACACCACTTCGTTCGTCTGCTGACCCAGCGGGCGAAACGGCACCACGACAGCTCCCGCATTAAAGCAGTACATCCCAAAAAAATTCATCTGGTCCACATTCCCGTAGTCCTCGTTCATGTCGTTCAGATTTCCCCGGAGCAAACGCCACGGCGGCGTAAAATCCGCGTCATACGTCCACCCATGCCCCGCATTCATGTAAATCACTCTGCCGGACAACGCCCCCTGCGGCTGGCGAGTGGCCGACGCCATGGCGCCGAATGTGTAGCTCGGCCGACCCTCTGAAAGCGCCGGGCCGGGCGCCGGCGGAGGCGCCGGCTCGCACCAGTCCGGCGACTGCGGCACCGGCGGATCGTCCACAAAACGGTCCTCAGAAGCTGGAAGCACAGGGGTCAACGCCAGGGAAGCGACAACGAACAAACGAAACATCAGGTACCGCATTGCCAAACAATAACATAATTTGACGTGACCAGCAATCACTGAGAAGCGCTAATTCGCCCACCGCCCCGTCACAAACAGCTCGCTCATGAGCCCAGATCCGACAGTGCCCTATTCTCCCAACGCCCCAGTCCTGGATGTCTTTCACCCTCCATTCCTGGCTATCGGTCGGACAAAAAATGTCCGTTCTTTGACAAATCTGCCGTAGCTCTTTTTTCACATTCCTCTCACCCTTTCATCGGATTAGACTCTTCGAGTCGTTTATGCGCATAGATCATTTCATCCGCGGTAGCCGACGCGACTTCTTCAAAGCCGCTTCGAGATATGCTTTTCTGGCGGGGTTGAGCGCCCTGGCGGCCACCGTCCTGCGCAAGCCCTGCCCGCAGCCGACCCGATGTCCGGGCCAGAATGTCTGCTCGAATTGCACATGGTTTCAATCATGCGCATTACCACAGGCTGTCTCCGAACGCGCTTCGATCCATTGACCAAGCCCCTCCAAATCAACAGACGCCGCTTTCTGGAAGTCGCCTCCGGGACACTGCTATCCGCGCCGTTTATCCTCCAGGGGGCGCAACCCGGGAAGCCAAACCGCCTGGCCTATGACATTTCACGATTCACGGTTACGGACCGGAAGCTGATCGCATACGAAGAGCAGCGACGGTTCGAAAAGGTGGCGGAGAGTCCGCGCCGTCTTTGGGTCGAGAAGTCGGGCGCCTTTCTCGTGGCTTGCGCCAAAGGGGTAGTCGGAGTGGGCGCATCCGGACAACCGGAACGCGAGTTTCACACTCCATCCCCCGCCGGTTGTGTGTGCCGCGACGCCTCAGGCAATACCTGGGTCGGCACGCGCAACGGCATTCATCGTTTCGACCCTTCCGCAACTCAATCCGGTTTCTGGCCAGCGCCAAATTCGCAATCGTGGTTCACAGCCCTCGATACAGATGGGGATGACGTGTTTGCGGCAGACTCCGGCAACCGCGTGGTGCTGCGCTACAATCTTTCCGGAAAAATCCTCGGGCGCATCGGCACAAAGGACAACGCGAGGAACATCCCCGGCATTGTGCTGCCGAGCCCATACCTCGATGTGCGGTGCGGACCGGACGGCCTGCTAAGGGTGAACAACAGCGGACGCCACTGCGTCGAACTCTACACGCGGGACGGCGACCGCGAACTCTCCTGGGGCAGGCCTGGCGCGGGCATCGAAGGCTTTTGCGGCTGCTGCAATCCCGTAGCGCTCGACACCCTGCCGG
>ERZ1645192.3212-NODE-3212-length-13467-cov-4.996570_pt1 | contig 13467 bp, 16 predicted proteins | sample MGYA00575354_ERZ1645192 | MGnify/ENA primary metagenome ERZ1645192 (study PRJEB40844, sample SAMN11349763) | freshwater sediment metagenome | isolation source: river sediment | host: Sediment | place: India: Faizupur Khadar , New Delhi | collected 2017-02-21 ... | reverse complement strand
GTACTGCGGAGGCTATCCGTGGGAGAGCAGGTCGCCGCCGGAAATCCTTTTGAAAAAACACAGGAAGCCGTCCAGAGTTAAACCTCGGGACGGCTTCCTGCGTATATGTGCCATTAAAGACTTTCCGGCGTTTCTTCTTGCCGGGAGATATCTTCAAATCCCGGCAAGTCTTGCGGTGCGGATGTGGCGATACGATCCGCTCCTGCGGCAAGAAGCGGCAGCGCGTTTTTTGCATTTCCGGCTTCGAGCACGGCAGTCACGCCCATCCAGTCCGGGGCCGCGCATCTCAGGATAGCGGCTCCATGGAGCGACGTTGCTCCCCAAAAACCGGATCCTCCTTTTACCCTTTCCGCCCTCGCGAGCTCCGCCGCCCTGACAATAGTAATGATCTCCTCATCCGAGAGCAGCGAAGTCTCGATGATGAACGTCAGTTCGCTCTTGACAAGGGCGGAGCGGAGCTCCTCCATCTCTCTTCTGAGTCCGTTCCGGTCGTGTATCTTCAGCGTGTGCGGTGAAAGAGATACTTGAATCTCCTGTGCTCCAGCCGCCGCCGCCGCGAACGCCTCGATTTTCTTCGCTTCGACCGGGGAAAACCCGAAGGGGAAGGCTACAACGCTGGAAAGCGCAGTCTTGCTCTCAAGAAGAACCTGACTGGCCTTTCCGATCCAGGGGGAGGGAATACAGAGGGACGCGAGCATGTTCGCAGAGGCCGCCCTGCACGCATTGAGCAGCGCGGCCTCCTCAGGTGCAGGGGTGATAAACACGTATTCTATCCGCTGCAAAAGCTCTTCCTGCCCGGGGTGGGGAAGCAGGCCGGCTTCAGCCATGGCGGCCTGTCTTCGTGCTTTTTTCGAAAGGAGTTCCAGGTCGGTCGTCATGCGTCCTCTTCTGTTCCCATAAGGCACGAACAAATCTCGCTGTTCTTGCCTTTTCCCTTGCCGATACGAACCGATTCTATCGAGAGTGCGCCCTCTCTCTGGAGCATCAATAAAAGGGAGAGAAGGGAAGACTCCTCGATGCCGATCCTGTTCGCCGTGGACGCGATGTCCATTTCCGGCGAGGAAGCCGCCATGCGTGCGACTTCCCCTCCGATGAGCGAGAGCCACTGGGAAAAGAGATCCTGTATCTCAGGCACGGTTGTCGAGGCCATCTGCGCGGTGCGGGTGACAGACTCCACCAGACGGGCGGTTACCAGCCCTTCGGAGTCCAGAAGCCTCTTCACCTCTTGAATAAGCTTGTGTTCATTACGTTCTTCAGTCATGGGATACGCTCCTTTTGTATTTTTTCATACTCTCTCCGCAAGCGATGAAAAAGCCCGGAGCATGCTACAATAAATGAGTATCGGGGCTTTTGTTCCTCTCCATTTTAGTACACTTTGCCGTATTGGGGAACATCCCGTTGTCAGGAGGGGAACCGGATAATGAAACGTCGGCTTGGTCTGCTGTCGGACACGCATGGGCATGAAGATGCCTGGATGAAGGCATCCTTGCTGTGGGGTAATTCTCTTGACGCTGTCCTGCATGCAGGCGATGTGCTCTCTTCGGATGTCGATACCGGATTGGCCGGGATGATTCGCACCGCGCCGTTTCCTGTTATAATTTCGCGGGGAAACTGCGATTATCCCGAGGATGAAAAGTTGTTGCACCGGCCCATTCTTTCGCCGTACGCCTTTGTATGGTGGAACGGGAAAAGTATCCTTATGGCGCATGGAAACGCTTTCGAGCAGTTCCGGAGTCTTGCGTTGCGAAGCAGGGTCGACCTTGCGGTGTACGGACATACGCACGTTGCCTCCGTGGTGCGCGAGGAAGGGACCCTTTTTGTCAACCCCGGTTCCGCGTCTCTTCCGAGGGGGAGGGATCCCGCCAGCGCCGCAGGCAGCGACGAAGACGGCGTCGTCATCTTCACGCTTGACGGTGCGGAGCTGCACAGAGAACAGTGGATATACTCATGATATATTCGAGAGAGATTCTACCGGGAGGGGAAAGAAAATGAATCCGACGCTTGCGACTAAAGAAACACAGGATTTGAAAGCCCGTGAGGTGGAAAGCAGAGGAACGGAGCGTATCACGCTTGTGTTCGCTCTGTATGAGGAAGACTTTGGTCTTGATGTGACGTACGTCAGGGAGATAGTCCGGGTTCCCCCGTTTATCACGAGAGTTCCCAACTCTCCCGACTATATCCGGGGCGTTATCAACTTGCGGGGATCCATCGTTCCGGTCTTCGACATGGAGCTGAAGATCGGCATGATGCAGAAGGAACTGACTGAGGAGGCAAGGATCGTCGTGGTCTCCTGGAACGAAATCCTCTTCGGCATCATTGTGGACTCCGTGCGGGAAGTATGCACTATCTACGACAGTCAGATCGAGTCCGCCGCCAAGCTCAACACTACCATGGACAAGAAGTATCTCCTCGGTGTGGCGAAGCATGAAGACGGGCGTCTGATCGTGCTGCTCGATCTTGCTGCCCTGTTCGACATCGACCAGATTCTCGACGAAGAAGCATTCAACGGGTGAGTCGGGGCCGTATGATCCGTATCGACCTGCATCTCCACAGCACCTTCTCGGACGGCTCGATGACGCCGGAAGCCCTCGTGGCCCACGGCAGAAGTAAAGGCGTGACCGTCATGAGTCTGACCGATCACGATACGGTCGACGGGCTCCCTTCGTTCATGGCGGCGTGCGCGCGATGGAACATGGCCGGTATTCCGGGAATAGAACTCTCGGCCGATCATGCGCGTACCGTCCACATCCTGGGGTATCGATTGGATCTTCGCCGCGCAGGGAGCGCATCTTCCGCTTCCGCGCAGGGGAATACGCCTTCCATGGGCATGAAAAAAATGCTTGAGGAAGTGCGTCGGGGAAGGGACGAGCGGAATGCCGCGATGTGCGAGAATCTGAGGAGGATGGGGCTCGACATTACTCTGGATGAGGTTGCCCTGGAGGCGGGCGGCGATGTCGTCGCGCGCCCCCACATGGCAAGAGTGCTTGTGCGAAAAGGATACGCTCAGGACATTGTTTCTGCCTTCGCACGTTACCTGAACACATCCTCTCCGGCGTATGTGGAACGCTATCGTCTTTCGCCGGAGGACTGCATCCGGATGATCGCCGATGCGGGAGGGCTCGCCGTTCTCGCGCACCCCGCGCAGACTACCGGCGATCTTTCGGAACTCCGGGAGATCGTCCGGATGCTCAAGGACGCCGGATTGTGGGGAATTGAATGCGTCTCCTCGCGGGCTTCCGCGGAGCAGATCTTCCGCTACCTTTCACTTGCAGCGGAATTTTCTCTCTTCCCGACGGCGGGCAACGATTTCCATGGCGCCAACCGTCCGTCCGCCATGATGGGCGTGCCGGTTGCGGAGGATTTTCTCCCTTGGGCGAGGCTGGGCGTTTCTCTGTAACGTCCTGCTTGCAGGGGCTTCGATGAAGCTGCGGGCGAATTTCGGCGGGAACTACCCTCCGGAATTCGCTCTTTTGATGGTATTATATCAGCCGGAGCTTTTGTATAATGTTGATTTGAGAATGTAATTGCCACACGGCATATTCGTGAACGCTCTGGTTTAAAGGAGGAATTGGACACATGTTTCCAGTTGATCTTAAAAGCGATACTGTAACGAAGCCTTCGGAGGAGATGCGGAAGGCTATGTATGCCGCTGAAGTCGGCGATGACGTCTATGGCGAAGATCCCACCGTCAATCGCCTGGAGGAGACGGCCGCCGCGCTCACCGGCATGGAGGCCGCCCTGTTTCTGCCCTCAGGAACCATGGGGAACCTGGTGGCGGTGCTCACGCACTGCGGCAGAGGGGACGGCGCGATTCTCGGCGCGGATTGCCACATACTGAATTATGAAGGCGGCGGTCTGGCCGCTCTCGGCTCCGTCGTTCCGCTGGTTGCCGACGACAGCTCGGGGGTGATCTCTCCGGAGGAAGTGCGCGCACACTGTCGTCCGTCGAATGTTCACTTCGCCCCCGCCAGGCTGCTCTGCCTTGAGAACACGCATAACCGCAGAGGAGGACTGGCGCTCTCTCCCGAGGCCGTTCGGTCTTCGGCGCAGGAAGCCCATCGTCTCGGTCTCTCCGTGCATATCGACGGAGCGCGGATCTTCAACGCATCCACGGCATGGAGCTGTTCTGTGAAGAAGTACGCGGAAAGCGTGGATTCGCTTCAGTTCTGCATCTCAAAGGGGCTTGGCGCACCGGTCGGAAGCCTTCTGTGCGGGAGGCGCAGCTTTGTCGACGCCGCCCGCCATTGGAGGAAACGTCTTGGCGGCGGACTGCGGCAGTCCGGAATTCTTGCTGCCGCCGGTCTGTACGCGCTGGAGCATAATATCGAACGTCTCCGGGAGGATCACGAGAATGCCGAACTGCTCGCGCATCTTCTCTCCGAGGGAAGCGTCGTCAAGGTTGAGCACAATGAGAAACCGACGAATATGGTATACTGCGCCGTTCCCGATGGCGCGTGCGCCGATCTGCATCTCCGCTGCGCCGACAGAGGCGTCCTGTTCAACGGCGTTGCGGAGAACCGTTTCCGCCTTGTGACGCATCTCGACGTGTCGAGAGAACAGGTAACCCGGGCCGCGGCGATCATCCTCGAGGAGGCTGCTGCTTCGTGAAAAAGTTTCCGGAGAGGACGGCGGCCGAATCTGCCGCCTCCTTCCTGATCGAAAGAGCAGTAAAGAGGGGGGCGTCGGCGGCGGACGTGCTGTATACCTTCAATTCCGGCCACTCCCTTTCTCTGCTCGACGGAGAGCCCGAAAAAATATCCTCCGGTTTTTCCCTCGGGATAGGTCTTCGTACGCTCGATTCGGCAGGGCGGCAGGGCGTCGCGCATGTCAACTCTCTCGACCGGAATCTTCTTGAAGAAGTGGTGGAATGGAGTTTCTCCAACTGCATGTCCTCGGAGCCGGATGCGTTCGTCGCATTGTCCGACCCGATCCCTGCATGCACGGAGGATCTCGCTCTCACTGATGAAGCGGTGCTGAACCTCTCTTCCTCGGATCGAATGGCGTTCTGCCGCGAGATGTGGGAGACCGCAAGGAGCGCCGATCCCCGGGTGGTCTCCGTCCGCAGCGCTTCCTGGGGCGACGGAGCCGGAGAGGTGCTCTACGCCTCTTCGACAGGGGCGATGATGTGGTACGAAGGAGCAAGCGCAGGATGCGGCGTCTCTGTCATCCTTTCATCCGGCGACGAGATGGAGATGGGCGGATACGGGGACGAAAGCCGGTTTCTTGCGTCTCTGCAGCCCCGTGCGACAGCTCTGGAGGCTGTCAGGCGTACCGCCATGGTGCTCGGCGGCGAGCCGCTGCCCACAGGGAAGTACGATCTGCTCCTTGATCCCGAGTCTTCCGCGTCATTCGTCGAAGTGCTCGGCGAGCTCTTTCTTGCCTCCAACATTCATAAGAACAAGTCGTTCCTGAAGGGTAAGCTCGGCGAAAGGATCGCCTCCCCGGCGCTTACCCTCGTCGACGACGGTACGCTCAAAGGAGGAATCGGCGCCGCCCCGTTCGACGGAGAAGGCATTCCGTGCTCAAGGACCTGTCTCCTCTCCGGGGGAGTTGTCGAATCGTGGCTCTACAACCTGAAGTATGCGCGAATCGATGGGGTTGCGTCTACGGGAAACGCCGCGCGCTCCGTCTCCGGGACGCCCGATGTGGATTGCTCGAATCTCTTCCTTCTTCCGGGAAAGTGGACTCCTCAGGATCTTTTGCTCCAGGTGGGGAGCGGTATCATGGTGACCGAGCTGCTCGGGCTGCATACGATGAATCCCGTGAGCGGTGATTTTTCGCTTGGGATCAAAGGCGTGCGTATCAAGGACGGAACGCTTTCGGAACCTGTAGCGGGGATGACGGTTGCCGGAAACCTCAAGGATGTACTGCGCTCAATCGATCTCGTCGGCAACGATTTTAAGTTTTTCGGGAGCATCGGCTCCTGTTCTCTGGTGATTCGTGATGTTACGGCTGCCGGAACGTAAAGTCCTGTTGCTTCTCCTGTTCCTTTTCGCCATGTTCCTTCCGGCGGAGGCGGAGAGCGCGTTGCAGTTCTTTTCGGGCAATCAGTGTCTGGGGAATGTCAACTCCTTGCAGCAGGGCGCGTTTTCCCTCGTCTCCGCAACGGACATGGCATCGCTTCTGGAGTTGCCGGCCGTTGCAAAGGATGATACGCTCGTCGTGACGGCGGGGAGAAACAAGATACAGCTCGTATCGGGCGCCTCAGCAGCATGGCTGGACGTGGAGCTGGTTCCGCTGGCCGCTTCGTGCGTTCAGCGAAACGGTCAGTGGTTTTTGGAAAGCGGCTCGGCGCTCAAGCTTTTTCACTCTCTTCTCTCCCGGTCCGGGAAAAACGTCTCGCTGCGCTGGGGAACTGAAGTAAGCGACGGAGCGCCCGCTCCTCTCGTAACGCCCCCCGAGCCGACGAAAACTCCCTCTTCCCCCGTTCGCGACGCGTCTGCCGTCTCCGCCCCGTCTTCAGCCCGTCCTCTTCTGAAAGGGGTCCGCTGGGGGATTGACGACGACAAGATCAGGGTTGTACTGGACCTTGAAGGGACCGGCGAACCTGAAGTTCAGCGCGGCGCCGGCAGCGTGAAGGTCTTCTTCTCTTCAGGGCCCTGGCCCGTTCCCGGAATTCCTTCCCCTTACCGGGAAGTGAACGCGGGTGCGATGAACTTCGGCGACCGTCTGATGATCGACTTCGCTTCCTCGCTTGTCGTCCACGAGATCCTCTCTCTGGAAGCTCCGAAGAGACTTGTCATCGACTTCAGACGAAGCGCCGCATCGGGAGCGCCGGTAGTTCCTCCGGTCGTTGTGCACGCCCCCCGGCCTACTCCTTTCCCGACGCTCTCTCCCTTGCCACCTTCGACCGTGGAAACGCCCCGCTCTCCTTCCCGGACAGGAAAGCGGATTGTCGTCGTCGACGCAGGGCATGGGGGAAAAGACCCCGGCGCCGTAGCGAATAAAATCCGGGAAAAGGATCTCAATCTCTCGGTCTCCAGGATGATTGTCGCTCGTTTGAAGGAGTTCGGGATAGACGCGCGGCTGACGCGCGACTCGGATATCTACCTTACCCTGCGCCGCCGCACGGAGATTGCGAACACTATGAACGCCGATCTCTTCATCAGTATCCACGGAAATGCGCTTCCTCCGGGGAAAAGCGCAACCGGCATGGAGATTTATCTGATGGCGCTTCCGACGGACAAGGACGCGATGGAGCTTGCCCGCTTCGAAAACAGGGAGTTGGCCGAGGACAACGGCGATTCGACGAAGGCCGCGGACAAACGGACCCAGACGCTTCTGGCCATCCTCGGAAACATGCAGCAGAATGCGAAGATAAGCGAGAGCACCGGGTTTGCCGAGTATCTCTTCAACGGCGGAAAAGCGGGAGGACTCAAGATGCGCCGTGTAGCCCAGGCGCCGTTCTACGTGCTCAGGGGGGCGGCGATGCCCGCCGTGCTCGTCGAACTGGGCTTTTTGACGGACAGGCAGGAGGCGAAGCTTCTCGCCGACAAATCCTATCAACGGAAGATGGCGGATGCTCTCGCAGGCGGGATACGGGAATATCTGAAAAAGAACTGATCCAAGGAGGACGATCATTTGATGGGGAGAAAGTATGATGATTTCGAAGACGGTTTCGAAGTGCGGAGGGATGAGGCTCCCCGTTCCTCGAGGCGATCCGCCGCAAACAGAGAAGGCGGACGGAAGGCGCCGCTCTTCATCCGACTGATTGCGTGGACCGGCGTACTGGTTTTCTGTTTTGCAGCGGGGTATGTGGGCACCTCCGTCGCGTTGCGCATGCTCAACCGCCAGGATATCCTCCAAAGAGAGGATGTAGCGGCGAACCGCGGAGAAGCCGAAAAAATACTGAACGAGGCGCCCAAAGAGATCCGCCTGAACGCCCGCAAGGTGGAGTTTACGCTGTACTATCCGAAAGACGGGACGATCTCGTCCGAGAAGGCGGAGGTGCTCTCCGGTATCATGGAGGACGACATCCGCCAGGTGATAGGGAAGATACTGTCGACGGTTTCGGGAAAGGGAGCCTCCGACGTCAAGCTGCTCAACCTCTTCCGCTCGGGCGATACGCTCTTTCTCAACTTCAACGCACACTTTCTTTCGCTGCTCAAAGCGCAGGGAGAGCAGGGGAGCGCGCTCCTCATCACCTCTGTAGTGCGGACGATGAACGAAAACTTTTCGCCGATCGTTCAAGTGCGCTTCCTCGTCGACGGCAAGGAGCAGAAGGGCGGCGCGCCCGTCGACCTCAGCGTGCCGTGGCGTCTCCCGAGAGGATGACGCTTCGCACATGAGAGCTCCCGGACTGGAACGCCTCCTCTTCGCAAGCGGCAACAGAGGCAAGTATGTCGAAGTGATTGATCTTTTCGCGCCGCTTGGCGTCGACATTCTCTACGGACCCGACATCGTCGTTCTTGACGTCGAGGAAACGGGGAGCAGCTACGGGAGCAACGCCTTTCTCAAAGCGAAGGCCTATGCGGCTGCGTCCGGAATGCCCGCGCTGGCCGACGACAGCGGCATGGAAGTCAGGGCGTTGAACTGGGAACCGGGTATTTTCTCAGCCCGCGTCGCACCGACTGACGGAGAGAGAATAGAAACGATTCTCGGACGTATGCGCGGCGTGGCGGACCGCTATGCGCGGTATGTGGCGGCCTTTGCGCTCTATTTCCCCTCCGGCAGCTGCATCGTGACCGAGGGCGTCTGTCCCGGAACGCTCGGAGAAGCTCCCGCGGGAGATCGCGGGTTCGGCTACGACCCGGTCTTTTCGCCCTCCGGGTACGACCGGACCTTCGGCGAATTGCCGGACGAGGTGAAAAGAAAAATTTCTCACCGGGCAGTGGCAGGATATCGATTGATGGATATCCTTTCAGGGAATTGTGTGGTAGAATAGCTTTTCGTTTGGATTTGGTTCCCATTTTTTTAGGAGGTGCACGACTTGAAGACGTTTCTTGGTATCGTCCACATTCTTCTCTGCATAGCTCTGTCCGGAGCCATCCTTCTGCAGCAGAGAAAGCAGGGCGGTTTCTCCGGTATTTTCGGCGGAGGTACCCAGGCAGACATGGGCGGAAGTCAGTGGCAGCGTTTCACGGGGCTTTCCAAGGTCACCGTGATTTTGACTGCAATCTTCATGGTAACTTCGATCGTCCTGGTTCTTCTGTAAGAGAAGCCCATGGAATCCCGTAGCAGAGGGCAATCCTGTCCGGTGTGTCCGGTGATGGAAAGTTTTTCCGACGTCCGTGACTTCCGTCCTGAAGGAGGCCGTTTGTATTCCGCCACACACGAGGAAATCCTGGGCGGATGCACGACCGACGTCTATTTTGTAAAGACTCGGGACGTTCTCCGGAAGAGCGGAAAACTGTCCACGGATGTGACCGCGGAGATCTTCGCACGAAAGAACGGCGTCTTCGCCGGGCTTGACGAGGCGCTTTTGCTCCTCAAAGGGAAGGATCTCGCCGTGGAATCCCTCCGCGAGGGAGACCCCTTCGGACCGAAAGAGACCCTCATGCGGATACAGGGCTCGTACGAGCTCTTCGGAACGTACGAAACCGTTCTCCTTGGAATGCTGGCGAGCGCCTCCGCATGGGCGACAGCTGCGAAAGCGTGTGTCGAAGCGGCCCGGGGAAAACCTGTACTCTGTTTCGGGGCTCGTCATGTCCATCCTTCGATTGCGCCCGTGATGGAACGTACAGCTGTGCGCGTGGGCGGATGTTCCGGCGCAAGCTGTATTCTGGGCGCGAAGCTCGCCGGTATCGAGCCTGTGGGCACAGTGCCGCACGCGGCAGTCCTCATAATGGGCGATACCGTCGATTTGGCGATGGCGTACGACGCGGAGATGCCCTCCGGAGATCCGAGGATTGTTCTCGTGGATACCTTCAAGGACGAGGCCGAGGAGTCGCTCCGCGTTGCCCGAGCCTTGGGCGATAAACTGAGCGGTATCCGCCTCGATACCCCCGGAGAACGGGGGGGCGTTACGCCCGATCTTGTCAGGGAGATTCGATACAGGCTCGATATGGCCGGATTCTCCAAGGTGCGTATCATCGCTTCCGGCGGTCTCTCTCCGGAGCGTATACGCGAGCTTGACCAGGCGGGCGCGGACTCCTTCGGCGTAGGAAGTTATATATCTCATGCCGACCCTATCGATATGACGATGGATATCAAGGAGATTGACGGCGAGCCGGTAGCGAAGCGCGGCAGACTGCCCGGACGAATGGACAATCCGCGGCTGACGCGCGTGGTGTAAATCGGATTTCTGGTTTCAGCCGGAAGTACGGTATTTTTGTCCAGATCGCTCCTTCTTCGATGAAAAGATGCGCCCTGGGAGACCCCAGCCACGTTTCCCCCGGAAAGCGTTTTTCATTCGTTGAAGAAGAGATGATTTTTACATAGATCAAAGAACCGCCTGAATTGTAAAAGAAGCTTTTGAAGGAGGAAATACCATGTTGGGTAACCGCACCTATATGGCCACCAAAGAAAAGGTGGAGCGAAAGTGGTACATCGTAGACGCCACAGATAAGCCTCTTGGCCGGATTGCATCCCAGGTGGCCAAGGTTCTGATGGGGAAGAACAAACCCACCTACACGCCGCATGTCGATACAGGGGATTTTGTCATCATCATCAATGCAGAAAAGGCCAAACTGACGGGCAACAAGCGCCTGAAGAGCACCGTCCATCACTATACCGGGTGGCTTGGCGGCTTCCGTTCGGCAACCTACGGCGAGATGATGGAGAGGAAGCCTGCGCAGCTCATGGAGCGGGTAGTCAAGGGAATGCTTCCCAGGAACAAGTTGAAGTTCTACCGTAAACTCAAGGTGTACGCGGGAGCCGAGCATCCTCATTCGGCGCAGCAGCCCGTGCCCCTTGAAGTGTAATCGGGAAGAGGAGGAAGACGTTTATGCAGAATACAACATATTTCTGGGGAACCGGAAGAAGAAAATGCGCTCTTGCCCGCGTCCGCATTCGCCCGGGCGACGGAACCTTCAAGGTGAATGAGCGGGAAGTCGGAGACTACTTCCCGAGAGAATGCTGGCAGATCAGCGCGATGCAGCCGTTGAAAGCCGTCGGTATGGACGGCAAGATCGACGTGTTTGTGCGCGCCTCCGGCGGCGGGCTTACAGGCCAGGCCGGCGCGGTTCGTCTCGGTGTTGCCCGCGCGCTTCTGAAGCTCAATCCCGAGCTTCGCCCCGTATTGAAGAAGAGCGGTTTTCTCACGCGCGATCCTCGCATGGTTGAACGGAAAAAGTTCGGCCAGAAGGGCGCCCGGGGACTTCGCCAGTTCTCGAAGCGTTAATCGGTTTTCAAAGTTATTCCGCGGGCCTTTCGGGGCCCGCTTTTTTCGTCTCCTCATATTGACCGACCGTTCGGTCTGTTATATACTCTGGCATACCGAACGGTCGGGAGGTGGTTGTATGGCGGGAGATCTGCGGGATGCGCGCAAGAGCATTCTGTGCGCCGCCAGGGAAGGTTTTGCCCTGAAGGGGTACTATGGAACGAGTATGGATTCTATCGTCAAAACAACGGGATTGAGCAAGGGAGCGATCTACTGGCACTTCCCGGGAAAATGGGAGATGTACACGGCGGTGCTTTCGGAGGAAGCGGAGCGAATCAAAGGGATTGTTCTTCCTGCGGAAATGCCGGCGAGGTCTCTGCAACCGACGGAGTTTTTCATGTCGAGAGGAGAGCGCCTCATCGATATGCTTGCCGACGACGCCCTCTGCCGTTTGCTCTTCGTGCACCTCATGCTCGAAGCGATGCGGGGAAGTGCGGAGATGGTCGAGTTCGTCGCGTCCCTTCGGAGTTCCATCACCGAAGATGTACTCGTCGTCTTTGAACAGCTCTTTCCGGGCGATTCTCTGCAGATGCACGCACTTTCGCACAGAGATCTGGTGAGTATGTTCGTGAGTATTCTTCACGGGCTGATCATGAACCTTGAACTGACGGTGAGCAGGGACGAGGCGAAGAAAAGTTGGCGTTTTCTTATCGGATGCGTCTTTGGAGGGATTTCTCATGAATCGTAGGATGTCGATGATGCTCCTGCTCTTCGGGCTTTCTCTCGCGGTGATCTTTCTCGGACGTTCCGCGTGGGCGTCGGGGAAGCCGTTGCTGACCCTGGAAAAAGCGCTTGAAATGGCGGACCGCAACAACCCGCTCATCTCCGCGTCCGGGGAGAGAATCACGCAGGCGCGTGCGCGGCTGGACCAGGCGTCGGCGGCGTCGCTGCCGCAGCTCGGCGTGTCGCTTCTCTATCAGGAAGTGCAGAACGAACCTCGCTACCCCGTTGTTCCGGCAGGGTACGCAAAAGCTGGTTTCGAGAGCACCTGGAAGGCGGCGCTCACGCTGAACTGGCTGCTCTACAGCGGGGGAGCCGTCCGGCTGAATACGGAGTCGAAAAAAGTAGCCCTCTCCGGAGTGGAGGCGCAAGAGAAGCGTACGCGCCAGGCTGTCGATTGGAGCGTGACGGCGGCATGGTACGACCTTCGGCGCGCCGAGGGGAAACTGAGCGTTGCCGAGGATGTGCTCGCGCTTACAAAGGAGCATCTCCAGCACGTCGAGGCGCTCTACAGGAACGGGATGACGGCGAAGAACGAAGTGCTTCGGGTGCAGGTCTCCGTTTCGGAGGCGGAACTGAACCGCATACGGGCGGAGAACGCCGTTGCCGTAGGGTGGAAGGCGCTGGAACGAGCAGTGGGCGTCCAGCTTTACGGCGCGTTCGATCTTCCGCCGCACGAAGAGCGTCCGGAAGTGTATTCAATGCCGCAGGACGCCGTTTCGGCCGGTCTTGCCCGTCGTCCGGAGATGGAAGCGCTCGACCTGGCGGCGCGCTCGGCGTCGCTTGCGTCACAAGCGGCGAACGCGCAGGGAGGACCGCAGGTCGCGCTTGTGGGAGAAGTTTATGCGGCGGACGATGAGTTTTTTCCGCAGAAACAGAACGACTGGAAGGTAACTTTGCTGGCCTCCTGGAGCTTTTTCGACGGAGGCGCTTCGTCCGCCAGAGCCCGCGAGGCCAGGGCGGCCGCGGAAGAGTTTCTCTTTAGGATGGAGGATATGAAGCGGCAGATCGAACTTGAGATCTCCGTCGCCCGGCTGAACTGTGAATCGTCGCTCCAGCGGATCAGCACGGGGCGGACGATGGTCGAGAGCGCGGAGGAGGACTACAGAATGGCGCTGCGCCGCTACACGGCCCAGGTGGGAACGAATATCGATGTGCTCGATGCGCGCGTCGCCCTCTCCAATGCCCGGAACCAACTTGTGGAGAGCGTCTATGACTCGCTCAAGGCGAGGGCGGAGATGGAGTACGCTATGGGCGTCATCGGACGCGACGGAAGAGGGGAGGAACGGACTAAATGAAAAAATACCTTGTATTTTTTCTCTTCTTAGCTGCGTTCGGCGGCCTTATACTCTACCGGCGGCACGAGACCGCTTCGACGATGACGGTAGTTCCGGTGACGGAGGTCATTCCGGTACGAACCCTTTCTC
>ERZ1645192.3211-NODE-3211-length-13469-cov-9.478157_pt1 | contig 13469 bp, 11 predicted proteins | sample MGYA00575354_ERZ1645192 | MGnify/ENA primary metagenome ERZ1645192 (study PRJEB40844, sample SAMN11349763) | freshwater sediment metagenome | isolation source: river sediment | host: Sediment | place: India: Faizupur Khadar , New Delhi | collected 2017-02-21 ... | reverse complement strand
TGCGGCAGGATCGCGCCGCGCCAGTGGCGCGGGCGGAACACGCTAATCGGCGTCAAGGCCAGGACGCGGGCGTTCAAGGGAAGGATCGGGCCGTTGACGGAGAAGTTGTAGGCGGTGCTGCCGGCCGGTGTCGCAACCAGAACGCCGTCGCAGATCATCTCCTGCATGCGGACGATGCCGTCGATTTCGAGGCGCAACTTGGCGGCATAGCGGGTTTCGCGCAGAAGCGAGACCTCGTTGATGGCATGGGCCTGATGCAGCGTGCCGGCGCGATCGTGCGCGCTCATCAGCAGCGGGTTGAGCTTGATCGCTTCCGCGCGTTGCAGCCGTTCCATCAGGCCGGCCTCCTCGAAGGTGTTCATGAGGAAGCCGACGGAGCCGCGGTTCATGCCGAAAATCGGGACATCGCGCTTGATGTGGCGATGCAGCGTTTCCAGCATGAAGCCGTCGCCGCCCAGGGCGACGATCACCTCGGCCTCTTCCGCCGGCACGGTGGGGTAGGCGGCCTTGAGCCGCAGGGCAGCGCTTTGCGCCTCGTCGTGCGCCGATGCGACGATGCCGACGCGAAGGGCGTGGTTCATGGGAATGCACACCGGTCAAGCTTGTGCCTTCCCGAGGAGCCGGGCGCAGGCGGATGCGGTGGCAGTATAACCGACGGCAGCCGGTCCGCCACGGGCGCGAATGCGGATTGCGCGGTCGCGGCCGGCGGATGGTTCCGGGCCGGTCTCGCGGGCGTCGCTAACAGGGTTCAGGCGGGAGCGGTTCCTGGCTGCGGCCCAGCGCGGCGATGAGCCGGCTGAGCGCCATCACCTGGGCCGACTGGGCCGCGGGCGCGAATCGGGCGACGCGCTGCAGGTCGGCTGCGATGTAGAGCATTCCCGCGCGGTAGATGCCGAGCCCGGCATCGGCCGCCGCGGCAGGCGTCAGCGCTGCCTCACCGTTCCGCGGGCTGAACGGCTCCGCCAAGATCGTGTGTTCAAAGGCCATGGCAGGTCCCCTTGCGGGCGGTTCTCACCGCCGCCGCCCGCGGGGGAGGGTCCTCTGCGGCCGGCACCGGCCTCACCATTGAGACCGAGTGCCGTTAACATCAGGTTAAGAAGCGATCGGGCGGGACCGAAAAGCCCCCGGCGGGGCCGGCGATCGTCAGGCAAAGGGTGGTGGGCGCGACAGGGATCGAACCTGTGACCCCTACGATGTCAACGTAGTGCTCTCCCGCTGAGCTACGCGCCCGCCCTCGGCCGCGGATATTAGCACACGGATCCGCCTTGGCAATTAGCCCCTTGCGCACAACGGCTGAACGGTCCATGAGTTGAACGGTCGTGCTGGCGCTGCCAACCTCGCGCAGGCTCCTTGGTTGCTAAGCCGGAGTGGAGGCGACAGCATGAGGAGTATATGGCAACACTATCGGCATGAAGATAAAATAATTGGTCTCCGTTTCTCCTGTCAGTGACCCTGCCTGGTCGCCGCCGTTTGAAGCGTATTCTGATGCGGCGTCGCCATTGGTTTTCTCATCGGCACATAGCGGCAAAAACTACTTACCTGAATTCGTTGCCTCGGTGCAGCTTGACCTCATGACGCTGCGGCGCTCCGAAGATGCGTTCGTCGATGAGATTTTTGCGGCCGTCCCGCGCTCAGGCGCCAGCTTTCTCAAAGCCCATTTCCCGCGCGTCTATGTCGATCCCAATCGGGAAGCGTACGAACTCGACCCGGCGATGTTCGTCCAGCCGCTGCCCGCCTACGTCAACACCACCTCACCGCGCGTCCGCGCCGGCCTCGGGACGGTCCCGCGCGTGGTCGCGAGCGGAGATGCGATCTACGCCGACAAGCTCGACTTTCCGCGGATCGTCCGCCGTCTGGAGCAGAACTATTTCCCGTTCCACGCAGCGCTCGACGACCTCCTGCGGCAGGCGTATGCGCGGCACGGCTGCTATCTGCTGATCGACTGCCACTCCATGCCGTCCGTTGCCGGGACCTGCGACTCCGATGCCGGCCTGCGCCGCGCCGACTTTGTGCTCGGCGACCGCTTCGGCACGTCCTGCGCCCCCGCGCTGACGCAGCTGGTCGAGGGCTTCCTCACCGCTCTTGGCTACTCGGTGCGCCGCAACATCCCCTATGCGGGCGGCTACATCACCAGCCACTACGGCCGGCCGGCCGAGGGGCGGCACACGCTTCAGATCGAGATCAACCGCGCCCTCTATCTGAATGAGGAGACCATCACGCCGCACGCCGGCCTCGCCCGCATCGCTGAGCAGATGACGCGGCTGACCCGGCTGCTGGTCGAGCGCGGGCCCGTCGCAATCCGGCCACGCTAGCTTTCATCGGCCCGGCCGAGCCCGGCTCCGCCCAAAAAAAAGGGCCGCATGGCGCGGCCCGAGTTTTGGGAGGAAACGTCCAAGAAGTGCGGCCACCACCGGCGTCACCGGAGTGACCGTGCTGCGCTGCACAAACGGAAAGATAATGGTTCGCAACGTGAAAGGCAAATGAGATTTTCGTGACTCTGCCCTGCGAATTCGTCATGTTCGTCAAGGGCCAGGCCGCATTCCTATAACATACTGTTAAAAAACAGATAAATTAGTCACGCCCGATGGCTGAAGGCGGGCCTTGGACGCAGCCCACAGGGATATTGCTCTTTATGCGACGCACGTAAGGAGGGGTGGCCACCTAAAATTGCTGTGCGCCTGCAAGAAAAGCGGTTGGCCGGGGTGAACCACGCGATGCGCGCGGTCAGTCCTTCCAGACCGTCCGGAGGACGGGCTTGTGGGTGCCGCGGCAGAACAGGTACGCGCTGCGGATCAGGCGCAGCATTTCCATCGCGTAGTGGCGCGTCCAGCGTGAACGCGGCATGGTTGCCGGACGCGGCACACCTTCGCCGCAAACGCGCAGTCCCAGACAGCGAAAGACGAACAACGCGCGCGGCAGGTGGAAACCGTCGGTGACGACCAGCACGTTCAGCCAGCGATTCTCCCGCATCAAGCGGCCGCAGTAGACGCCGTTCTCGAAGGTGTTGCGCGATTGGTCCTCGACGATGATGCACGCATCGGCGATGCCGTCGGCGCGTGCCAGCGCCTGCATGACGACGGCCTCGGCCGGTGTTGCGTGGACGATGCCGCCGGACAAAACGAGATGCCGGGCACCGCAGCGGCGGAACACGGCCACGCCGTGGCGGAGCCTGCGGACCAGCGCCGGGCCGGGAACACCGGGGCCGGCCAGCGCGGCGCCCAGCACGATGACGGCATCAACCGGCGGCGCTGAGCGCGACGGTCGCGCCATCAGCGGGCGCGCCATCAGCGGCCCGCCATCAGTACGAGCGCGGCAGGCCGAGGACATGCTCGGCCAGATACGCGAGGATCAGGTTGGTCGACACCGGCGCCACCTGATAAAGCCGGGTCTCGCGGAACTTGCGCTCGACATCGTACTCGACCGCGAATCCGAAGCCGCCGTGCGTCTGCAGGCACATGTCGGCCGCTGCCCAGGAGGCATCCGCCGCCAACAGCTTTGCCATGTTGGCCTCGGTCCCGCAGGCGGCACCGGTGTCGAACAGGCTGGCGGCACGCTGGACCATCAGGGCGGCCGCCTCGGTGGCGGCATAGGCGCGGGCGATCGGGAACTGGATGCCCTGATTCTGGCCGATCGGCCGGCCGAACACCTGGCGTTCCTTGGCATAAGCGGACGCGCGGTCGATGAACCAGCGGGCATCGCCGATGCATTCGGCCGCGATCAGGATCCGTTCGGCATTCATGCCGTCGAGGATGTAGCGAAACCCCTTTCCTTCCTCGCCGATCAGGCTGCTGTTCGGAATCCTTAAGTTGTCGAAAAAGACCTCCGTCGCATGGTGGTTGAGCATCGCCCGGATCGGCCGGATCGTCAGGCCGGCACCGCGGCATGCCCGCAGGTCGACAAGAAAGACCGACATGCCATCGTGCGGCCGCGCCGCTTGCTCGCGCGGCGTTGTCCGGGCGAGCAGCAGCATCAGGTCGGAGTATTCCGCCCGTGACGTCCAGACCTTCTGGCCGTTGATGACGTAGCTGTCGCCGTCGGCAACGGCCGTCGTGCGGATGCGGCTGGTGTCGGTGCCGCTCGTGGGCTCCGTCACGCCGAACGCCTGCAGCCGCAGCGCGCCGGATGCGATTGCCGGCAGGAACGTCGCCTTCTGCGCCGCATTGCCGTAGCGCAGAACCGTTCCCATCGTGTACATTTGTGCGTGGCAGGCGGCGGCGTTGCCGCCCGAGCGCTGCACCTCCTCGAGAATCGCGCAGGCCGCGCCGAGGCCGAGGCCGCTGCCGCCATATTCGGGCGGGATCAAGGCGGCAAGAAAGCCGGCCTCGGTCAGTGCGCGCACGAACGCTTCCGGGTAGGCGCGTTCTGAGTCGAGTTGGCGCCAGTACGGGCCGGGGAAGCGGGAACACAAGACGCGCACGGATGCGCGGATTTCGTCGTAGGTTTCCGTCATGATTGAGATGCGTTACAAGGGCTCGCTAGCGGCATGCGGGTCTGTTTTAGGCCAAACCGAACAGTGATGACCAGCGAGTGATCAACGTGGGCAAGGAAATGGAAAAGCGCGCGAGCCTGGAGGTGATTGAAGAGTTCCTGCACCTCGATGGCGCCACCGTCGTCGACGTCGGCTGCGGCAATGGCTGGCTGACGCGGCAGATGACCCGCCGCGGGGCGCATGTGCATGGCGTTGAGGTGAGCCCGCGCCAACTCGCCCTCGCGCGCGCGGCCAAAGCGGTCGCCGACGAAGACTACATCCAAGGCTCCGCGGAGGATCTGCCATTCCCGAACCGGTTCGCCGATATCGTCATCTATTTTAATTCGTTGCACCACGTCGACGCCTCCGTCATGCAGCGCGCCTTGCATGAGGCCGCGCGCGTGCTCAAGAACGGCGGCATTCTCTACGTTTCCGAGCCTTTTCCCGAAGGGCCCTACTTCGAGCTGATGAAAACCATCCACGATGAGACGATCGTGCGCAACAATGCCCAGCGCGCGTTGATGCGGGCACCGGAGTACGGCTTGCTTCTGGAGAAGGCGCTGAGCCATCTCGACACGGTCTCGCTCGCCGATTTCCAGGCCTTCCACGATCGCCTGACGACGATCAATCCCAACATCCGGACCCGGTTTGAGGAGGAGGAGGAGGTGCTGCGGCGCGACTTCGCCCGCCTCGGCACGCAGACGGAGGACGGCTGGGTGTTCGAGCAACCGATGCGGGTCGCGATCCTGCGCCGGGTGTGAGGCCAAGGCGGCGGCGCGGGCCGAGGATCCGGGCCGGCAGCCTCAACCGCGCTGACCCAGGTGCGCCGGCTCAGGCGCGCCGGCTCAGCCCCACAGCTCAGCCGGCGGCGGGTCGATCCGGCCGGCGTGGAAGGAAAGCCCCGGGGCACGGTCCCGCGCCAGCCACAGCGGACCGTCGAGGTCGATCAGCGTCGCCAGAGTGCCGAGCAGCATTGCCGGCGCGATGGCAAGCGAGGTTGCGACCATGCAGCCGATCATGACGTCCAAGCCCGCGGCATGCACCGTTCGCGCCAACGCCAAAGCGGCGGTGAGTCCGCCCGCCTTGTCGAGCTTGATGTTCATGATCTGATAGAGCGGCTGCAGGCGCTCGAGGTCGGCCGCGGTGTGAAAGGACTCGTCCGCGCATAAGGGCACGGGGCCGCCGTAGCCGGCCAAGGCTTCGTCCTCGGCGGCCGGGAGCGGTTGCTCGATCATCTCCACGCCCAGATCCGCCAAAGGCTGGCAGACCGCTTCGAGGGTCGGCCGGTCCCATGCTTCGTTGGCATCGACCAGCAGCCGTGCGTGTGGGGCTGCACTCCGGACCGCAGCGACACGGGCAATCACATCGTCGCGCCCGACTTTCACTTTCAGGAGAGGGCGGTCGCTGACCAGTCGTGCCGCCCGCGCCATGCCCTCGATATCATCAAGGGCCACGGTCTCGGCCGTGGTCTGCACGGACGGCGCAGCGACGCCCACGATATTCCAGGCAGGGCGGCCTTGCACTTTCGCTTCCCAGTCGAGCAGCGCGCAGTCGAGGGCGTTGCGCGCGGCGCCCGCCGGAAACAGCGTCAAAAGGGCGGGCCGATCCATGCCGGCAGCGATGGCGGGAGCGGCTTCACGAATGCTGGCGAGCACCGAGCCAGCGTTTTCGCCGTAGCGGCCGTAGGGAACGCACTCGCCGCGGCCGATGCCGCCGTCTCCCTCGACCGCGCACACGATCACGTGCGCTTGCGTCTTGGTTCCGCGGGAAATCGCGAACGGCCGGGCGAGCGGCCAGGTCTCCGCCCAGGCGCGCAGCGAGCGGGTCACGCGAGCAGGCGCTCCACCAATGGGCCGACGCCGCCCGCGATCGGATCGATGCAGGGCAGACCGGTTGCATCGGCAAGCCGGTCAAGCGTCGCCGCCGCGGCGGCTGCCGCGAGGCCGCTCGTGTTGACGGCAACGCCGATGCAGCGCGCATCGGCCCGCGTCAGCCGCGCGGCGGCTTCGTTGGCGGCAATACAGTCGTTCAGCGCCGGCATCGGCTGGTGCGGCAAGCCGCGCATGTGCGTCCGCGTCGGCTCGTGGCACATCACCAGGGCTTCGGCCTGGGCGCCGTGCAGGAGGCCCAGGCTGACGCCGGCAAAGGACGGATGGAACAACGATCCCTGCCCCTCGATGACATCCCAGTGATCGAGCGCGTGCGCGGGCGTCAGCTCCTCGACCGCGCCGGAAATGAAATCGGCGACAACGGCATCGATCGAAACACCGCCGCCGGCGATGAAAATGCCGGTCTGGCCGGTGGCCCGGAAATCGGCGCTGACGCCGCGCCGCTGCAGTTCCCGCTCAAGCGCAAGGGCCGTGTACATCTTGCCGACGGAGCAATCGGTGCCGACGGTGAGCAGACGCCGTCCCGGCCGCGGTGCGCCGGTGCCGACCGCGAAAGTCTGGTCCGGATGGCGGACATCGACCAGCCTGCATCCGGATGCGGCCGCCGCCGCGCGCAGCGAGGGGATGTCCGTCAGCCGCTGATGCAGCCCGCTCGCAAGGTCGAGGCCGGCCGCAAGGGCCTCCGTCAACGTCGCAAGCCAGCTCGCGGAGATGGTTCCGCCGGCGTTGGCGAGACCGACGATCAGCGTCCGGGCGCCGGCAGCACGGGCGTCGGCGACCGTCATGACCGGCAAATCGAGGGTGGCCTGGCATGCGTCGAGACGGATCTGACCGACGCACAGCTGGGGTCGCCAGCAGTGAATGCCGACAGCCGTCTTGGCCGCGAGTTGATCGCGGGCATCGCCGACGAAGAGAACGTACGGGGGCGTCAGCACAGCCTCTCACCCGCGGCAGGAGTCAGCCGCCACGCCGGCGCGGCGCGCTCAGAGCGCCCTTTTTTCCGCCGCAAAAGGCGCATCGGGTGCGATCCGCTCGCGTTCGGCCAGCGAGCCGGCGGCGGCAGGCGCGATCTCGACCGCCGCATCTGCCTGCGCGAGCCGCCGCGCCGCCCGGCGCAACCGACGCGGACAGTCGTCCATCCGTTCGGGGGGACACCACGTCTCCCTGCACTCGAACTCGCAGGCATCGATCCCCGGGGGGACCAGGGGGACCTGCGCGCTCAACCACGCCTTCAGCTTGCCAAGGCCGCGTCCAAAAACCCTCATGTCTGCGCCCACCTTTTCTTAATTATCAGTCGCACATACAGCTTAACACCGGAGCGCGCTTGTTTCCACACCCGTAAGCAGGCGCTTTGCATCAGCATTCGACGATCTCTGGCATCTCCAGGCCGCCCGCGTGCCGCTTCACCGTCTCGTAGCGCTGCGTGATGGCGGCAATCTTGTCGCTCAGGTGGCGCATCACGCCGAGAGCGGCTTCAGGGTTGCTGGTGACGGCGTGCAGGAACACATCGGCTTCGATCCGCAGCACCTTGACCGTGCCGACCGCCCGCACCGTCGCCGATCGCGGCGAATTGCGAATGATCCCCATCTCGCCGACCAGTTCGTTCTTCCCCAAATGGCCGAGGACGAGCTCCTCGCTATCGCGATGCAGGCACACCTCGACCACGCCGTCATCGACCAGATACGCACTGTCGGTCGGATCGCCCTCGTAAAACAGGGCCTCGCCCGCCTTGAAGACGAGATAGGTGCTGGAGAAGGCGAGGAGCTTCTGGTCGCCGGCGCTGAGCGCCCTGAAGATCGGGATCCGCCGGATCACCGCAAAGGCCTCGGCATACTGCACGTCGTCTTCCTCCCCTTATCCGGTCAACGCGCCATCGGGGCAGCCGCACCGTCTGCCGCTGGTTCGATTTCGGGCGGCGGCTTTTCCGCCAATGGCGTATCTTCGACCACGCTGCCGCTCTCGAAGCGGATGATGCGGTCGAGCGTGCCGGCGCCGCTTGTATCGTCGATGACCCAGACGACGCCGCAGCGGGCCTGATCACCCGCGAGCGCGGCCTGTACCGTCGCTTGGGAGCGGTGATCGAGGCTCGCCGTTGCCCGATCCAGGATCAGGACATCGGGACGTTTGATCAGAGCGCGGGCAAGCGCGAGGCGCTGCCGCTGCGAGGCCGACAACCGCCCGCCGCCGATGCCGACCTCGAAATCGAGGCCGATCTCGATGATCGGCCGGCGGAGCTGCAAGGCGCCGACGACTTCGGCGATCAGGGCGCCGATTTCCCGCTGGCTCTGCTGGCGGCCGTACACGAGTTTGCCGAACAGGATGTTATCCTGGATCGTTGCCGCGGTATTGAAGGCGTCGTCCTCGAAGAAGGCGATCGCACTGCGGTATTGGGCGGGAAGGTTGGCGGCAAAGGCGTGCCGGGCATCGAGCAGGCGCCGCTCCATCTGCTCGCTCAAGAGCCCGACGCCAAGGCGGTGGCGGGCCGGGACCAACTGAAACGGGATCGCCATCAGCTGGGCGATGTCCGCCGGCTCGGCCGCTTCGATGCCGGCTTGCTCGACCCGCGGCAGCAACATCTTCAGCTCCGGCAAGGTCGTGCTGTCGATGAAGCTGAAGCGCTCGAACAGCGCGTGGCCGGGCGGCAAGTCCTCGAACAGGTCGACCATGATGGTGGCGACCTGGTAGCCCATGCGCCGGAAGTCCTCGGTCAGCCCGACCTGATCGAGGATCTGGCGCATGTAGGGATTGTCGCCGATCCGGTCCAAGCCGAAGACGTCGCCGACCGGCCGGCCGAACAAGATGTTCTCGGCGACCGACATGTTCCGGTTCAGCTGATCGCGCTCAAACGGCTCGACCAGGTCCTTGAAGTGCGGTTCCTCAAGCCGTTGCCGCAGGACCTTGCGGGCCTGCAGGATCAGATGCGCGAGAGCCGCGTGATTGCTCGTATCGATGGTGCCCTTGAGCCCGAAATCGAAGGTGTCCTCTTCGAGATCGACCCACTTCAAGACCTCGATCGCACGCTCGATCAGGGCGGTCAGATCGGCCGCGCCGGCCGCTTCGTAATCGATCCAGTCCGCTGCCGGGTGGCTGGTCGTGTTGCCCGTCTGCTCCGCTTCCCGCCGGTCATAGCCGTGGTCGGACTCCACGGTGGTGAGCGGCCTGTGCTTCAGCCCATAAAACAGGTTGTCGCGCAGGGTGCCCTGAATGAGGGCCGCGCTCGGGCCGACATAGGCCATGTGCCGGCCGATCACGGCGGAACTCAACTGCGCAAGCTCGGTCTCGCCGATCCGCACTGTGCCTGAACTGGGCGCGGTGAGTCGCGCCAAGACCCGCGCCGCCGTGCCGGCCCCTGAACTGCTGCCACCCGCAAACCCGACTTTCTCGCCGAGATCGAAACGAAAACTTGCGCCGTCGAGCAGCCTGACGCCGCCTTCCTCCTCGACGCTCAAGTTGAGGGCATCGATCGGCCCTGAGAGCGGCGCCGGTGTGCCGTCGGCCGGTGTCAGCGGCTCTTCGGCCAGCATGTCCGGGAACTCGAACTGCTCGCGCAGCTGTTCGTACTTGATCCGGGTGTCCTCGCGGATCTGGTACCAGTCGAGAAGCTCCTTCCACGGCGATGACAAGTCCTTGTACGCAGCGAGCACAGCGACGAGGGCACCGAACGTGAGCTCTCCCTGGATGACCAGATAGCCGCCGATAGAAAAGAAAAAGAACGGCGTCAGCTGTGCGATAAAGTTGTTGAGAAACTTGATGAGGAACTTCTTCTTGTAGATTTTGAAACGGATCTCATAAATCCGGCCGAGCAAGGCCGCGAACTCGGCCCGGTGCAGTTCCGAGGTGTCGTGGACGCGGATTTCCTCGATGACGGTCACGGTTTCACCGATCCGCTCCGACAAGCGCCGCACTGTCCGCACGCGCTCTTTGGCGAGCGCGTTGACTTGGCGTTGCAGCTTTGGGATCACGTACATCTGCACCGGATAGAGAGCGATGGCGGCCGCACCCAGCACCGGATCCTGGATGAACATGAACACCAGGATGGTGAGCAAGGTCCCGCCCTGGAAGGCCGGCAGGGCGACCGCATCACCGATAAAACCGCCGAGCGGTTCGACCTCAGAGGTAATCATGGCAACGAGTTCGCCTTGGGAAACGCGGCGAAAGCGGTGAAGCGGAAACCTGAGCGCATTACCAAATAATTGATAGCGCAAGCGACGCAGCATGCGCTCGCCGAGGCGCCCCTTGTACACATTGATCACGTATTTGAAGGCGCCATTGACTCCGACCAGCAACAAAAACACCAGACATAGCGCCGCCAGAAACTCGATCTGCGCAAATTCGTAGCCAAAAAAAGTTTTCGGAAAATCGCTTGAGCCGATTGCCTTATTGATAATCAACTTTGGCAACTCAAGAGAATAATACAGGAACGGAAACGATAGTATAGTTATAAACAGCAGTATCAGCTGCTGGCGCCAACTGTGTCTTATAATGTACTTAAAAAACGTTGCTTCCATGAGGCTGTTACGTTCCAGAAATCTGTATGGAGGCCTTGTTCATGCGCGGATTCACCATCTTGTCAGAAACGCCCGCTTGCCTTGCAGACGCTTTCTATGGTTAATGACGCCGCAACGCTGCACCAGGGAACGCTGCCGCCGCCCGCGGGCGGACAACGAGAAGCGGCCGGAAGGGGCACGATGGGCGAGCATCACGGACACTCCCGGGTTTTGATCTACAGCCACGACAGCTTCGGTCTCGGCCATCTGCGCCGCTGCCAAACCATTGCGCACGCCCTTGCCCACCATCGCCGTGACCTGACGGTACTCATACTGTCCGGCTCGCCCATCATTGGCAACTTCAGCTTTTGCCGCCGGGTCGACTTTGTCCGCATCCCCGGCATCATCAAGCTGCAGCACGGCGACTACATGCCGCTCAATCTCGATATCGGCATCGAGGAGACGCTGGGTATCCGCGCGGAAATCATCCGCCGCACGGCGGAGGCCTTCCGCCCGGACCTTTTCCTCGTCGACAAGGAACCGCTCGGTCTGCGCGGCGAGGTGAAGGACACGCTCACCATGCTGAAGGCGCGCGGCGCGGGGCTCGTTCTCGGCCTGCGCGACGTGATGGACGAGCCGGCGCAGTTGGCCGAGGAGTGGGAGCGCAAGAACGCGGCGCCGGCGCTGATCGATCTCTACGACAGCATCTGGATCTATGGGCTGCCGCAGATCTGTAATGCGCTCGAAGGCATCGCGCTGCCCGCTTCGACGCTCGCCAAGGTCCACTACACCGGTTATCTGCGCCGATCGACGACCGGAACGGAGAGCGTTGCCGGCCGTCCCGTGCCGATGCCGCGCGAGCCCTTCATTCTGGTGACGACCGGTGGCGGCGGTGACGGGGCGCTCTTGATCGACTGGGTCTTGCGGGCCTACGAAGCGGACCCTGGCATCCCCTATCCGGCCCTTCTCGTGCTCGGGCCGTTCATGCGGTCCGCCGAGCAGGGCGGCTTCATCGAACGGGCCGCCCGGCTGCCTGCGGTCGAAACCATCACCTTCGAGCCGAAAATGGAGGACCTGATGGCCGCCGCTACCGGCGTCGTCGCGATGGGCGGGTACAATACCTTCTGTGAGATCCTGTCGTTCGATAAGCCGGCGCTCCTGGTGCCGCGGACCGCGCCACGGATGGAGCAGTATATCCGTGCCGAACGCGCGAGCAGCCTCGGCCTGGTGCGCATGATGGCCGATGATGGATGCCGCCAACCGCAGGCGATGGCGGCGGCCTTGCGCAGCCTGCCGCATCAGCGCCGGCCCTCGGAAATCCGCATCCGCGGTCTCCTGGACGGGCTGCCAGTGATCAACAGCCTCGTCGATGCGTGGCTCGGCGCCCCCGTCGTCGAGCAGCCGCGGCTGTCCGCAGGTGCCCAGGTCCCCTGACGCTGCGGCGCCTATCGTCGCCGTCATTCTGAAGGGCTATCCGCGGCTCTCGGAAACGTTCATCGCCAACGAAATCCTCGCGCTCGAGCGTTGCGGCCTCGATCTGCGCTTGTTCTCGCTCCGCCACCCGACCGATCCGGCCCAGCATCCGGTGCACCGGCACATCCGCGCGCCGGTCGTTTACCTGCCGGAGTACCTCCACCACGCTCCGCTCAGGGTTTGGCAGGCGTGGCGGACGGTTCGTCGCTGGCCACGCTATGAGCGCACGCGCGTGGCCTGGCTGCGTGATCTGAGGCGCGATCCGACACGCAACCGCGTGCGGCGGTTCGGCCAGGCCCTTGTGCTTGCGCACGAGATGCCGGCCGACGTGAAACGGCTGCACGCCCACTTTCTGCATACGCCGGCCTCGGTCACCCGCTATGCGGCGATGCTTTTGGGTCTGCCGTGGAGTGTCTCGGCGCACGCCAAGGACGTCTGGACGACGCCGGAATGGGAGATCCGCGAGAAGCTTGCCGCGTGTGAATGGCTCGTCACCTGCACCGCCTGCAATGCCGAATACCTGCGCCCGCTTGCAGCACCGCATACGCCGGTCGAACTCCTCTATCACGGCATCGATCTGCAAGCGTTCCCGCCGCCGGCCCCCCCTTCATGTTTCCGAGGCACGGACGGATCCGATCCGAGCGATCCGGTGCGCCTGCTCTCGATCGGGCGAGCGGTCGAAAAGAAGGGCTATGATGTCTTGTTGCAGGCGCTTGCGGCGTTGCCGGCGTCGGCCTGCTGGCGGCTCGTTCATATCGGTGGCGGACCGCTGTTGAAACCTCTGAAGCGGACCGCGCAGGACCTGGGCCTCGCCGAGCGGATCGAGTGGCGGGGGCCACTGAGCCACGATGCCGTGCTGAACGCCTATCGGGAAGCGGACATGTTCGTGCTGGCGTGCCGCATTGCCGGCGACGGTGACCGCGACGGCCTGCCGAATGTCCTCATGGAGGCGCAGAGCCAGCGGCTGCCGTGCGTCTCGACCACCGTCTCGGCGATCCCGGAGCTGATCGTGAGCGGGGAGACCGGGCTTCTGGTTGCGCCCGGCGACCCCCTTGCCCTGGCTGCAGCCATCGGCGCGTTGATCGCCGCACCCGATGCGCGTCAGCGGCTGGGGCTCGCCGGCCTCGCCCGGGTGCAGGCCGCCTTCTCCTT
>ERZ1645192.3207-NODE-3207-length-13477-cov-52.132767_pt1 | contig 13477 bp, 11 predicted proteins | sample MGYA00575354_ERZ1645192 | MGnify/ENA primary metagenome ERZ1645192 (study PRJEB40844, sample SAMN11349763) | freshwater sediment metagenome | isolation source: river sediment | host: Sediment | place: India: Faizupur Khadar , New Delhi | collected 2017-02-21 ... | reverse complement strand
CTTTCTTTTTGGCATAAGCCCGGAGAGCATAGCTTCCTGCCTGGGGAAGTCGGGCAAGGATCTCGTAATTCTGCCCATCCCTCTGGCAGAGGGTTCGGTCCTCAAAGACCTCCGAATCCGACTCCAATCCGGCCATCATCACCACATCCTCTGGAGCATAAACCGAGAGGTTGACCTCTCCCCCCGCAGAGATGCTCCCGTTCCTTTCCATCGCCGCAAGGCCCAGGTTGAAGAAGTCCGACTCCACGTAAACCAGATCCTCGAACTGTGCCTGAGAAAGTGGCCGGTCGAGAAGCTGCCAGCTCTCCTCCTCCGGCAAGTGGTCGAATATGAACTGATCGGGTGGCGTCATGAAGTAGTGATCATCAAACCAGCGATGGTACTTCCCATCTCTTCCCAGGTATCCCGCCCCCCAGGTGGGATCCATGAGATACCAGGAGCCATTTATCTTGACCGCATTCCAGGCATGATTAAAGGGCCCCGCGAACCTCTGCCCCGGTCGGTAGCTGTATCCTTTTCCGTAGCCGCGGATCTCCACCGTCTCCAGCCCCGCCTCCTCGGCCAGGGCGGAGAAGAGATCAGAATAGCCGGCGCAGACCGAGCTTCTGCTCTTCAGAACATCCTCGGATTTGGTCGAGCTGAGCCTTCCCGTGAAATAAGATCCCAGATCATAATCGATGTTCTGGCAGATCCAGCGGAATATGGCCCTGGCCTTCTCCTGCTCATTTGCCGCCGGTTCTATGAGATAGGCAGCAAGGCTTTCTACCGACAGCTCCGCCGAGGCTGGCGCTGCCAGAGCATGAGCATTGATTTTATCATAATTGTAGCTCTCACTATAGCTGTAATTTTGGATGGCCTCTCCACCCAGGGCGGCAAGAGATTTAGATTGATTGCCTTGTCCATCTGCCGGAGGTATAAAAGAAAAAAGAATGAAAATATAGAAGAGAAATATCACCTTCAAAATAGCCACCCCGCGCCGAATCATTCCCATCTCCATTGCCTAGAGCACAATCTCCATCATATCGTGCCCCAGCGGCCATTTTTTCAGGGCTATCTCATGAGGCGGATAGAGATGGCTGCAGTGGGTGAGAAGCAGCCTCTTGGCCTCCAGCTTCTCCCCCAGGAGCATGGCCTCATCCGCGGTCATATGCTTGCTGATGGTGTAGCCGGGCGGGGTGATGGCATCGGCCAGCATCAGATCGGCTCCTTTCATCAACTCCAGGCTTTTCTCGGGAATCTCCATCTTGGTGTCGCTGGTTATGACAACCACCTTCTTGCCGTCGTCGATCCTCACCCCCACCGTCTCCAGAGGGGGATGGTTGACCGGAAGAAGGGTAAACTCCATTCCTGCGATCTCAAAGGGCTGATAGGCCTCCACATCATGCCGAACCGGGGAGAGGAAGTAGAGGTAGTTCAGGATATAGTCCATGGTCTCCTTAAGGGCATAGACATCCACATGGCTCTGCACCCGATGAAAGTCCCCGAAGCCGGCATAATGATCGTAGTGAGCATGGGTCCAGATCACTCCGTCCACGCTGGCAATATCCTTTTTGAGGAGCTGCCAGCGCAGGTCCGGGCTGCTGTCCACCAGCACCCGTCCGTCTTCCTCGTCCGACTCAATGAGAACGGAAAATCTCATCCTCCGGCTGCGGCCCCCCCGCAGGGCATCCATGCAGGCCGGGCACTTGCATCCGATCTTGGGCGTGCCTATGGCGTCTCCTGTCCCCAAAAGAGTGATCTTCATCCAGTCCCCGGGATACGAAAAGCAGAGCGGTTCAATTCAGAACGCCTCTCATGCCGCCACGCTTCTCTTGTAGTCGGAGATCCGGCGCCGGAACTCCCCTACCGACCTCTCCAGATCCTCCTGGGAAAGCTTGCGGCGGTCCTCCAGGAGGGCATTGAGCACCGCCTCACGGATCACCAGGCGCAGGTCCGATCCGGAGTAGCCCTCGGTCATCTCCGCCAGCTTTGCTGTGTCCGCCTGAACATCTATAGGCAAGAGGACCTTGTCCAGTATCATCCGCCTCATGGCCAGATCCGGCAGGGGGAAGGTCAGCACTTTATCAAACCGCCTCCAGGCGGCATAATCCAGAAGTTGGGGGTGATTGGTTGCCGCCAGGAGCAGGACTCCGTGCTCCACCAGGCTGATCTCATCAATGGCTTTCAGCAGGGAGTTGACTGCTCTCTTCATGGCCCCGTGCTCGTCGGAGGTCCTGGTCTTGGCCACGAAATCGAACTCATCAATGAGAAGGATGCAGGGAGAGAGCCTCTTGGCCAGCTCGAAGACCTTATCGATGTTCTTGGAGGTCTCACCCAGATACTGGCTGGTGATCATGGAAAGCCGCACCTCCACTATGGGCAGGGAGAACCGTTTGGAGAGAGCCCTGGCGGTGGAGGTCTTGCCCGTCCCTGGGGGCCCTACAAAGAGAAGCTTTCCAATCTCATACAGGCCAATCTCCTCCAGGTACTGCCGGTTCTTGATGGCTTTTCCCATCTTCTCAATCTCCGCCTTCTGCTCCTCATTGAGCACCAGTCCGGCGATGCTGTCTCTCACATCCTCAGGGGCCTTGATATAAGCCAGCTTGAGAAGCTCATCCGCCTCCTTGGCGTCCTTGCATAGCTCCTTTATTCGGGCGTCGATCCACTCCCGGTCCGCAGAGAGGGGCCTGTTATCTTCCCTGGCCTGGGCGTAGCTGACATTGAGAGAATCGTAGTTCTCGAAAAAGTAAGCCAGGGTGGGATTGGATCTGATCCTTTCCAGATCCCTCTGATTGGCAAACCACCTGGCAGCTACATCGAATACTGTGAGCCGGAGTTGGGAGCCAAACTCCTCAAAGGCCACGAAGGTCAGATCCTTTATGACCGATTTTACATTGATGATTCCATAGATCTTCTCTACATCGGAGCTGGTCACATAGATGGGCCTTTTTACGCCCCTGCTTTCAGCATCAAAGTAATGCTTACGAATATTGGGTGGCAGGTCGTCTTCGGTCAGATTCTCCTTGCGATTATATATGTCTGCAGTCAAAAGCAGCTCAGCAATCTCGATAGCATCCAGCTTATCTCTGCCATTCTCTGTGCCCATCTGTAAAGCTCCGTGGAATTGAACTAAAGTAATGACTGATAAAAAGAGATAAACCTTTCCGTATCCCAAGACACTTCGCATAGTCCTGAGGCTATGTGGACATATATTTCCATGTCATGAGAGATCAAACTGCGTTCAGCCTTGCCGTATCGGCAAATAAGGCTTATGAGCCTTAGACCATAATAGGGCGCGCATCATCAGGAAGAAGCTGAAGCCGATTCAATGATCATGGTGGGGATCGGCCCGGACTATCAGTCACAGCCCCGGCTAGCTGCCGGTGCACAGAGTAGATCAATTGCTATTCTCAGAATATGGAACGAAAAGAGAAAATCCAGGAAAAGAGAAAAAGGATTTGTTGGAGAATTTACTCCTTTGTGACTTTGTCAGCCTTGGGGCCTTTCTCGCCCTCAACTACTTCAAAACTGACCTTATCGCCCTCAGTGATAGTGACATCGGGCATGAGGCCAGTTGCATGAACAAAATAATCCTTTCCGTCGTCGCCTGCAATGAATCCAAATCTCTTGGTTCTGTTAAAGAATTTTACTGTTCCAGTTACCATTCTGATTCCTCAGTGCTATAATCAGATCATAGCCGTCTATTTAAATGTAATGGCTGCATGAACTTGGCTATAGGCCAGTCGCCATATTCAAAGGCGATTGTCATCCTTAAATTCGCGAACCGATCCCTCTCTGCTTCTGATGGAGGAGCTTTTGGCTGTTTGAGCAGCATGGGCCATAATCCGTCCTGCCCTTTCCTCTGCGATGCACCCTTTGGCGCATTTTTGGCAGCGGTCGCACTTATTGCCATCGACGGCTATTGTGTCCGATACAGTTATGGCTCCTCTGGGGCAGTTCTTTTCGCAGATCTTGCATCCAGTGCACATCTGAACACGCAGCACCGTCCGGCAGACGGATTGAAGCAACTCCTCAGCCGCCTCTTTTCCGGCTATGATCATGATCTGGCCGTTGGCAAAGACGGAGATTCTTCCCTTATCCGCCTTCACCACCGCAGCACCCAGTTCTTCGGCATACTTAATCTCACCCAGTATGGGAAGAGCGGCGACCACAGAGGCAAATGGATGATTTTGAGGTACAGAAAGCCTGGCTTCAATGGAATACTCCAGGCCGCAGGGCGATCTGCCTCTAACTACATTCAATTCCACCTCATCTCTTCCAGCTGGCCCCAAGCTCAGATCTATGTTTTTCTCTTTTGCCAGTTCTTTGATCTTGGGTGGATGACTCTTCCAGCGCCAGAAGCCCCAATCGATGTATCTCTTATCCAGGCTGTTTTGCCTGGCCCAGTCATAGAGCCAGGCGGTCCAGCTCTGGTAGAGCTTGGGATGGGTGGCTTTGAGAGCGTGAAACTCCGATTGCAGCGCGGCAGGGCAGAGCCAGCAGCCTATGCGCTCCAGATCCTCCTGGTAAAGGGGATTGGGCTCTATTCCCTTCCAGTAGATGTAGAGCATGACCTCTAAAGCCCGCCAATTTCGGATAGGGGCGAGGGTGGTCTGGCCCGGGACATACGGATTTCTCTCTACAGATCTAATGCTGGAGCGATTGAATGATTCATAGATCCGACGACCTTCGATAGTCACGCAGCCTTTGGGATAGCTTTTTTTTAGGAAATCGGTCATTGGTCCCAGCTTATTGGTCTTGCAGCACCACCGGTAATCCTTAGCCGGGGGGCCGAATATATTGACCTGCTGAAAGAAGCTGCTTTCTGCATCGATCTCCTTCAGCCGGAGTCTGCGGGCTCTGGCAGTCTCTCGCACATATTCCACGGTCTCTGGAAACTCCAGGCCGGTGTTGATGAAGATGATCTCGGGACGGCTGGTGAGCTTTTCTGCCAGGCAGAGGCAGGCCAGGCTGTCCTTGCCCCCGCTGAAGGACACATTGACCGGGAGCCGGTTTCTGGAAAGGTAGCTTTTCATCTCGCTCAAGGCTGCTCTCTCCAGAGCTTTGAGATGATCGATATTGGCCGATACCGCATCCTGGATGGTAGGCTGCTTCTCGCTGAGAACAAAAGCGCTTTTGGTCACATCTTTAATTCGAATGGAGATTATGCCGTCTTTTTTCTTCCGGGCCACGCCCACTCCGGAAAATTTCCCCATTTTCAGGACGAGATTGTCTCCCTCGGCAAGCTGGTCGGGGCCGCTGATAATCGCTTGCTCTGCCAGCCACTTGCCTTTGATATGGCCTTTTAGCCCCTTTTCGTCGCAGATGACCTGGCCCTTTTTAGCCCGGCTGGCCAGAAGAGCCGCTCCCCAAGACTCCAAATCCAGGCGAAAAGACTGGGCTGGCACATCAAACCACAGAGTAGCGATATGTCTTCCATCCAGGATCACCTGATCGCGACGATCCTGTCCTGCGATCTTATTAAGCAGGATTATTCTCTCCTCTAAAAGATCCGAGCATCCGTAGATTTCAACAAAGATCCCTGAGAGGATCTCTTTTCCCCTCTTAGAGCAGAGCCTGATATCTCCCGGCGGAGAGAGCTCAATCTTGCGGCCGGGACTCTTGCAGGCAGAGCATTCATGGGAGAGCAGCGGCAGATTGCATTGATCGCACCAAAACAGCTCGCTCTTGCCGGGGGTGAATGTTCCAGGCATGATTGCTTTCAAGGCCCATCTGCCAGTATTTAATTGCTTTGATTTCAGGTCTCAGGATCTCATGTTGAAGCTGGGGGGGAGTGGTCCGTTTGGACCAGTCTTCAGAGCTCTCGCTATTGTGAGCTATCCTATCAACTGGGCACCTTTGGCCCATCAACTAATAAAAAAATTAATTTAGATTTGAGGCCATTTAGGCATATTTGGGCTGTCCATATACCAGAAAGTGTTGTACCAGGCATCTACACCGAGGTGCATATTATCCCAGGGGTAGCATCTGCCCTTATATTCTCTCTTATCGCAATCCTCCTTTGAAGGGCATTTTGGCGTAGGGCATATTGCCTCAGGGCAGATAAAATGAGGCCATTTGAGGTCCTTTTTTGCCGGTGGAGTGATGCGCGTATTGCTGGCCTCGCTTCCCACTATCTCCAGCACCACCTTATCTATAGCAGAGCTCTCAATGCTGGTATTGTCCGCCTCACTTCCTATAATATCCACAATTACAGAGCCAGGTCCGCCGAATGGCTGGGCATTGCTTCCCAGGATCATCAGCGCCAAAGTCAGTACGATTAACAGCTTCAACTTACATCCCCTCCATTGAACTGTATGCTCGAATGGAATGATTCCAACTCATCTTCAACCAAGTTTTTATATAAACTGAAAGTAGAAAAATCTTTCGGGCAGAAGCTACTCGTTTCTAAAAAATAATTAATAAAAATTAAATAGGAAGATATGTCTCCCTAAGAATAGGATCTCCCTCTTCCCAGAGGGAGTGGTTCGACCAGACTGCTCTTGCAGTCAGAACCACCTCGTATGAACGGACGGTTGTATCTGGTGGGGATATAAGAACTCCAGGGATAGCATAACGGCCTGGTAAAATCGTCCCAGGGCGTTTTATAAAGCTTTTCTTCACCGCAGGGACCGCAATCTCTCTTCTCCTCTCTGCAACCAAGCTTTTTCCTCTGATCTGGATAGGCGATCTTGATATTGCTCACTGTGCTGCCCACAATGTCTACTCCTATCGCCGTTCCCTCCGGCACTATGATGCTGGTGTTGTTGGCCTTGCTTCCTATGATGTCCAGGCTGGTCTCATGCGCGCCAGCGGCAGCCTGCGCGATGGAAGCCCATAAAATAAGCAGGCTGATCAGTACTATTTGCTCTCTCAAACCTTTCGCCCCCTTTTATAATTAAGTCCAATAAAATGATTTGTAAGTAGAAAAACCTTTTGTTTAAAGCGGCGAAAACCATTAAACCCATTCAGCAGGATTCTACGCTTATGAAATTGATTTATATGGCAGGCAAAGGAGGCGTGGGAAAGAGCGTCTGCTCTGCCGCATCCGGCATCTGGATGGCGGATCAGGGAAAGGAGACGTTGGTCTTCTCCATGGACCCGGCGCATTCGCTGTCGGACATATTCGATATCGATCTGGGAAGCCGCCCAAAGAAGATCAGAGAGCATCTCTATGCTTATGAGCCTGATCTGGGCCAGGAAGCAAGTGGTTTTTATCGTCGGTATAAGAGCATTCTCTCCGCTCTCTTCGGCCTGTTTGAGGTAGAGGTGAGGCCGGATGATTTCGGGAGCTTGCCCGGGGTCTCAGAGCTGATATTCATGGACAAATTAAACGACATCTATGTGGAGAAGGGATATGACTATGTGGTCATAGATTCAGCGCCCACCGCCATGGTCCTGCCGCTATTGCAGCTTCCTTCCATCACTACAGGGTTCATCACCAGGGTTTTGGGAATGAGGAGCCGCTGGATGGGTGTGCTCGACCTTCTTGAGCCCGGCTTCGGCGATCGCATCCTTCAGGAGGTAAGGACTATGCGCCAGAAGGCGGAGACTATGAGAGAAGCTCTGCTCGATCCCAATATCGCGGCCATCACCGTGGTCACCATCCCGGAGAAGGCTGCCGTGGAAGAGAGCCGACGGCTTATAGAGACAGTGCAGTCGCATGGCGTATCTGTCGCTTCCATTATCATCAATCATGTCATCCCCGATTGCGACTGCCGCTTCTGCCAGGAGAAAAAGGTCTCGCAGAGTTCGTATATAGACGATCTATATCAAAATTATTCTAACAAAAATATTGTCATCCTGCCGGACTATGGAGGAGAGGTCAAGGGCGAAGGCCTGGTCCAGGTGGCCAGAGACCTCTATTGCTCTGCACCATGATCTGCCCGATGAGTTCACCCGGACTCATTGCTCAGGATACATTGGAAGGCATGTAAAGGCTAGTTGGATGCTGATGAGCTGAAGCTGTTATTGTCGGCTGGATCTGGAGTCCTCAGCATATCCTGAGCCATGGGAGGCGGGTCGGTATGGTAATGCTGAGGAGACCTTGCTTAATAATAATACCATATGCTTCTGTAGTCCTCCGGATCCTCTCCCCTATCCTTCAGCCGTTTCAGATACCTGTAGATAGAGACGTCGGTGTAAATATAAGGCTTTACCTGGGCGATATTCTTCTCCCAGGGAAGGAATGAGTACATGCGCCTGCCCTCCGGGGTTATGGCTATCAGCTCGTGGTTTTGCCAGGCCCGCAGATGGTCCTTTCCCAGTCCCGGAACATTGAAGACCGGCTCATCGGTTCGAAATATCCCTGGAAGCAGCCGGGCCTCCTCCTTTCTCTCCTGCAGTATTCTGGCTATGGGGACAGAGTATTCTTCCATCTCCGTCTTGCCTTTCATGTTAAAGGTATAATAGGGGTCGACTCCAATCTGCTTGAGGACGACTCGAAGAGCTGAGGTCTCGAACTTTCTGCTATTGGCAAAGGTGAAGACCTGCTGATTGTAGACCTCAATGCCGGTGGCTTTTATCCTCTTTATGGCTGCAACTGTCTCCGGCGTCACCTCATAAGGATGCATAAAGTGAGTGACCAGGCACAGGTTCCTCCTTCCCAGTTCCTGATATTGAGCCATGGCCTCGCATAGCTCCTCTGTGATCCTCTGAGGCACTGTAGCCGGGGTCCTGGTAGCAACTCTGATGCTCTTGATATGGGGGATCTCGGACAATCGGCTCAGGATTGCGTCTATCATGGAATCATCCATCACCAGCGGATCGCCGCCTGTGAGCAGAACATCCATCATCGCCTCGTGCTCCGAGAACCACTGCAGAGCAGCATCGATCTTCTCTTTTGAGGCCAAGGCCGAGGCCATGAGGGGTGAGGAGATTTCCCAGTTTCGCTGGCAGTAGACGCAGATCTGGGGGCAGGATTCATAGGGCTTGATTATGGCCACCCGGGGATAGCGCCGGGTGATCAGGTCTACTGGAGAGGTATCTGCCTCCTTCATAAAATCGAAAGCCCACTTCTTGTCCTTCCTGTGGGCAATCATATTCTGCACATAGCTCAGAGGGGGGAAGACCTGCCTGCGAACGGCATAGTCCTGATCGGAGGGCTCAATATCCATCAGATGCAGATAATAGGGAGTCACTCCGAATGGCACATGGTTTTCCAGGGCCAGCTTTATGGCTTCTTTATGGCGCGTCTCCAATTGGATCAAGCTTTCAATGCTCTCCAGTCCCCGCAGATCTTTGAAGACGTTTCTGAATTGCCAGTGCCAGTCCTCCCAATCATCCTTGCTCGAGCCCAAGTAATCCAGTATTCTCCTTCTGTTTTCGTCTCTCTTGGCGGCTATCCAGGGATCAAGCCCGGAGTTGTGTCTTTTTAAGTACCGGTCCATGCGCTCTGCCATGCGATCCAGATAGTCGGAGCGCATCCTGCCGGCTGCCCTCCCCTCATATTGATCGAAATTTGGTATCTCTATCCCCTCCATCAGCCTGGAGGGATAGACATCCGCCTTCATCTTCAGAGCCTTAAAGAAATGGATAAACTCGGCAATGAAGTCGTCGCTGACATCAGAATCTCCATTTATTGCCGCCTGCCAAATATGTTCCAGGGCGGATGTGCCGGCAATTCGCTCATTCCTGGGAGAGATCAAATTCTTTAATGTGCGAATTACCTCTTTAAAGAGAACATAATCCCAGTTCTCAATCTCGCCCAGATCACAAGAATAGGTCCATTCTCTGGCTTCAATATATCTTGCCACCTTATTGCGGGAGCTTTCCAGAGTCTTGCTCTCCTTGAGCAGCATATAAATTTCCGGTGCTGCATCCCAGCAATCATTCCATCTTTCAGTCATATCACCATCTTGTTTATGGGCATTTTACTTCTAATTTTCCCCTTAAAAAACAGCGTTAATAATGAACTATTTTAGATAGAGGCTATTCATCTTAATGGCTTGCAAAATTGAAATGTCATTAACATTTTTATTATTTAAATTTTAAGTATTAATTTTTATCATTATCCTTTTCCAATCTGATCGGTGGAAGCCCCACTATATCGATGGTTTGAGACGCTATCTTGATCTCTTCTGATTTTTCGATTTCCTCAAGAATCCTTCGGCTTATTCTGTTTCTAGTCATTCTTCTCTGCCTTGCTGGAGTTACGTATCTGGCTGTCAGCTCGATCCAGTTGTCTGTGAGTCTGACGAAAACCTCCGGGTCTGTGGAGCCCTTGGTTATGTAGTATTTCTTTTCCATTTGAGATACTTCTTCCTCTGCAATATCTTTCATCATATGGGTCTCTTGGGCCACGACCTGCAAAATCAGAGTTTGAGCTTTCCTCCAGTTGCTCTGGTAGGTTATAGGAAGAGCTATCTCATCCCATACAAAATTGAAATCCTTGGTATAATTATTCACGGCATTACTCAGCACCAGAGAGTTGGGCAGAAAGGATATCCTGCCTGTATGCTGATCGGATGATAGCCACTCTCTCATCTCCATAACCGAGGTGTAGAGCAGATTGATATCAATAACATCTCCTTTCTTTGAGCCGATCTCTATCCTGTCCCCGACCCGATAGATATTATTGAAGAAGATTGCCAGGCCCCCAACAAAATTCTTTGCCACATCCTGAATGGAGATGGTGAATGCTGCGGCTACCAAGCCGAAGCCCAGCAAAAGCGTCCTGATATCCTCAACCCATATAATCCATACGGCTACAAAATTAAATAATAAATAAAGGAAATAAGAGGTCTTGGAGAGATAATATCTCTTATCAGATGAAGAGACTTTGCGGATAAATTTATCTTCCAAGAGCAACCTAAAAATTATATAAATTATTAATACTAAAATTAATGTAATGATTCCGCGTGTCAGGTAAGTGCTTTGAAATAAGAAGGTAAAAAGCCATAATGATACTATAGAGACAGCCAAAAACAGAGGAATAAACCAACTTCGAGCCATGATCAATCCATCGCCATATTCATTAGCCTTATCCTCCTTATTAATTTATCTTATCATTGATATGTCCATTTTTGATAAGGCATTTAGTTTATCTCCGGGATTTAGTCAGAAGGATGCTATGCAGCATCCCTCTGAAGTACTATATTCTGGTAAGGATAGGGTATCTCTATTCCCTCTGCATCGAATCTCTTCTTGACTGCTTCCCTTATATCGCATCCGGTATCAAAGGCATCTCCCCGGCTTGCAACATGGAATGTCAGCCTGAGATTTACGGCAAAGTCTCCCAGCTCCGTGAGTCTTACATTGATCTCCTCATCCTTCATAACCTGTGGATGCCGCTTTGTCTCTTCAATTATTATGTTTCTGGCTTTGTCGATATCAGATGTATATGCTATTCCGAAATCGACCGGCCAGATGGCCTCTGGACTTCCGATGCTCCAGTTGACAATATAATCGCCGCTGATCTGGCTATTTGGCACAATTATTCTCCTCAGATCCCAGGTGCATATTATGGTGTGTCTTAAAGTTAAATCCTCAATATGCCCATATTCTCCCTTGAAATCAACATAATCGCCGATGCGAATCGGTTTGAAAACGGCTAATAATATGCCTGAAATAATGTTAGATAGAGAATCCTGAGCCGCAAAACCAATGGCAATGCCTGCCACACCTGCACCGGCCAGCATGGCAACGGCTACCCGGTTGAGAGCAGGGATCTGCAATATGATCATTAAAATTCCAATTATGTATATGGCAGCCACAATGAGCCTGCGGGTAAGGGCATGGGAGGTCTGATCGAACTCCTTATCCATCTTGCTGGCCTCAAAGATGTGAGGAATATGCTTTTTTAGCAATCTATCGGCCATTCTGGCAATGATGATGGTCGCAATCAAGATTATCAATATAGAAATGCCGGTTGTCAGAATCTCCCATAAATTTGAGCCCAGAGCCCTCTCAAGATATTCTACAGAGAAATATTCCACTACTGACGCAGGCTCGGTTTTAGAACTCTCGCCAATCAATTCTGCAGGGATGGAGGGATTCTTCGAGGCTACATCGACCATATAAAAAACCATCAGCCGCAATACTTATAAGTTTTATGATCACCAGGAAAGAGATGCAGTTGCTTATGGCGATTATAAATAAAATAAATCTCAAGGGCTCAGAGGGCCTGATCAGGAAATCGAGATCTACCGGATCATTTCTAGCTTTGCTCTTGATCCTGGGAGTTCTGCTTATTGCCTCTATCGCAAATTCAGCAACATACATTGTCTCAGAGAAATCGGATGATTATTCAATCCAAAGCGCCATCAATAAGGCCGTGGACGGGGACAGGATCATAGTCAAGAGCGGGACATATTCAGAGAGAATAAATGTTACAAAAAGATTGATCATCAGAGGCGTCGACACCGGGAACGGACTGCCGGTAGTAAATGCAAATGGAAGACGGGACGTCATAACTCTGATTGCAGATGGCATCTGGCTGGAGGGTTTCCTGGTCATCAACTCGGGCAGCGCCTCAGAGGATGCCGGAATCAAGGTGCTGTCAAGCAAGAACATTGTTCGTGGTAATATTTTAAATAATAATTCATATGGGTTATTTTTAAAGAATTCATCTTATAATGAAATTAAATTAAATCAAGCCTGGGGCAATGATGTGGGGATTGCGCTTCAATCCTCCAGAAATAATACACTCATGGATAATTATGCAGCCAGTAACTCCTTTGCCGGGATTTTTTCTGGCAATTCCAAGGGCAACACCATCAAAAACAATACGGCTTATGGGAATTCCTGGGTGGGCTTATTGTTCAATAACACAGAAAATGGCCTGATTGAGGGAAATACTGCTTTTGCAAATGTAAACGCCGGTATTTGGGTCCGAAATTCGAAATTTAACCAGATAACAGGAAATAATGCAAGCTATAATCCCATATTCGGATTTATCCTGGATCGGTCGTCCAATAATACATTTTCCATGAATACAGCTAATGGAAACCTCGATGGGATCAGCATGGATCAGTCAAATAATAATACTATTTTAGAGAATAATATCAGTCAAAATGAATTCGGAATATATCTGGATGGATCGGATAAAAATATAATTTATTTAAACAATTTTAATCTTAACAATATAAATGCATATTCGTACAATTCATCAAATCAATGGAGCTCGGATAAAGAATTCAACTATCTATACCGAGGAATAATATCCTGGAGCTCCCTGGGCAGTTTCTGGCATGACTACCAGGGGGGTGATGCCTTCGACTCGGGAATTGGCACCTCAGCCTATGTTGATGAATTTATAAGAGACGACCGACCATTGATCTCCATGAAAGAGAACTATAAAATCCTGAAATGAAAATATGCTCAAGGATTTCTTTAGCAAATTAGCCTTGAAAGAGAGAAGAGACTATGGCCTCCCGTTTGATAGAGATCAGCCTGCCCAAAAATAAGCAGCAAGCACTGGAAGAGCTGATAGGAAGCGGAAAAGAGGTAATTGATATCATCATCCAGCCTTCCATGGGCTTTTGGAGGATCCCGGTAC
>ERZ1645192.3206-NODE-3206-length-13480-cov-5.783389_pt1 | contig 13480 bp, 10 predicted proteins | sample MGYA00575354_ERZ1645192 | MGnify/ENA primary metagenome ERZ1645192 (study PRJEB40844, sample SAMN11349763) | freshwater sediment metagenome | isolation source: river sediment | host: Sediment | place: India: Faizupur Khadar , New Delhi | collected 2017-02-21 ... | reverse complement strand
GCCGGCCGGCACCCGCAGCAGGCCCCCGAACAGGCCGGGCGGTTCGTGGCCCAGGCTCTGCACGGTGACGGTGTGGCTGCCTTTCTGAAGCGGCACCAGGATCTCCTGCTTTTTGGCCGGATCGCTCTGCAGGATCTTGTGCGGAGCGCCGTCCACGGCGAAATAGATCGGTTTGCCCCGGGTTTCGAAGGCCAGGTAGTCCAGGCCGTTGTTTTCGTAGGTGAGGGTGTCGGACGCCACCAGGTCGCCCTCCCGGGTCCACACGATCAGCCGGTCCTGCCGCTTGGCGATGGCCGCCAGCGCCTCGATGCTGGAAAGCGGCTGGACCGTCACGTTCAGCGGCTGTCCCCGGGTGACCAGGTACAGCCGGGCCGACATGAGCTGCCGGGCGATGGGCGATTCGGCCGAGTCTACCTGCTTGGCCGGGGTGTCGACCAGAATGCGGTGTTCGTGGTCCGATTCGATCAGCCACCACTCGTAGTTGCTGCGGGCATCCGGGGCGAACGGACCCATCCGGGGGATGGTGCCGTGCACCGTCAATTCCACGGTCCGGCCCGCCACCGGGACGACCAGGGAGTTGTCGGCCTGCTTCCAATCCTTGTATCCCGGCACGTCCAGGATCACCTCGCCGTAAGGCAGGGGCAGGGCCAGGCTGGTGAGCTCGGTGCCGCTCCGGAGGGTGACCCGGTATTCAAAGGTGATCTCCTTTTGCACCCGGAACGCCCGCGAGATCAGAAACACCGGCGGCAGCGCGTCCATGTCGAGTGGCGCGGCCCGGTTGCTTTGCTCGAAGTGCAGGGTGGTTTCCTTCACCCCCGAGAGCCGGTTGCCTTCCACCACCCGGCCGTCCTGGAGGCTGGCGGTGAAGGAATTGAGCGGGCCGGGGATCGTCAGGCTGAGGTCGCTGCCGAGGGAGAATTCTCCCTTGAGCACGAAGGATTTCTCCGCGGTCCGCAGGTAAAAATAATCGTACGGCGCGAACCCTACCACCGCCGGCCGGTCATTGAGCGTCACCCGGCGCGGGATGACCTGGTGCGCCGGTCCGAAGAGCGGGATGAGCAGCGGCGCGGCGAGCGGCTTTTCCGACACGATGAAACCGCTCAGGGTAAACTGGAACTGGTTGTCGGCGATGGAGCCGGTGACGGTCAGGTTGTCGAGCAAACAGGCGGGCGCCTCCGCCTCCTTGGGCTTGGGGACGAGCTGCCGGGTGGCGATGAGCCACTTCATCATCTCCTCCAACTGCCAGGCCCAGCTCTGGGGCGAGAGCACCACGCCTTGGGCCGGGTCTCCCTCCCCTCCCTGGGCCGGCGCCAATCCGCCCAGGCACATGAGCGCCAGCAGGAGGAAAAGCATCCGCCGGTCCCGGGCCCTCTCGCGGCGGTTGGACCGTTGTTCAAGCCGCCTCGTCGCTGGAATGGTCGAAATCAGTCCAAAACGCATCGGCACCACCTCATTGTCGGAATCAAAACAATGGCACCATCATAATGGAACCCGCCACATCTTCCAAGAGGGAATTTGCCGGGCCCGGCGGCGCGAGATTACCCGGCCGGGCCGCCAGGCCCAGGTCAGGCGGCCGCAAACTCCGGTGCGGGGGCATATCGTTCTGGACCGCCCCGTACCCCGGGCACGCCGTGCCCGGGTGGAGCTATCCTCACCATCTCGTCCTGGCTGCCCGCGGCGCGGGCGGCATACTCCCGCACTATCTCATTCCGGCCGCCCGCGGTGTGGGCGGCGTACTCCCGCACCATCTCATTCCGGCCGCCCGCGGCGCGGGCGGCGTACTCCCAGATTGGGCCTGATTGCGGCCTTCTCTCGCTCGCCAGTTTGCCCTTGAGCCGGGAGGCGAGCCCGGCTATACTGCGGACGCAACCCGGGCAGTCGTTCCACGTCTCCGCCGCATGACCGGGACGGTGCCGGAGTTGCCCGGTGACACAATCTGCGTCGAGGAGATCCGCCGTGAGCGTTCTCAATCTGTTGACCGTCCTGAAGGAAACCGAAAGCAAGTTCGGCCGGCTCTATCACTGGTTGAGCGAGCTGTACGCCGGCGACCAGGAGGCCGCCATCTTCCTCTACCATCTCGGCCTGGAGGAGTTCGCCCACGCCAGCCTGGCCGGGTATGCCGCCCAGTTGGTCCGGAACCGGACCGAGGCCCAGAAGCGCGAAGTGGCCGAGAAGGCCGATCTCAATCTGGCGGACATCCTGAAAGCCTCGGCCCGGATGGACGAAGTCCGGCAGTCGCCTCCGCCTCCCATCGACGAAGCCTTCCGGATCGTCATCGACCTGGAGTGCTACGTGTTCGAATACCACCTGCGCGAGCACCTGGTCCAAGCCGTCCCGGAGTGCGCGACGCTCCTGAACCGGCTCAAGGCCGCCGACCAGCAGCATCATCGGGAGTTGGTGGAGTTTGCCGTGCTGAGAAAATACATCGCTCCCGTTTCGGGCTGAACCAGGCGGCCGAGACCGGGCCGGCACCCTGCCCGAGGCGGGCGCGGACCCGCCGGGCGTGGCCAAGCGGCTGAATCAAGGGCTGAGCGGGGATTATTCTTCCACCGAAATCTTGATCGATTTCAGAAACATGTAGTCGTCTTTGGACAGGTTGAGCTGCACCCGGTTCTCGAGGCCCGAGGCGGGCGCGTCCGTCTTGGCGATGGCGCCGGCCTCGCCGCCGGAGCTGGAGTTGAAGGAAATCTGCACGTTGTAGCCCTGGGCGTGGATGCTCCGGATGATCTCCTTGAGATCCCGGTTCTCGCGGATCACCTGGTTCAGGATCTCGTTGAGTTCCTGGACCAGCTTCTCGATGTTCTTGTTCATGCGCACCTCGCCCGACCCACATTCATCTTACGGAAAAAAGCGGCTCCTGTCAACACCGCGCTGGAGCGGACGTGATCGCGCCCGCCCGTGCTTGGATGCGGCAGGGGACGTGAGAATTCAAAACGGGATCGCCGGAAGGCGGGCGTGACGGTCGGCGAAGCGCTCCCACAGCCGCCGGCCGAGCCCCGCGGCGCCGGGGGGCCGGAGCAGCCAGTCGTGACAGTCGGAGCCGCCGGTAAAGAGATCCAGGTCGAGGCTCCGGGCGAAGCGCCTGACGCCGCGCGTCAGCTCGGGCGTGTGGCCGGGGTGATGGAGCTCGAGGCCGTCCAGGGTGAGTTCGTCGTGGATCTCCCGGGCGATCCGGCGCAAGGTCCCGAACGGCGGGTAGACCTCCCGGTAGGGGGTGTCGGCCGGGTTGGAGCCGGCCGCCGGGTGGGCCAGCACCTTCAGGAACGGGTAGCGGCCCAGAATCGTCCGGGCCGTGCCGACCGGCGCGCCTGAAGGGATGTAGGCGGGAGAGTCGTTGGCGAGCAGCTTCCGCCCGGCCGGCTCGCTCAGCCCCCTGGACAGGAGCACCTTGAGAAAGGTGCGCCGGGTGATCCGCTGGCGGTCGGTATCAAAATCGGCTTCCGACAGCGGTTCCATGCCGCTGGGGAGGTGTTCGTTGAAGGCCGCGATCCGCCGCCGCAGCAGGCTCTCCCCGCGCCCGCTCTCGAACAGGTCGCGCAGGTCCGCCTGGAAAGCGGGCAGGAGCAGCAGTTCCGGCCGGAAATAGAGCAGCAGGTGCAGGGAGCCGGCAAAGCGGGGATGGACGACGCACAATGTCAGCTCCAGGCCCGGGATGACCGCCGGGGCGCCGGCGTCCCCCCGGGCTTCCTCCAGCAGGGGGTGCACACCCTCGATGGTGTCGTGATCGGTGAGGGCGAGTCCGAGACACTTCCGTTCCCGGTAGAAACGGAGCAGTTCGCCCGGCTGGAGGTCTCCGTCCGAGAAGATCGAATGCAGGTGCAGGTCCGCGACCATGGGTCTTTCAGGCATCGTCGCCACTCCGGTTTTGCCGGGGCCGCCGCAGGAACGAGGCGAAGGACTGGAACAGGCTCTTCAGGAAGTACATCAACTCGCCCCGGGTCTTGCCGGTCTTCTCCAGGCGAAACCGCATGGAAAAGCCGTACCACATCACGAACAGCAGCGCGTACACGGCTCCGAGCGGCAGCCGCAGCAGGAGCGGCAGCAGGGGCCGCAGCCAGGGAAAGGAGACCACCAGGCCGAAGAGCTTGTGCAGGCGCTGGACGCGGATTTTTTCCCGGGTGTCGGGAAACTGCAGGGCGGAATAGCTGTTGGTCCGTTCCGGCAGACCCCCCGGCGTCACCGGGATGAAGCCGTGTTGCTCGGCGTGGCCGGCCAGCTCCGTGCCGGGGAGCGGGTAGAACAGGTGCGCCACGGCGTAGTGGGGGCGGCAGCGGATATTGAGGTCCAGGGTCCGGAGGTCCACCGCCAGCGGGTGCGGCACCGGCAGGGCCAGAATGTTCTGGGTCATGAACCGGATGCCGTGCCGGTGCAGCGTCTCGCTCAGGGCGAGGAGCTTCTCGTTGGGGATGCGGCGCTTGAGGAGATGGCCGGAAACCTCCTGGTCGCCGCATTCGATCCCGAAACAGATGACCTCGCAGCCGGCCTCACGGAGCAGGCGGACCTGGGCCTCGTCCACGTAGTTGGCGTGCACGTTGATCATGAAGGGTACCCCGACCCGGGACGGGTAGAGCCGGGCGAACTCCTTCAGCCACGCCGGGTCGCAGAAGGTGAAGATGTCGTCGTCGATGTAGGCGAAGCGCATTCCGTGAAGGTCGCGCACGGCGGCCATCTCCGCGAGCAGGTGGTCTACGCTGCGGCGCCGGAAGATCTGTCCGCAGCCGCGGAACATCCGGTTGAACTGGTGGTTGAAGCAATAAGTGCAGGCGTTGGGGCAGCCGCGGCCGGCCATGAAGATGTGGCTGCGGCTTTCCTTGAGCAGCGGGTGGGCCCGCGCCAGCAACTCCCGGTCCGGAAACGGCAGGGCGTCAAGGATCTCCGGGAGCGGCGCCGGCGGGTTGCGGAAGATGGTTTCGTTCCGGCGGAAGTGCAGGCCGGGTGTTTGGGTGTACTCCGTGCCGTCACGGAAGCTCGCCAGAAACCGGGGAAAGCTCTCGTCGGCCTCTCCGAAGGCAACCGCGTCGAAGCAGGGCTGCTCGATGATGTCCTGGAAGAAGGTGGCGTGGGGACCGCCGATCACCGTGAAGAGGCCGAACTCCTCCTTCAGCCGCCGGGCCAGGTTTTCCAGGTACGGGTACTCCGGACTCATGGCGCTGAAGGCCAGGATCCGGGGCTGCCAGGCGGCCACCCGGCGGGACAGATCCGCCGGGGCCATGGTTTCGCAGACCGCCAGATCCGTCTCCCAGCCCTGTTCCCGCGCCAGGGCCGAGAGCTGCATGACGCCCAGGCGCTCCATGGTGTAAAGGCTTTTGACGATGAAGAGAATCCGGTCCATGTTCCCCGCGGCCCAACGACCCGTCATCCTATCACCCGACCCGCTCGAAGTCAAAACCGAATGCGGCAGGGGCCGGACTGGCCTCGCACGGAGATAACCGAGATCCCGGGAAGGTGCCGCCGAAGCGGGACGCTTCGGCCACGTCTCAAATCGGAGATCAAACCTCCTGCTTCAGGGAGTGTCCGCAGTGGGGGCAGACGATCCAGTCGGGCGCGGTCGGTTTCTGGCATTTCGGGCAGGCCAGGGTCTGGCTGTGCCCGCAGTAGGGGCAGATCTTGTAGTCGGCCTGCAGGCCCTGGCCGCAGCCGAGGCAAACCTTCTTGTGCATGAAGCGGACCACCAGGTAGACGATCACTCCGACCAGGTTCGGCACGAAGGTGGCTACGGTCGCCCACAGCCAGGGGTCGAGGCCCCGCTTGGCCGCGTCCCGGTAAACCAGGACGGCGATCAGGCTCAGGATGGCGAACGGAAAGACCAGCAGCGGCAGGAAAAGCAGGATCTCCTGGTCCAGTTTCCCGGCGTGGACGTTGGGCAGGATGACCACCGCCACCGCCATGGCCACGAGAAACAGGATCAAACCCGCGATAGTCCAGAAGACATACTTGAAGACGGAATCAGAACGCGTTGCCATTGTCATACCTCCACGAAAAATCGAGTTGCCTCTCCAGCGCGAGCATCAGCCGGCCCACCGGTTCCTGGCCCGCCAGCACCAGGATCATGATCACGCTGGTGAGCAGGGAACTTCCGGCATAAAAGGCCATCTTCGCCAGCCAGCCCAATCCTGGCAGCCACCAGACCAGCGCCAGGGGCACGAGCCACAGGGCCGAGAGTATCAGGCCGGCTGCGGTCACGGCGGCCAGGAGGCGGCCGGCCCGGGCGCGGCGCCGAACCCGCCGGACAAGCGGTTCGGGCGGCCGCCAGCGCTGCCGGCCCAGTTCCAGGAGCAGATCTTCCAAGCGGTCTTCAGTCATGGCCTCTCTCCTTCAGGGCGCCGGCCAGTTGCCGCCGGCCCGTCCACATCCGGCTCTTGACCGTGCCGGGGGGAATCTCCAGCACGGCCGCGATTTCCTCCGTGCTCCAGTCGAAGTAGTAGTGCAGCACCAGAGGAATCCGCAGGGAATCATCCAGCGTGTCCAAGCAGTCACTCAACATTGTCAGATCCTCCCGCTGGACCAAGGTTTCATCGGCGGCCGGGGCGCCGCTCCCGACCTGCTCCAGGTCCGGTCCCGGCCGCCCCGGGGTGAACCGCTCGACGATCCGGGCCAGCCAGCGCTTGTGGCGGCGGCCGCGGTCCCGGTGCAGGTTCAGGCAGATCGTCACCAGCCAGGGCAGGAACCGCTGGCGCGGATCGTAGCGGTGGAAGTTCCGCCAGGCTTTGATCCACGTTTCCTGAAACAGGTCGTCGGCGTCCGCCCGGTTGCGCGCCAGCCGGCGGCACAGGGTGTAAAGTTCGGTCTGGTGGCGCGCGATCAACTCGTCCATGTGGCGGCCTGTTCCCTCGCTCCGGCGGCTGGACCGTCCCGGTCCCGCTCCCGGCATGCTCTATCGACACCTACGCCCGGGGAACGCTCCGGTTCAGATTGAAATTCCACTGAAACATTACTTACATATCATATCCGGGTGATATAATCAGCCCCTTACGTCTCGGTGTGCGATCGTCGATCGTCTCCTGGACCGGCGGCGATCGGCGCGGGGCCCGCGGAAACGGGCCGGTCTCGAGTCCATTCATCGGGGAGGATCCATGTTGAAGCGTTTGCTGTTACTGGTTCTGGTCAGCTCCATCGGCGCCACCGCGTGGGCCGAGGAGCTCCGGGTGGGGTTCCGGTTCGACGAGCCCGTGATCGTCAAGCGGAGCGACGGCTACGTCGACCTGACCGCGCCCGCCCTGGTGCCGGCGGCGGTGCCCGGCGACCCGGTGCTGCCTTCCTACCCGGCGAAACTCCTGATTCCCCATGGATTCGACTTTGTGTCCCTGCGGGTCACCCACGCGGCGCCGGTCTTGCTTGGCCGGGGCCTCAGGATCAATTACAGCCGCGGCCACTTTCCCACGCTTCAGGACCCTGCCCGGCCGGTGGCCCCGAACCGCAGGATCTACCTGTCCTCCGCCGACTATCCCGCCGACCGGGCGGCCTTTCAGGGAATCCACGAACTGAAAGGCTACCGGCTCGCCTTGGTCAATCTGCAGCCATTCGTCTACCGCCCGGCCGCCGGAGAATTGTATTTCATCCCCGAGCTAAAGGTGCACCTGGAACTCACGCCCACGCGCGACGCTTCCGCGAGTCCGCTGCTGCGGGCCTCCTGGCGGGATCGCGACGAGGTCCGCCGGCTGGCGGACAACCCGGAAGCGGCCGACACCTACCAAGCCATCTCCGTCCGTGACCGGGACACCGCCTACCAGTACCTCATCATCACCAACTCGACCCTGCAGGCCACCTTCCAGACCCTGGCCACCCACAAGGCGGCGCAGGGATACCAAACCCGCATCGAGCTCATCTCCGACATCTATGCCGGCTACGCCGGTACGGACAACGCCGAGAAGCTGCGCAATTTCATCCGCTGGGCCTACGAGAACCACGGCACCGAGTACGTGGTGCTCGGGGGCGACTCCGAGGTCATCCCCCACCGGGGCTGTTACGGTGCCGTCGGTACTACCACCGACAACGGCATCCCCACCGATTTTTACTTCGCCGAGTTGAGCACCGGCAACTGGAACGCCGACGGCGACTCCCTGTACGGCGAAATGTCCGACAACGTGGACCTCTTCGCCGAGGTGGCACTCGGGCGCATTTCCGCCTCCACCGCCACCGAGGCGACCAACCAGATCAACAAGATCATCGCCTACGAGAATTCCAACCCGCCCTACACGGCCCTGCTGCTTGGCGAAGAGCTGGATGCCCAGACCCAGGGTGGCGACAGCAAGGACGTGGTCGAGCTGGATATGGGCGGCATCGCCACCTCCAAGCTCTACGACCAGAACGGCACCTGGAGCGCCAGCACCCTGATCAACAGCTACTTCAACACCAACAACACCCACATCGTGAACCATCTCGGGCACGCCAACGACACCTACGACATGAAGATGTACAACTCCGACGTGGACTCCCTGACCAACACGGTCCCGTTCTTCGTTTACAGCCAGGGCTGCTACCCGGGCAACTTCTCCGCCAACGACGTCTGTTTCGCCGAGAAGATGACGGTCAGCACGACCAAGGCCGCCTTCGCCGTGATCATGAACTCGCGCTACGGCTGGTACGCCGCGGGGTCCACCAACGGCGTCTCCAACATCTTCGACTGGGAGTTCATGGAAACGGTCTTCGAGCAGTTCGACCGCCATCTGGGCAGTGCGCTGAACGACTCCAAGCACAAGCTGGCCAACTACGCCGGCGACGGGGCGTACCGCTGGGTTTACTATGAACTGACCCTGTTCGGTTGCCCCGAGACCGAGCTGCACTGGAACTGCGCCGCCGGGTCCGCGCGGGTGGTCCCGCACTCTCCCGCCGGCGGATTCACCGTCATGCAGGACGACGCCATCACCCTGACCGTGGCGGCGCACTCCAACTGCGCCGAACCGCTGGTCAACCCCTCGGTGACGGCGGAGATCACTTCCGCCCGAGGCCGGGCGACGGTGACGCTCTTCGATGACGGAACGGCCCCCGATCTGGCGGCCGGCGATGGATTCTTCACCGGGATCTGGACGCCCGCCACGGTCGGGCCGGCCACCATCGTCTACACCGCCGCCGGGACCGGCCTGACCCCCGGGCAGCAACAACTCGACGGCGAGGTCGTGGAGAAGATGACCTATCACCAGGCCCCGACGACCATGGCCTGGATCGACGCCTCCGCGGGTACCGCCATCCTGGGCAGCGAGGACGACGCCGGCGAGGTGGTGGACATCGGATTCACCTTCAAGTTCTACGGCAAGGCTTACGACCAGATCCTGGTTTCCTCCAACGGTTTGCTCCGGTTCGCCGGCAGCTACAATTGGGATGCCGGCAACGCCGCCATCCCCAATACCGAATTTCCCAACGGACTCATTGCCGCCTTGTGGACCGACCTCAAACTCAACAGCTCCGCCCGGGTCTACTACCAGACCGTGGGAAGCGCGCCCCAGCGCAAGTTCGTGGCCGAGTGGTCGGCCATTCCCCACTATGACAACGTCGGCGCGGCCACCTTCGAGATCGTCCTGGAGGAGTCGACCAATAACATCTACGTTTACTATCAGGACACCGATTTCGGCAACGCCTCCTACACGGCCGGGGCCGACGCCACCGCCGGCATCGAGGATTACAACGGCCTGAAAGGCATCCAGTATTCCTACCAGCAAGCCGTCCTCACCGATGGCCTGGCCATCCTCTACACCCCTGTCGACGGGCCGGTCATGGCGATGAGCGGCCATGTGGTGAGCGGCGGCGACGATGACGGCATCCTGGACCCGGGCGAAACCCTGAATTTGGACATCACCCTGTACAACGCCGGAAACCAGACCGGCGGGGACGTGACGGCCACCTGCGGCGCCGACAACGGCGTCACTTTCAGCGTGGCCTCGCAAGACTACGGCGACATCCCCGCGGGCGGGTCCGGCACCCGGACCTTCACCTTCACGATTCCGGCCGGCGTCACCTGCGGGCAGACACTGCTGTTTTCCGTTTCCATCCAGAGCACCAACGACAGCCTGGAAGTGGTTCAAAGCTATGGTTCGTTCACCGGCGTGGCAGGCGAACAGGTGTCACTGGTCACATTGGATGACGACATGGAGGCCGGCGTCAACGGCTGGACCACCGAGCTGACCCAGGGCGCGGTGGATTGGTCGCAGTCTGCCGCGGCCAGCCACTCCCCCACCCATGCCTGGTTCACGCCCGACCAGGGCACCCTGAAGGACGACTCTCTGATCAGCCCGCTGTTCAACGTTCCGGTCAACGCGGTGCTGACCGTCTGGCACAACTATGACCTGGAAAGCTCCTATGACGGAGGGTTGCTGGAAGTCCGCCCCGCCGGCGGCGCCTGGACCGCCGTCGGAGACGACCTGCTTCTGTCGGGCGGCTACACCCACACGCTGAGCACCTCCTTCAGCAATCCGATCGGCGGACGCCGGGCCTGGTCCGGCAACAGCGGCGGGTTCGTCCGCTCGGAAATCGACCTGAGCGGCTGGACGGGGCAGGACATCCAGGTCCGCTTCCGCCTCGGTTGCGACACCTCCGCCTACCGGACCGGCTGGTACGTGGATGACGTGACGGTCGCCGGTTTCGAATATGAATGCGACTACGTCGTAACCGGAGACATCGATGCCAGCGGCGTGGCTGACAGCCGTGACCTGGTGATCCTGCTCCACGTCCTGGCGGGCAACATCGCGGCCGGGGATCCGCCCTGCAACGACTGGATGGCCGGCGATTTCGACCACTCCGGCCTCCTGGACAGTCCCGACTGCCTGCCTCTTTGCCACAAGCTGGCCGGGGGCGAGTAGCCCCGCGATGCCCATCAAAACCCCGCTGTTGACGGTCGATATCATCATCCGCAGCCGGGCCGCCGCGGGGGTCGTGTTGATCCGGCGCAAGAACCCGCCGCACGGGTGGGCTCTGCCCGGCGGTTTCGTGGACGTGGGGGAGACCGTCGAGAACGCCGCCATCCGGGAGGCCTTCGAGGAGACTCAGCTCCGGGTCCGGCTGGCCGGCCAGTTCCATGTGTACTCCGATCCGGCCCGGGACCCGCGCGGGCATACGGTCAGCGTCGTTTTCGTCGCGGATGCCGACGGCCTGCCGACCGGCGCCGACGATGCCAGCGAAGCCCGGATCTTCCCGCTCGACGCCCTGCCGGAACCGATCGTGTTCGACCACGGCCGGATCCTGGCCGATTACAAATCCCGCCAAGACGAGTATCCAACATGAAAAAAATTCTCATATTTCTGATGCTGCTCGGACTGCTACTGCTTACCGTCAAGGTGGTGGTTCTCCTGGTCCAGAACCGGTTCGTTTTCTTTCCCCGGGCCGAATTTCCAGCCACGCCCCGGGATTTCCAGATGGCCTACCGGGATGTCCGCTTCAAAGCCGCCGACGGCATCCCCCTGCATGGCTGGTTCATTCCGGGCAAGCCCGGCGCCCCGATGGTGCTGTATTTCCATGGCAACGGCGGCAACATCGGCTACTGTCTGGAATTCGTCAAACGGATGGAACCGCTCGGATATCACTGGTTTCTGTTCGATTACCGCCAATATGGACAGAGCAAGGGCCGCATCTCGGAAGAGGGTTTCTATCGCGACGCCTTGGCCGCCTACAATACCTGCAAGCGGCGGTATTGCCCCGACAGTTCGCGCCTGGTGCTGTGGGGATTCTCCATCGGCACCGTGGCGGCCAATCACGTGGCCCGCCTGGAGCCGGCCGCCTGCCTGGTGCTGGAGGCGCCTTTTATCAACGCCGAGGCCATGGCCGGCGAGAACGTCCTGCTGAATGTCTTTCACTACTTCTCTTCGTTGGAGCTGGACAACGCCCGGCCGATCGGCCGCATCAGCCTGCCCAAGCTCATCATCCACGGGACCTCCGACACGATCGTGCCCATGGAGCAGGGCGAGGCGTTGTTCCAGATGGCCCTTCCCCCCAAGGAGTTTTACCCGGTCGAAGGCGCCGACCACAACAATCTCTTCCTGATGGGCGGCGCCCAGTATCTGGAGAAGGTCCGCGGCTTCATCCAGTTGCACACGCGGACGACTTTCATGGCGGGAGAATGATCCAGTTCATTCGCAAATCCCTGCGCTGGAAGATGATGCTGGTCACCAGCCTGCTCATCATCCTGATTTTTTCGGTCAACACCTACCAGACGATTCAGATCCAGAAACGCATCTTCGAAAACCAGATCCGGGAGAAGGTGGACGCTTACACCCTGCTGTCCCGCCGTCATATCGTGGAGGCGTACAACAATTACTTCCACAGCGGTTTCATCAAGTTCAAGGAGCTCCTGCTGGAGGTGATGCAGCGCAGCACCGACGTGACCCGGATCGAGCTCATCGACGTCAACGGGATCATCCTGTTCGACTCGGCCGAGATCCTGCAGGCCACGGCCGGCATGGAAGGCCAGAAGAACCGGGTCATCACCGACCCCCAACTGCTGACCAAGATCTGTGGGATCGACCGGACCGTCGATTACCACAAGCTCGCGAATGGCGAGGAAACCATCGAGGTGATCTATCCGTTCGTGGAGGAATGGGGGAAGCACAGCTACACGCTGCGCTATACCTTCTCCTATGCTGAAATGGAAAAAGCGCTGCGGCAGTTCACGGTCCAGATGATCCAATCGGCGGTGCTGTTCATGGTGGTCGGGATTCTGGCGGCCTTCCTGCTGTCGATCGGCATCACCGGGCCGCTGAACGAACTGGCCCTCTGCGCCCGGCAGGCCGGAGGGGGCAACCTCGACATCCAGGCGCCCATCCACACCCGCGACGAGATCGCCTCCCTGGCCGGTACCTTCAACACCATGATCCAGAACCTGCGCACGGTGATCAAGGAGAAGGACGAATACGCCCAGGAGATCCACGGCCTGTACCTTGAGATGGAAGGAAAAGTCCAGGAGCGCACCCGGGAACTGGCCGAGAAGAACACGCTCCTGGAGGAAACCGCCCGGTTGGCCCAGCAGGCCGACAAGGCCAAGAGCGCCTTCCTGGCCAGCATGTCCCACGAGCTGCGGACGCCCCTGAATTCAATCATCGGATTTTCCGGCCTGCTGCTCCAGGAGCTGCACGGGCCCCTGAACGAGAACGAACGCCGCGACATCACCACCATCTATAACAGCGCCCGCTACCTGCTGGGGGTGATCAACGACATCCTGGACATTTCCAAGATCGAAGCCGGCAAGATCGACATTAACATCGAGACGGTCGACCTCAAGCCGCTCATCCAGCAGGTGATCAACAGCGCCATCGGGCTGATGAAGGAAAAGAGCCTGGAGATCCGGCTCTCGCTGCAGGATCCCCTGCCGCCGGTGCGGGGCGACGCGGTCCGGATCCAGCAGGTGATCCTGAATCTGGTCAGCAACGCGGTCAAGTTCACCCAGCGGGGCTATATCCTGATTTCCGCCGGCACCCAGGAAGACGATCCCGGCCAGGTCTTCGTGTCGGTCCGGGATTCGGGAGTCGGGATCAAACCGGAGGACCAGGGGCGGATT
>ERZ1645192.3205-NODE-3205-length-13480-cov-7.436797_pt1 | contig 13480 bp, 13 predicted proteins | sample MGYA00575354_ERZ1645192 | MGnify/ENA primary metagenome ERZ1645192 (study PRJEB40844, sample SAMN11349763) | freshwater sediment metagenome | isolation source: river sediment | host: Sediment | place: India: Faizupur Khadar , New Delhi | collected 2017-02-21 ... | reverse complement strand
GAGTTCTCGGAAAGTTTCAACCACGAGCCGGAGCCGGCCAATGAGTGAAGGCCTTTGACATCGGTTGCCAACGCAAAAATTTCATCGATTACACTTTGTACATGCGTAGCAGCAAGACCTCACTCGATAGCAAAGGGTTCAACTTCCTGATAGTTTTTATCGAAGGCAATGCAGAGTTCTTTGGTTGTCTGGTAATCCATGGAGCAATTGTAACCGGATGGGAAGCTGGAAGGAAAAAAATGTATATCGCTATAGATTTGATTTCTGCCGGAACACTATTAAAAGGGACAGTCCATCTTGGTGCCTATGATGGCGTTGTCGGTGGTGCATTGATCAAGACACTATTGCCCGCAGGTCATAGGTGCGGTTTGGCGAGAAGATATGCATTTCCCTTGTAATTGTGTAAAGTTTAGCGTAAAGTAAGGGTAGGGAGTAAGTCAATGGCTACAATTAAACAAGAACTTCCGAACGGACCTTTGTCAGTGGTTCTCTTCCAGATGCAGTATGCGCCAATACTGAATATTGAAAGCTACATTCCTGCAATACAAGATTATTGTCGAAAAGCCGGTTTCCCGCAGATTACAAAAATGCGGGGTGATATGCTGAAAATTGGCCAAAACGGAGAGGTTGAGAAAACTATTGTAGTGCAATGGGTGTTCGCTTCGGCTGATTATCAAAGAACACTGTTTATTGATACAGAGAAACTTACCTTTCAAGTGTTTGATTTGGCCGATTATTCATTCGAGGAATTGCTTGCTACCTTCATGCAGCTCATGAACAAGATTGATGAACTTGTCGATTTTTCCTTGATCAATAGATTGGGTCTTCGATTCATTAATACCATTGAAGAGAAGCCTGAGTTGACCTGGCAAGCTGCGATCAAGCCGGAATTCCAAGGATGTCCATTCCCGGATGATGTACATTGGGCGGATAATGGATTGTTGACCTGGGCTCTCCAAAGGAGGGTAAGGCTTCCTGAAGTGAAAATGACAAGCAACTTACTTGTACGAATATACCAGAATGCTGCTGGGAGAAAGTATCCAGAAGATATTATTCGCGATCCTCGCGGAGTAATAGATTATGTCTCTTCAGGGTCTTTGGTTACCTATGTCGATTTAGACCATTTCATAGTGTTTCAAAATGGTAATAAGGAAGCGATTATGCCAAAGAGCAAAGAGGTTTTTATTGCTTTGCACACAGTGATTGAGAATGTTTTTTTCGCTTCTCTTATTACAGAGGAGGCTAAGCAATTATGGTCATGACAACCGTCGATGCAACACAGACTACCTGTATAGGATTTGCACCTTTATGGTCCTATAGAAATGTAAGTAATTGTAGCAGCTTGAATGTTCAAGTTATTTATTTTTCTGGAGATTCAAATAAGCTGGTAGATGAAGATTTTATACAACAAACCTTTATGGCCGGTACTGCATATAAGATGATTCCAAATACGTACTGGATTTTTTCTCAAAAAACTTCTACGGATGCTGTCATGGTACCTAGAGCCAAACAGAAGTCAGTTGTTACTGATATATATGAACAATTCAAGCATCTCCATCGGTTCTTTCAGTTCAGAAAGACTGAATGGGCTCAAATATTCGGAGTCAGCCGTGTTACCATCTACGGGTGGTTGAATAGGACGATGGAGCCAACAGGTGCGAATAAAAAGCGGATTGAGCAATTGTTCCAACTAGTATGCGAAATTTCTGATATATCTTCTGAGGATACTGTCCAGTTGTATTTACATCATCACATCGAAAAGCTGAATGCCTCTTTGTTTGAAGTGATTTCCTCTCCAGATGCTTTTGTTGAACAACGTAGTTCCATTATCCGGGTCTTGGAAGAGTTGCTGGATCGATCTCGCAGGAAAAAGGAAGAACTAGACAGGCTGGCTGCAACAAAGAAGGCTTCGGAAGAAACATTCGCCTATAATCTTGATCAGCTTTTTTCCTAGAAGAGAAGGGATAATGGGTGTGGTAGAGACAATACAACAACGGATACAAAAACTGGGTTGGAAGCAAGGACAAGTATTTGATGGTGCACTAAAAGATGTGCTGGTAAGCCATGCTACTGAGCAGTTCTCTTGGGTAAAAGAAGCAGACGCATGTATTCTGTTCAGCCAAGATTGTGATTTGCAACATCATTCTCTTGAGAATGAACCGTTTGTTGAATTTCTTTGCGCACAATCTATTGAAGCTTGCGATATTAATTTTATGTATGGGAAAAATCCTCGTAGATTGCATGTGGAAGACAGAGATGGCACTTGTTTTCATGTACAAATGGCCCATCGAATACGTATCCTTCGGGATCTGATTGACGAAAGCTTTCCAGTTACTGATAAGGAGCTTACCAAGGAATCTTTGTCAACGCTGGTTTCTTGGTTGTCCAAACGGTACAGCCGACCTGCCTTTCCGGATCTCTTTAATACCTATCTTTCAAAGAATAAAAAACTCGACAACAAGCTTGCGGAACTTAATAAATCTTTCCCTTCGATCAAACGCTTTTTCTTCAAACTCGATCCTTTTTCAGAAATACCGCCCACTGATGTATACAACTTGGAAATACGTATTCTTCTGCAGGGCAGTTCATTTGACGCTGATCTTGGACTGGATAAGAAAGAGTACATTGAGAGAGTTGTAGAGGAACTCTTTTCTGGTCCTCATATAAGGATCAAGGATGTGTGCTGTTCATATGAAAATGAGATAACACTATTTGAGCTTTCCTACTACAAAATCTGGGATAAGGAATATCTGAGTAGCCGTTATGGCTTCGTTCAATAATTGATGACTCTTGAACACCATTGAGTACTCCACCTATTCTGCCTGTTCTTTGTGTGAGGTGAAAAGCATGGGAAAACAGCTTCCCATTTATTGTTTACATGACTTTTCTGTATGGCCAAGCCAACAGCTGTAGTGTATGCGCCCTGCTCACTGCTGGTAAGATCAGCAACGATTGATTTAATGCGGGTTTTTGGACCAACATACAGTGCCATCTGAGTTGGGAAAAGTTTGTACGTTCCGCATCTTGGTTGTAGGAAGTATTGCCAAAAGAGACGTCCATCTTTTTTGACCTGAAGCTTTGTCTTCAGGTTTTTCAACCAACGAAATCATTGAATAGTATAAGCGCGGTTAGTTGAAAAAGAGACCCGGGCTTCGGCCAGAGCTCACCTCCTTCTCCCATGGGAACAGCAGTATCAATTGGCACAAGAAAACGGGGGTGGTTGTTCCCAACTTTTCCTGTTAATTCTTGTGCAGTGAATGTATAATCAATGTACATGAGCGTAAAAGGATCCTTTCGATGTTTCATACTATAAAGAAAATCTGTATTGTCTTTCTTGTTCTAGCCACCTGTTGTCTTGTTGGATGCGGCGGCCAAAAAAAGAATCTCTCCCACATAGAAGAAGATGACGGGATTATTGTAGGTTTTTCGCAGATCGGTGCGGAAAGCGCCTGGAGAACGTGCAACACCCGCTCTGTGCAGGATGCTGCAGCTGCACAAGGGGTGCAGCTGGTGTATGACAATGCTGAACAGAAACAAGAGAATCAGATAAAAGCATTGCGCTCCTTTATCGCCTATCAGGTTGATGTGATCGTATTTGTCCCGATTGTCACCGATGGCTGGGACAATGTCCTGCAGGAAGCCCGCGATGCCGGGATTCCAGTCCTGGTCACCGATCGGAAGATACATGTTGACGACCAATCGCTCTATGCAGGATTCATCGGCACAGACAGCCTGAGGGAGGGCAGGAATGCCGGATTGTTTGTCTTGAACAAGTTCAAAAACAAAAGCGAACTGCTCAACGAAACCAAAGAGTATATCAATATCGTGGAGCTGTTCGGAACGGAAGGCTCTTCGGTAGCCATTGGAAGGGCTGAAGGCTTCAGGGAAGTTCTTAAGTCTCATCCACAGTACCGGATCATCTACAGCAAGTCAGGTGATTTCCTTCGCTCGAAGGGATACGAATTGGCTGTTGAATTTCTTGATATGTATGATGACATCGATGTCATCTACTCCCACAACGACGGGATGACCCTCGGGGTCATCGAGGCGATGGAAGAGCGAGGGCTTCGTCCCGGCAAGGATATTGTCATCATCACCATCGATGCACAGCAGGCAGCAATCGATGCGCTTCGCGAAGGCAAGGTGAACTGCGTCATCGAGTGCAACCCCAAAACCGGTCCCGAAATCATCAAGCTTGCTCAGAAATTGGCAGCCGGGGAGCCAATTCCGCGACTGCAATATGTACATGAAGAAGTGTTTTATGAAACCGATGACCTATCGCTCATAGAGCCGCGCGGGTATTAGTATGAAGCATCAGACCTCGGTCATTGATAAAATTTTCTCTGTGTTTAAAAGCAGAAGCATAAAAGAAAGGATAAAGATTTCGTATGTGATCATCATCCTACTGATGATAACACCTCCGGTTATCACGATTGTTTCGTTTGTTGTCCAAATGGGTCGCTACGACCTCATCATAACCAATGTCAGCAAGGCAAACCGTCTGAATCAGACGGTAAAGATGGATATCTCCAACGAGATCTGGGATATCGTCGCTGGAAACAAGAAGTTCGATGAAGGCAGGCAGTACGACATTATTGACGGGATCAACGAAAGCCTGAATGACATCATGAGGACGACCGAGGAGCGGGAGAACCGGCAGATGCTTGAGGTTGCCGGTCGTGCGGTCGATACGCTGAAGCGCAACGTAGACCGGTTGGGAACTCAGATGGCGAACCATGCTCCGGTGAGTGAAAATGAGGAAAGCCTTGATGAAATCCGCGGGGTTTCGGCCCTCATCTCCGACATCCTTCAGGACTTCATCGTACGGGTTATTGAGTCGGCGACGATAACAAACGAGCACCACAGGCAAATTACGTTCGTCCTTACCGTCATCCAGATTTTTACCGTACTGTTTGTCACCATCTTCGCCATCTTTACCCAGCGTTCGGTGACAGCCAGCATCAACAATCCCATCAAAAGGCTCGAGAACCTTTCAAAAAGGATTGCAGAGGGAGATTTCTCTGTCAGGGTGAAACTTCCTCAGGTAAGCGAGCTTGACGGCCTTACTGAAAACCTGAACATCATGGCGGTCAAAATCCAAGAATTAATCGCAGAGAATGTCAAAGAGCAGCAAAACCTTCAGAAATCGGAGATGAAAGCCCTTCAAGCCCAGATCACCCCGCATTTTCTCTACAACACATTCGATACAATCGTCTGGCTTGCCGAAGAGAAGAAGAATGATCAGGTCATCGACATCACCCGTGCATTTTCAAGCTTCTTTAGAATATCCCTGAACAAGGGCAAGGATTTCTTGACGGTCAGCGAGGAGTTTGAACATGTGAAAAGCTATCTGACCATTCAGAAAATCAGATACCGCGACATCCTGGATTATGAGATTGAGTACCAGAGCGAGATGGCGGACTGCCAAATATTGAAACTGGTGCTCCAGCCTCTTGTTGAAAACGCATTGTACCACGGGATCAAGAATAAACGGGGTCGCGGATTACTGCAGGTGAAGGGATGGCGTGAGAACAATCGCCTGCATTTCTCCGTGCAAGACAACGGAATTGGAATGACGGAAGAAAAGCTTGCGAACATCATGAAACAGATCAACGGTTCGGCCGATCCCGAGGATTTGAACAATGTCTATGGACTGTATAATGTCAACAAAAGGCTGGAGCTGTATTATGATACCAGCACGAAGCTGGTGATCACAAGTCAGTATAAAGCGGGTACTACGGTATATTTCAGCGTACCAGAGGTTTTATCCAATGTATAAGGTGTTCATTGCAGAAGATGAGATAGTAGTACGGGAAGGGCTGCGCAACAGCATACAGTCGGGATCAGGGCCGTTTGTCCTGGTTGGCGAAGCTTCGGACGGCGAGATGGCCTTGTCGATCATGAAGGATGTGAAACCCGACATCCTGATCACCGATATCAGGATGCCGTTTGTCGATGGGCTCAGCCTCTCCCGGATTATCAAGAAAATTCTTCCCTGGATAAAAATTATCATCATCTCAGGCCATGACGAATTTCAGTACGCTCAAGAGGCCATATCGATCGGTGTTGACGAATACATTCTCAAGCCTGTTTCCGCCTCTGGCATGCTGGCGATCCTCAACAAGCTGGTGGATAGGATTGAACAGGAGAAAATGCATCTTTCAAGCATAGAGAACCTGAAACAACAGGCCCGGTCCAATTCGGACCTGATCAGGGAACGCTGGCTGTGCGACCTGGTGACCGGTATTGTCAGGACGGAGGATGCGCTTGAGAAAGCCGGGGATATGGGGCTCGATCTCATCGCCCATGGGTATCTTGTTGCAATCATCAAGCTGTCCATCTCCACCGAGAACTATGCTGAAATGATTACCGCCAAGCTCCACATCAACAGCCTGATCGACAACCAGGAAGAGGTGTTGTGCTTCTCGCAAAGCAGGGACTCCATCATCCTGTTGATGATGCAGCTTGAAGGCGAATCGCTCGAAGAGACCGCGTATACCTTGGGCCAGGCGATCAAGTATGAGGTTGAACGTAATACCGGCTGTATGGTGGCTATCGGTATTGGTTCGTTGGTCGAGCGAATCGGAAGCCTGTCCCAATCATATGCCGATGCGGAAAAAGCGATAAAATTTACCGTTAAATCGGGCCAGAACCTGATAATCGGAATACATGACCTGAACGCATCCTCCGAAATAGATTTCTTGAAACTGGACGGAAGCCCTATCGCGGAACGGCTCAAATATGTGAAGAAGTCGGGCATTCATGAGATCATCGCCCAGTATATGACCATGATAGGCGATGATCCTTTTCAGACCACGCTCATAAGCTATTACCTTTTGTATGATCTTATGGTGGCTATATCAAGGATCATCGATGAGCTGGGTGGTGTTGTGCAGGAAGTCATCCCATGGTCGTCCAATAAGACACAGCTGACCGAGATAGCCGCCTCGAAAGAGACCTTCTGTGACGGGGTGAAACTAATTTTGGATACGTTCATTGATTTCAGGGAATTGAAGTCGGCGGGGAAGTACTATGAAATGATTCAGAAGGCAAAGCAGTACATAAACCTCCATTTTGCCGACCAGGATATTTCCCTGCACTCAGTGGCGTCGATCGTCTCTGTGAGTCCAAACCATTTCAGTACCATCTTTTCCCAGGAAACCGGTGAAACCTTTATAGAATACCTTACCCGGGTCCGTATCAATAAGTCGAAGGAACTCTTGCAGACGACAGCGCTCAGAAGCGCAGACATCGCCTACGATGTAGGATTTGGAGATCCCCACTATTTCAGTTACATTTTCAAGAAGCATACAGGCATTTCCCCCCGGGAGTTCAGAACCGGAAGCAAATGCCTGAATTGAAGAAGCGTCTCTGAGCGCCTACGTTTGGTCTTGGGATTGTTTCTTGTCCGGTAGTCGCAGCCAAGGCGGCAGGGTAAGGCTGATCTTTTTCCTGTCACGCAGGGCCATGATGATGCTCTGAAGCACGATGAAGAAATACAAGAGCAGTCCGCTTACCATCGCTTGGAAGTTTGATTGAACGCCCGCAGCACGGATCAGCTCGTTGATGATCAGCAGCGTCAACGTACCGATCGGGGCTCCAAGCAGGTTGCCTACGCCGCCGTTGAGCAGCGTGCCTCCTATGATGGCCGAGGCTATCGCCTTCATTTCGGCTCCTGCCGCATTTCCGACATTGCCGGCCCCTGTTGTCATGATGTACACGAACCCCGCGATGCCGGCTGTCAAACCACTGATCACATAGGTGATGAATATCGTTCGCTTTACGTTGATGCCGAGCATCATGGCGCTATGACTATTGCCGCCGACGGCGTAGACGTTGCGCCCAAACCGCGACCACTTCATCAAGGAAGCAAGGATGACAAGAAGGATCACCACAAGTATGGTGCCAGGTTTTATCTCACACGGGATGAAGACTCCCAGCCTGTTTCTCGTCCCAAGCCAGGTGATTACAATGTCAAAATCCCTCAACCTCACGAATGCAGGCATGGTCACATTGATGGGATCCTTGTGAAGTGTCGTCAACAGCCCCTGTGCCAGGAACAACCCGGACAAGGTGATGATGAATGGTTGGATTTCAAGATAGGCTATGAGATATCCATGCAGGATTCCGAACGCAATGCCTATGCCCAACGAGATGAGGATGGCGCCTGCGATACTCCCGGATTCGGACTGGAGATAGACTGCACAGGCCATGGTTATCAAGCCGCAAACCGAACCGATGGAGATGTCGATGCCGCCGCCGATCATGACGATGCAAAGCCCGAGTGTCATGATGATGAGCGGAGCATTGAGGTTGAACAAGTCAAAAAACGTCTGGAACTGCAGGAAACTGGCCGGATACCTGATGATTGCAAAGATGTACATCAGTACAAATATGACTGCAGCGATGAGAAAGAGGATATTCGAATTCGATAACCTTGTTTTTGGTTTGATTGCGTTTACCGATGCCATCCTATTCCTCCTTCTTCCCGGCTCTGCCGGCGGGCTCATTGGTTGCATACAGCGGCGCCCCGCCCTTGGCTTGGCTTGCAGGAGTTCTCCAAGCCCGTACCTTGTCCATGGTTTTTTTGATATGCACCCTGACAACCGGTGATGCAACCACCATGAGAATGATGATGAAGATTGCCTTGAAGACCTTGATCATCGCGGGTTCTATCTCCAGCCTGAGCAGGGTCCTGTTGAGCATCTCAATCGTGTACGCTCCGATTATCGAACCGGTAATGCTGAACTTTCCACCGCCCAGCGAGTTTCCGCCTATTGCCACGGCAAGGATGGCATCCATCATGATCAGCTTGAGCAAGTTGACGCTGTCGTGGCGCCCCGCCTTGTTCACTGCGATGAATCCTGCAACCGCGCTGCAGAATCCCATGATCAGGAATGTCACAAAGATGACTTTTTTCGGATTGATGCCATTCAGTCGTGCCGCATTCGGGTTGATCCCCACACTCTCTACATAGAGCCTGAGCGTTGTAGTCTTGAACACTACGGCAACAAGTGCGATGAAGACAGCCGTCAGGATGATCGGAGTCTGTATCGGGAAGCCCGGTATTACCGTACCGATTTTATTCGATATGTCGTTGGCCAGGATGGGGGACAGTTTCCCGTCGATCATGAAGGCTATGGACCGGCCTCCGGTAAAGAGTATGAGCGATGCAACCATCGGTTGCACCTTGAATATCGAAACCAGGGTGCCGTTGAATGCGCCGAGGGCCAAGCCTGCTACACAGCTGAGGAGGAAGCCGACCACAATGGTAAGCAGCGTGACTTCGCCGGCTTGCAGGACATACATGACGAATACAGCCGATGTGATGGTGGCGCTTTCCCCGATGCTGATGTCCTGTCCCCGTGAGGCTGCAGTCACCAATGTCATGCCTATGGACAGGATGACCAGCTCGGAGGCCCCGAACAGGATATTCGGGATATTCCCGTAGAAAGCTCCGTTCACCATGGTGATTCGGAAATAATCGGCGCCCTTTATCAGGTTGATGATGATCAGCAGCGTCATAACCGAGAGGGGAAGGAACAGGTGGGAAAAGTTCTTGATCAATTTGCGCATACGGTCTTTCCTCCCTGTGCTATCACCCTCATCACTTCGTTCTCCGTCAACTCCGATCCCTTGAGTTCTCCTATGATCTCGCGGTCTTTCATGACTATCAAGCGGGAACAGGTTCTCAGCATCTCATCAATTTCTGAAGAGATGAAGGTCAAGCTCATTCCTTCAGCAGCGAGCTTGATCACGAGTTTCTGAATCTCGACTTTGGTGCCGACATCGATTCCACGGGTGGGTTCATCCAGGATCAGGTACTCCGGGTGGGTGAGCAGCCACCGGGCAAGGATGACTTTCTGCTGGTTCCCACCGGAGAGCGATCTGATCGGCGTGTTGGGAGTCGGAGTCTTGATGTTCAATTTCTCGATATACTCTTCTGCAAATGCCTGTGCCTGTTTCATTGAGAAGGGTTTGAAAAATCCTTTCAGGACCTGCAGGGTCAAAACGATGTTGTCCCGTACCGACAGGTCTGCGATGATCCCATCGTCTTTGCGGTCTTCAGGCAGATATCCTATTCCGTGTTGTATGGCATGCAGGGGTGTTTTGATCCTTACTTGTTTGCCTTTCATTTTTACTTCACCGCCGGTTACCTTGTCTGCTGCGAAAATGGCGCGGGCGCTTTCACTGCGTCCGGAGCCGAGCAACCCGGCAAATCCGTTCACTTCACCTTTTTGTATGGAGAAGTTGAAGGGTTTTACTCCTTTGGCACTTGAAAGGCCAATACATTCAAAGACAGGGACGGTGGAGTCGGTTGCAACCGGCTCATGTTTCTTTAATTTGGTGATGTCCTCCAGCTCATTGCCCAGCATCTTTGCGATGAGGTCGAATTGGGAGAGCGAGGATGTTTCATATTCACCGACCAGCTTCCCGTTGCGTAGCACGGTAATCCTGTCGCTGATTTCGTATACCTGTTCGAGAAAGTGGGTTATGAAGATGATTCCCACGCCACGCTCTTTCAGCTCACGCATGAGGGCGAAGAGTTTCTGTACTTCGTCCTCATCAAGAGAAGACGTTGGCTCGTCGAGTATGAGGATCTTGCAGTCCATATCGACGGCACGGGCAATCGCAATCATCTGCTGCACTGCAAGCGAGCAGCTTGAAAGCTCCTGGGTCGGGCTTGCTGGAATACCCAGCGACCCAAGCAGCTGTACCGCATCCGCGTTCATCTGCTTCCAGTTCACCAGCGCTCCGCATCTGCGTCCGATATACATGTTCTCAGCCACAGTCAAATTGGGGCAGAGCATTATTTCCTGATAGACGGTACCTATCCCCTTGTTTTGCGCTTCTTCCGGCGCCTTGAAGTGGATGGGCTCGCCCTGCAAGGTGATGATGCCGGCGTCTTTTTCGTAGACTCCGGTAATGACTTTTATCAGTGTGGATTTGCCCGCCCCGTTTTCGCCCATGAGAGCATGGATCTCACCCTTTCGGAGCTTGAAGTCCACGCCATCCAGAGCTTTGACGCCAGGAAATGATTTGCTGATATCCGTCATTTCGAGTATGGTTTCTGACAACAATCAAAGGTCTCCTTAATACGCATACGGAACAAGCGAAGTGCGGTGCGGTATGCAGAACCAAATCCGCACACCACACTGCACACATTTCGTTGTTGTGACTGAAAACCTACCTGGTGATTACACCCTTGCCTGGATCTGCGTTGATCCCCCATTTGTCGATGAGTTCATCGGTGATGGTTTCGGTAGTCAAGAGCAATTCTTCCTGATAGACAATTCCACTAGGCATACTGCCGCTCTTGATCCACTTGGAGATCTCGGCTGCCTGGCGAGGATTGCACTGCATGTCGGCATCCCAGTAACCGGCCTGCACGTTCCGAAGAGCAAATCGGTTGAAGTCAAATCCGATGACCTTGACCTTGCCGCCCTTTCCGTGGGTGATGCCGGCTGCTTCGAGAGCCTGGACGGCACCTTGTGCCATACCATCATTCTGTGCGTAGATGACGTTGAAATCCTTGCCTGCTGCAATTGCTGCTTCAACAACCTTGCGGGCTTCTTCAAGACTCCAGCTGTCTCCACCTGTTCCATCGGCAACGATGTTGAGCTTGCCTGCTTTTGCGGCTTCGAGTACGGCTGCACTTCGGCCGATTTCAGCTGCAGAACCCATCTGTCCGCGGATGAGGATCAGGTTGATCTCGGGAAGACCAAGGCTCAACACCCATTCCACTGCTTTCTTGCCTTCATAGGCCATGTCGGAGAGCAGGGCAGCCTGGTAATTGGATTTGTCCGTGTCGATTGCGCGGTCAAAGAGAATTACTTTTATGCCGGCATCTTTTGCGGATTTGAGGGTGTCGTCCCATCCTGAAGCGTTTGCTGCTGAGATCAAGAGGTAGTCCACTCCGTCACGGATGTAGCCTTTCGCTGCAGCAATCTGCTCGCTGTTGTCCATGGTGTTGGTCTGCTTTGCGTCATAGCCGTTGGCTTTTGAAAACACTGTGTTCATGTCTTCAACGTTAGCCTGCCGATATCCGGATTCTTCCGGCGGCAGGTTCACAATACCCACCTTGATGAGGCCGGACTCTTTCTGACCTTGGGCGAACAGCACGCCTGAACCCAACAGTAATAGAATCATCAAAATACCTAGAGCTTTTTTCATGTTCTCCTCCTTTTTAGGGAATCATAAAAATTTGGATAGTTGTTTTGCGGCAACGCCGCATCTTTCATGAAAAGCCTAAGGCCTGCTATGTCAGAAGTACATGAGCTATTCTCTTGAGTTTGGTATGATATTTTCCTTGTAAAAACCAAATTCCAAGAAAGGAAGAAAAATGTTTGTTATCTTATGAAAAAGGTACGTTTTCTTACGATATCAGCAAAGACATCGTACAAATCGTAAAATAGGTGAAGGGGTGGTAAAAGAAAGGGCTGGGTTTGCTTGGCTTCCTTGGGGTGCAATGCCTCGGTGGCCTCTGGAAGGAAAATCACTCAACAAGTTGACTGATTTTCCGGCTTGTATGCATGGGATGGCCCACCTTGGCTTCAGTAAGAGGTCTACAAGGTGGTGCTTGCAGTTAGAAAGGTTTTCAGCCAAAGAAATCTCTGATTTTCTTATGAATATCAGTTCCTGGAGAAATTCTGGGTTGTGTCGGTACCGATGATCAGGGGTGTGTATCACAACATCCAAAATGGCATGGACCGCCCATGCGAAGAGGAATCCCTTGGTTTCCAGGCTTGATTTTGTGAGAAAAAATCCGATGTATGCTATCAGGACAGCACCAAGCGTCCATTTCGGAGCAATGCCCCAAAGTGGGCAAAGCCGAAGACAAGGGAACCCAGGGCCATTGCCCAAGTGGGTGAGAGCCCGGCGTTTTCTGTTGATGTAACGTATGATAGGCGAAAGACCACCTCCTCGGTGAATGCATTTACGGCTGACATAGGCAAAACCATGATGAGGCCGATGGTCCATCCAGTCATTTCTCAGCGCTCTTCTTTTCTCAAGCCGGGAAGAAGCTGAGCACGAGAGCTCTAGTAGCCTGTAACACTTAAACCTATTCCTTGATTATGGGGTACAACCTCTTGAGTTTGACCCGTGCATCCTCAGTTGTGAACTGCCAGTCGATTCCTTTTTGTTTGGAATTCCTCACTCGGCTCCAAGTGGAGACTTCCCGCTGGACAGTCTCAAGATCAGGAAGACGCCTGGTTGCAATGCATTGGGAAGTGAGTGCTGAGAGTTCACATTCTGCCATGTTCAACCAGCTACCATGTTTCGGCGTGTAATGGATATCCAGTCGTTCCGCCAAACGCCTGGCCTCCCCGGGTTCGAATGTTTCATAGAGTGAGGCAATGCCATGGGTATTCAGATTGTCCATAACCAGACGTACCTTGATCGCGTCCGAATAGCGTTCATCGAGCATCTGTTTGATCTGCAACGCCCAATCTTTTCTGGTGCGACGTTCGGTAACCGC
>ERZ1645192.3204-NODE-3204-length-13481-cov-4.330553_pt1 | contig 13481 bp, 9 predicted proteins | sample MGYA00575354_ERZ1645192 | MGnify/ENA primary metagenome ERZ1645192 (study PRJEB40844, sample SAMN11349763) | freshwater sediment metagenome | isolation source: river sediment | host: Sediment | place: India: Faizupur Khadar , New Delhi | collected 2017-02-21 ... | reverse complement strand
ATATTCTCCCGTGTCCCCTTACCGGATACCGAAAAGATGATTCCGCACGTAACGGTCGTAACTGAATCTTGGCTCCGGTCCGAGGGCGAGTGGTGGTATGTTCCGGACAATTAAGTTGTCCTGATTAACTGGACTTGGTCGCGATGATCAAGAATTTTTCAACAACAAACCCCTGCATGGGGAGGTAAACATGAAAACCCTGTCAAAGAAAAGTTTGGCTCTTTGCGTCGGTGCCATCCTTGGCGGCGCGGCCCTGGTGCCTACCGCCCACGCCGTGCATCAAGCCGCGGATGGCTTGGGCGACGTCATGACCAATTATTACACCACCAATAGTGGCAATAGCACCCTGATCAATTACACCAACACCAGCGATCGTACTATCGCCATGCGTGTGCGGGTTCATGAATACCGCAATTCCCGTTCTTGGGACTTTACGGTCATCCTTTCACCCTATGATGTTTGGAATGCCACGCTTGCCGATGGCGGCCCTGGCGTTGGTCCGGTTATCTTTACATCTGACGAAAGTTGCACCATCCCCGCCATTTCACGGGACGAAAACAATCCGACGGTGCTGGCGGACAACGGCTTCCTGGAGGCCCTTGAGAACCTGACCGTGCAAGATCCGATCGTGCGGATCGCGGAGGGTTATGTTAACGCGCTGGTCATGGGCTCCAAGACCGAACAAGCTTCGGATGCTGATCATCTCAACGGCGTGAATTGCGCTACGGAAACGGCACGATTTGTCAACTATGCTCCAGACGCGTGGAGTACCCTATTTGCTGCCTATCCTAATTATACAAACAATGCCATCAAGGGGGTTTTCAATGTCCTGAATACCGTCTTGGGACGTAACGCGGCCACAGGCATGGATACCCTGGCTGATTTCTTTGACGGATCCCTTGCAGCGGCACCTTTAGTTGGCGGCGGGGCACCAGCGTACCCCGCCTACATTCAAAATGCCGCCGGTGGTGCAAGTAACTTGATCACCCTGCAGATGCATCCGGACGATATCAATGTCGCTCTGGGTACCGTGCCAGTGCGCTTCTTGGCCAGCTTCTTCATGCCCAACATGGCCTCGGCCAACACCTTCGCCTACAAGCTGGTGGCGGACAACGTGGTGGGCAGTACCGATGCTCCTGTCAATCGGGTGGGTGCTCAGGCGGTCAGCTATATTTACAGCCACACCGACGTGATCAACATGTGGACGGCCCGCGTTAATCCCGCCTCCGGTTGGGCGACCGCCACCGATCTGGTTGTACATTCCCCCGTCAAGCAATTCTTTGTCGATTATCCCGTTGGCCAGAATGACTTTGCCGCGGGACGCTATGAAAACAAGCCGGGTGTGCCTCCCGTTAATGTTTTGGCCAATAATGTAGCCACCGGTCCCTTTAACGAGCCGTATAACCGCACCACCGGTTTGTCTTGCGATCCGGTGACGTGGGATATCTGGGACCGTGAAGAAAATCCCGATCCCAAGCCCATCAACTTCTCCCCGGCCAAGTGGGGTGCCAAGCTGTGCTTCGAGACCAATGTCATCACCTTTAATGGTGACAGTGCCCTGGAGTCACCGAACGGTTACAACATCGCCAGTACCTTCAATAACGGTTGGATTGATCTCAACCTGAGAAGCGAGGGTAACCGTTATGGCACTGGTACTCCTCAAAATGGGCCTGCTGATCCTTTCCATGGCCTGCCGGTCATGAGCTGGGCCTTCACCACCCGTGACGATGCGGCCACGGGTCTTAACGAGGCGATCTCCTATCCCAGTGCCTACCAGAGCAATCTGCCCACGCAATCCCTGGGGGCTGTTGTTCCATAATTTGAGAAACGTGCCCAAGGAAGGGCGACGTCCTCGGTTTAGCCGCATTAGCTAAAATATCATTCTATTACGCTGTTGAAGCCCGCCTTGCGCGGGCTTTTTTTGCCCATCAGACCCATGAAGCGCTCTCTGGGGTTCCGAATCAACCCGTCGTTGTTACCTGGGCGATCGAGCGCCCGCCAGTGCTGGTCTAGCGGCTATCAAGCGGTCGGGAGCCCTGGTGGCGCCCATGACCCGGTTGCTACTCATTACTGGCGGTCTCCCACTCATCCCCGCGCTTACGCGTCGTTGGCATGCGCCATTACCCCGGTATCCGCCCTCGGCCTTGATGACCTACCATCTGGTAACCACGCCCTATGAATACTTCACGCTTACCTCACATCCTCTATCTATTGCTCGGGCTGCCCTGGCTGCCCGCCGATGGCTGGGCGATGGAGGCCGATGCCGTGCTCCTGCGCGATCAGGGCCAAGAGGTCCGTGCCAGTGACTTCCGTCAGGCCTGGGCGGCTTTACCCCCCGCTGAACGGGTCCGCTACCAGGCGGAGGACCAGGCCAAGATCCTGTTGGCGGGCCTCCTGCGTGGCAAACTCATGACCGCCGAGGCGGAACGTCTGGGATTGGACCAACTTCCACAGGTCAAGGCGCGGCTGGCGGATGCCCGGCGGACGATCCTGAGCACGGCCTTGCGCGAGCATGTCGAGGCGACTATCCCTCTTCCCGATTTCATGCCCTTGGCGCGCGAACTTTATCTGACTCGCCAGTCCGAGCTGGCTACCCAGGGGGAATATCAGGCCGCACATATTCTGTTAAAGGTGGCGTGCGAGGCTGAGCGCGAGGGGCAATTGACCAAGATTACGGCACTTAAAGCCGAATTAGCCGCCGGAGCGGATTTCGCCGCCCTGGCCCGCGCCCACTCCCAGGATGCCAGCGCCGAGGCAGGCGGCAACCTGGGTGGCTGGCTTGACCCCCAGCATCTGGACCCCAATTTTGTCTCCGCCCTGGCGCAACTTCCCGATGGAGGGGTCAGTGAGCCAGTCCTCAGCCAATTTGGTTATCATCTGATCAAGCGGCTGGCCTTTCGTCCCGCCGCGCTCAAGCCCTTCGAAGAGGTCCAGGAGTCCCTGATCCGGGAGGTCCGGGCAACCTATCTGCGCAGCCAACTGGCCGAGGCGCAGCAAGCCTATAATCCCAGTGCCGGCGCGGAACTGGACCCGGTGGCCTGGCAAGCCATGCAAGCAGAGTTGACCGCCCCCCCGCCGGCCGCGGCCAAGCCCTAACCGCTAATCAGGGAAAGGTCGCCATGTTGCACTTTTTGGGGATTGGCGCGCAAAAGGCTGGCACCAGTTGGCTTTACGAGCAACTGCGTCAGCATCCGGAGTTGGAATTCCCCCTGGGTAAGGAGCCCCATTTTTGGAACTTCCCCCACGATGGCGCCGCGGTCGAAGCTTACTTGGCGACCTTTGATGCCATCCCGGCGTTGGCGGGGGAATTTACCCCCGCTTACGGTATTCTGCCGCCAGAGACCATCGCCGAGATTTACGCCAGGGTACCCAGGTTGCGGCTGATCTATCTGATTCGTAACCCGATCGAGCGGGCCTGGTCCGCGGCCAAGATGGATTGCCTGCTGGCGGGACTGGAGATCGCTACCGCCCCGGAGGCCTGGCTACTGGAACATATTCACTCCGCGGGCTCCCGCCGACGCGGTGATTATGTCACCAGTCTGTGTAACTGGCTGTCGGTCTATTCCGCCGAGCAACTGCTGGTACTCCGCTACGAACAGATCCAGACCGCGCCCGAGGCGTTGCTCAACCGCTGCTTTGCCCATCTGGGGGTCGCGACCCGCGATCCAGCGGAGCTACGCCGTGCTGGCAGCCGGGAGATGGTATTCGCGGGTGATCCCACCCCACCGCCGGCCCCGATTTTGGCGGAACTTCGCACCCTCTATGGCGATGCTATCCGCGAACTCGGGGCGAAGTTACACTGGGATCTGTCGGCGTGGTTGAGAGCCTAAGCCGACGACTAATGGGTTGGTGGGGCGCGCGGCATGAGCGGGGCCAAGGGACGGGGGTGCCAAATAAGCAGATCAGTGTATTATTTTACCGCGATTTTCAGTACTTTACTGGCGGACACCTCAAAGTGTGGCACTATTATGAGCATGTACGCCACACTCCGGGGTACCGGCCCCTGATTGCCTTTTCTCCCACCTCGCGCTGGGATGATACTAACCCCTGGCTGCCTCAGCGTGACCGGGTGTTGTCGCGTTGGGACCCGTGGCAGGCGGATCTCCTGTTCCTGGCGGGTATGGACTGGCTCATGTGGGGGGAAGAAGCGCGCCGCTCCCCCCCCCGACCGGTGATCAATCTCATCCAGCATGTGCGTCATGCAAACCCTGATGAGACCCTGTTTGGCTTTCTGTCATATCCGGCCCTGCGCATTTGCGTTAGCGCCGAGGTGGAACAGGCCCTGCGCGAGACGGGACGGATAAATGGACCCCTCATGACGATACCCAATGGCATCGCTCGCGACGACCTACCCCATGACCTGCCTTGGGCGGCGCGGGAAGTCGATGTCCTGGTCTTGGGTATCAAACAACCAGCCCTCGCCACTAAGCTAAGCCATGCGGTGAAGCAAGCGGGATGGCGTGTCGATGCTGTGCTGACACCCGTACCGCGACGGGAATTCCTGCGGCGCCTGGCCCGGTCACGGATGGCCCTGTTGTTGCCGAATCCCACGGAGGGCTTTTATCTGCCCGCCTTGGAGGGCATGGCCTTGGGTACCCTGGTCATCTGTCCGGATTGCGTGGGTAACCGTGCATTCTGTATCCCCGGCCACAACTGCCTGCAGCCGCCTTATCGGGCCGAAAAGTTATTAGATGGGATCAAAGAGGCCTTCTCCTGGGCGCCAGAATTCAGTGAGGCGGTCAGGGCACGGGGGCGTGACACCGCACTGAGGCACTCGCTGGACCGCGAACGGCAAGCCTTCGCTGTTGTAATTCAGCAATTCGTAACGACTGGGTCTGCTATGCTTGAAACAGTTGACAGCCATTAATGAGAAGCCTAGCATAAACTCGATCGTGGTGGTTGTAGCTAACATTACGGTCTTCCTCATCAAATCACTTCTTCCCACACAGCAAACTCCGCATTACACGGCAAGGTGAATGCAATATCTTTTAGTAAAGACTCTTGGGAGGTAATGATGTTAGATACCTAGCTTTCCATTATTCGTTCACCGCGCGAATATCTTTCAACTCTACCATTCATAAACCGGGTGACCCATCATGATCAAAACATCTCAATTTGGCATATCTCTCGCTGTGGCTGCCTGTCTATCGGCTGGTAGCTTACAAGCTGGTGCAGCAGCACCTGTGTTTCCTAACAACCAGCAGGATTGGAGCCAGGTACCTTTTTTTAAATATCCAAGTTCCTGTACTCAGACTAATGTTAAGGGAACTTACATTCTTAATGCGACTGAAGGGTCCCATGGTGGCAATTCAGATGCTATCTATGCAGGTACTAATGCTTTTAGTTTTGATTCTGGAGTGGGTTCTGGTACCCAAGAGGGAACAATAAGTACTTCTACGATGAGTGTTCCTGCTGTGCCGCTTGCCGGCATGATAGCCTTCGATGGGTTGGGTCGTTATCGGGCAATGTTGTCCGGGCCGTTTAGCTATGGTCCTGGATCTAATTATCCTAATATCATGGTGTTTGATGGCAACTATATGATGATGGGTTGTGTCTTATATATTTTAACGGAATTTGAGGCTTTGAGTGAAGATTACGATGCTTTTGAATTTTACGCCCACATTAATCCATTGCAGAATACTATGACATTTAGTGCCTATCTCGAAGACTGGTATCCCACGGGAGTTATTACTGCTAACTGGCAGGATGTCTTCTTTGGGGGTATGGGGGGTAAAGCGTCCTCCTCTGCCAGTTTAATTCCTTTCACCAGTCCTACTCAGCGTCCTACCATCGAATAGGGGGTAGGCGTGCTGGGTATCCTTGCGAATAATTAAAAATTTCTCTGCTCCCGTTCCACGGGAAAATACCACGTTTTTTATGAAGAAAATAAGCCATCTGGTTTTGCCAGGTGGCTTTTCTTTTGATTATTCCCTTTTCAAAATTATCGCTAATGCTGGTTACGATCAGGTCGTGTATCCTGAATGATACTGGGTTTTTTAATATGGTAAGAATCGCTCTTATAACGGCAACGCCTCCAAGCGTGAATCCTGGCATGCTTGCGTGTGAAGCAACCGCACGGTCTTTTCTTTATCAGGCTGATCTGCTCGGGCAAACTACATTCTTCCGAGTGCAAGGCTTGGAGGAGCGTTCGGGTTTATCCCCTCTCGATCCGCGATTGCAAGATATTGTTGCCCAATGCGATTTATCTATTACATTCGAGACATTGAAGGATGTATCGCAGTTAAATGGTCTTATTCCCATTTTTTGGGGTGATTTTTTGCATATGAATTTATACCTAAAATCATTTAAGCCCTCCTGGTCGACTGGTCTTGAGGATATACGACGATTGCTGCTGTTGGAAGATGCACCAATGAGTTTACTAAACAGTGCGATCAGCTATGGATCATCCTTCCTTTTCAATTCCACCACTGATTATTACGATCCGCTCTATGGCGCCGCGCTACGGCGCTTCATCAGTAATGCGCATCATATTCAGATGCGGGATGCCATCTCCGCGGCGGTGGTTTCTGGGCTAAGACTTTCGAATATGAACTGTTTTGGTCTAGATCCGGCGCAATTGTTGTCCATGCAAGCCTACCTGGAAGATATCCTTGGCTTGACGGAGATCCGGTCTCGTAGTAATTTCCAGCCACGCGCGCTGTTGTTCTTTGCCCGAGGAAAGCACGATTGGGAGGTTACTAGGCCCTTTGTCAATGACTTACTTAACAGTTTGGATATGAAACCCGAGTGGCTGGCATGGGGTGATCAAATTTCATTTCCCTATGGTGATGATATTTGGCTGGATCTACCACGTGTCCAGTGGCAAATAAGTCCAGGGACCTCTCATCTTCATAACCTTCTCGAAACCATTCGCAACTCTTCCGTCGTTATTACTGATACCTACCATCTGGTGTCGTTAGTTGGTCTCTGGGAATACCGGCAATCTTGCTATCAGGTGATTATCACGACCAAGAGTTAATCGCTAAAGGAGTCAATGTGCGAGTGCGTCACGATAAGCGTAAAGTTCTGATGGGACAGGACGGTCTGCTGGACTTTTATATCGAGCCTTATCTCCTGAAAGCGGGCCATCAGGCTGAAATTGTCAAACGCCTGTGCAGGATTATTCTCGAAACGCCATTTGCAATGAATTTCCGAGAGCACCTGGCTGCTCGCGCGCAAGCAAGTGTAAGCCATCTTTTCCATGCCATCCAGACAATATCACCTATGTGACTATATGATTATCCGGAGCTTATCTCACTTTAGGATACATTCATTCGGCAGATAAGGAGGAGACATACCGAATGACTGTGGTTCAAACACTGTCGCCCTTAGTATTCCTGTGCGCTGGCGTGGTAGAATATCTGCGGAATGTCACAGGTAAGCAAAGAGATGAGCGGTGAACTAGGTGACACTGTCAACCAGGCGGGTCAAAATGATCGAGTCGCGCACCGAGATAATGTCTGGACCCGGGTGGGTCGGATTCTGGATCTGATCCTTTACAAAACCTATGCCGATCTGCGAGCCGAAGCAGCAAAGACCTACATCAATTTTCTTTGGTGGATCATTGACCCACTGCTAGGCATGCTGGTTTTCTACCTGGTCTTTGGCCTGCTGTTTCAACGCGGTGGTGACGGATTTGTGGCGTTTCTCTTGACGGGGCTAGTGATCTGGAACTGGTACCGGCAGAGCATCAGCCATGCGGGCAGCGCCATTCTCAATGGTAAGGGTCTAATGAATCAGGTGCATGTGCCAAAAATCGTGTTCCCCTTGGTGGTTCTGCTAACCGATCTGACTAAGTTCGTCGTGGTCTTTGTCCTGCTCCTGATTTTCCTTCTGCTCTCTGGACTCTGGCCTGGAATCTCGTATTTGGCCTTACCGCTTCTTGCGATGGTGCAGCTAATGCTAATCGCGTCTCTGTCGCTGGCGCTTGCAGGCCTCGTACCTTATTTACCGGATCTCCGCTTCCTGGCGGACAATCTGTTACAGTTGCAATTTTTTGTTACGGGCATTTTTTTCTCGGTACGGGATATTCCTGATCAGTATCAGGGCTGGTTCTATCTCAATCCCATGGCCGGCATGATCGAGGATTTCCGCGCCGTGTTGCTCCATCACGCCTGGCCTCACTGGGAGCGACTGGGTGCTGTGGCGGTTTTTTCCCTGTTACTTTTGATGCTGGCAGTTGGTTGGATCCACGCACACGACCGGGATTATCCCCGCACCCTCCGCTAGCAACATGAATACCCAGGATTCCCTGCCTCTGATATCGCTAAAAAATATTGGCTTGGCATTCCGCCAAGGCGGACTGAGTTTGACCCCCAAGCCTCTGTTCTGGGTCCTCAAGGATATAAGTTTCGATCTATATCCAGGTGAAACCTTGGGGGTAGTTGGGCGTAATGCCGCGGGTAAGAGCACCTTGATGCGCCTGCTGGCGGGGATTATCCGTCATGACCGCGGGTCTCTGATCAATCGTGCCAAAAGCATCGCCTTACTTTCATTACAGGCTGGCTTTGTGCCTTACCTGACGGGCCGCCAGAACGCGATCCTTAGTGGCCTCCTCTTAGGTCTGCGCCGGGCTGAGGTGGAAGCGCGCATGGCGGACATTATCGATTTCTCCGAACTTGGGAGCTTTATCGATCAACCGCTGTCCACCTACTCTGCGGGGATGCGTGCGCGCCTGGGTTTCTCCGTCGCCTATCAGGTTGAACCCGATGTTCTTTTAATCGACGAAACGCTGGGGGTCGGAGATGAGGAGTTCAAGGAAAAGTCCACCGCCGCGATGCATGCACGCATTCAGTCGGATAAGACGATTGTCTTGGTATCACATGTACCAGGTACGATTCGGAACTTGTGCAATCGGGCGATCTGGATCGAGGAAGGGATTACGCGCGCTCAGGGCGATGTGGTCGACGTGATTCAGGCCTATCAGGCCGAGATTAAGCGCCGCCATGGGGCCGCCTACGTATTACGATCCGCCGAGACCTAACCCTTCATGATTCAACTTTTTGACCTATCTATGTTTTTTAAAATCATTTCGGCCTTGCCGGCTTAGGGAGTATAGAGTTGCAAGTTTTCGTCCTCGGCATGCATCGCTCCGGTACATCCGCTGTTTCCCGTTTGATTAATATGATGGGGGCTTCATTGGGTCCGGCCCATTTAATTGGGGAGCCGGCCTTCGATAACGAGAAGGGATTTTGGGAAAGAACGGATGTTTCGAAACTAAATGATCAGTTGCTGCAACTTTGTGATTGCACCTGGGATGAGGTATCTAATTACAAACAAGCGCCTCTACCCAAGGAGTTGCCTACGGAGTTGCGGGAACAACTGCAACGGATCATCTTTCAGTTGGATACCCTCCGCCCCTGGGTATTGAAGGACCCGCGCCTCTGTCTCACCTTTCCGATGTGGCGGTCACAACTGGAGGTGCCAGTGTGTGTGTTGCCTTACCGGTCCCCTCATGCGATTGCGCAGTCCTTACAGTTCCGCAATGGCTTCGGTTTGCTTCACGGTCTTGCGCTTTGGGAACAGTACACATTGGCCGCATTGCACGCCACAAAGGATATTCCTCGGCTCATCGTTTGCTACGAAAAGTTAATCCTTGATCCTGTCGGTGTCGTTAGTGAACTGTACGAAGGCTTGTGCGCCGCGGATTTGGTTGGGTTGCGTAAGCCTTCCGCGCGTGAGATCACGGCTTTCGTCGAGACGAGGCTGCAACATCAGCATGGACTTCTCGCCGCATCCGAGGGACTTTTAAATTTTTCCCAACGCCATCTAGCGGCTGCCCTGGAAGATGGTACGGCGTTGGAATGGGATACCGTGCCGCCCTTGAGTGCGGGAGCAAGCGAAGTACTGGGGGATGTCCGGCGCCGTCTGAATCACGAAAGTGAATTTAGAATAACCCTTGATGGGGTGCGAGCGGAATTGGCCACTACGCAGGGTCTGCTGGCCAATATCCAGGAGGAAGCAGCGGTCCTGAAAGAGGATTTGGAGCGGGAGCGCGCCATGGCAGCCGAATTGACCCAAACACTTGATGGCGAGCAAGCTGAATTAACTAATACTCAGGGTATGCTGGCGAGATCCCAGCAGGAAGTGGCGACCCTAAGAAGGGATCTAGAGCGGGAACGTGCCACAGTATCTGAATTGAAGCTAAACCTTGTTGGCTTGCAAGCGGAATTGGACCATACACAGGGCCAGTGGTCGAATACTGTGGAGGAAGCTGCGACGCTGAAAGCGGAGTTGGAGCGTGAGCGTGCGACGGCAACCACTCGGGCTAATGAATTAAAAGAATTTCAAGCCCGGCATGCTGAGCAGGTGGGGCATCTCAATGCCCTTGAAGGGCAACTAGCCGCACTCAATGAGGAATTGACCTCAACCAAGGAAAAGCTCTTAGAAAGAGAGACCCGGCTGTGGGATGCCGCGGGGCAGATAGCGATACAGTCGCGGTGGTTGATAGACATCGATCAGGCGTTCACAGCGACATTGGCGTCCTGGCGTTGGCGTGTTGGCCATCATACCGTTCGCGGTGTTGAACGCCTATTGCTGAGGCCTAAACCGTTCTTGGCGGTCGACCACCTTGGCCAGATTTTGAGGCAATTTAAAGAGTGGCGACGGTCCCAGCCGGATGATACGAACTATCTAGTCGCTGATATGAATTGTGGGGCTAGGACCACGGCCTCTCAATCTGCCGCTGGGCAACCGGTGCAAGTTACCTCAGCCGCGCACCAACATTCAACCAACAACAACCCCGACAGCGCCCAGTCCGGAACTGGTTCGCTTGTAGGGATGCCGGATCTTGCAACGTTTCATTTGCTTGGGTATGAAGTGCTTTGTCTCCCCGTTATTGAATGGGGTTTTCGTTTTCAGCGTCCACAGCAAATGGCGCGACAATTTGTTCAAGGTGGTCATCAGGTTTATTACGTTAGCTTAACTTTCGCCACCCGACCTGAGATCCATGAGATTGAGCCGGGGGTGATTGGGGTCACCGTTCCTGGCAGATCCCAAGCTAATGTTTACAAGGACCTCCCGAAAGTCGCGGAGGTTGAAGCTCAGGTTGCGGCCTTAGTGGAACAGCTTAATAGCGCTGACCGCACCCTCTGGGTATGCATGGTGCAATTGCCATATTGGGTGGATGTTGCTGAGGCCCTGCGCCAGCGTACCGGTTGCATCCTGGTTTATGACTGCATGGATGACCATCACGGGTTCTCAACCAACCAGCCGCTCATGCTCGCGGCCGAAAGCCGACTCCTTGCGACGGCCGATCTGGTGGTGGTGTCATCTCAAGTCCTCATGGAGAAGGTGGCATCCCATGCCCGCAATGCAATTCTTGTGCGTAATGGCGTCGACTATCACCACTTCGCCGCCGTAGCGGCGATCCGACATCCGCCGGTTGCGCAATTGACGGTGGGATATTATGGTGCCATCGCTGATTGGTTTGATAGTGAGTTGGTTGGTATCCTCGCGACGTTACGACCGACCTGGCGTTTTGTCCTCATTGGCGATACCTTCAGCGCTGATCTTGTGCCCATCGCCCAGCCCAACATAGAGCTGGCCGGTGAACAACCGTATTCCCAACTTCCGCACCTTATGCGAGACTGGGATTGTTGCATTATACCTTTTAAGCGAGTACCCCTTACCGAGGCGACAAACCCCGTGAAGGTCTATGAGATGCTCGCCGCAGGGAAGCCAGTAGTGGCTGTCACTTTACCAGAACTGGTACCACTTTCCGATTTGAACCTTATCACCCTGGCGGATACAGCGGAGGCTTTTGCCGCCGCTATTGAGCATGAGGTGACTAATGACTCCCTCGCGCGCCAGGAAAGCCGCCGTACCTTTGCTTTAGCCAATACCTGGGAGGTTCGCTACCGGGATCTGGAAGCTGAAGTCCGCAAGCTCTTTCCATTGGTCTCGATCATGGTGGTGACATATAATAATCGTGATCTTAATCGACTTTGCATAGATAGCGTGCTCGGAGATACGGACTATCCCAACATTGAGTTGATCGTTGTGGACAATGCCTCCAGCGACGGAACCCCGGAGTTGCTACGAGGTTTCGCGTCCCGCGACTCGCGGATGACTCTCATTCGAAACCCGGACAACAAGGGTTATGCAGTAGCCAATAATCAAGCCTTAGCGATTGCGTCAGGCGAATATCTATGTTTGCTGAACAACGACACGGTTGTTTCGGGTGCTTGGTTAAGCACCTTGGTGCGGCATCTCCGCCGTGATCCGCAGTTGGGCTTGATCGGCCCGGTAACCAATGCCATTGGTAACGAGGCACAGATTCCTGTTGGCTATGATCTCCTGATTGATATGCCGGACTGGTCAGCCAAACATTGTCGCCAATATCGAGGGGAAATCGTCGAGATTGGTATGCTGGCCTTTTTCTGCGTTGTCATGCCCCGTGGGGTGTTCCAGGCTGTTGGACCACTGGATGAACGATTTGGAATTGGCATGTTTGAAGATGACGATTACAACCAGCGGGTGCGGGCGGCTGGATATAAAGTGAGGCTGGCACTTGATAGCTTTGTTCACCATTGGCAGCGGGCCTCTTTTAAGCTACTTGGTGAGGATGAGTATCTCAGGATTTATCATGAAAATAAGGAAATGTATCATGAGAAGCAAAGCCTGACGTCATCACGTCAATTGGCCCTGGAGGGGCTGCGGCAACGCTGCGAGACAGCGTCCATGGTATTTTTGTTTCCTCCCTCTATTGGCTGGAATGTACACCTCTTCCAGCGCCCCCACCATCTGGCCCGGGCTTTGGCCCAGGGCGGCGAAGTAGTGATCTTCGACTGCAGTGGTAGCACCGTTGATGAAATCGATCTGTTGCGGGAGGTGGAACCCGGGCTCTTCCTGTTCCAAGGGGACCCGCTTCTGCTGCGCGACATACCCAAGTTGATATTGTGGACATTTACCTACAATTATGGTTATCGCGATTATTTTTCTAATGGTGTTCGCGTCATTTATGACTGGATCGATGACCTGGCAGTTTTTCCCTATGATCAACAGTGGTTGAAAGCTTTGCATCAGCGTGCTGTAAAGGAAGCAGACCTGATTGTTGCCGTGGCTCGAACTCTTCATGGGGAATTAGTCGGCATTCGGCCGGATGCAATCTATCTACCAAACGCGGTAGATTCCGTGCATTTCAACCCCCCCCCTGAGCCTAATAATGCATCGAAAGACCAGGCGTTTTCACGGATTTTGTCCTCTGGGCGACCAATCGCGGGCTACTACGGCGCACTTGCGAAATGGTTTGATTATCAACTACTCAAGCAGGTAGCAAGCCTTCGCAAAGATTGGGAATTTGTCCTGATCGGCCCTGATCTTGACGGTAGTCTGCGACCATCCGGCATTACTGAGCAAGCAAATGTGCATTGGCTGGGTCCGCGTGACTATGCGGACCTGCCCAGTTATCTGTTCAGCTTCGACGTGGCCATGATTCCATTTAGGATCAATGAAATTACGCTGGCTACTTCACCATTGAA
>ERZ1645192.3202-NODE-3202-length-13483-cov-6.858877_pt1 | contig 13483 bp, 10 predicted proteins | sample MGYA00575354_ERZ1645192 | MGnify/ENA primary metagenome ERZ1645192 (study PRJEB40844, sample SAMN11349763) | freshwater sediment metagenome | isolation source: river sediment | host: Sediment | place: India: Faizupur Khadar , New Delhi | collected 2017-02-21 ... | reverse complement strand
ATCTGAACGATGCCGCTCCGGTCCCGCAGGTGAACGAACAGCACCTCGCCGTGATCCCGCAGGGTATCGACCCACCCGGCCAGCAGCACCTCTCTGCCCGCATCCCCGGGGCGAAGAGACCCGCACCAGACGCGCTTCGTGAAATCCGTTGTTTTTTTCATTTCCCTTCCATTTTGCTACGGGCCGTCGGCGGGTTTCCACGTTCGAGAAGAACGACCGGAAAGGATGCCCGGACCGGGATTCAAGGATCCGGAAACCGGGCCCGGACGAACCTTCCCGCGGCCATCCGCTCCCGCCGCAACGAAAGGGCAAATCCCGCTCTCCCGTAAAGGATTTGCCCGTGTCCGACGTCGTTTTCGTTTCGCAGATCGTTGCGTTTCATCGCTGAAAAGTCAAGGAAAAACGTTACAAAATTGTAACGTCGTCCGAAGGGAAAGCTTGTGGCGGCCGTTGCTTTATCTTGATGCGGCGCGCAAAGCTTCCTCCGAAAACCAACGAGGAAAGCGAGCATCCGCCACTCTTCCTCCTGCTCAAACATCAGGCCCTCCTGAAGAGCAGAAAAGCGGACAATTCATTTGCTACAAAAGCGGACAATTCTATTTGCTCTTGACAGTGCTTATGCCCGCTACCGTGGGGCAGACAGACATGGGACAAAGTTGACCTTAAAGAGGGTGTTGTAAGGCTCGATCCGGGTGAAACAAAGAACAATGGAGCACGAACGCTGTATCTTAATGAGGAATTGCTGAAAGAGATGCGGTTGCTCCATTCAAGAAGGCGTCTTGATTTCCCCTATGTGTTTCATCGAGATGGTCATCGAATCAGAGATTACAGAGGTGTCTGGTGTTCAGCCTGCAAAAAGGTGGGTCTGCAAGTAAAGGATGAAAAGACCGGAAAGTTGAAAGTGGCCCGACTGTTCCATGATTTTCCAAGAACGGCAGTGCGGAACATGGACAGAGCAGGGGTGAATGAAAGGGTAGCGATGGCAGTTTCAGGTCACAAAACGAGGTCCGTTTTTGATCGTTACAACATGATCAGTCAGGCCGATCTGAAAGACGCCATGCAGAAGCAAGAAGCATATCTACGGTTACATAATGGTTACACTCAGGGCATTCCGCCAAACGAAAAGGCCTCCACGGAAAAGAGGCCTAATCGTAAGGTGTTGAATTTACTGGCGGAAGTGCATGGGAATCGAACCCACCTGAGAGGTGTCTAGCCCCTCACTCCGGATTTGAAGTCCGGGAGGCCCACCAGTGACCTTGGCACTTCCGTGGCTGGCTGAACGAACGCAAGTTTTATGAAAGATATTCCAATCGATCGGTCCGGTTCAGGGACTGATCGATGAGCTGCACCATGACGGTTTCCCCCACTCTAACCGATGTCACATCTTCTGGCAAGACAATTAAGCCGTTGGCCTGCACCATGGATTTCAGGATGCCGGACCCCTGCTCGCCCGTCGTGACGGCGAAATAGCGGCCCGCCTCGAAGGTGACGCGGGCCCGGATGAAGTGCCGCACCCCTTTTTTCTTGCGGACCTCATCACGGAGCTCGGCCGCGATGGTCCTTCGGAACAGGTTGCGGTGCCCCATCATCTTCAGGAGGGACGGCCGGACGAACTGCTCGAAGGAGACCATGGAGGAGACGGGGTTGCCGGGCAGGCCGAACAGCGGAACGTCGTTCAGGGCGCCGAAGGCGAGGGGCTTGCCGGGCCGCATGGCAACCTGCCAGAACTGCATCCGGTTGCCCACCTCTTTCATGATGTCCTTGACGAGGTCGTAGTCGCCCACGGAGACGCCGCCCGAGGAGATGATCAGGTCGGCCCGCATCGCCGAGGCCAGCTTGGCCGTCAGGTCCTCCCGCGTGTCCTTCGCGATGCCGATCTGGAGCGGGATCGCGCCGCATTCCAGGATCTGTGCGGCGATGGCGTAGCTGTTGGAGCTGACGATCTGCCAGGGCGAGGGGGTCTCGTCCACGTCCACCAGTTCGTCGCCTGTGGCCAGGACGGCCACCAGCGGCCTCTGGTAGACCGGGATGAACGAACGCCCCAGGGCCGCGAGCATGCCGATCTCCGCCGGGCGGATGATGTCGCCCCGGGTGATGACCTTTTCGCCCCGCGTCACGTCTTCGCCGGCCCGGCGGATGTCCTGGCCTTCCGCCGCCTCCGCGAAAATCCTGACCTTCCGGCCGTCCTTCTCCGTATCCTCCATCCGCATGACCGCGTCGGCCCCTTCGGGGATCGGCGCGCCGGTCATGATCCGTGCCGCCTGCCGCTGGCCGACCGCCTTGCGGGGGATCGATCCGGCGGGGATATCTTCGATGACTTCCAGGATGGCCGGATTCTCCCGGGTTGCGCCGCCGGTGTCGCTCCAGCGGAGGGCGTAGCCGTCCATGGCGGAATTGTCCTTCGGCGGCAGGTTGCGGGGCGCGACGATGTCCTCGCCGATCACCCTTCCCAGGGCGTCGAGGATGTGGATCTTTTCAAGGCCGATCGGTTGAATGGCATCCAGAATCCGGCTCAGGGCTTCTTCGAGTGCGATCATGATTCTCTTCGAATGTTCAAGGTTTCGCGGATATCCCGCAGGGTTGAGAACTATATCAACAGCGGGGCGTTGTCAACCGCTATATCCGGTCCTGAAGGCGCTCGATCAGGGCTTCCAGATAGCGCGATTTCATCTGGCGGCTTGCCATCGCCTGCTTGAGGGGGGGGAGCCTGAGGATGACCCCCAGGATCGCCGCCATGGCCCGGTGGCTGGCCAGCGCCCGGTTTTCGAAGATCAGGTTCTGAAGCTTTCCGCGCTCGATCGCCATGAGGACGACTCGGTGGGCGGAATTGAGCGGCGTGATCACGCGCTGCGGCCGCGGTTCCAGCCGAAGCGCCCCGACCGTGCAGGCGCGCACGCAAAGCCCGCAGCCGAGGCAGGTGTCGGTGTCCAGTTTGGCCTTCTCGCGTTTCGGGCGGTGCGGATCGTTCGCCGAGACCAGGCTCATCGCCTCGACGGGGCAGACCTGCACGCAGCGGCCGCATCCCGTGCACGGCTCGATGTCGATCCGGGGCAGGAAGTTGGTCGTGTGCACCGGATGGAGAACGGCAAAGCGCCGGGCCGCGATCATGGCCTCGCAGCAGCAGCCGCAGCAGTTGCAGATGAAATTGACCTGCCGCCGGACGTTCTCGCCGAACTGGACGAGCCGGCAGTCATAGGCCCGCTGCAGCAGATCCAGTCCCTCGGCCGCGTCCACGGCGCGGGCGTAGCCGTGCCGGATCAGCGAGGCGGCGGAGTGGTTGAGGGTCATGCAGATCTCCATCGGCGCGTCGCAGGACCGGCCCACGTGCTCCATTTTGTGGCGGCAGTAGCAGATGCCGACCCCGATGTGGGAGGCGGTGCGAATCACCTCGCTGGCCCGTTCGTAGTCGAGGACATGCAGGGCGTTGTCCTGTGGAAGGGCCGGTTCGTGGACGAAGGCGCGTCCGAGCTGCGTTTCGCCTTCGGTGAAGAGCGATTTGATGAAGTCCTCTTCGACGTTCAGGTACTGGTAGAACAGTTCGCTCAGCGCCTTCTGGTCGATGTCCGACCGGACCCGCATGAGGGAGAATTCGAAGAAGCCGGCCATCGGCGGCGGAAGGACATAGCTCGTTTTCCCCTCCTCCTCGATGTCGAGAAGGAGGGCGCGCTCCGCGAGCCGGTCCAGCGTCTTTTTCGCGTTCGCCGGGGTCATCTGCCAGACCGCTGCCGCCTTCTCCACGGTGAAGGGTTTGATCGGCAGCCGGGAAACCAGGGCCGCTTCCTTCTCCGTGAAAAGGATGGCCAGGATCTTCCACAGCAGCGGCGACGGCGTCGCGCCCTGGGGGAAAAGATTCAGACGCTCCGTCAGTTCGGCATATCCCGATTTCAAGGTGTGGTGCGCCATGGCCCCTGTTCCGGTGGTGGCTTTATCTTTACCTGTTCCGATGGCATTCTATCAGACACGGCCTCATGTCTCAATTCTTTCCGATGCCGGAGACGCTTGGCGCCGATGGGCGATCTTTGTGGCGTGGAATCCGGCATTCGGGCCATCCGGGGAAGTCCGAGGGCTCGGTTTTACGACTTGAATAATCGCCGTATTGTAGTATAAATTCGGGATAATCGAAAGGAAGCGGAAGGAATGAACATGAATCTGACGGCGCAGCAACTTGAAATCAGGGATCTGTTGAGGGAGAAGGACGCCATCCTTCTGGCGCACTACTACCAGCGCGGCGAGATCCAGGACATTGCCGACATCCTCGGCGATTCGCTGGCTCTCAGCATGGAGGCGGCCCGGACGGAGGCCCGGGTGCTCGTCTTCGCCGGGGTCCATTTCATGGCGGAGAGCGCCTCGATCCTTTCGCCGGACAAGACGGTGCTGCTGCCGAAGCCGGACGCCGGCTGCCCGCTGGCCGACACGATCGCGCCGGAGGCTCTTCTCGCTGCGAAGCAGGATCATCCCCGCACGGCCGTCGTCACCTACATCAACTCGTCGGCAGCCATCAAGGCCCTGAGCGATGTCTGCTGCACCTCGGCCAACGCCGTCAAGATCGTCAATTCCTTGAAGGATGCAGAGGAGATCCTGATGATCCCCGACGGGAATCTCGCCCGCTACGTCTCCGGGAAGACGGACCGGAAGATCATCCCCTGGGGAGGGAGCTGCCCGATCCACGACCGGCTGGCGGCGGCGGAGGTCCTCGCCATGAAGGCGAAGCATCCCCGGGCCGTCTTTGCCGCCCATCCCGAATGCCGGCCGGAGGTCCTGGCCCTGGCGGACTACGTGGGCAGCACCACCGGGATCATCCGATATGCCGGTCAGGACAGTGTGACCGAGATGCTGGTGGGCACGGAGCAGGGCGTCCTCCACCAGCTCCGGAAGCAGAACCCGGGAAAGACCTTTATCCCGGCGTCGGAACAAATGCTCTGCGAGGACATGAAACGGATCACCCTTATGGACATTCGGGATTCTCTCAGGGAGATGAAGCATGTGGTCAAGGTTCCCGATGAGGTGCGGATCCCGGCAAAGCGGGCGCTGGACCGGATGCTGTCCCTCTCCTGACCGCTGAGCGTCGTGCGAAAAATCGTCGATCAAAGGAAAATCCACGCCGATCCAGCCCTTCAGGCACTGCTGGAGCGGCTTCGCCAGTCTCCTTCAACCGCCCCGACAGCCCTGCGTGTGCACGGCCTGCAGGGGTCGGCACAATCCTTCTACCTGTCTCTCCTGTTCCGCCACACAAAGCGTTTCCTGATCGTGGTCAGCCCGACGGAGCGCGAGGCCCGCGACATGGCCCGGGACCTGTCCTTTTTCCTCGGGGAAGAGCGGGTCCTGCACTATCCGGCGTGGGACGTGATCTCGACGGACCTCTTCGCCTTCCAGCGTGAGGCGGAGCTGGCCCGGCTGGAGGGGCTTTGCCGCCTGCTGTCGCCCCTTCCGCTGGTCGTCACGCTGTCCTTGAAGGCGCTGATACAGCAGGTCATGCCCCGGGCCGTGCTGGAGGGCTATCGCCGGCCCGTTGCCATCGGGGACACGCAGGATCGAGACGCCCTGGCCGAAATGCTCCTGGCGGGCGGCTACCGGCGGGAGACGCTGGTGGAGGAGCGGGGCGAATTCAGCGTCCGAGGGCATGTGCTCGATCTTTTCCCGCCCACGGCGGAGAATCCCTTCCGGCTCGAGTTCTTCGGGGACGAACTGGAATCGATCCGGACCTTCGACCCGGCGTCCCAGCGGTCCGTCGGCGAGCAGGTCGAATTCGTCCTGACGCCGGCGCGGGAGGTCATCCTGACCGACGCCCGGCGGCAAAGGGCCGTCCGGAACATCCGCCTTCGCGCGGACCTGCTGGACCTGCCGCGTACGACCCGGGAGCGCCTGGCCGAACTGATCGGAAACGACCTGGTCTCCGCGACGAATCCCCTGTTCCTGTCGCTTTTCTACGAGAATGCGGTTCTGCCCCCTTCCGATGCGGACCCGTTGCGGGAGCCCGGGGACCCCGGCGAAACACTGGCGGGCTTCCTGGACTATGCGGCGGCCGGAAGCCTGATCGTGCTGGACGACCCGCTCTCCCTGGAGTCGGCCCGCGAGGTCCTGGAAAACGAGATGGACCGGTTCCTGCTGAAGGCCCGTGAAGAGAACCGCTTTTACCTGGACCGGGAGTCGTCCTGCCTCGATGCCGGACGGCTCGAGGCGCAGCTTCAGGCCTTCCCGCGGATCGTGCTGGAGGGTTTGGCCATGGACTTCGGCGAATCCCCCGGCGAGGGGCAGGCGGCGGAGCCCCCCGTCCGGTTCGAGGTCGTGACCGACCTCGGCCTGAGGCCGACCCAGCCGGCCGGCAGGGAGGAGGCGGGCGTCTTCCGACCGCTTGCCGAAAGGATCGAACAGTGGCTTCGGGAGGGCTATCTGCTGACCTTTGTCTGCGGCGGCCCTGAGGAGGTTCAGCGGATGTCCCATCTCGCGGCGCAGTACCGGCTTCCCGTCCATCCGCCGGAGGGATCGCTCCTCGATGAAGCGGAGCGGCACGCGGGGCCGGGGCGTCTGGTCCTTCGGGAAGGCCGGATCGGCGGCAGCTTTCAGGTTCCCGCTCTGCGCGTGACGGTCATCAGCGAGGCGGACGTCTTCGGCCGGAAGGTCGCAAGGAAGAAATGGCGGCCGGTCCGGGAAGGCTACTTCCTCAAGTCCTTCGGCGAGCTCAAGGAGGGTGATTTCGTGGTCCATACCGACCACGGGATCGGCCTGTACCGCGGCCTTCAGAAGCTGTCGATCGACCGCGTCGAAAACGACTTTCTCCTGCTGGAGTACCTCGACGGCGACAAGCTCTACATCCCGGTGGACCGGCTCGACCAGATCCAGCGCTACATCGGGCCGGACGGGCATGCGCCGAAGGTGGACAGGCTGGGCGGGCTTTCCTGGGAGGCCGTGAAGGAGAAGGTGCGGAAATCCGTCCGGGAAGTGGCGGAGGAACTGGTCGGCATCTACGCCGCCCGGGAGGTCATGGAGCGGGACGCCTTTGCCCCGACCGACCGCCTCTACGACGAGTTCTCCGCGTCATTCGAGTTCGAGGAAACGCCCGACCAGGCCCGGGCCATCGAGGACATTCATCTGGACATGAACGACGCCAAGCCCATGGACCGCCTGATTTGTGGCGATGCCGGCTTCGGCAAGACCGAAGTGGCGCTTCGGGCCTCGTTCCGCTCCGTCATGGGCGGCCGGCAGGTGGCGGTGCTCGTTCCCACCACCATCCTGGCCGAGCAGCATTACCAGACCTTCTCCCGCAGGCTGCGGGACTACCCCGTGCGGGTGGAGGTCCTGAATCGCTTTCGGACGAAGGCCGAGCAGCAGGGTATCCTGGAGGACCTGCGCAGGGGGGTCGTGGACATCGTGGTCGGCACCCACCGGCTGCTCCAGAAGGATGTCCAGTTCAAGGACCTGGGGCTGGCGATCATCGACGAGGAGCAGCGGTTCGGCGTGGCCCACAAGGAGAAGCTCAAGAAGCTGCGCACGCTCGTGGATGTGCTGACGCTCACGGCGACGCCGATCCCCCGCACCCTCCACCTCTCGCTGGTCGGGATTCGGGACCTCTCCATCATCAATACGCCCCCGGAAGACCGCCGGCCGATCAGGACCCATGTCCTCGAGTTCAACGAGGAGGTCATCCGCGAGGCCGTCCGCGCCGAGCTGGCGCGCGGCGGCCAGGTCTTTTTCCTTCACGACCGCGTCCGGTCGATCTTCACCATGGCGCGCTTCCTGCAGAAGCTGGTCCCCGAGGCGAGAATCGGCGTGGTCCACGGGCAGATGAAGCCCCGGGAGATCGAGGAGGCCATGAAGAGATTCGTCCGGGGCGACCTGGACGTGCTCGTCTGCACGTCGATCATCGGCTCCGGCCTGGACATCCCGACGGCCAACACCATCGTCATCAACCGGGCCGACCGGTTCGGGCTGGCGCAGCTCTACCAGATCCGGGGGCGGGTGGGGCGCGCCCGGGAGGACGCGGCCGCCTACCTGCTGATCCCCAAGGGGGCCATGCTCTCGCGGGACGCCCGGAAGCGGCTGCAGGTGATCGTCGACTTCTCCGAGCCCGGGTCCGGGTTCCGAATCGCCACCAGCGATCTGGACATCCGCGGGGGAGGGAGCCTGCTGGGGACCTCCCAGTCCGGACATGTCTCCGCCGTGGGCTACGAACTCTACGTGGAGCTGATGGAGAAGACGATCCGCGAGCTCAAGGGCGAGCCGATGCCCGAAGAGGAGGTGAAGCCGGAGATCAACCTGGGGCTGCCCGCCTACATCCCGGCGGACTACATGCCGGACGAGCGCCAGCGGCTGGTGAGCTACAAGCGGATCTCCGTGGCGGCGACCGAAGAGGACATCGCGGCGATCGAGAGCGAACTGACCGATCTTTACGGCTTCGTCCCGGCCGAGGTGGACAGCCTCTTCGAGATCATCCGGATTCGGAATCTGCTGAAGCCGCTGAAGGGGAAAAAGATCAGCTACGACGGGCAGAATCTCATGGTCGCCTTCCACGAGAAGAGCCCCGTCGATCCGGCGAGGCTGATTGAGCTGTCCCGGAAAAAAATCAGGGGCATGAAGCTGACCCCGGACTACCGGCTCTTTCTGCCCATGCCGGGGCTTGAAGGCGGCGAGGTCATTGAACAGGCAAAAAAACTGTTGCGAATGTTGCGCCCGCAGTGCGAAAATAACGCCCTGTGAATCCATACCGCCATGTGAATGAATGCGGCACGCGCTGCCCGGGCGTGCGGCATCGAAAAGGCTGAAAGGGATCTGCAAGTGCTCACGGCGCTGCTCGCCATCTTCTTTTCCTCCTTCGTGATTGCCCTGTCCGGGGCGATGATGCCGGGGCCGCTGCTGACGGCGACGATCAGCGAAAGCTCGCGGCGGGGGTTCGTCACCGGGCCGCTCCTGATCGCCGGGCACGGCATCCTGGAAATGGCCCTGGTCTTTTCCCTGCTGCTGGGGCTGGCGCCGTTCCTTCAGCAGAGATCCGTTTTTGTCGCGACGGCTTTCGGCGGGTCCGCCATCCTGCTCTGGATGGCCTTCGGAATGTTCCGGTCGCTGCCTTCCCTGCGTCTGTCCTGGGAGGCCGGGAATGAGGACAATTCGAAGAAGCTGCTGTTCAGCGGCATTCTGCTGAGCCTGGCGAACCCGTACTGGATCATCTGGTGGGCGACCATCGGTCTCGGCTACATCCTCTATTCCTGGCAGTACGGGCTATGGGGCGTTGCCTTTTTCTTTGCCGGCCACATCCTCGCCGACCTGGCGTGGTACGGCGCCGTTGCGGCCGCGGTCACCCGGGGAAGGCATTTTCTGACGGACCGGCTCTACCGGGGCCTGATCGCCGGCTGTGCGGCCTTCCTGGTGGTTTTCGCCTGCTATTTCGCCTACGCCGGCTTCCAGAAATTGTGAGGGCTCGGAGGAAAGCATGATTCCCATCGTTTCGATCGTCGGCAAATCCAATTCGGGCAAGACGACCCTGATCGAGAAGATCATTGCGGAGCTGGTCCGGCGGGGCTACCGCGTGGCGACGATCAAGCACAACCGGCACGGGTTCGACATCGATCACGAGGGGAAGGACAGTTGGCGCCACAAGCGGGCCGGCGCCCGAACGACGGTGATCGCGTCGCCCAGCCGCGTGGCGGTGGTGGAGGACGTGGACCGGGATTATGCGATCGACGAGCTGGCGGGACGCTACATTCGGGACGCGGACATCGTCCTGTCCGAGGGGTTCAAGAAGAACGTCCTGCCCAAGATCGAGGTCAATCGCGCCGAGATGAACCGGGGCCTGCTCAGCGGCCCGGAGGATAACCTGATTGCCGTGGCCGCGGACAGGCCCCTCGATGCGGGCGTTCCCTGCTACGATATCAACGATGCGGAGGGCCTGGTCGATCTGATCGAAACCCGCTTTTTGAGGTGACGATTCATACCATGGAATTTGCGGATATCTGGACGGTCATGAAGTGGGTCCTGCTGGTGCTTCTGGCGGGCTTTGTCGGTCAGTTCGGCAAGACCTTTGCCCAGCAGGTGATGAAGCGGCTCCGGAAGGAGCCAAAGCCGCCGGTTGGCGCCGCCGGAGAATCGGGAAAGACACTTCCCGCAACTCTGCCGGTCGATGTCCGACAACCGGCGGTTCTGCCCGGCGCCAGGCCTGGGGCGCCGCTGCCGACGCCGACGCCGCCGGCCGGGACCGCTCCGCCCCCGGCGGACAAGAAGCTGATGAAGGCGCTGGCCAAACAGAAGAAAAAAGAAGGCAAGGCGCTGCAAAAGGCGGACAAGGGCTGAGCCCGCTGAATGCAGAGGCCCTTTCGTTTCGAATGGACCGAAAGGGTTACAGCACGAACAGGGCGTCGGCGATGACCGGACTCGACCCGGCGACGATCACCGGGTTCAGGTCGATTTCCGCGATCTCCGGGTGCAGCAGGGCGATGAAGCCGATGCCCTGCAGGACGCCCGCGAGAGCCTCCGTGTCGACGGGGGGAAGGCCCCGGAATGCGCCCGTCAGCTTGCTGGCCCGAATGTCCTGAATCATCTCCTCCGCTTCCGCTGCGCAAAGCGGCGCCGACCGGAACGTCGTATCCCTGAGGGCCTCGGTGAAGACGCCGCCGAGTCCAAAAAGGACGCAGGGCCCGAAGCCCGGAAAGCGCGTCATGCCCGCCACGAACTCCCGGTTTCCGGAAACCATCTCCTGCACCAGCACGGGAACCTCCGTCCCGGCGGCCTTTTGAATGGACCGCCAGGCACGGCGGGCCTTTGCCTCCGTGCCGATGCCCAGGGCGATCAGCCCCTTGCCGCTTTTGTGCATGATTTCCCAGGTGCAGGCCTTCACGGCCACCGGCGGGCCGATTTCTCGGGCCGCCTGCCCGGCCTCGGACTCCGTCCGTGTGAGCCTTTCCCGGGTCACGGGCAGTCCGTATGCGGCAAGCACCTGCTTGGCCTGGTGTTCGTCCAGCGCTTTCTGGCCTTTTCCGACCGCGTTCGCGATGATCCGGGCGGCCGCTTCGCTCCGCCGGGGCGCGACCGGCTCCGTAACCGGTTTCCGGTTGCGCACCTCCAGGTGCCGCAGAAAGGAAGCCATGCACCGGGCGGCCTTTTCCGGAGCGTCAAAGACCGGGATGTCGTTTTCCTGGTAGGCTCGGGTGTAGTCGTCGCCCGCGCCGAAGAACGAGGACACCAGAAGCGGAATGCCGTATTCCCGGGGCAGGGCGACGGTCTTCGTCAGGTCCCTGCGGAACTGGGCGAGAAACCGGTCTTCCGGCACGTTGCCGGCGAGTTCGCGCACGTGGGGATAGACCTCCCGCATGAAGCCGGACATCAGCGCGCCGTGCAGGATCATGCCGTCCACCTCGCCGCTCTGCATGATCAACTCGGGAATGGCCGTGGACAGGACCTGCATGTCCAGGTGAAAGGTCAGATCGACGGGGTTGGCGCTGGAGGCGTGCGGCGGGATCATCGGGCGGATCCGGGCCTGCAGCGCTTCAGAGTAGCGGGGGACTTCGAGGCCGCCCAGATCGACGTTGTGGGAGATGGCCGTGCCGGGCCCTCCGGAATTGGTGACGACGCCGATCCTTCGGCCTTTGAGGGGCGGCTGCGCGGCCAGTGCCCAGCCGTGGGCGTAGAGATCCTCGATGGAGTGGACGCGGATGATGCCCGCCTGCCGAAAGATGCCCTCGTAGAGGAAATCCGGCCCCGCCATAGCCCCGGTGTGGCTCTTGCCGGCGCGGGCGCCCGCCCCGGTTCCGCCCACGTACTGGGCCAGCACCGGCTTGCGGGGCGTGATTTTCCGGGCGACTTCGATGAAGCGCCGGCCGTCGCGGATGCCCTCGATGTAGAGAATGACGGCCTGGGTGTGCTCATCTTCGCCCAGGTATTCCAGGGCGTCGACGATGTCGATGTTCGCCTCGTTGCCGACGCTGATGGCCTTGCTGAGGCGGATGCCCCTATCCCGCAGGTAGGCCAGCGTTTGGGTTACGTAGGTCCCGCTCTGGGATGCCATCCCCAGAATGCCCGGCTTGCCGTTCAACTGGGCCACCGTCAGGTTCAGGGATCGTTGCGAATTCAGCATGCCCATGCAGTTCGGGCCGAGGAAGCGCGTGCCGTAGCGCCGGGCAATTTCTTTCAGCCTTTCTTCCAGGGACCGGCCTTCGTCGCCCGTTTCCCGGAAGCCCGCTGTGATGACGACGGCGCGCGGCGTGCCGATCCTCCCGAATTCCTCCAGCACCGGAACCGCCTGATGGGTCGGAACGACCAGCACCGCCAGATCCGGCGCTTCCGGCAGATCGGCGACGGCGTTGTAGGCCTTGAGGCCCAGGACGGTTTTTTCGGTGGGATGGACCGGGTAGAGGGTGCCTGCATAGCCGTCCTTGAGGATGCTGAGGGCCTGCAGCGTTCCCATCTTCATGGGGTTGTTGTTCGCGCCGGCGATGGCAATGGATCTTGGATTCATGAGCAGGTGCAGGGGATTTTCCGGCATCTTGTCCTCCTTGGTTGAAAGCGGTGAGGAATTGCGGACGAAATGATGTTTCGCGCCGTGACCTTAGGCAATCCCTGCCGGGCTGTCAAGGAAAATTGATTTTAAAATCAATTTTCCGCACCCGTGGTGCGGCCATTTTAAGCTTTACAAAGCCCCGTCCGGTCGATTAAAGGAGTGGGAAATTTACCGGGTGAAAGCAAAACCGGACAGGAGGGCGAACCGCACCGATGGCAGAAAAACAGATTCCCGAACCGGTCTACGATCTCGTGATTGTCGGTGGCGGTCCGGCCGGTTTCACCGCCGGGCTGTACGGCGCGAGAGCAGGCCTGAAAACGCTGTTGATGGAGGGGGCGTCGACCGTCAGCCAGATCACCGTAACCGATCTGATCGAGAATTACCCGGGGATCCCCGAGGGGATCAACGGCTTCGACCTCATCGAGAGGTTCAAGAAGCAGGCCCTGCAGTTCGGCGCGGAGATGGTCTCCGGCGACGCCGGGACCATTGTGAGGACCCGATGGGGCGGGATGGAGGGCTGGGAGGTCCGGGCCGGCGGAAAGTCCTACGGGGCCCTGGCAGTCATCGTCGCGACGGGGGCGCACTGGCGGCGCCTCGGCGTTTCCGGCGAGGCGGCCTTCATCGGCAAGGGAGTTTCCTTCTGTGCGACCTGCGACGGGCCCTTTTACCGCGACCGGGAGGTGGCCGTGGTGGGGGGGGGGAACACGGCGGTGCAGGAGGCCCTCTTCCTGACGCACTTTGCCCGGAAAGTGACGATCATCCACCGGCGGGACCGGCTGCGGGCCACGGGCATCCTGGCGCAGCGGGCCTTCGACAACCCGAAAATCGATTTTGCCTGGAATTCCGTGGTCGATGAAATCACCGGCGCAGAGGGCGTTCAAGCCGTCCGTGTCCGCGACGTGAAGACATCCCAGACCCGGATGGTCCCCGCCGACGGCATCTTTATCTTTGTCGGCCTCATTCCCAACACCGATTTTGTCCGCGGCCTCGTCGAACTGG
>ERZ1645192.3201-NODE-3201-length-13493-cov-7.329067_pt1 | contig 13493 bp, 9 predicted proteins | sample MGYA00575354_ERZ1645192 | MGnify/ENA primary metagenome ERZ1645192 (study PRJEB40844, sample SAMN11349763) | freshwater sediment metagenome | isolation source: river sediment | host: Sediment | place: India: Faizupur Khadar , New Delhi | collected 2017-02-21 ... | reverse complement strand
TCGGCATTCCGGCGAGGAGCAACAGCGTGAAGACGATTCCCATCGCGAGCATCGCACGTCACCAGCTTCCCGCGGCCGGGCCGTCGGAGGCTCCGGCCTGCGATTCCGGCGCGCCGCAGCGCGAGCCGAACATCCGGCAGAGCAACGTCCGGAGCATCAGCAGACAGCCGACCGGAACGCTCAGCGTGGCGAGCGAATAGCTGACCTCGATCGTGTTGAAGCGCCGCTCCCAGTTGATGATCGAGAGCTTGAACCCGTAGTAGGTCACGATGACGAGAAAGACGATTGACAGGATGTCCAGGAAAAAGCCGACGGTACGCTGGAAACGGACCGGGAACAGGCGGATGAGGACGTCCATCCCGATGTGACGGCCCTGCCGCAACGCCGTGTCGGCGCCAAGAAAGCAGATCCAGCCGAAAAAGAGCTGGGCGATGTCGATCGACCAGATGATCGGGTAGTCGAACCAGCGCGTGAGCGCCGCGAGAAAGACGAGAACGACGATCGCCGCGAGCAGCACGCGCGCCGCCGTCTCTTCGATGCGGATGAGCCAGGCGTTCAGTGAGGACATGCGTTCCTCCCCTTCCGGAATAACGTGCGAAAGGGGATGGAGTTCCCTTCCGCATGAAGACTGAGGCGCCCCGCGCAACCGCCGGGACGCCTCGTCGGTTTTCGCGCTACTTCGCCAGGATCTTCCGGACCTGCTCGCGGAGATCCTTATAGCCGAGCTTCTCGTAGACCGCTTCGGTGGCCTGTTTGAACGGCGTCGTGTCGATCTCGACCACGTTGACGCCGGCCTTCTTCATCGTCTCTTCGTACTTGGGGATGCCGTCCAGCGTGAGCTTCGAGGCGTAGTCTCCGGCCTTCACGGATTCTTCTTCGAGCATCTTCTGGAGATCCGCGGGAAGGGAGTCGAAGAACTTCTTGCCCACGACCATGCAGGTGAGCAGCTGGAAATGTCCGGTCTTGGTCACATACTTGACGACCTCTTCGAGGTGCGCGCCCACGACCGCGGGATACTGCGCCTCGCAGCCGTCGATGACCTTCTGCTGGAGTCCGGGGTAGACCTCGGACCAGGGCAGGTCGGTCGGCGTGCCGCCCATCGCGGCGACCGTCTCGCGCCACACGGGGGAGCCGGGCGTGCGGATGCGCAGGCCCTTGAGGTCCGCGGGCGTCTTGATCGGCTTGTTCGTGAGGAAATGGCGGGTTCCCTGGAACCAGTTGAACGCGAGGATCTTGTAGCCGAACGCTTCGAGCTTCGTCGACCAGTCCTTCGCAAGGTCCGAGGTCGCGATCTTCCGCGCCTGTTCGTAGTTGTCCGCGATATAGGGCGCGCCGAGGATTCCGACTTCCTTCACGAGGCTCGCCATCCGGCCCGCGTCCGTGATGACCGCGACATTGGCGCCCATCTTCGCCTGCTCCTGGAGGTCGTCGGTTCCGCCGAGCTGGGAGCTCGGATAGACCTCGATCTTGAGTCTGCCGCCCGACTTCTCCTCGACGGCCTTCTTGAGCGCCATGGACCCCTCGAACATCGGATCCTTGTCCGAAACGACCATGCCGATGCGGAGGACGAACTGATCGGCGGCCAACGCGCAGGACGCGAACAGCGCAGCGAAACACAGAGCGATGCACAGTGCTATTCCGGCGGTTCTTCTCATAGTAATCCGGCACTTCCCTTCGTGATTGTGTGATGTTCTGACGAAAAACACGATGCGCACGGAACCCTTCGGAAGAAAACGGAACCACGTTCGCTCGGACGCCCGGGAGATCCCCCCTTTGAATCGTCGCTGATTGATTGTATAGAATTATTTACGCCATACTAGCATACAAGAGAGAGCGGCGTCAATGAATCGCCGCCGAATTTCGCAGAATCTCTTCGGGGGGAACGAAGGGAGCGCACGAAGAAGCCCCGGGAAGAATCTCCCGGGGCTTCTTCGTGATTCGGCGACGCGCTGGGATCGCGGGCGTCCCTTTACCGGGGGCGGCTTCCGAACCTCCGGACGCTCTTTCCGAGCGTCTTTCCGAGGAACCGCCCGTCCTCGACGACGACGACGCCGTTCTTGATGACGTAATCGATGCCGGTCGGCGCCCGGCGCGGGTTCACGTAATCGGCCGATCCGCCGACGGTCGCGGGATCGAAGATCACGAAGTCCCCGATCAGACCGGCCTTGATCAGGCCCCGGTCCGCAAGTCCGAAGCGCTGCGCCGGGAAACCGCTCATCTTCCATATCGCTTTTTCGAGCTTCAGCAGCCCCTCCTCGCGCACGAAATACCCGAGGACGCGCGGGTAGGTCCCGAAACAGCGCGGATGCGGCTTGCCGTATGCCAGCTTTCCGCTGAACGACGACGGCAGGGAATCGGAACCGATCATCGACAGCTCGTGCGCGATGATGCGCCGGTTGTCGGACGGCGACTGCGAATCGATGACGATCGTGACCTCGGCCCGCTCGGACAGCATGATGTCGAGAATCGCGTCGGGCGCGGGGATCCCGCGTTCGTCGGCGATCGCCTGAACCGTCTTGCCCTCCATCGAATGGTCCGTCATGCAGGAACAGATGAGAATCTTGTCGTAGGAAGCGGCCTTGATGAAGTTGTCCCACCCCGGAATGTCCCGGAGAAACTCCGCCTTGATCCGTTCGCGATCCTCCGGAACCGCGAGCCTGGCGAGCATTTTTTCGACGCCGCCCTCCTTCGCCCACGCCGGAAGCACGACGCTGATCAGCGTCGAACCGGCCGAATACGGGTACACGTCGCACGTCACGTCGACGCCGCGGCATCGCGCTTCTTCCATCATGCCGAGCGTCTTCGCGGAAAGTCCCTCGTATCGGTTGATGATCTTGTGGTGCGAAATCTCGAGCCGGCAGCCGCTCTCCTCCGCCGTGCGGATGGCTTCTTCGACGGACGTGATGATTTCCGCCGATTCGCCGCGCATGTGCGTCGCGTAGACGCCGCCGTACCGGGCAGCGACCTTGCAGAGCTCCACGAGCTCCGCCGTGTCCGTATAGCATCCGGGCGGATAGATGAGGCCGGTCGACAGGCCGACGCATCCGTCCTCGAGCTCCCGGGCGAGCAGCGCCTTCATGCGTTCGAGCTCCGCTTCCGTCGGCTTCCGGTCGTCGAAGCCCATGACCGCGATCCGGATCGTCCCCTGCGCCGCGAGGAAGGCCAGGTCCGTCGAGTGCCCGTTCCGGTCGACGATGTCCATGATCTCGCCCGCGTGCGTCCAGGCGAAGTCGGGCATCGCCTCCTTCGGGATGAACGGCTTGAGGTAGTCCCGGAGCAGGTCGAGCCGTTCCGGATCGACCGGGGAGAGCGAGAGCCCGCAATTGCCCCCTACCTCCGTCGTCACGCCCTGGATGATCTTTCCGTCCGTATCGTTGACCGTCGTGCAGTTGCAGTCCGAATGACAGTGCGGGTCGACGAACCCCGGGGCGACGGCCCGCCCCCCGGCGTCGACGCACGTTTCCGCGTCGGACGCGTCCGTCTTGCCGATTCCGGCGATGAATCCGTCGACAACCGCTATGTCGGAGTCGAACCACGGCCTGCCGCTTCCGTCATACACCCGCGCGTTTTTGATGATGAGATCGTACCGCTTCGACATGTCTCCATACGCTCCTTCCCGTTCCGAAATCAGGCCTTGCCCAGGCCGAACCACGTCTCGATGATGCCGCGCGGCGTCTTCGGCGTGACGCAGCTCACGCCGACCGTCAGCGCGAGCGAGACGACCAGCGCCGTGACGATCGCGTGCATTCCGAACGTGATCGGGAGGTACTTCCCCGCGCCCAGGATGTAGGTCGCCAGTCCCCCGATCATTCCTGCGGCCGCGCCGTATTCGTTGCAGCGCATCCAGTAGAGCCCGAGAAGGATCGGCCAGAAGAAGGACGACGCCAGCCCGCCGATCGAGAAGATGATGAGGTATTGCAGCGCGTGCGGCGGCTTCACGGACGCCGCGAAAATCGCGAGACACACGATGATCGTGACCCACAGGTTGACCTTCTTGAGGTGCTCCGACGAGGCGTTCGGGTTGAAGAACGACTGGTAGGCCTCTTTGATGAGGCTCGACGTGATGACGATGATCATCGCGCCGACGGTCGACTGGATCGCCCCCGCGACGCCCGCCAGCGTGACGCCCGCGAGCCACGGGGGAAGAACGATCATGGCGAGCGCCGGAACCGCGTGGTCGGCGACCTTCAGGTCCGGAATGACCGCCTTGGCCAGGACGCCGAGGTAGGGCAGCGTCATGGTCCAGAGGACGACGAAGACCGCGCCGAGAACGATGGCCCGGTGCATCGCCCTCGTATCCTTATACGTCAGGGCGCCCATCGTCGCGTGCGGGATGCCGATGATGACGAAGCCGAAATTGAGCCACATGGACATGTGGTACGCGACGGACCAGGTCCACGGATTCAACAGCTTCGGATCGACCTTCCCGATGCCGCGGATCGCCGTTTCGAGCGGCCCCGCGTGGACGAGCGCCCCCGCCGTGAGCGCGAGCACCGCGACGGTCATGACGACCCCCTGGAAGACGATCGCGATCGCCACGCCCTTGATGCCGCCCATAGCGACGACAGCCAGGACGACGCCCGAAAACAGCACGAGCCCGAGTTCATAGGACATTCCGGTCATCGTCTCGAAGAGCCTCGCCCCGCCGACGATCTGGGCCACGACGTAGCTCCCCATGAAGCAGACGATGCTGACGACGCCGAAGATGCCGATCAGTTTGTTCCGGTTATAGCGGTGAAGCAGCAGTCCGAAGATCGACTGCGCGCCGATGCGCCGCGCCACGATGCCGATCTTCTTGCCGACTTCGCCCAGGACGATGAACGTCATGAAATTCTGGGCGCCCGCGACGACGACCCACGTCGCGCCGAGTTTGTACCCGAGGCCGGGGCCGCCGAGAAACGTCCCCGCACTGCACAGCCCCGCCGCGATCATCATCGCGACGACAATGGCGCCCATGCCGCGCCCGCCCGTATAGAACTCGTCGATGTATTTGTTGATGGCGACCCTGTCCATGTTCTTCTTCGCAAGCCAGCCGATCAGGAGCATACCGGCCGTATAGACGAAAAACGTGGCGATGACCACAAGCCGCGCGTTTCCCGAAACGTTCAGTTCCATGCGCGTCGCCCCCCGCTCACTTCGTGATATCCATGTTCCTGAAGACGAAGAGGGAGATGAACACGACGACCACGAAGAAGACGGCCGTCGTCAGCCAGGCCCCGATCGCCATCCACAGCGGGACGCCCCAGAGATACGCATAGTTCGCGGGGTCGCCCCTCCCGAGAAAATAGCAGAGCCCGACGCTGATGATCATATACGCGATCCACACTCCGAACGTGAGCTTCATCTCGGACTCGCACGTCCGGAAACGCGGGTCGATTTCGATGTCCTCGAAACGATAGTTCCTGTCGTTCTCCGCGCCGCCTGCCATATCGGGACCCCCCTCGGGAAACCGGATTCATGGTGCTCCCACCCGGGATGAATGCACCCGGGAACTCTTTCGTCGCCACAGCAGCGTGCTGACTGATTAAATAGGTTGTATCCTCGCAGATGCGTCTTTATTTGTCAATAAAAACACGAATATTACAGCATCACTCAGGGATCGGCGAGATGAAAAAGACTCTTCGTCTCCTCCCGTTTTTCTCGTTTCCCCCGCACGCTTTGTCGGCGTTTTCCCGTGCGGGACGCGCCGGCTCGCAGAGGCGCCACAATGACGGGCGGAACTCGAAAAAAAAAGCCGGGAGAGAGCGACGCTCTCCCCCGGCCCGCAACGCCGTTCCGTCCGCGCGTTTCCGCGCGTGTCGACGCGTCGCCGCGTCAGCCCCTACTAGCGCCTCCTCGCGAACAGGAGGGGCGCCAGGAGGAGCGCCGCCAGGAAGGCGCCGGACGCAGCGCCGGGCAACGCGGGCAGCGTGCATCCGCTGCCGCTTCCGGTGCTTCCCGCCGTCGGCGTGACGGTCGCGGCGAGCGGGAAAACGGCGACGACCGCGGCGATCTGCGGCGCGACGTATCCGTCCTGTTTGCCGTCTCCGTCCGTGTTTCCTCCGTCGCTGACCGTAACCCGCCACGTCTCCGCGCCCGCGGCCTTCCGGAAGACGGTTGCGCCTTCATTCTGCGGGACAACCACATACCCCGTCGGCTTGCCAGCCGCGTCGAACGTCCGCATCAGCAGGAAGACCTGCGAGCCGTATCCCGAGGGCGCGCCGTCGATCGTCACGTCGAGCAGCAGCGTGAGGTCTGTAACGCCTGCATCGAGCTTCGCGAGCAGCGAGAAGAACTTCACGAGATCCATGTTGTAGTTTCCCGAGAGAATCGCGTCCGGATCAGCCTCCAGCAACTGCGCCCACAGGGCCGCGGACGACAGGAGCGAGGCGATCGCGTCCGGGTCCGTGACCTCGACGGGACCGAGGACGATCACGCCGCCCGCAAGCAGCGTCAGCTTCAGGGTGACCGTCGGCAGCGGAATGTCCGGATCGGGCGTCGGGTAGGGCGCCGTCGTGGGCGTCGGCGTGACGCTCGGCGCGGGTGTCGGCGTCACGGTCGGCGCGGAACCGAAGGACGCGACGATCGTGTGATTCGCGCGGACGTCCGTGAAGGTGTAGGTCCCTACGGCTCCGACGGGGATGCCGTCCGCGGCGACGCTCGCGATTGCGTACCCCGCGTTCGGCGTGACCGTGAACGTCTGGTTCGCGCCGTCCGGGACGAAGACGTTCCCCGACGGCGCGATGGTTCCGCCCGCACCGGCCGATGCCGCGATGATCCGTTCCGTTGCGAAGACGGCTTTGGCGTACCGGTCGGAGCTCACGGTCAGCGTCGTCGTCGCCGCGGAGCCCGAGACGTCGCCGCTCCATCCGACGAACAGGCTTCCGGCGTCCGGCGAGGCGGTCAGCGTCACGCTCGTCCCCGCGACGTAGCTCCGGCAGTCGTCGGTCGGGCCGACCGCGCTCCCGGCCGGGTCGACGGCTGCGCTCCCCGCCCCCTCGACGTGGACGGTCAGGATCTTTCGCTCCCAGTATTCGTACGCGCCGATGTCGGGCGAGACGTCGCGGCTCACGCCGCGCTGGTCGTCGCTGATAACCAGGCCTTTCGCCCTGCCCGTTTTCGGGGTGATTGCATTCGTTCCGGCGTCGATCGCGGAGCTGCCCGGCCGCAGCGCGAAGGTCCGGGTCGCGCCGCCGTTCCACGCGAGGGGCCCGAGGAGCGGATCGGCGGTGATGATCACCGCGGGCGACGAATCCGCTTTGCCCGCAATATCCGGACTCCGGATGACGCAGTATGTTACGACGGCATTCGGAGTCTCATAGTTATATATTTCGCCGCCCGGATTTCCCCAGAAGATGCAGTTTTTCACCTGCGGACCGTAGTCGCCGTCGTCGGCCTCGTAGTTGTACAGCCCGCCGCCGGAATCGGCCGTGTTGCCCGTGAAGGTGCAAAACAAAAGGAGCAATCCGTCGGCGTCGTTGAAGATTCCGCCGCCCTCCGACGCGGCGTTGTTCGAGAAGGTGCAGTTCCACACCCTCGGGTCTCCCGCTGTGCTCATCCCGCCGCCCCCCCCGACTTTAGGTCCGATGCCCACCGCGGTGTTTCCGTCGAAGGTGCAGCGCGTCACCCACGCGTTCCCGCCGCTCTCCCCGGTCGACATCCCGCCGCCATAACCGGCCGTGTTGCCGGTAAACGTGCAGTCTGTCACCGTCGGGTCGCTGTTGTTGGCCGCCGCCAGTCCGCCGCCGGAGTCAGCCGTGTTACCGTAAAAGATGCAGCGCGACACCAGCGGGTCGCCGTCGTTGACCGCAGCCAGCCCGCCCCCGCTCTCCGCCGTATTGCCCGAGAAGACGCAGTCCGCAACGGTCGGTTCCGAATCGTTGACGCATAGCCCTCCGCCTTCGTCGGCGGCGTTGTTGCCCGAGAACGCGCACCCCGTCACTGAAGGGGCGTCCCCTTGAACGTACATTCCGCCTCCGAGTCTGCCGGCCGTTCCGCGGGGCTGCACGCCGTTCGACAGCTTTCCGGCGGTTCCGGCGCCGTTGCCGGTGAACACGCAGTCCGTGACGACCGGACTGCCGCCCGTGCTGCACAGGCCGCCGCCGTGCTCCGCAACGCTGTTTCCGGAAAACGTGCAGTTCCGGACGGTCAGACCGACGGTGTCGGAGGCGAATATTCCGCCGCCGTCTTCAACCGCCGAATTTCCCGAGAAGGCGCAGTTCGTCACCGTCGGGCTTCCGCCCCAGACGCTCATCCCTCCGCCGTCGAGCCCGCTGTTGCCGGCGAAGACGCAATCGTTCACGGTCGGGCTTCCGCCGGAGGAGATCATCCCGGCGGCGTCGCTGAGCTCGTTTGTCCGGCCGTCGGGGACATTCCGCCCGCCGCCCGCCGAGCCCTTTTCGTCTTCCACGAACTTCGCGGCCGTGACGCTGAATCCGTCGAGGACCGTCGCCGCGCCGATGTCGTCGCTCGCGCGGACCACGCAGAGGCTGTTCGTCCCGACGATCCGGTCGGCGCTTAGCGTGACGCCGTTGACTTTGTTCGTGTCATCGTCCGCGAGGTCTCCCGTGAGGGCCGTGACGTTCGCCGCGGGGTTCCGGTCCGCGCTCGCCGCCTCGGCGCCCGCGAAGCCGCCGTAGAGCGCCACGCCGTCTTTCAGGACGAACGAGGCCCTCATGTCGTCCGATGTCGGAACGCCCGCCGGAATCACGGGGCGGTACGCGCCCTTCGCGACCCAGAATTCGTCGCCTTCGTTCGCGGAGAGGATGGCCGCCGGGAACTCCGCCTCGCCGTACGCGTTCGCCCACCCGTCGCCGTTTCTCGAGCCCGCGCCCGTTTTCGTGACGCAATGACGCGTTCCGCCTCCGGCGTCCGCGCAGGCGACGCATGCAAGCAACGCGGCAACGACCAGAAACACGCGGATGAACCGAAGCGGACACAGTCTCGTACGCATAAGAGGCCCCCCATTCGGATAACGGTCCGGCGGGTCGGACATCACGCGGCTTCTTGGAAAAAACGCCGTGGAACGCCGGAACGCAAACATTTTGCATGACTCGCAAATTTATGTGAAATTTTATCATAAAAGTCCGGTAAAAAAGAAATGGCATGACGTAATGAAAGGAATATCCTGCAAAACGCTTGAAACGCGATATTCCCTCCGAAACGGCATCCGGCGGTGAATGCGCGACCGGCCTCTCACGGGAAATTCACCGAAAAGACGTCACGGGGCCGTTTTTTCCTGAACGAAAACAGCGCACGAGGGCGGATCGTTTTTCTCCGGAAGAAGCGGTCAACGAAAAAGGCAGGGAAAGCCCGTTGCGCTTTCCCTGCCTTGCGTCCGAATCCCGTTCGTTTTTTTGGGGCCGATGAGCCGCGCCGGGGCGTCGCCCGGGCGTTCCGGAGACTACCGGGCGCTGCACGCCACCGCGACGGCCTCGAACGCCTTCTCCAGGTCCGCGATGAGGTCTTCGGGGGCTTCGAGACCGACGGAAAGCCGGACGAGCCCCTTGGAGATCCCGGCAGCCTTCAGCTCCTCGTCGGAGAGCGCGGAGTGCGTCATCGAGGCGGGGTGCTGGATGAGCGATTCGGCGTCGCCCAGGCTCACGGCGAGCGTCCAGAGGTGCGTGTTGTTGATGAAGGCCTTGCCCGCGTCGAGGCCGCCCTTGAGTTCGATGGCGATGATGGCGCCGAAGTATTTCATCTGCTTCGCGGCCAGTTCCTTCTGCGGGAAGCTGTCGAGGCCCGGATACCAGACCTTCGCGACCTCGGGGCGCTTTTCGAGGAAGCGCGCGACGCGGAGCGCCGTCTCGCAGTGCCGCGGAACGCGGATGTGGAGCGTCTTCATGCCGCGAAGCAGCAGGTAGGCGTCGAACGGCGCGAGCGTGGCGCCGGTCAGGTCCTTGAGGCCTTCCATCTTCACGCGTCCGATGAATTCCTTCGCGCCGACGATGACTCCGGCGATGATGTCGCCGTGGCCGTTGAGGTACTTCGTCGCGGAGTGGACCACGACGTCGGCCCCCAGCGCGATCGGGCGCTGGATGACGGGCGTGCAGTAGGTGTTGTCCACGACGAGGATCGCGTTGTTCTCGTGCGCGATCTTCGCGAGCGCGGCGATGTCGGCGATGTCCATCGTCGGGTTCGCCGGGGACTCGCAGTAGATCAGCCGGGTGTTCGGCTTCATGGCGGCCTTCACGGCCGCGAGGTCGGTGAGGTCCATGAACGTCGTCTCGATGCCGAACCGCGGGAACTGGTGGCTCATGAGGGAGAACGTGCAGCCGTAGAGGGATTTCGCGGCGACGACGTGGTCCCCGCCAGACAGCGCCGTCCAGAGGACGGACGCGATCGCGCCCATGCCGGAGGCTGCGACGGCCGCGGCCTCGCCGCCTTCGAGCGCCGCGATCTTCTCTTCGACGGCCGTGTGGTTGGGATTTCCGAGGCGCGTGTAGATGTACCCCTCTTCCTCGCCCCGGAAGCGCCGGGCGCCTTCGTCGGCGTTCTTGAACGCGAAGGTGGACGTCTGGTAGATCGGAGTCGTCAGCGCTCCCGTGACGGGGTCGGCGTGGTTTCCGCAATGAACGCACTGCGTGTCGAAATGATAGGCCATCAATAGTTCCTCCCTGGAGTTCCGGTTTGCCGGAGATTCGTCGCATTCCGCACATGGAAGCGATCTCCGGTTCTTTCGGCTTCGTTCATATTTTACCATTCAACGTATGTCTTTTAGGATATTGTCCATATTGTCGCGCGATATTTCCCCTATGCGGGAAAATGCCCGAACACCCGGAGGGAGGACACGCGGCGTCACGGGCCGGGCACAACGGAAACGCCGCGACGCACATGCGCGGCGAACCGGGCTGCGTCGCTTTTTATGGGAACGGAATTCCTTCGGGGCGTGTCGGGACGGTTCTCTGCGGCTCCGCGTCAGCCTTCGGGCGTCGCGCCCGCCTTTCGCGCGACGATGAACGAGACGGGCAGGATGTTCTTCAGCAGCGCCTGGTCCGCGACATCGAATCCGGATCGTTCGATCAGCGCGCGGAGGCTGCGGGAGGTGAATCGGGTATAGACGGGATGCCCCGTCCGTTTCAGCACCCACGAGAAGATGCGCGCCCGGACGGATTCCCTGCCGACGTAGGTCGGCGCGATCAGCCTGCCGTCCGTTTTCAGCACGCGGCGGGCTTCCGCCAGGACATCCGCCGGATGCTCGACGATGTGAAGCAGGTTCGAGACGATGACCGCATCGAAGGTTCCGTCGCGAAAGGGCAGATTGTAGGAGTTGTGGACGGAGAACGTCACGTTGCGGGCGCCGCGGAGTTTCGCGTTGTCGCGGGCGACGGCGATCATTTCCCGCGACGCGTCGACGGCCTCCAGGCGCGAGACGGCGTGGCAGATCCGCAGCGGGATCTCTCCCGTTCCGGTTCCGACGTCGAGGACATTGTCACCGGGAGCGAGTTCCTGCAGGATGCGGCGGACCATTTCGTCGTACATCGCGGCCAGCCGCTTCGTTTGCCGGTCATAGCGCTTCGCTGCGCTGTCCCAGAATATCGCGTCCCTGTCCGCTGTCATAGTTTTCGGCATCGCACCCTCCCGCATTATGTCATCCGGTATGCGCCGCCAGTATAAAGCGAATTTTCGAAAAAAATCAAGCGCAACGGAGAAACCGCACGAGAAAAAAACGAAATCGTCGAAAAACGCAGCGGAAGGGACTCGCGTTTGCATGCAGAAAAAGCGGAATGCAGCGAACGGGACCGTGGACGTCCTGTGTTCCGGTCGGTCAGCCGGTTTTGGCGGCCAGAAATCCGGAACCTCGCCACCATTCCCGCTCGGGCGGAAACAGCCGGGCCGCCTTGCTGCGGGAAAGCCTCTGGTTCACGAGAAGCTCCGCCATGTTCACGAGAACAAGCGCGGGATCCACGACCGGCGCTCCGGCCCGGGCCGATGCTTCAGGCCCCATTCCGGCGAACTCCATGCAGCCGAGAATCACCACATCCGCGCCGTCATCGTCCACGCAACGTTTCGCCTGCTCGGCCAGCGCGGCGGCGAGCGTCACGCCCCGGCATCGGCCGGGCGGAAACGAAACAGACCGGACGGAGGCGAGGCGGCTTGCGTCCACGCCCGTCGTGCGGACGAAGGCCCTCTTCTGCGAGACCCGCCGCGGCGCGGTCGTCAGGATCGAAAACGAGCGCCCCAGCATCGCGGCGACGAGAACCGACGCCTGCCCTCCGCCGATGACCGGGATCGTCAGGCGCTCCCTGCACGCGTCGATCGCCGGGTCGTCGAAGCAATACAGGCACACCGCGTCGAATCCGTCGCGTTCGGCCGCGAGCGCCGTTTCGAGAGTCCCGCCCGGATCGGGCATTGAGTCGACAGGGATCTCGTTCTTCGTCGGGCAGACAATCGAGATTTCCGTAGCGGAATGGGCCGCCTTCGACAGACGCCGCTCCCGGAACGCGAGATCGTCGCGCGTCAACTCGCCGTCAGGGTTAATGACCCGGATTCTGATCGCCGCCGCCCCCGATTGGTTTCATATAGATTCATGTTCGTCCCCCATGCCGGGATCACCCGGCGGTTTTCCGCCGGAGCCCCTTCAAGCCGGTTTCAGCTTGCGAGAAATGATACCGATGTTTACTATTTTTGTCAATGACAAACGAAAGTTTATTGTTTTAGGACGAAAAAAAGGCCGCCTCGGGGCGAGGACGGCCGGGTTCCGCGGTCGTGGGGATAGGTGTGGCGCGATCCGTCCCTCGTCTCGAATCAGCCATTTCTGTTCAATTATGCCATACGTGGCGACCGCACCGACGGGGACAGCCCACCCCCGCCGCGCGTCATGCGTTCTTCGCCTCTACCCCGTACCGGAGCCACAGGAGGCCGTCTTCGAGCGTCTCCGCGTGGTCGAGACGCAGGTTCACGAGGTCGTCCGCGGACGCGACGTCCGGACCGTTCATCAACACGGCGACATTCGCCCTCCGACAGCCGCCGTCGGCCGTGCATCGAACACGCTTTGTTTTTTCCCGGACGCATCGAGCATGGTATACTTTTCATCGTAATACAACAAACAGCATTTCGAAAAATACGTTTTTGAAGAGAGGGTGCGGCATGGACGATAGGGATTCTTCCCCCAGGGGGAAACTACTGCAAAAAATCCTCGAAAAGGCGCGGAAGACGGCCGCCCGATCTCCCGAGCACGAAATAGACCTGGTCGTTTCCGACTCGATCTATGACGACCTCTCGGGCGCGCGAAGCAGAATCGTCCGCGAGGACATCGTCGCCTATCTGCGAAACCGGGCGAAATACGTCCCCGCACTCGACCGGCTCGTCGTCAATGTCGCACTGCGCGGCCCCGAAACGCTGCACGACATCAGGGACGCCGTACGGAACGCGACGAGGGACGCCATTCTCTACACCCACAACGAACTGAAACAGATCAAAAAGCTCTACACGCTCCTGTTCGTTCTCGGGGTTCTGACGTTCGTCGCCAAGACGTTCGTCACCGGCTTTTTCAAAAACGCCGGCGTCAACGA
>ERZ1645192.3198-NODE-3198-length-13502-cov-5.899234_pt1 | contig 13502 bp, 4 predicted proteins | sample MGYA00575354_ERZ1645192 | MGnify/ENA primary metagenome ERZ1645192 (study PRJEB40844, sample SAMN11349763) | freshwater sediment metagenome | isolation source: river sediment | host: Sediment | place: India: Faizupur Khadar , New Delhi | collected 2017-02-21 ... | reverse complement strand
ATTTTATTTTTTTCATTTTCTTACAATTCTTTTTCAAATGTTTACTAAATTGCACTTTAAATAAATAGATATGAGAACGAAACTAGCAATTATTTTCAGCATTTTTACCTTATTCGGATTTGCAGGTAATATTTCTAATAACCTATCTATTCCGTTCAATAAGAAGGACCTTACAAATAGTTCATTGGTTTTAAAAAATGAATATGAAAAAGAATGGAAAAAAGTAGATTCTCTAATTGATTTAAGGTTATCGGAATCAGCACTCAAGGTCGTACTCAAAATCTACAAAACCGCTAAACAAGAAAATAATGCCACCCAGTTTATTAAAGCAATTATGTATAAAATGAAACTGGAAAATGAATATCAAGAAGATTCGTATGAAAATAGTATTAAAAACCTGGAAATAGAATTAAAAGATGCTACATATCCGGTTAAACCAATATTACATTCGGTACTAGCTGAAATGTATTGGCGTTATTACAGCATGAATCGTTATGAATGGCTTGAACGGACAGAAACAATTGACTTTACAGATGATGATATAAAAACATGGGATCTTAAAAAGCTACTCAAAAAAGTAATCGCTCATTATATTTCTTCACTGGAAGAAAAAGATTTGTTAAAAAGTACAAAATTAGATGCCTATGATGATATTATTTTAAAAGATACAGATACCCGGCTTCTAAGACCTAGTTTATACGATTTTATTGCACATCGCGCTGTCGACTTTTTTATAAATGATGAATCGGAGTTAACAAAACCTATATATAATTTTAATATTAACAGCGAAGATTATTTTAAACCTTCCAATGAATTTGTGAAGCTTTCTATTATTAACAAAGATTCATTATCCTTAAAATACTACGCTACCAAAATATTACAAGACTTAATTGCGTTTCATCTTACGGATGATGACCCTTCAGCATTGATAGATGTGGAGATAAAAAGATTAAAATTTATTAAATCCAATGCATCTATTGAAAATAAAGACAGTTTATATTTAAATGCCTTACTTGAACTCGAAAAAAGATTTAATAAGGATGAATCATCTACGGAAGTAGCTTACGAAATTGCCGAATATTATCTTAACAAAGGAAATAATTACACCCCTTCCGTATCAGAAGAAAACAAATGGATGATTAAAAATGCCTTCGAAAAATGTAATGAAGCAATTAAAGCGTTTCCGAATTCTTATGGCGGGAAAAAATGTAATAGTTTATTATTCACCATTACGGAAAAATCTATTCGAATGACTGTCGAAGAGGGTAATGCACCCGAAAAACCTTTTCGTTCGTTATTCCAGTATAAAAATGTTTCCACCGTTACATTTCGTATTATAAAAATTACCCACGATGAAAATGAAAAATTGATTAAAAAATATTACGGAGAAGAGCTTATAAAACAATATGTAAAAAAACCAGTATTAAAAGAATGGGATGTTACATTTCCAAACGACGGAGATTATCAGGAACATGCTGCCGAAATTAAAATTGATGCACTTCCTTATGGTTTCTATGTTATATTGGCATCGAATACGTCCACGTTTTCATTGAATAAACAGTTAATTACGTATTCCGATTTTTGGGTTACGGATTTATCTTTTATAAAACGAACAAACGAAGACGGAAATTTCGATTTTTATGTACTAGACAGAGAAACAGGTAAACCAATAAAAGGAGTAATAGCACAACCCTTTATTATTAAATACAATAATAATACAAGGGAACTAGAAAAAATAAAAGAAGATAAATATATTACCGATACAGACGGATATTTTAAATTATTAAATAAAAATACTGGGTATAATCATATAAATATTGAGTTTTCTAATGAAAAAGATTTTTTTATTTCACAAAATTCTTTTTATCAATATTCATACAATAGAGATATAAATGCATATCAGGAAAAAACATATTTTTTTACCGATAGAGCCATATATAGACCCGGGCAGACGATCTATTTTAAAGGAATTCTTTTACAAACAGATTCTACCGGAAAGAAATACGAAATAAAACCAAACACAAAAACAATGGTTATTTTGAATGATGTAAATAATCAAAAAGTTTCTGAGATAGAATTAACTTCCAACGAATATGGTACGTTTACCGGAACATTTACCGCTCCTGCTGAAATTACAGGCATGGTTACCATTGCAAATCCAAGCGGTATGAAAGATGTATTAGTAGAAGAATATAAACGTCCGAAATTTGAAGTGAAATTTAATCCGGTAAAAGGGAGTTATAAACTTAATGAGTTGCTTACAATTAAAGGAACTGCAACTGCTTATGCCGGAAACGTAATTGATCAAGCACAAGTTCAATACCGAGTAGTTCGGAATGCTTCATTTCCTCGTTGGTGGTTTTGGTGGAGAGGACATTATCCTATTTCAGATGAAATAGAAATTACCAATGGAGTTACCACTACTAATGAGAAAGGAGAATTTGATATTACATTTAAAGCAATTCCCGATTTAAGTATTGAAAAAAAATCTAATCCTACATACACCTTTACTGTTTATGCCGATGTAACCGATTTAAATGGAGAAACACATTCGGCACAGGAAGCAATATCGGTTGGGTATGAATCAATAAAATTAGCTATTAATCTTCCTTCTGAACTGGAAAAATCGCATAAAGGAGAGTTTGAAATTTCTGTTACTAACCTGAATGGAGAGAAAGATACTGCAAAAAAAGGCACTATAAAAATCTTTAAACTCAAACAAGCTCAAAAAGTATTCAGGAAACGTGAATGGCAGAAACCCGATAAATTTCTAATGACACAAGAAGAATACTTTACTTTGTTTCCGTATGATATATATGATGATGAAGATAATATGTATAAATGGGAAAAGGAAGAAAATGTTTTTGAAATGATTTTTGAATCACCCCAAGATTCACTCGTTAAAATTAAAAATCTAAAAAAATGGAAGCTCGGATCCTATGTACTCGAAGCAAAAGCGTTTGACAAATACGGGGAAGAGGTAACATATTTTTCTTATTTCACGGTTTATGATAAAAACGAAAATCCTACACCTACTAATACAGCAAGTTATTTTAATATGGTGAAAAGTTATGCCGAACCAGGCGACAGCATCTCATTTATTATAGCTACAAGAGATACGGATACCCGTTTTCATTATGAAATTGAATACGACGGAAAAATAATAATGAAAGAATGGGTTAAATTGAATAACGAACAAAAACAGATATATATCCCAATAAAAGAAGAATACAGAGGCGGACTGGCTCTTCATGTTTTTAATGTTAAACATAATAGGTGTAATATTTACAAAGAAACGGTAAGAGTTCCATATACCAACAAAGAGCTGGATATAGCATTTGAAACATATAGAGATAAGCTGTTACCCGGACAACAGGAAGAATGGAAAATAAAGATTAAAGGAAATAATGGAGAGAAAGTACTTGCCGAAATGTTAGCGGCTATGTACGATGCTTCATTGGATTCTTATGCTCCCAATGCATGGTATTTCGATATATATAATTCGTTGTATTCCTACTTATCATGGGATAAATACTATAGTTATAAAACAAAAGTGTCGAATACCATTTCTTTCTATAAGGAAGATAGAGCTTATATAGGATACCGAAAATATGAAAGCCTAAATTGGTTTGGATTTTATTATGGCAATCGTTACAAGAGTTTGTATGCCTTAGACGAAGCAGCTCCTGTAATGAGTATTGCCAAAGGAGAAGTTTCACAGTCAGTTAACTTTACTGCACCGGAAGTTGTAAATGCAGACGACATGATAGAAGAAGTAGGTGGTATGGGAATGGGCGGAGGAGAAAATATTACAAATGAACTTTCCGGAATTACGGCTCGTTCTAATTTCAATGAAACAGCCTTTTTTTATCCTCAGCTTCAAACTAATGAAAACGGAGAAGTTGTTATCTCTTTTGTTATTCCGGAAGCATTAACTAAATGGAAAATGATGGGTTTGGCTACAACCAAAGATTTAAAAGTAGGACAGATTGAAAAAACGCTGCTTACACAAAAAGAATTGATGATTGTACCTAATGCACCTAGATTCTTTAGAGAGGGTGATAAAATTACATTCACGGCAAAAGTGTCAAATCTCACCGAAAATGAATTAAATGGAAATGCGCAGTTATTTTTATACGATGCTATAAGTATGAAAGAAATTGATGGAATATGTAAGAACACAAATGCACTTAAAACCTGCTTGGTTAAAAAAGGAGAGAGTGTTTCTGTTTCTTGGGATTTTGAAATACCGGAAGAGCTAAGTGCCATTAAATATAAAGTAGTTGCGAAAGCAGGAAATTTTACCGATGGAGAAGAAATGACAATACCTGTATTAAATAATAGAATGCTGGTAACGGAAACATTGCCTTTACAAGTAAACGGGAAAGAAACAAAAGAATTTACTTTTGAGAAATTGCTCCATTCAAAATCATCTACTACAATTAAAAATCATAAACTTACGTTAGAATATACTTCTAACCCGGCATGGTATGCTATTCAGGCTTTGCCCTATTTGCTGGAGTATCCATACGATTGTGCTGAACAGGTTTTTAGTCGTTACTTTGCTAACAGCATAGCTTCTCATATTGTTAATTCTTATCCAAAGATTAAGTCTGTGTTCGAAAGTTGGAAAAATTTAACACCTAATACGCTTTTATCGAACCTCGAAAAAAATCAGGAGTTAAAATCATTACTTTTAGAAGAAACCCCATGGGTAATGGACGCACAAAACGAGAACGAGCGTAAACAAAGAATCTCCTTACTTTTCGACCTTAATAAAATGAGTTATGAGTTAAAAAAAGCATTAAAACAATTGGAAAAAATGCAATTATCAAATGGAGGATGGCCATGGTTTGGAGGAGTAAAAGACGATCGATATATTTCGCAATACATTATTACCGGTTTCGGACATTTGGATAATCTAAAAGTAAAAGATGTCCGCGAAGATGAAACATGTTGGACCATGGTAAAAAAAGGGGTACAATATTTAGATAATAAAATGCGAGAAGACTATGAAGACATAAAGAAATATTCAAAAAAAGAAGAAATTAATAAAAATCATTTAAGCGCATTAAACATACAATACCTTTATGCCCGTAGTTATTTTATAAACGATATTGCCATTGATAAAAAAAATAAAGAAGCCTTCGATTATTTTTCTACGCAAGCAAAAACCTATTGGAATCAACAAAATAGGTATTTACAGGGAATGATTGCATTGGCATTACATAGGTTAGGAGAGAAAAAGGAACCGCAAGCGATTATAAAATCATTAAAAGAAAATGCCTTAGTTAGTGAAGAGATGGGAATGTATTGGAAAGAAATGTCGTCCGGATATTATTGGTATCAGTCACACATAGAGAAACAATCATTATTAATAGAAGCATTCGATGAGGTTGCAGATGATACCGCTTCGGTAGAAAAAATGAAAACATGGTTACTAAAACAAAAACAAACACAAAATTGGAAAACCAGTAAAGCGACCACTGAAGCTTGTTATTCTTTGTTGTTAAGAGGAACCAATTGGTTAGCAAGTGATCAGTTAGTTGAGATAACGCTAGGAAAAGAAAAAATAAATCCGTTAAAAATGGAAGATATGAAAATTGAAGCAGGTACCGGATATTTTAAAACTTCTTGGAGTGGAGAAAATATTTCTTCTGAAATGGGGAATGTTAAAGTTAAAAAATTGGATGCAGGCGTTTCTTGGGGAGCTTTATATTGGCAATACTTCGAAAACCTTGATAAAATTACAGAAGCAGAGACACCATTAAAGCTTGAAAAGAAATTATTTGTTACGAAAACCTCCGATACCGGTCCGCTTATTCAATTAATAACAGATACAACCAATTTAAAAGTAGGCGATAAAATAAAAGTTCGGATTGAGCTTACAGTTGACCGCGATATGGAATATGTTCACATGAAAGATATGCGCGCTTCGGGTTTCGAACCGATTAATGTAATATCTCAATATAAATTTCAGGATGGATTAGGATATTATGAAAGCACGCGCGATGCGGCTACCAATTTCTTTTTCTCCTATCTGCCCAAAGGTACCTATGTTTTTGAATATCCATTATGGGTAACACATAAAGGAGATTTCAGTAATGGTATTACCACTATACAATGTATGTATGCACCTGAATTTTCATCTCATTCGGAAGGGAAAAGAGTGAATGTGGGAGAATAAAAAGTAAAAAAAAGAGGCTATCTTTTCGTGACAGCCTCTTTTTTTTATTATGATAATTTCTTCTTTACTTCTATTTGTTCAAACCCTTCAATAATATCACCTTCTTTAATATCATTAAAATTATGAATATTTAATCCGCATTCATAACCGGCATTTACTTCTTTTACGTCATCTTTAAAACGTTTCAGCGAACCCAGTTCACCGGTATAAATAACAATACCATCACGTATCAGTCTAATTTTGGTATTACGGGTAATTTTCCCGTCGAGCACCATACAACCGGCAATAGTACCTACTTTCGTTATTTTAAATACTTCTCTAATTTCGATATTGCTGGTAATTTTTTCTTCAATATCGGGAGATAACATTCCTTCAATGGCCGATTTAAGCTCATTGATAGCATTGTAAATAATAGAATACAAACGAATATCTATTTGTTCTTGTTCAGCCAATTTACGTGCACTTAATGATGGTCGTACTTGGAAACCAATAATAATGGCATTTGATGCAGATGCAAGCAAAACATCGGATTCTGTAATTTGTCCGACAGATTTATGAATTACATTAACAACAACTTGTTCGGTAGATAGTTTTAGTAACGAATCGGTTAGTGCCTCAATAGAGCCATCCACATCCCCTTTAATAATTACATTTAGTTCTTTAAAATCGCCTATAGCAATACGTCTTCCAATTTCATCTAACGTAATATGTTTTTGTGTTCTTAATCCTTGTTCGCGTTGTAGCTGTAGACGTTTGGTTGCAATATTCTTCACTTCATGTTCATCATCCATCATATTAAACTTATCTCCTGCTTGTGGAGCTCCGTTTAATCCGAGTATTAATACAGGAGTTGAAGGGCCGGCTTCTTTAATCGTTGAACCGCGTTCATTAAACATGGCTTTCACTCTTCCATAGGTACATCCGGCAAGTATCATATCACCAATGCGAAGTGTGCCATTTTGAACTAATACTGTTGCAACATAACCTCTTCCTTTGTCGAGCGATGATTCAATAATAGTTCCGTGTGCATTTTTTTTCGGGTTCGATTTTAGTTCAAGAAGTTCTGCTTCGAGTAATACTTTATCAAGTAAAAGGTTTAAATTTAAATCTTTTTTAGCAGAAATTTCTTGCGATTGGTATTTTCCTCCCCAATCTTCAACAAGAAAATTTAAATTAGCCAATTGTTCCTTTATCTTTTCAGGATTTGCATTTGGCTTATCAATTTTATTAATAGCAAAAATAATAGGAACTCCTGCTGCAGAAGCATGGTTAATGGCCTCTTTGGTTTGTGGCATTACACTATCATCGGCTGCAACTACAATAATAACAATATCTGTAACTTGAGCACCACGGGCACGCATGGCAGTAAATGCTTCGTGACCAGGGGTATCTAGAAATGTTATTCTTTTCCCATTATCGAGCAATACTTCATAAGCCCCAATATGTTGTGTTATACCACCAGACTCACCGGCAATAACATTGGTGTTGCGGATATGATCGAGTAAAGAAGTCTTCCCATGATCCACATGTCCCATAACAGTTACAATTGGGTGGCGATGTACTAAATCTTCTGGTTTATCGGTGTTTTCACGAATGGCTTCTTGTACATCAACACTTACAAATTCTACTTTATAGCCAAATTCATCTGCAATAATAGTTAGTGTTTCCGCATCCATTCGTTGATTAATAGAAACAAACAAACCTAAATTCATACAAGTAGAAATAATCTGGTTAACAGAAACATTCATCATGGTAGCCAGCTCATTCGCAGTAACAAATTCGGTTACTTTAATTACTTTTTTATCTTCTTCTTGTCTGTCAATTTCTTCTTGTATATGCTGACTAGCTATTTCTCTTTTCTGACGGCGGTATTTTGACGCTTTTGATTTCCCTGAACCGCTTAATCTAGCTAGTGTTTCTTTAATTTGTTTTTGTATTTCCTCGTCCGAAACTTCCGGTTTAACTTGATCTTTTTTAAATAATTTCTTCTCTATAAATTTGGGTTTGCCCTGCGTATTATTACTATTGTTGTTCGTATTCGTATTTGTGCCAGTAGTGGTATTCGCATTTGGGTTCGCTGTATTTACTTTGAAATCTTTTTTAATTCTTTTTCTTTTTTTCTTTTTATTACGTAACTCCTCGTTAGAAGATGCTACCGGCTTTTTTTGAATTTCTTTTTGAACAGGTAGCTCCATTTTTCCAAGAATAGTAGGACCTCCTAATTTAACAAAATCGGTAGGCATAAAATTATCGGGAACTTTTTCTACCGGTTTTTCCGTAGGTATTATCACAGGGGGTTCCGTTTTTACAATTTCTTCTTTAATTACTTCTTGCTCTTGTGAAGCAATTACTTTTTCTATTTCTATTACTGGTTTTTTTATATCAGCTGTTCTAGCTTTTCGCTCTTCTTCTTTTTCTGCTTTCGTTTTTTTATCGGGTTTTGTTTTGTTATTCATAGCGTCAAGGTCAATTTTTCCAATAACCTTGATTTTAGATTCTTGTTCTTCGGAAATTTTTTCGGGTTCTTTGGTGATTACTTCCGTAGGGTTAACTTCTTCTATTTTTTCAATAACAGGAATTTCGATAGCGGTTTCAATTTTTTCAACCTTTATTTCTTCATCATCATTTTCTTTAGGTGAAATTTTCTTTGAAGATTTCTTTTCTTTTATTTCCGGTTTTTCCGATTTCCCTTTTTTAGTTTTTGTTTCTTCCGTAATCTCTTTCTCTGCCGGTTTTTCTTCTTTCGTTTTAGTTGTTTTGGCTTTTTTCTCCAACTTTTCAGAATCTATTTTCCCTAAAATTTTAGGTGTTTTTATTTCTATATCTTCCTTTTCTACTCTGAAAACTTCTTTAGGAGCGGAAGAGGTAGGTTTTATATCTTTTATTAACAATTCTTTCGATTCGGTATCATCCTCTTTTGCTTTAGCAATAGGTTTTGTATCGTCGATAGTAATTGTTTCTTTTTTAGCAAAAGAGATGCCTACTTTTTTGGATTCTTCTTTTACATTTCTTTCTAATTGAAATTCTTTAACCAGAATTTCATAAATGTCGGAAGATATTTTGGTGTTTGGATTCATCTCAATATGATGTCCTTTTTTCGAAAGAAAATCAACAATGGTTTGTAATCCTATATTGAACTCTTTTGCTACCTTGCTAAGCCTTAATACTTGTGGTATGTCTGTCATACTTAAACTTTCTGTTTTATTCTATAATATAAAGGAATATGATGATAAAATTATAATTTAGTTTTTATTCGAATTCCGATTTTAGTATTCTTATTACTTCTTTAATCGTTTCTTCTTCCAAGTCGGTACGCTTCACAAGCTCATCAATACTCAACTCCAGCACACTTTTGGCGGTATCACAACCAATGGTTTTAAATTCTTCAATAATCCATTCGTCAATTTCGTCGCTGAATTCCATTAAGTCAACATCTTCTGCATCTTCTTCTGTATCGCGATAAACATCTATTTCATACCCGCTTAATTTGCCGGCTAGCTTAATGTTAAAGCCTCCTTTACCAATAGCAAGGGAAACTTGATCGGGCTTTAAGTAAACTTCTGCTCTTTTAGTATCATCATGAATTACAATGGATGATATTTTTGCAGGACTTAATGCACGCTGAATATACAAGGAAGGGTTGCTAGTGTAATTAATAACATCAATATTTTCATTCTTTAATTCACGAACAATTCCATGAATACGAGATCCTTTCATCCCCACGCATGCACCCACAGGGTCAATACGGTCATCGTACGATTCTACAGCTACTTTGGCTCTTTCACCAGGCACACGTACAATGTTTTTGATTGTAATTAATCCGTCGAATACTTCCGGAACTTCTGCTTCAAAAAGGCGCTCTAAAAAGACAGGAGAGGTTCTTGATAAAATAATTACAGGGGTGTTATTTTTCATGTCGACTTTAGAAACAACAGCTCGTAAAGAATCACCCTTGCGGTAGAAATCGGAAGGAATCTGTTCCGATTTAGGAAGAATGAGTTCTATCCCTTCATCATCGAGGATTAAAATTTCTTTTTTCCACACTTGATATACTTCTCCAGCAATTATTTCACCAATTCTTTCTTTATATTTTTTGTATACATTATCTTTTTCCAAATCTAAAATTTTGGAAGCTAAATTTTGACGAATCGATAGAATTTCTCTTCGACCGAATTTTTCCATATTAAATTCTTCCGAAACATCTTCTCCAATTTCAAAATCGGGTTCTATCTTAACAGCTTCCGAATAAGCAACTTGTTGGTTAGGGTCTTCTACCGCGCCATCTTCAACAATAGTACGGTTTCTCCATATTTCTAAGTCTCCTTTGTCAACGTTTACGATAATATCAAAGTTATCGGCCGATCCGAATTTTTTTGTCAGCATACTTCTGAAAACATCTTCCAGAATACGCATCATGGTTGCACGGTCAATGTTTTTAAATTCCTTAAACTCGGAAAATGATTCTACTAAATTGATATGTTCCATTGGTATATTGTAATTAAATATTTACTACTATTTTCGTTTCTTTTATTTCATCAAAAGTAAAAGAGCGTGTTTTTTTTATGATTTCCTTTTTCTTATTAATTTTTTCGATACTTGATGTGGTTATTTCAACTCCATTATCCGTAATTTCGGTAAGAACACCGCTTTCTTTCTTTCCGTCTTTCAATAATACGTGTACTTCTCTTCCTTTATTTTTTATATACTGTCTTTTTAATGTTAACGGAAAATCTAGTCCGGCAGAAGAAACTTCCAATTCAAAATCTTCTTTATCACGGTCGAGCATTGATTCAATAAAACGACTAAGTTGAATACAGTTAGAAATAGCAATGCTACTGTCAGCATCAATATAAACCATAATTTTATTTCCCGGCTTAACTTTTATAGAAACCGGAAATTGGTCTGTTCCTTCCAAATGCTTTTCTACTAATTCTTTTATATATTCTTCTTTTATCATTCGAATAATTGGTTTTATTTCAATGAAAGAGGGGACTATTGCCCCCTCTTTCTATAAAATCGTACGTGATTAATAGTACAAAGGTACTAAATATTTTTAATCTACCAAATAATTTTATGTTAAGTTAAAAAGAGACTTTAATTCGTTTAGGCTTATTTTATCAGTGCATCAAATAAAATAGCTATCGGATGGTATGCATTGCGACCGGTTCCGTCTTTTATTTGATGTCGACAACTGGTACCGGGAGCTGCAATTAATACATTTTCGGTGATTTTTCGTATTTCGGGAAATAATACCAACTCCCCTACTTTCATAGATACTTCATAATGCTCTTTTTCGTACCCAAAAGCCCCAGCCATTCCGCAACAACCCGATTTTATTTCTTCTACTTTATAGTTTTCAGGTATTTCAAGCATTTTTTTAGTAGGAATAGTAGACGCAATCGATTTTTGATGACAATGGCCATGTAATTTAATGCTAGCGTTTTCTTTTGAAAATAAATTTTTATCGATTTTCCCTTTTTCAAATTCTTCTGCAATAAATTCATCAATCATCCAGGAATTAGACGCTAAACGAACCGCATCCGGTTTTAAAGCATCATCTACCAGTTCTTTATATTCATCTCTAAATGTTAATATCCCCGAAGGTTCTATTCCTAATAAAGGTGTTTTTTCCGTTATTAGGTCTTTAAGCATACAAACATTGGTATTTGCAATTTTTTTTGCTTTTCGTAATAAACCCTTTGAAAGGTATGTCCTCCCACTTTGAATATGCTTGGGTAATTCAACCTGATACCCTAATTGGGTTAGCAGTTTTACCGCTTTTATGCCTATTTCGGTATCATTATAATTTGTAAATTCATCTGCAAACAAATACACTTTCCCCTTGGTTAATGCCGCCACATTTCGTTGTACCTCAAATTTTTTAAACCAGTTCTGTAATGTAATCTTATATAAGGCAGGAATGCTGCGCTTTGGTGCAAACCCCAATAAAAATTTGGCAATATAAGAAGTAAAAGAATTTGTTACAAAAAAATTAAAGACAGCAGGAACGATGGCACCTAGACGGTTTATCTGTGTTATATGAGCAATCATCCGAGTACGCAACGAAATGCCATGTTCATCGTAATAATGTTGAAGAAATTCGGTTTTGTATTTGGTAATATCAACATTCGAAGGACATTCGGATTTACAGCCTTTACAAGAAAGACAAAGGTCCATTACATCGTAAATCTCTTTATGGTCGAACGGATTTTTTTTAGGAGAATGGGTTAAAAATTCTCTAAGAATGTTGGCTCTTGCCCGCGTAGTGTTGTTTTCGTCTTTGGTTGCCATATAACTCGGACACATAATTCCGCCGATTATATTGGTTTTCCTACAGTCGGCAGAGCCATTGCATTTCTCTACTGCACGAAGGATACCTCTGTCGTATGAAAAATCAAAAATAGTAGGTATTTCTCTCTCCGTTGTGCTTTGTTCAAAACGCAAGGCAGTATTCATGTTTGGAGTATCCGTAATCTTCCCGGGATTAAAAATATGGTTGGGGTCCCACGTATTTTTTATATCTTTTAATAATTGGTAATTATGTTCGCCAATCATAAATGGAATAAATTCTCCTCGGAGTCTTCCATCTCCATGTTCTCCACTTAATGAGCCTTTATATTTTTTAACAATACGGGCTGTTTCCCAAGCAATGGTGCGAAATAGTTCTACATCCTTGGCGTTTTTTAGGTTTAATGCCGGTTTAATGTGTAGTTCACCGGTAGCAATATGAGCATAATATACCGTAGAGAGCCCATAACGCTTAAGCATATCATCTATTTCTTTTATATATGCAGGGAGATATTCAGGATGAACAGCGGTATCTTCAATAAGCGAAACTGGTTTTGCATCTCCGGGATAATTAGAAAGAATCCCCAGTCCTGCTTTTCGCAAATCCCATACTTTTTTCATATCACTTCCTGTAACAAGCGGGAAATGGAATCCATAGCCGGCAGCAATAAGTTCTTCTTCTAAAGCTTTTGCTTTGTCTTCTATGGTTTTAAAATGTTCTTCAGCAAACTCCACAATAAGAATAGCCCCCGGATCTCCTTTTACAAAAAAGCGATTTTTGTTTTGGGTAATATTCTCTTTGGTTAAATCCATAATGGCTTTATCCATTAATTCTATAGAAACCGGTTGGTGTTTAAGTGCAATTAAATTTGTATGCAAGGCTTCTTCTACACTTTTTAGATGTACGCATAAAAGTGCTTTTTCTTTGGGAGGTAATGGAACCAGGTTTAGTTTTATTTCTGTTAGAAATTCCAGCGTTCCTTCAGAACCTGCAAGCAATTTGCAAAAAGCAAGTCCAGGATTCTCT
>ERZ1645192.3197-NODE-3197-length-13502-cov-6.718822_pt1 | contig 13502 bp, 15 predicted proteins | sample MGYA00575354_ERZ1645192 | MGnify/ENA primary metagenome ERZ1645192 (study PRJEB40844, sample SAMN11349763) | freshwater sediment metagenome | isolation source: river sediment | host: Sediment | place: India: Faizupur Khadar , New Delhi | collected 2017-02-21 ... | reverse complement strand
CGTCGCGCATGCGCTGGATGATGACCTGCTTGGCGCTCTGGGCCGCGATGCGGCCCAGATCCTCTACCTGCAGGCGGAACCCGATGGCGTCATCCAATTCCACATTGGGATCATGCTTGGTAGCTTCCTTAAAGGCTATTTCCGTGTCTGGATCCTCCACCTCGTCCACCACGACCTTGAACTGGTAAACCTCGATGTCACCGGTCTCTTCGTTGAAGGTGACCTCGATATCCATCTTATCACCGTACTTTTTGGTCACTGAGGCCCGGATGGCTTCTTCCAGGGTGTCGATCAGCATGTCGCGGTCAATCCCTTTGTCCTTGCTGATCTGGTCGATGGCTTTCTTGAGTTCCAAATTCATGAACGTCCTCCGTTCTCTAGAAAAATGATCCGTGCGGATCTAGCGCTTGCCGGGCTTACCCTGTTCGGGATGTTCGTAGACGAGATGGGCCTTGCCCACGTTGTCCCAGTGCAGTTCGAAGCTCGAGTTCTCTTCGGCCACGCTGAACATGGGAGGATTCACGGCGGTCAGGCGGCCCTTGAAATTCTTTCTGCCATTGAGGGGCCGATCCAGCCGGATGCGTACCGTCTGGCCAAGGTAGCGGCCCATCTGCTCAGGAGAGAAGAACAATCGCTCCAAGCCTGGTGAGGAGACTTCCAGGGTGTAGGTCCCCGGGACGATGTCTTCCACGTCCAATACCTGACTCAGGTGCCGACTGACTTCCGTGCACTCGTCGATGCCCACGCCCTGGGCCGAATCAAGATAGATGCGGACAATCTTGTGTCTCCCACCTGCGCTGAACAGCAGTTCAATGCCCCAGACCTCGAGGTCCCGGGCCTGGCAGAGGGGAGTGACGATCTCCATAAGCCGAGCGTGAATGTCACGTGTATCCATATCGCCTGCCGGAAAAAAAAAGGTGGACCACGGAAAGGCCCACCCCCATCAGCTACCGAAATGTCAGTATGACTACATACAGGAGTGGAGCGGGTGACGAGAATCGAACTCGCAACACCAAGCTTGGGAAGCTTGTACTCTGCCAATTGAGCTACACCCGCTCTGCAATCGTCTCCCTTGCATGAGGCGGGGGAGGGGCGTCAAGTCTTTTTTTACATGCTGCGACCCTGGCTTCAGAACAGATCTTCCTTCTGGCCTGGTATTTGCTATCCACCACATGTCAAGGAGGGTTTCCCATGCAGGAAAGCAGTTACAGCGCCACATTCGGTGCCCTGGTCCAGCAGAATCGCCTGGACATCATCGCCAATAATTTGGCGAACGTGAACACCACAGGTTTCAAGGGCGACAAGCTGGCATTCCAGGACACATTCCGCCGCCATGCCCATGATCTGCTTGACCCCAACACGACACTGGAGAGGCAGGTACCCTGGCCCAAGGGCCACCTCCTGGCCCAGACCAAGGTCGCCGAGCAGGTCATTGATTTTTCCCAGGGGAGCCTCAAGGCCACTGGAAATCCGCTGGATCTGGCGATTTCCGGGGAAGGATTCTTCCGGGTCCAGACTCCGGAAGGGGAATTTTTGACCCGCCAGGGAGTCTACCATCGTTCCAGCGAGGGATTTGTGGTCGACGGCCACGGGAACAGGCTGCTGGGCGACGGTGGACCGCTGCAGATCCCGGAAACGGGAGTCGTCCTGGTGGGCGAGGACGGCTCTCTGACCGTGGACGGGGAGCGCATCGACACCATTTCCCTGGTCACGGTCGAGGATCTCCAATCCTTGGAAAAGGCGGGTAATTCTCTGCTGCGGGTCAGGCCCGAGACCCTGGTCCAGCCCGTGGCGACCGGAACCGCAAGCATCGAGCAGGGTTTCCTGGAAAGCGCCAATGTCGAGGTGGTCGGGGAAATGGTCAACATGATCGAGGCCATTCGCGCCTTTGAAGCCTACCAGAAAATGATCACCGGGACTTTTGAGCAAGACAAGAAGGCCATCGCCGAAGTCGGCGCGCCGCGCTGATGCGCAGCGTGTCCCGCCGGGATGGCCTGGAGCAGACATCGCGCAACGCCGCAAGGAGATGAAAAATGATCCGCGCATTATGGACCAGCGCTTCGGGCATGATCGCCCAGCAGCTCAATCTGGACGTGACAGCCAACAACCTGGCCAACGTCAACACCACGGGATTCAAGAAAAACCGGGCCGAATTCGAGGATCTCATGTACCAGAGCATGAAGATCGCCGGCTCCACCACCCAGGACGGCAATGAGCTGCCCGTGGGCATGCAGGTCGGCATGGGAGTGCGGCCGGTTTCGGTGCACAAGATTTTCTCCCAGGGCGATTTCCAGAACACGGGCAACCAGCTCGACCTAGTCATCGAAGGGGACGGTTTCTTCCGCGTGGACCGGAACGGCGAGGAGGCATACACCAGGAACGGGGCCTTCAAGCTCGACAGCGATGGCCGCATCGTCTCGGATAACGGGCATCCCCTGCAGCCGGAATTCATTGTTCCCCAAGAAACCCAGAACATCGTCGTCACCGAGGACGGGCACCTGACCTGTGTGGACAAGTCCGGAGCGGAGCTAGCGGCCACGGACATCCCCATCTACACCTTTGTCAATGCTGCCGGACTCAAGGCCGTGGGGCGCAATCTCTATGTGCAGACGGACGGCTCGGGCGAAGCCGTGGAGAGCGTCCCGGGCGAGAACAACGCCGGGACCCTGGCCCAGGGTTTCCTGGAAATGTCCAACGTGGAGATCGTGGAGGAAATGGTCAATATGATCGTGGGACAGCGCGCCTACGAGGCCAACTCCAAGTCCATCACCACGGCCGATACCCTGCTGCAGATCGCCAACCAGATGAAGAGGTAGCCGCATGCGTGCCGCCGTGGTCCTTCTTCTTATGCTTTTCCCTGTGCTGGCCCAAGCTGATGGGCGTCTGATCCTGGCCGGTGCCGTATGTGTGGATGGGCCGGTGCTGAGGCTGGCGGACCTGGCCCGGGCAGAGGGGGACGGGGCAGTGGCGGCCATGGCCAGCATTGCGGACAGACCCTTGCTGGCCGCGCCCAGGTTCGATGGGGCGCGGGCCAATCTGAGCGGATCCAGGCTGAAGGAGCTCATTATCCAGCGGTTCGGGCCGGGATTGCCGGAAATCGAAGTCCCGGAGCAGGTACAGGTGCAGCGGGGAGGGCAGGTCATCAGCGCTGTGGCCATGCGCGAGGACATTAACAAAATTTTGACTCAGGCCTTGGCGCATCTCGAGGGCGAGGTGGAGATCCGCGACTACCGCATCCCCGATTACCTGTTCATCAAGGACAAGACTCCCGTGCAGATCAGGGTTGTTCCAGCCGGGGTGTTGGCTCCCGGGCGGATCAGTCTGCGCCTGGAGGCATTGAACAGGGAAGGCGGCGTGGTGCAGATCTTCACGGGAACGGTCTTTGCCGACGTTTGGAAAACAGTGCCGTGCGCGGCCCGCGTCCTGAACAAGAGGGACGTGCTGGAACCTGCGCTGGTAACCTTCGCGCGCAAGAATCTGGCGTATCTGCCTCGTCCTTGCTGGGACGGTCGGGGAGTAGCCCTGCGCATGGCGGCCCCTGTGGGCGAGGGACAGGTCATCGCGGCTGAGGCTGTGGAACGTATACCGGAAGTGGTCAAAGGCAAGGTGCTGACCCTGGTCTACGCGGGGCAGCATCTGAGGCTGAGCGTGCCCGTGGAAAGCCTTGAAGACGGGAGCATCGGAAGCGTGATCCGGGTCCGGAATGTGCAGAGCCGTCGGATGGTGGCGGCACGCGTGGTCGATGCAGAAACGGCGCAGGTGCCGTAACCAGAGGGAAACATGAACAACAGATTGTATATGATAGGGCTGCTGGCCCTGGGCTTGGCGGGATGCAGAGCTGCGGGCCGGCCGGCGATGCCCTCCGCGGTGGTTGCCCCGCCACCACAGGAGCGGATGGCTCCGGCGGCCAACCCGGGTTCACTTTACGACCCTGACGGGGCCACAGCGCTTTTCTCCGACGCCAGGGCCAGAAGGGTGGGGGACATTTTGCTGATCAAGGTCATGGAAACCACCTTGGCCAAGAACAAGGCCTCGACCACGGCAGACAAGGAAAACACCATGGATCTGGGGGTGAGCGCCTTCCTCGGGCGGGACAAGCTGCCCCTGATCCCTGGAGCCGAGGTGGGAGATGGCCCGATGATCAGCGCGAGATCCAAGAGCGACTTCGAGGGCGACGGCGAGACCAAGCGTGAAAGCGTCATCACCACCACCGTGGCGGCCCGGGTGACCCGGGTCCTGGGCGGAGGGTTGATGGAAGTGGTCGGCGCCCGGGAAACCAGAGTCAACGGGGAAACACAGATTGTGCTGGTCCAGGGTGTGGCCCGGGATCGGGACATCAACGCAGACAACACCATCAAATCCACGAGCCTGGCTGAAGCCCGCATCGAGTTGTACGGCGAGGGCGTGCTGGCGGAAAAACAGCAGCCCGGCTGGCTGGGGAGGATACTCGACAATGTGTGGCCGTTCTAAAGGAATGCGTCTGTTCTGGCGGACCATGGGGCTGACCCTGTTCCTCCTGGCCATGGTGGTCCAGGCCTGGGGAGTGAGGCTGAAGGACATAGCCAATTTCGGGGGCGTGCGGAGCAACGATCTGGTTGGATATGGCCTAGTGGTCGGCCTGGCCGGCACCGGCGACAAGAGCGGATCGCAGTTCACTATCCAGTCCATGGCCAACATGCTGGAAAGCATGGGAGTCAAGGTCGACCGCAGCTCGCTGAAGCCCAAGAACGTGGCTGCAGTTATGGTCACGGCCAAGATGCCGGCTTCGTCCCGACCAGGTGCCAAGATGGACGTCACGGTCTCATCAGTGGGCGATGCGGCCTCTCTCTTTGGCGGGGTGCTTTTACTCACCCCCCTCAAGGGAGTGGACGGGAATGTCTATGCCTTGAGCCAGGGACCCCTGGCTGTGGGGGGATATTCGGCCGCAGGGGAGGCGTCCTCGGCCAGCAAGAATATCACGACGGTGGCGCGCATTCCGGGGGGGGCTGTCATCGAGCGCAGCGTTCCTTTCAGCTTCAATGAGCAAAAGGACGTGGCCATCCATCTGCATGTGGAAGATTTTTCCACTGCCAAGCAGGTCACTGACAGCCTGAACCGGGCCATGGGCGGCCAGTATGCCCGGGCCCAGGATGCCTCCACGGTGAAACTGAGCGTTCCTGAGCGGCATCAGGGAGACATTGTCTCCTTGATGGCCTCCCTGGAAAACATCGAGGTGCGTCCAGACGGGCGGGCCAAGGTGGTGGTGGATGAAAAGACAGGAACCGTGGTTTTGGGGTCGAACGTGACATTGTCCAAAGTCGCTGTGTCCCACGGCAATCTGAACGTGATTGTGGCCGAACAGCCCCAGGTTTCCCAGCCAGGTGCCTTTTCACAGGGTCAGACCACAGTCACGCCGCAAACCCAGCTGGCGGTCCGCGAGGAGCAGAGGCGGCTTGTGCTCATGAGCGGGGCGTCCATCCAGGAGCTGGTTGATGGCTTGAACGCCATCGGGGCCACGCCGCGGGATCTTATTTCCATTTTGCGGACCATGAAGTCGGCCGGAGCCCTGCACGCCGATCTTGAAGTCCTCTAGCGGCGGGAGAAAAACATCATGAGCGAACTGGTTACCAATGCCCCATTGACTGGCGACGCCACCCAGAATCTGGATCAACGTCTGGAGGAACTGCGGTCCGGCCTGCATCCGGAAAAGAAGCTGAACGCGGTCAAGCTGAAGAAGGCCTGCCAGGATTTCGAGGCGGTGTTCATCAGCCAGATCTGGAAGCAGATGCGAGGGTCCGTGCCCAAAGACGGGATGCTCCACTCCAAGGAGGAGGAAAGCTACCTTTCCATGTTCGACCAGGAGTTGTCTGTGAAGATGGCCCAGGGCGGTGGCATCGGTCTGTCTGACCTGCTTTACACCAGTCTTTCCGAGCGGTTGATGAACGCCAGTCGGAATACGTCATCTGCCAGTCCCCTCCAGCCGCTGGACAAAAGTAAGATGGCCAGGGAGCCCGTGGCGGCCCAGGCCATGGCAGTCCAGGCCAGCACTCTGGCCGCTCAGGCGGCCCAGAAGGAGGCCGAGAAGTTGGCCGAGCGCATTGAACGGAAGCACGCAGCGGGCGGCATGCAGGCCGGATTGGCCGCAGCCGGAGATTCCATGTCGGAACTGGAGGAAGCGCTGCGGGTGGTTCGCATGGATGTCGAGGGAGACCTGTAAGGGCGGGAAAAAGTTGCCGGCAGCCCGGGGCCTTGGCGGCAGGCAGGGCAACGTGAACCCCCGATTCCCAAGGCGTTGGCACCGAAAACTGATATGGCCGGATCATTGCAGATCATTTGCACAAAGGGGGCGGACCCGGCACAGAATTCCGGACCCCGCGCCTTCATATTTCACCCACAAGGATACGCCATGCAGCAGAGCATATTCGATGCGCTTCATCGTCAGGCCCAGGGCACGGAACTTCTGTGCATGCTGTTGCAGGAGGAGTACGCCCTGCTCCGGGCCGGGCGGCCGGACCACGTGGCTGGCTTGGAAATGTCCATCCAGGAATTGATCAGACAGCTGGTGCGCGAGCGGGAATGCATGAGGCGCCTGCTCAATGGTTGGGGATATGCTGGTCTGAACGATTTCGTGGGGAGAGTGGATGGGCCCTCTGCGGACAATTTCTTGCTGTGGAGGAGAAAACTCGCTGATTGGGAGCAGGACTGCGCCCGGCAGGCGACCATGAATGCCGATCTGGCCATGGCCATGTGGAAGCAGAGCGGGCAGCTGCTCAGCCATTTTCAGAATCAGGTCGCTCCCAGGGAACGCAACACCTACACGGCCAAGGGCTCCTGGCACAATCGTCCGTCCACTGCAGCCCTGGTGCGCGGGAGGTTGTGATGCCCGGTGTCACCAGCCTGCTCGACATCGGCAAAAAATCCCTGTTTGCCAGCCAGGCAGCCATTGAGGTTGTCGGCAACAACATCTCCAACGCCAACACAGAAGGGTACAGCCGCCAGGCTGTGGTGCTGGAGGACGGCCTCTACATCAACTACTCGCCGGGCCAGCTTGGCACAGGGGTCAATGCGACCCAGGTCATCCGCCATTTCGACGAGTTCGTAGAGAAACAGTACAACGCCAAATTGTCCGAACAGGAGCGCTGGTCAACATTATATAGTAATTTGAATGGTTTAGAAAAAATTTTCAACGAAGCCAATTCCGGTGGTCTCAATGCTGTCCTGTCGCAATTCTGGGCCAGCTGGCAGGACCTCTCGGCGGATCCGGAAAACTCGGGCATCCGCAACGCCCTTTTGGGCCACGCGTTCAATCTGCAGAACGCCGTCCAGGCGGCAGAAGAGGATCTGCAAGCCCTGCAGACAAGCGCAGACGATGCGATCTCCCAGGAAGTTGACACAATCAACGCGATTCTGGCCAATATCGCATCCATAAACACACAGATCACCGTCAGTGAGGAAACGGGCAGGAACAACGCCAACGGGCTGCGAGACGAACGGGCGGCACTTGTCCGTCAACTGTCCGAGAAGATGGACATTACCTATATCGACAATGGTCTGGGCAATGTGACGGTTCTGACCAAGGCCGGGCAAACCCTGGTCGATGGAGCCCGATTTTTCCGCTTGGCCTTCGAGGGGCCTCAGACCATCGCCGATCTGGCCAGCCCTTCGGCATTTGATGGAACCGTCGGATTCAGCGGTGAAAGCTCCACCGGCTATACCGTAAAGATCGTAGACGCAGGAGCCGTGGGCACGGCCACATACCGGGTGTCCAACGACGGTGGCAAAACCTGGCTCACGGACGGGAACGGGGTCAGCATTTTCACCACCAGCGAGTCCGGCCTGCGTTTGCCTGATGGCAGGGGGGTGCTCACATTCGATGCCGGGTCAGGAAATCCCCTGGCCGCGGGGGACACATTCCATGTTCTGACCCAGAAAACGCTTTTCTGGTATGAAACGGCAACCTCAAAGGTCAATATTACCCCGCAGGTTCTTCCCAATGGGGGAGACAACGAGCGCAGGCTGACCGGAGGAAGCCTGGCCGGATATTTCCAATTCCGCGATGCCAGCGCGGGGGGATACATCGAGATGCTGGATGCATTTTCCTCCAGCCTGGCGTGGGAGGTGAACAGGATTCATTCCCAGGGGGCGGGCACGGACCGGTTCGCGGAGGTTGTCGGCACGTACGGGGTTTCGGACGCGGTATCCGGACTGGGCACTGCAGAAGCGGGGCTGGTATTCCGGGACAGGCTGACCAACGGCAATGTCATGGTCTATGTGTACGATCAGACCACCGGCGTTTTGAAAAACTCACAACCGTTGTTTTCCGGAGTCAATTTCGACCCCCAGGCCCATTCCCTGGAGGATGTGGTCGCTGCATTTTCCTCCATCGAAGGCATTGAGGCCAGCATTCTGGGCGGCAGGCTGCACCTGGCAGCGGAGGATGGATCCCGGTTCGCCTTTGGGTCTGACTCCAGCGGGCTGATGGCGGCCTTGGGCATCAACACGTTTTTTGACGGTTCGGATGCGCGGACGCTGACCCTCAACGCCACTGTCGCGAACAATCCCTCGTTCATCAATGCCGGGCATGTGAACGGGGCAGGGGAAATGAATCGCGGGGACAACACGACCGCCTCGGCCATCGCATCCCTGCAAAGGGCCGATGTCAGGATCGGCACGTCTTCCGGCGGCATCACGTCGCAGACCCTGGGGGAATATTATTCCGCCTTCGTGGCCCTGATCGGATCCGACACCGCCAACGCCAAGTTCAGGCATGAATTCAATGCGGCCCTGGCTTCCGACCTGAAGGCCCAGCAGGAGGCGGTCAGCGGCGTGAATCTGGACGAGGAAATGACCAATCTGATCAAGTTTCAACATGCCTATACCGCGGCGGCCAAGCTCGTCACCACCGCGGAATCCATGTTGGAGGTTTTGTTGGGGCTCAAGTCCTAGGAGGCGGACAGTGCGTGTATCCCTTCGCAGTCAATACAGCAGTTTTCTTTATAACCTGGAGAACACCCAATCCAGGTTGATGGAACTGAACACACAGGCCTCCAGCCAGAAGCGCATCAACCAGCCTTCGGATGACGCCATCGGTGCGGCCAGGATTTTGAACTACCGCAGTTCCCTTTCAGCCATCACCCAATACCAGGCCAATATCGACACGGCGTCAGGCTGGCTGGGCTTGGCCGATGAATCCATGACCCAGATCAGCACCATTCTGAGCAAATTGAAGGCGTTGGCCGAACAGGGGTCCACCGGCACCATGACCGCTCCGGACCGGCAGGCCATTGCCCATGAAGCGCGCCAGCTTTTCAGCCAGCTGGTGAATCTGGCCAATACCACCTACGAGGGGTCGTCCATTTTCGCAGGCCACAAGTTCGATGCCAACGCCTATGCCGAGGCCCTCATGGTCTACGACCAGGATGGGAACGCCCTGGGCACGGCCACTGGCTCGTCCACCCGCAGCATCATGGTGCAGTTTCTGGGAGATCAGGGGGCCACCGCGGCGGTGGGTGGCCAGGACATCGACTACCGCTACAGCAAGGATGGAGGTGCGACCTGGACTACCCAAACCCTGGGTTCAGTCGGACCATTCGCACTTGATCTGGGCGGGGTCAGCGTTGCGCTGCAGGAGGGATATGAGGTGGCGCTGAGTCCGGCATCCAATACGAAAATCTCAAGCGGCTCCTGGCTGACCATCGCGCCAACGGCCATGTACATGGGCGATCACGAGTCCCAGTCCGCCGTGACGTACCAGGGCGGAAACCCCGTCGTCACGGCGGTGCCGGTCGGCGGCTTTTCCAGAAGTGTCGAAGTGCAGGTTGTGGGCGGATCCATCGGCGGGAACATCGCCTATCAGTATCGGCTTGCAGGGTCTTCGGTTTGGGCCCCCCCCACTCCTGTGGAAGTGAATACAGGCGTGGAAGAGGGGAGGCTGGAAACTCCGTATGGCGCAGTGCGGCTGGCAGGTCCGCCCGGTCAGGACGTCACGGGGCTGGTCCTGACTGTGCACGCGGATCTTACCGGCGTGATTCAGCTCGGGGCTTCCATCAACGCTGTGGGCAAGGGGGTATTTCCGGGCGACGTCATGGTTCGCATCGACAGCGCGGCAACCATTGGCTCAGGAACGGCAATCAGCTATTCCTACAGCACCGACAGAGGGTTGAGCTGGTCCGCAGGGCATTCGGCTGAAAATGCCGGCCTGGGCGAGGCCCTACTGCTGGTGCCCGGCGGGAGGCTCGTGCTCACGGAACGGGATGGAAACGGCCTCCTGGCTGAAAATGCCCAGTTTGTCATCCACCCCCAGACCGCCAGGCACAACCTGGAGATTTCCGCTGGCCAGTATGTGCAGATCAACAACATCGGGTCAGAAATTTTTGGCGGCTATTACGAGAATGGGGCCGAACCCGTATTCGCCGATTCCGATGTGGCCAGGAATATTTTCGTCAGCGTGGGCAAGCTGGTCGCGGCCCTGGAAAACAACGATCAGCAGGGATGCGCCGCTGGCCTCGAAAATTTGAAGGTCTCCCAGGAGTACTTTTCCACCCAACTCGCTTCGGTTGGCGCACGGGAGAACCGGCTTGATGTAGCGGGCGCCGTACTGGCCGGGCTGAAGCTGAACCAGGAAGAACGCATGAGTGCCATCGAAGACGTGGATTTGGCCTCGCTTTTGACGGATCTCTCCAATCAGCAGCTTGCGTATCAGACAGTGCTCAAATCTTCGTCAATGATCATGCGGATGAGCCTGGTCGACTACCTCTAGGAAGGATGTATGCTGATTCTGTCCCGTCGCCCAGGGCAAAGCGTGCATGTGGGCGATGACATCAAGATTACGATCCTCAGCGTCAACGGCCAGCACATCAAGATCGGTCTCGAGGTGCCTGAGCATACGCCCGTGTACAGGGAAGAGATTTACATCAAGGTCCGGTCCCAGAACACTTCGGCTCTGGAACACGACAACAACGACCTCATGGCGGCGGCGACACTATGGGCAAGAACAGTACAACGCTAGATTCCCGCATCGGTCCGCTGGAAGTCTCCCCGGACCGAACAATTTTTTTCCCCCGCGGACTGATCGGATTCGAGACGTTGCGGGAATTCGCGCTGGTGGAGTTCAAGCCCGGTTCGCCCTTTCATTTCCTGCAGAGCCTGGAGACTGCGGCCATGGGCATGATGCTGGCGGACCCCCTCTCCTTTTTGCCAGGATACGAGATCAGGCTGGCCGAGGCCGAGGAGCGCATTCTCAAGGCGAGAGCCATGCGCGACCTGGTCGTCCTGGTCAGTGTGACCGTGCCGAAGGGAAATCCCGGGGAAACGACCCTCAACCTGAGCGGACCCATCTGCATCAATGTCCGGGAACGCCTGGGCCTGCAGTCTCCACAGATGGACCTGGGCTTCCCTTCCCGCATCCTGCTCAAGGACCTGGGCGGTCCTGACCAGCGGCTGGTCAACGCATGAAAAAAGCCTGGCCGGTGAGGCCAGGCTTTCGATCCTTCAGGCAGTTACACGCATCCGGGGTTCACCCCCACAGGTCGAGTTCCTGTTTGACCAGGCTGGCGGCGATATCCCGGCTGTCGATCTTGTATTGGCCAGCGGCGATCCTGGCCTTGGCCTCGGCCACCACATCCGGCCGCACCCCATCGCTTTCCTGGGCGGCCTTCAGTGTGCCGGCCTTGATCCGGGCCTCGTCGGATATGGATACGCGGTCGGACGAGGCGTCCTGCTGCGCGGGGACCTGCTGGGTCTCCTGACGCTGCTGTTCCGCTTGTTCCAGTCGATGCGATTCGTATCCGACACGAGTTGTGATGGTGTTGATGGTCATGGTCCGCTCCTGCCGGGTACACACCGGCCTTGCTGGCTTTCAGGTGGCGTATGTCGTCCCCGGAAAGCCCCTACAGCATTGTCTCGTCAACCCGGGTTACGGCGACTTCCCACAGACGCTGCATGAAAGCATCCTTTTGTCCGTTGGTCAATTCCGCAACGCCAATGTCTGTTCTTTTGAGGATCTGCAGCCCGTTTCCGTCCGAAGGGTATCTGAAAACGAGGTCATTTCCAAATTCCCTGGCAAGCTGCCTCTTGATATCCTGCACCACCGGATTGGAACTCTCGGAACCGATAAGGTTGTCCACGATTTCCCTGGCCACTTTTTCCACGAGCTGGCGCCGTTTGGCCTCCCTGGAAATGGATACGGAGTCTCCCATTCCGGCGCAGTCCATGTATTTCTTGAACCTGGCGATCCGCCTGCCGGTCTCCTGCTGCTGGTCATAGGTCCGCATCACGTTTTTGACAAGAAATGGGCTCACTGTCACGGTTCATACCTCTCACAACGCCTTATCGGACAGGCGGAAAAAAACTTTAGGTTTTTTTCAGGGTACGCGAAGGAGACTGTCCGGAGCGGGGGAACAGGGAGAGATTCCTCTGCGGTCTGCAGAGGCCGGGCTGTTCTTGAACACCCCTGTGCTTTTGCGTAGAGTCCGCCGCATGGAAAAAATCATCTCCAATATCGTCCTCGCCTACAACGATGGCAACAAACTCGCCGGGAACATGGCCGGGCAGATCAGGGAGTGGCTGATCGTCGAGGGCCGGTCGGTCCGCATCGTCGAATCCACCAAGGAAAAGGTGCACTGCGTCTCGACCTGGGAGGATGTGGACATGATCCTGACCCTGGGAGGAGACGGGACGCTGTTGAGCATCGCCCGGGCCGTCCTGGATCTGGACATACCCATTCTGGGCCTCAACCTGGGCAAGGTCGGGTTCCTGACAGAGCTATCCCCCACCGACTGGCGGGAATCCCTGACATCAATCCTGCGCGGGGAATACGACATGTCCCTGCGTCTGGTCATCAGCTTCAGCGTCATCCGGCGCGGGCAGGAACATTTCCGAGGCTATGCGGTCAACGATCTGGTCATCAGCTGCGGCAGCCTGGCCCGCATGATACGCCTGGACATGTGGTATGGGAACGATCACCTGGGCACGGTGCGTGCCGACGGGATGATCGTGGCCACGCCCACAGGGTCCTCGGGATACTCCATTTCCGCAGGCGGTCCCCTGGTCTATCCGGAACTCGACGTCTTTGCCCTGACACCTATCTGTCCCTTCCTGCACGCTTTCCGGCCCATGATCCTGCCTTTTGAAAACGATCTGCGCGTGCTGGTGCGGGAGGCGGTCTCCGACGTGTATTTGACCCAGGACGGCCAGACCGGAGTGGTTCTCGTGCCGGGGGACAATGTCTTTGCCTCCAGGGCGGAAAAACGGCTGCACCTCATCCGCCCCGTGCATTCCCAGTACGCGCACAAACTCAAGTCCAAGGGATTCATCCGGGAGAGCTGATGCCCAAACTGCCCGACTTCTCCACGGTTCGCGAGCTGAGGTACGGCCGCGACCCCTATCTCGACGCATGGCTGCTGCATTTCATGACCGAGAACAACATCGAGCCCAACGTCAATCCGGGGGAGAATGCGCAGCTGGAGCAGCTTCGTTTCATGGTGGATCTGGAAGATGACCAGGTCTTCGTGCCCTGTTCGGAC
>ERZ1645192.3196-NODE-3196-length-13504-cov-7.012863_pt1 | contig 13504 bp, 12 predicted proteins | sample MGYA00575354_ERZ1645192 | MGnify/ENA primary metagenome ERZ1645192 (study PRJEB40844, sample SAMN11349763) | freshwater sediment metagenome | isolation source: river sediment | host: Sediment | place: India: Faizupur Khadar , New Delhi | collected 2017-02-21 ... | reverse complement strand
CCCAACATCCCCTTGGTACTTTGCCCAAGGTACCAGACATACCTTGCCCAAGTCACAAAGTATAGCTCCCATCGGGAAAAAGATAAGCATGGGAGAAAAAAAAGTTAAGTTCTCGTCGGAAAAAAGTTGGTAAGGCTTCCTTATCTGTGAAATCTTCCAATAGGATGAAAAAGCGATAAGTAACAATTCACTATGTGGAAATTATGAGTGTGTTATAATTTATAGGAAGATTTAATAGTTAATAATTTTGTATTACTATTGTCCGATAATAGTCAACAGATTCTGAGCGTAACGAAGTGAAGCGAAGAATCTTTAACAATATCGGAATGTATATCGGACAATACTGAAAAAAATATAAAAAAATAAATATTTATTGATTAATAGAAATAATAAGACATTTCTTTGAGAAGTAATCTTAAAATTTACTCAAAAAATTGTTTTACTCTTTTAAAGAAGCTTGCTTGTTTTTGAGCTTTTGGTTGAAAATTATCGGAATGTGAAAATCCTTCTATCATTTGTTTTTCTTCCTTAGATAGCTCTTTAGGTATCCATACATTGATATTCACAATCAGATCGCCTTTGTGATAACTTTGCAATTCTGGTAAGCCTTTTCCTTGCAAACGAAGTAAGGTTCCGGATTGTGTTCCGGGTGTAATTTTGATGCGGGCTTTACCTTCAATGGTAGGAATGTCAATACTTGTGCCCAAGACAGCTTGGGGAAAAGTTATGTAATGTTCCAAATATAAATTATTACCATCTCTTTCATATAAATCATGAGGAATTTCTTCGATTAGTACAAACAAATCGCCATTAATACCATTATTCGGGGCAGCATTTCCTTTACCGTTCATGCTTATTTGCATGCCGTTGCCAACACCGGGAGGTATTTTAATAGCAATAACTTCTTCTCCCTTTATAATTCCGTTTCCGGCACATTGGGTACATTTATCCGTTATTATTTTTCCGGTACCATGACATTGATGGCATTCGGTTTGAACTTGCATAGCACCCAAAAATGATTGTTGCATTCTTACCGTATACCCTGAACCATGGCAACTTGGGCAGGTTTTAACAGCATCAGAGGATTTGGCACCCGTACTGCCACAGCTTTTACAACTAATGTATTTTTGAACTTTGATATTTTTTTCAACACCTTTCGCAATTTCTTCAAGGTTTAGTTTTACTTTTATACGAATATTGCTCCCTTTTCTAACGCCATGTGAACGAGAAGAGTAAGAACGACTACTTCCGAAACCGCCAAAGCCGAAATCTTCAAAAATACTTCCAAAACGGCTGAAGATATCTTCCATATTCATACCTCCGAAGCCTTGACCTCCGTTTGTACCACTTACACCTGCATGTCCAAATTGATCATAGCGATTCCGTTTATCCGAATTGCTTAAAACCTCATAAGCTTCCGCCGCTTCTTTAAATTTTTCTTCTGCTTCTTTGTTGTTCGGATTTTTATCCGGATGGTATTGTATTGCCTTTTGGCGATAGGCTTTCTTGATTTCCTGCTCACCGGCATTTTTGGCTACCCCCAACACCTCATAATAATCTCTTTTTGCCATTATTTTTTATTATTGATAGATTACTACTTTTGAAAAACTTATGACTTTGTCATTCAATTTGTAACCCTTTTGAATTTCTTCTAGTATTTTTCCTTTATCTTCTTCTTTTTCTGCGGGAACAGTAGTTATGGCTTCATGAAAATCAGTATTGAAAGTTTCATCTTTTGTCTTAATTTCTTCCAAGCCCTTTTGTTTTAACATGTTTTTTAATTTCTGAAATATTAATACTAAGCCTTCTTTTACCGAAACATCGCTTACTTCTGTTTTATCATTAAACATAATGGCTCTTTCCATATCGTCTATAGTTGGAAGTAATTGTAATATAATACTTTCAGAGGCGTTTTTGATGATGTCAAGCTTTTCTTTTTGTGTACGTTTTCTGTAATTATCAAATTCAGAATACAAACGTAGGAACTTATCCTGTATTTCTGCTTTTTCTGATAGTAACTTATCGTTTGCAAGTTTTAATTCTTCAATTTGTTGTGTTTTTTTATCTTTTTTTCCGAACATGCCACTGCGTTTTGGTTTTTCTTCTTCGTCGTCAATAGCATTGTTGTCTATAATTGAATCGGATGGAATATTATTAGAATCTATATCTTTATTTATTTCTTGGTCTTCGTTTTTTTTTGTATTATCTTCCATGTCTTTTTCGATTTTGCATTATGGGTGGCAAATTATTTGCCAAATGTCGTTTTGCTGACAAAAAGGCAGATTGTAAAAGGATTTAAAAAAAAGTTTAGTAATCACCTAAGGTTTCTTTCACTTGTGCGATGGCAGAAGCGAATTGTTCATCATTAGGAGGTGCTCCATGCCATTTGTGTGTTCCCATCATAAAATCAACGCCACAACCCATTTCAGTTTGCATAATATATACAATAGGTTTTCCTTTTCCGCACAGTTCTTTGGCTTGTGTTAATAGCATTAACACTTCATCCATTTTATTTCCGTTACCTTTTAATACATGCCAGCCGAAAGCTACGAATTTTGCAGTTAAATCACCCAAATCCATGACATCATTAACTGCTCCGTCAATTTGTTTTAAATTGTAATCTATAGTAAGAATGAGATTATCTACCTTTTTAGCTCCGGCATACATAAAAGCTTCCCAGTTTTGACCTTCTTGTAACTCGCCGTCACCTGCAAGAGCATAAACTATTGAAGTGTCTTTATTTAATTTTTTTGCTTCAGCAGCACCAACAGCTACTGATACACCCTGACCTAACGAGCCTGAGGCAACATGAATTCCCGGTAGATGGTCGTGTACAGAGGGATGCCCTTGCAAACGCGAAACTAGTTTTCTGAAACTACCTAACTCTTTGATGTCAAAATAGCCGGCACGAGCTAAAGCGCTGTATAAACAAGGAGTAATATGACCATTGGAAAGGAAAAACATATCTTGTCCTTTTCCATCCATTCGGAAATCGTTGGGATTCCGTTGCATAACTTCCGAAAACAAGGCTGTCATAAAGTCAATACAGCCTAATGAACCTCCGGGATGTCCGGATTGAGCAGCATGAACCATGCGTAAAATGTCTCTTCTGGACTGAGTAGCTTTTTTTTCTAACTCAGTAACTCTTTCTTTTTTAAACATATTTAATTTAATTAGGTGAATAGCAAAGGTAAAAATTATTTTAATGTATTATACGTTTTTTTGAAAAAAATTATGTTTTTTCTAGTTTAGATGTTTTTTTTGAACAAGAAGTATAAAATTATGTTATTAAATATAAGTTTAAAAAAAATAATTATAAAAATATAAATAAGAAAAATTATGTCAAAAAGTATTAAAAGTACACAAACTGAAAAAAATTTGTTAGCCGCATTTGCAGGAGAATCTCAAGCTAAAAATCGCTATACCTTTTACGCAAAAGCAGCTAAAAAAGAAGGCTACGAGCAAATTGCTGCCATTTTTGCAGAGACAGCAGCGCAAGAAGAACAACATGCCAAGCAATTTTTTAAATTTTTAGAGGGTGGAATGGTTGAAATTACAGCTATGTATCCTGCAGGAATAATCGGTACAACCGAAGAAAATTTATTGGCGGCTGCGGAAGGAGAAAATGAAGAATGGACAGATTTGTATCCTGCTTTTGCTTGTACTGCCGACCAAGAAGGATTCCCGAAAGTTGCTACTAAATTTAGGATAATAGCAAAAGCTGAAACAATGCATGAAGAACGTTTTCGTCGTTTATTGGAAAATTTGAAAGTGAAAAGAGTATTTGAAAGACCTGAACCTGTTCGTTGGGTGTGTCGTAATTGTGGGTATGTGCATCATGGTTGTAAGGCATTGGAATTGTGTCCTTCATGTGAACATCCCATGGCATATTTTGAATTAAAAGCTGAGAATTTTTAATCACGCCAGATAAGTTTTTTGAAAAAAAATATAAAAATTGCATTTAGTATTAATAAACTTACTAATTTTGCAGCATAATTATTTAAACAATTAAATATAAAAATCATGGCATATAAAATTGATCCAGAATTATGTTCAGCATGTGGAACATGTATGAGTGAATGTCCGGTAGGGGCTATCTCTGAAGGAGATGTGTATTCTATTAATCCGGATGAATGTATAGACTGTGGTGCTTGTGCAGATGTTTGTCCTGTAGAAGCTATTCACCCGGAATAAAATAACTCATTAAAGCGTGAAAGAGGTAAATATTTTACCTCTTTTTTTATTTTTATATCTAATACCTTAGTGTAATTTCTGTAAAAATGAATTTTAAAAAAGATATATTAATAAGACTTTCATATCATTTTTTTGTTTATTTTCGTAAACAAGTAGTTTGAGTGCTATTAGGTTGAAAATTAAAAATTTAGTATTTAAAAAAAGATGCAAACAAGAGAAAGAATAGTTCCGGTAAATATAGAGAAACAAATGAAATCGGCCTATATTGATTATTCAATGTCGGTGATAGTATCAAGGGCTTTGCCGGATGTGAGAGATGGATTTAAACCGGTTCACAGACGTATTATGTATGCAATGTGGGATACAAAAATATTATCCAGTGGTCCTACTAAAAAATCAGCAAGAATTGTTGGGGAAGTTCTCGGTAAATATCATCCTCATGGCGATACTGCTGTGTATGATGCCATGGTGCGTATGGCTCAGGAATGGTCGTTGCGATATCCTTTGATAGATGGTCAAGGTAATTTCGGTTCTATTGATGGCGACGGTCCGGCAGCAATGCGTTATACAGAAGCTCGTATGAAAAAAATAGCCGAAGAAATGTTGGTTGATATTGATAAGGAAACAGTTGAATTTCAGTTAAATTTTGATGATTCCTTGGAAGAACCAATGGTACTGCCTGCAAAAATTCCGAATCTTTTGTTAAACGGTTCTTCGGGAATAGCTGTCGGAATGGCTACCAATATGCCCCCTCATAATTTAAATGAAGTCGTTGATGGTATCATTGCTTATATTGATAACAAAGAAATAACAATAGATGGGTTGATGGATTATATCAAAGCTCCTGATTTTCCTACAGGCTGTACCATTTATGGCTATGATGGAGTAAGAGATGCATTTCATACCGGAAGAGGTCGTATAATGATGCGTGGTGATATCATAACGGAAATGGTGGACCATTCTCATGGTAAAGAAAGAATTATTATTCAAAATATTCCTTATCAGGTAAATAAATCGGAAATGGTGCGTAAAATTGCCGATTTAGTAAAAGAAGGAAAAATAGAAGGCATCGCCGAAATTAGAGATGAGTCAAAAAAAGAAATCCGGATTGTTTTAGAACTTAAAAGGGATGCTGTAACCAGCGTGGTTGTTAATAAATTGTATCAATTTTCTCCACTACAAACCTCTTTTAGCGTTAATAATGTTGCCTTGGTGAATGGTCGTCCAATGACACTGAACTTAAAAGAGTTGATACATTATTTCGTAGAACATCGTCATCAAGTAGTCATTCGTCGTTCACAATATGATTTACGCAAAGCACAAGAAAGAGCACATATTTTAGAAGGCTTATTGAAAGCCTTAGATATCATAGATGAGATTATTGAATTAATCAGAGCGTCTAAAACAGTCGATGAAGCTCGGCAAAGTCTCATTGCAAAATGGTCATTTTCGGAATTGCAAGCAGCGGCTATCGTTGAAATGCGTTTACGTCAATTGGTAGGTCTTGAAAGAGAAAAATTGCAAAAAGAATATGACGACTTACAAGAAAGAATTGATTATCTCACCCGTTTGTTGGCAAGTGAAGAAATGAGAATGCAAATTATCAAGGAAGAATTATTGGAAATCAAAGAAAAATACGGTGATGAAGCTAGAAGTAAAATTGAATATACGGCCAGTGATTTCAGAATTGAAGATACAATTTCAGACGAGGATGTAATTATTACTATTTCACATTTGGGATATATTAAGCGGACGAGTTTAAGAGAATATAAAGTTCAAAACAGAGGAGGAAAAGGTTCCAGAGGTTCCGATGCTCGGGATACAGATTTTATAGAACATTTATACACAGCTACCAATCATAATTATTTATTGTTCTTTACAGAGAAAGGGAAATGCTTCTGGTTGCGTGTGTTTGAAATTCCTGAAGGATCAAAAGTTTCTAAAGGACGTGCCATTCAAAATCTAATCAGCATAAGTCCGGATGATAAAGTCAAAGCTGTTATCAATGTGAAGAATCTCTCTGATGAAGAATACGTTAATAAAAATTATATCATACTTTGTTCAGAAAAAGGCATTATTAAAAAAACATCCCTTAAAGCCTATTCTCGCCCACGACAAAGCGGTATAAATGCAATTACTATTCGTGAAGGGGATATTTTATTGGAAGCTAAATTAACAGATGGAAATTCCGTAGTACTTATGGCCTTATATTCAGGGAAAGCCATTCGTTTTAATGAAAAAACAGTACGTCCGATGGGTCGTAATGCCTCCGGTGTGAAAGGCATTACTTTAGCTAATAGTGCAGATAAAGTTGTTGGCATGATTTGTGTAAATCAAAAGACTGATAATGTTGATGATATTTTGGTGGTTTCTGAAAATGGTTTTGGAAAACGCTCTTCATTAGAAGATTATAGAGAAACTAATAGAGGAGGAAAAGGAGTGAAAACAATTAATATTACGGATAAAACAGGTCAATTAATAGCGATTAAAAACGTTAACGATACAGAAGACTTGATGATTATTAATCGTAGTGGCATTATCATTCGTTTGAAAGTAGGAGATTTACGTGTAATTGGTAGAGCTACTCAAGGCGTTCGGTTAATAAATTTAAAAGAGGATGATATAATTGCGGCCGTTACACAAGTACCTTCTGAAGAAAATGAAGATGAAACAATAGCTGTCCCTACAGAACCGGAAATTACAGCTGAAGAAAATGAAATAAAATCAGAAAATTAGATAAGAAACAAAAGAAATTAATTACTTAATAAATATTTATTTATGAAAAAGTCTGTTTTAATAGCCGTTTTAGTAACAATAATCAGTATGAGTTATGCTCAAGTAAGAGAGCTGAGAAATGCATACAACCATTATGTAAATCAATATTGGGATAGAGCGAAATTTGCCATAGATAATGCTGCAGAAAATGATGAGACAAAAAATGATGCAAAGACATGGCTCTATCGCGGGAATATATATTTGCAAATTGGGTATATACAAATGGATCCAAAGAAAAAAGAATATCATGGACTTTGTACAAATTGCGGGGAAATAGCCTATGATTCTTATATGAAAGCATTGCAAATTGATAGAACAGTTGAAGAGCCAAGTATGGGAATACAAAATCCTATAAAGGGTTTGACATTTTGTACAGATTTACTCTATAATGAGGCTGTTAATCAATTAAAAAATAATGATTTCAACCAAGCATTTGTAATAGCAGAAAAAGCTTATAACAGCAATAAAAATAATGAAGGAGCCATGTATATTTATGCCATTACAGCTGAATATGTTAATAAAAAAGATATTGCCAAAGCTCGCTATAATGAAATGATTAAAAAAAATACAAAAATGTATGATCCCTATATTAAATTAGCAAACATTTATCAAGAAGAAAAGGATACCCTAAATGCAATACGAGTTGTCAATCAACGTCCCGAAGATGATACTATTAATGTAGGTTTTGTTATTAATAAATCCTTAATTTTAATGTGGGCAGGAAAAATTGATGAAGCTACCGAGGTGATGAATAAATCCTTAGAGAAAGACCCGAATAATCATTTGTTATTATTCGGATTAGGATCCGCTTTTAGTGATCAAAAGAAATATGATGATGCAGAAAAGTATTTATTGAAAGCCTTAGAAACAAAACCGGATGATATTAATACTATATATAACTTAGGGAATAGCTATTACAATCATTATGCGGATATTTACAATGAAATGGATAAAATAGATTTAAAAGATGCCGCTGCATATGATAATGCACAAAAAGAATGTCAAGTTTTATTACGAAAAGCGCTTCCCCTATTAGAAAAAGCATACCAACTTGACCCTGAAGATAAGAATACATTAATTATGTTGAAAAATATTTATCTGAGAATTGATAAAACTGAAGAAGAAGTAGAACCTTTTACATTAAAATTAAAGGAAATAGATGCCAAGTTAGAAAAAAAATAAAATTTACAGTATCATGAATAAAATACACTTATACTCCAAAACGATAAGTGTATTTTTTTATTAATATTAATGAAAACGATTAGTACACTTTGTTTATGTTTTATATTATTTTTTTTGCATTCTGTCATCTTGGCACAAACGGATTATGCTAAAAAAAATAATATTAAAATAACGCTCTTATCCTTGATGAGCGGATCAACGAAAATTACCTATGAAAGAAAAATTTTACCCAAACAAAGTATAGAAATTACGGGAGGAATAATAGGTTTAGGTTTTGATTTTCTCAATCACAATCAATCAAAAGGATTTTTAAGCCGTTTGGCGTATAAATTTATCTTTCCGGTAAAAAATCATTATCCATTAGATGGATGGTATGTAAAATCCGAATTGGCTTTTTCTGCGTATACGTATAATCATATAACCGAAAAAATGGATATAGAACGGCTTGCCGTCAGACGGTTAGCTATTATGGGTGTAGGTGGTTATCAGATGGTTGTAAAATGGTTTGTTTTTGATGTTTTTGCGGGTTTAGGTATTGGAATAGGTAATGCCAATTTATGTAATTATCATCATGGATTTATTGGTTTAAATCCTGAATCACTTTTAACACTCACAGCGGGTTTTAAAATAGGAGTTGCTTTTTAATTTTCGGAAGAAAGATAGAAAAGATAAATTATTAAATATTAATAATTTATATTACCGATTCTGTGTAAATACATTTGAATGGTATTTTCTAAACCGTAATACAAGGCATCACAAATAAGGGCATGACCAATAGAAACTTCCTTTATATGTGGAATATGATGGATAAAATACGATAAGTTTTCAAGATTCAAATCATGTCCAGCGTTTATATCTAATCCTACTTCAGATGCTTTATTAGCAGCCTGTATGAAATTTTGGATGGCTAGTTCCGGATTTTTAGGATATAGATTTGCATAGGATTCGGTATATAGTTCAATCCGCTTGGTTCCGCACTTAGCGGCATTCTCAATCATTTTAAGGTCTGCCTCTACAAAAATAGAAGTACGTATGCCAGCACGATTAAATTCGCCAACTACTTCTTCTAAAAAGGAAGCATGTTTGAGGGTATCCCATCCGGCATTGGAAGTAATAGCATCAGGAGGATCGGGCACTAAGGTTACTTGGTTGGGTCTAATTTTTAATACCAAATCCATAAATGTAGGGGAGGGGTACCCTTCAATGTTAAACTCAGTAGTAACAATCGATTTTAAATCATAAACATCTTGATATCGAATATGACGTTGATCAGGGCGTGGATGAACAGTAATTCCTTGTGCGCCAAATATTTCACAATCTTTTGCTACATCTGTAAGGTTGGGAAGATTATGCCCTCGAGCATTACGTAAAGTAGCGATTTTATTAATATTTACACTTAATCTACATGTTTGATTCATAATTAAATTATCTTTATTATTCAAATAAAAAGGAAAGATGAAATATTTTAGAATTTAAATGGTCAATGCTATTAGTATATAGATTGTCCTCATTTTTAAGAAGATTAAGCATGCCGTATGACATTTTAAATTCAATAGCAAATTTAAACAAATTCATATACATATCTAAACCGACACCTACCTGAGTTTGAAAATCATGACGTAATAATTTCAACTGTGTAACATTTGAATTTTGTGATTGCTTTTTAGCCTGAGAAGCAAGGTCTAAACTATATTGTGCTCCTCCAATAACATAAAAGCGAACATTTTGCATGCGTATGGATTTGAATTTAAGTAATAAAGGAAAATCTAAACTTACTGATTCTATTTTTTTGTTAACTTTATAAATATTTTTGTTGTCGTATCGGATGTTATAAGTTACAATTCTGTCGAGCAAAGATATCTCAGGGATAAAACGCAGATTAAAATGTTTTCCAAGGTGCAAATCTGATACGATACCAATATTAAAACCACTCATAGGAGTTGTTTCGATAATCATCAATGAGTCAAATTCGTTTAAATTTGTTTTGGGTTTAATGGCAAAATTTGCCATGTTATAGCCAAGCATGAACCCGAAATGGAATTTTTTCTTATCGTAAGATACTAAATTAGGTGCCTTTTGAGGTCTTCGTTGTGCTTGCAATAGTGAAGCATGAGACCCCCAAAAAAGTATGATGATTATTAAAACAATAATTCTTTTCAACGGAAAATATTTAGTGTTAAAATTAACGTTTGTTTATCTGGTTTATTATTTTAGAATTATTTTTGAAATAAAAAAACCATATCATTGGATATGGCTTTTATGTTGCGGAGACAGGATTCGAACCTACGACCTCCGGGTTATGAGCCCGACGAGCTACCACTGCTCTACTCCGCGGTATAAATATTGCTTTTCAGAAATATTTATGCAAAAGTAGATATATTTTTATAATAAATCAACTTATTTAAAAAATAAATATTACCTCAGATATTCAACGATATAAGTATAAATGAAGAAGGAAATAGCTTTAGTGAATAAATAAATATTTAAATTATTTGTTTGTTTTTGGAATAAAAAGCATCATTGTTTTGATATTTTTATACATAAAAAATTATTTATTTCCTATAAAACTATATGCATTTGAGTGATTGCCATTCATAGTCGGGAAAATGAAAGTTTTAAAGAAAAGAGGCGTGAAAACTTGTATGCATTCATTCACCCATTCTAAACTATGATGTCTTAGTATCAATCCTTCGGGAAGTTCGAAAATTCCGTATAGTGTATGTTTCTTATAAAATAATTCGTAACGGTTTCTGTTTCGTTCATCGGTGTTTAGTAAAAAGTCATTGATATAGATTACTCCACCGGGTTTTAATACGCGTTTAATTTCTTTTAACAAATGTAATTGATCGGAATTTTTAGGAATACAGGTTAAAACTGCAAATAATAAAACTGCATCAAACGTATTATCAACAAAATTAATATTTTTATTTTCTTGAACTTTCAGATTTAAAAATGGGTATTGACTTTTGGCACGTTCTATCATTTTTTCTGAAAAATCTATGCCATACAATCTATTAAAACCATTTAAATACAATTCGTTAAGGCTACGACCATAGCCACAACCGACATCTAAAACAACAGCATCTTTTTGAATATATTTATTAACCAAATCAATATTCAAGGGTGTTGTAAAACTTTTTTTATAAGCTAATTCATCCCAAATTTTTTTTTGATTTATGCTTTTCATACACAAAAAAACAATTGGAAAGAAAAAATGTTTTACTGATTTTATTTTATCTTATACTACATTTAATTCCCCCTTTGAACCATATCCCGGCTTGCTCCAAATCTCCAAAATCGTAATAGGTTTGATTTAAGATATTGGAAGCTTCTATATAAAAAGTAAAATATTGATAAGTATATTGTAATCTTATATCTAACAAACAATATGCTGGATATTTTTTCAATTCGCCTGATAAGGAATTTTGATAGGAAATATATTGTCCTTTACGCTTATTGTAAGATAAATGATAAGATATTTTTAATTCTTTATATATAGCATGAACCAATGTCATTGATAGTTGATGTTCAAGATGGTCCAGGGTATAGCGAGAGATATAGTTTATGTTTTCTTGTTTTTCAGAGTAGAGATACGTATAAGAAATGTTGAATAGTTCAATAAATACATTTTTTTGAATATTTTGCGGTAACAGATTGATTTTTGCTTCAATTCCTGTAAAAGAAATTGTTGTATGATTTATAGAATGCCAAGAAGCTTCTCCTTTATATTTAATAAAATCAATTAAATCTAATCCTTTACGATAAAAAATAGCCGCATCAAAAATAATGAAAGGTTTTTTATTCAAATAAGAAAATTCCATTTCTCCGCCCATTTCAATGGTATATGCTTGTTCGGGTTTAAGAAATGGGTTCCCAATTACATCACCTGTTTTATAATATAGTTCGGTAAAAGTAGGGGGACGAACACTGTTTGATGCGGTTAGATAAATTTTTCCTCCTATTTCATGTAAATCAGTTTTTAATTCTTTAAAATAATAGGAGATATTAATAGCAGGCAGTAAATAATATCTTTTTTTTATGGAAGAAAAATGTTGTAATAAAATTGAAAATTCACTTGAAAAATTATTTTTTGTATAGTTGTGTGAAGCTGAGAATCCACAATTTGAACGAGTTAATGCATGGGTATAATAAATTTCCGGTGTTTTTAAGCGAATGGGATTTTTAAGTATTGTTCCCAACGTATTACTTTTAATATCTTCTAATCGGAAATCGGCATGAAATGATGTTTTTCCTAAACGGCTATTAAAAAAATGAAGTATATTTATTCCTATAATTTGATTAAAATGATAATTATTTTTTTTAGGATCTTGTCCTTTGATTAATTCAAAACAATCCTTGTTAAAACGATAATAAAGTGAGGGGAATATATTAATTTTTTTATTACTTATGAATTTTATGCTTGAAATAAACGTTTCTGTTTTTTCATGTTGATTAGGATATTTTAAAGAATAAAATCCGTTGGCACCATAATCTTTCATTATAAAGCCGCTTTGGAACTCAATGTTGCCTTTTTTAAATTCACCTATGCTATGATAAAATGCTTGAACAATGGAAAAGTCGGTATTTTCTATGTAACCGTTGGAATGACTGTTTTCGAAAGCAAAAAGATGCCTGAAGTTTTTAGTTTGTACGGTTGAATTGAAGTCGATCTTATACAATCCGTACATTCCTGTCATAAAATGTACATTGATGTTTTTTTCTTTAGCTGGTTCTGTGATAATGTTGATCAGTCCTGAGAATGCTGAGGTGCCAAAAAGGTATGCAATAGTATTTTTATATATTTCGATTTTTTGTATATAGTCAGGGCTAAGTGGCAAGTTAAGGGTATAATGTCCGGTTTGAGGGTCGGTAAAATTAATGCCGTTAAGGAGTACCAATGTTTGATCGAAGCTTCCACCTCTATAACTTATATCTGCTTGAGTTCCTAAACTTCCTCGTTGACGGATGTCGAGACTTTGAAATTGGTCAAGTAATTCGTTTAGGGATTGAACGGGCGATTGCTCAATCTCCTTTTTGTTTACCGAGGTTTGTAAAAGAATGGATTGTATATTTTGGGTTTCAATGGGATTATCGGTGACAATAATTACTTCATCCAAATCTAATGTTTTGAGAATAGTGTCATTTGATTGAGCTTTGCTGTAAATAATAGTTAAAAAAGAGCAACTTAGACTAATTACGGAGATATTAATAATTTTACGCAAACTATTAAAAACAGCGTATTTATGTCGCGACCAACGTTTGAAATATATGGGTGTTTTATGAATGCAAATTTTGTTCATAATAATTGAAATCAAATGTATTATAATTCAAAATTCTTTTTTTTGTATGATTT